>Ga0209295_1000247_pt1 | contig 39803 bp, 38 predicted proteins | sample Porto_5metaG_FD_187428 | JGI IMG/M metagenome (GOLD analysis project Ga0209295, IMG submission 187428) | Marine algal microbial communities from Porto, Portugal - Porto_5 metaG (SPAdes) (version 2) | ecosystem: Host-associated > Algae > Red algae > Unclassified | place: Portugal: Porto... | reverse complement strand
ATCAAGGAACGAAGATTCACGATTTCCAATTTATTGAAATATTATAAAATGAGTAAAGGACAAGCTACGCGAGTTTCAACGACTTAAAATCGAGGTCTAAAAGCCTCATAGAACTGTACGAAATCTGTGTAGTAAAAGAGAGAGGATTTTCAATGTTGACGAGATCATAGTCTCTGCGTGTATATTAACCTTATTCCTCTCTTTTGTGCTTTCTATTTTATAGGTTTAAATTAGTCTTTTTTATTAAAATGCTAACTTAAGCCGTATATAATTTATTGCTTGGTTCTTACCTACTTGCGAATATTCCTGCGGAATATTCACGAGTTCGTAATTATTTACTAAATTAGTTGCTCGAAACACGCAACAAACCATATACAACAACGTTTGTGTGTAATTAGAAAAACGAAAATCAATTGAACTCAAAACTGACTTTTGAAAGAAAACATTTAGCGAAACACCCAAAAGTTTCTTCAGTAGATAGAACTTATATTGATTTCATTATAAATGGAATTTCTTTGACTGAATTATTAGTTGGAGGAGTTGGCTATAATATTGGGAAATTTGGATGGAAAACCAATATTGATTTTGAAATTAGCGAATTTAATGACTTTCAAATTGGCGTTAAATCTCGAAGGGAAAATGGATTTTTCTCTGCGTATGTTTGTGCCGAATGTGGAGATGAAGGATGTGGAGCAGTAATGTTTAGAATTGAAAAAACTGAAAACACTATAAAATGGATTGATTTTGTTTGGAGTGATGGTTATCCCGAAAGTGAAGATGAACCTGATGAAAAAATTGACATCGAACCAATAATCTTTGACAATAAAGAATATAGAATTGCTTTATCTGAATTGAAAAAAATGATTACGGAGAAATAACTACACACAACATCGCATAAAAATAATGCGTAGATTAGTACTTAAACAAAGAACAGTGCACTTTTTTGTTACTTCTGATTTTCCTTCGGAAAATCCTCGCGCACAAAAACGCACAATTCTTATACGTAACAGTTAGCAAACATTTAAAACCAAACTTCACAGATGAAAGTATTATTGATTTTAATCTCAATCTTATTCTTGAATAATTCAAATACATTACATAAAGATTCACCTTTACAAGTTGACAATAATGGAAATATAATAGGATTGCCGAAGGAGTTTGTTACTGCAAAATTTAATCTAGACGAAAAATACTTGAGATTAAACGATAAAGAAATAATATTACCTGATTGTTTAGCATATTACTTTACTGAACATAAAAAACCTAATCTAAATTTATTTGCCTCTTGGTATCATTCTAAAAAAGTTATACCTTATTATATAGGTTTTGATGTTAGCCAATTAGACATCGATTATAAATACACGATTTTGATTAATTTAGAAACATTGGAACTGATTTATATCGAAAAAACGATAAAAGAAGGAAATGGTTGGAATTTGGAAAGAATCGAATTAGACAAACAATGTAAAACTGAATATAAAAACGGAATTAAAACTTTAAAGTAAAAAACGATTTGCTAACTTAAGCCTTATAAAATTAATTGCTATTTTTAGCCAGTTTACGAAAGTCCTAGCGGACTTTCTATCCGTGATTTATTTACTAATTTTAGTGCTTAAACCACTCAACTAATCTTATACAACAACGTTAGGCAATATTAGATGGAAGTAGAAATAACAAATGGAGAAAAAATAATTCAACTGCTTTTTGATGAATTTGCAAGTTGTTTAGTTATCGAGACTGCCCTTACTGTAAATTGGCCAGACTGTGCTGGAAGCGTAGGAGAATATTATGCCTTATCTAGCTTTTCTTCTGACAAGAGAAATTCATTAACAAGTAAGTTAAATGAGGTATTGATTGATGGAGAAGAAGAGGAAGTATATAATTCGATTAAGGAATTTCTTAAGCTATTTTCAAATGGAAATTACAAAGTGAATATAGATACAATGAAGCTTGATACTTGCAATTTTATGCACGAAGGTCAAGTGAAATACTCTGAAAACGTAGCTATGAGCAAAAGATTTTCAGGAGCTTTTTACCCATATCCATATGACAAATCAAACATATTTTTCACTACGCCTAATAATGCTATTAATAACGAAAGAGTAGATTACTACAAGCAAAGAATTCAAAATGGCTTGCGACCAAAAGCAATCACCTACGAACTATACAGTCCAATAAATGCTAATTTTACGGCTTGCTATTTATTAGACGGTCATCACAAGACAAAAGCTTATTTAGAATTAGGAATAGATATACCTACAGTTAACATAGTTAAGACGGAACGAGCCGAGGGGCAAACACAGGAAATTTTAAATGCTTCAGCTCCTATTCTCAAAGATTTTGAATTCGAGCACTTCCTAATCAATAATGATGAGAATTTAGAAAGTGTGGACTTTATAAATGATTCATTTTTGACTTCTAAACTTGATGAAATTTTAATTAAAAATAGTCGACTTGGGATTGGAATACTCAAACTTTTTCTAAAAATAGACAAATCGAAAGATGAGAAAAACCTTATTTGGTTAATTGAAAGACTAAAAATCCTATCAATAAATCAAACTATAGGTAATGGACTTATATTAAAATATTATGGATTCAATGAAAGTCTAAACTATGATTGTTGGACTTATGATGAAATAGAAAGCATAAATGATTATAATAATTGGATAAATAAAACATTGCCTAACAATGGGTATAATGCATAGCTACCCTGCGGGATAGCTACAACATCATACCCGAGGCGTTAGCAACAAGCTACAAAACGAACTCGCGAAAGAAAAAAAAAACAAATAATGGAAATCGTAAAACCATATACCGAAATTAATAAAGCAATCATTTCCCTTGACAATGGAGGAAGATTTTATAACCTACTTACAAAATCTGAAGACGGAATAATAAGTCAATCAGAACTAGGAAAATTAGGTGGAATTTTCAATGACAAACAAAAAATGATACTTTTTTTAGAATTGTCAATTTCAAAATTAAAACAAAGTGAAAAAGAAATCATTATTTCAAAATTAGATGAAAATTTAAAAAAAGATTATTTAAAATACAAACCACAAAACCTAATTCCTTCTGAAGTTAATGAAAAAGGAATTTTATCCTCAAATATGATTTTGACTGGAGTTCCTGAATTGATAGATTCGAAATCAGATTTTAATGGATTTATTATGATTCCAATTATGACTGGAAAAGTGACAACTTTCTCATTAATTCCTTTGATTGACAATTATGACGTTTACGAATTGAGAGATGAAAAAACTTCTGAAACATTTATAATTGCTCATTCAAAAACTTCTGAAAAATTACCAAATAAAAAAATGGTTATTGCTGGAGTATTGAAAGAACTCGAAAAAAATGAAAAAGGTGTAAAGAAAAAATTTCTAGAGGCAATTTATCATATAAAGAATTAAAAAATAAAAGCCAATTGCTAACACAGTATAAAATTAATGGCTGGTTTTAGCCTACTTGGAAAATTCCTGCGGAATTTTCCGCTGGCAAGTTTTTGTTTACTAAATTAGTTGCTTAAAACACGCAACAAACCATATACAAAAACGTTAGCATTAATAGTCAAAACAAAAATGAAGCACTTATGAAATACTCATTGTTTTTACTTCTAATCTGTTCACTTACTTCATTTGGTCAACAAATGGACTGTGAAGAACTTATAAAATATAGAGATAATGATCTTGTATCTATATATAATAAAACAATTAAATCGTATTTGATAAATGAAAATGCTTTAAAAGACATACAACAATATAGAAAAGAATTAGAAGATGATAATGTATGGGCTGCTAGTGATGGTGTTGCGCTGGTAGTTACAATTAAATTATTATGTGATGCCTTTAATGATATTATGGCTGTGGGAAGCCCACAGGGTAAAGTAATTAATTTAGCAAAAGAATTCCATGGAAAAACAATTCTGCCCTCATCTATTCGAGTTCTAAATGGCATAAACAAAGGGAAAGACGGATTATCATTAATGATGACTGAAAATATAGAATATGAAATTTTCAAACTGTCATTAACTGAACTAGGAAGAGTCGGTAATGCTGCATCTTTTTTTTTAAACCTAAGGGATAATATTGAAACCCTTAATGATCATCAAAATTTAAAAAAAGAAGTAAATAATCAACTCACCCTATTTGATAAAGCAATTTCAGAATATGACATAAAAGTAAATCAAACTTTTAAAGAAGTTGATTTATTAAATAAATATAAAGCTTATATTGATGAATATTTAACTAAAAATTGTAAAACTCCCAGTTGTCAATGGATTGATAATTTGGAACGAGAAATAAAAAAAGGCACTAGATGTGGAAAAAACACTAGCGTTGAAGTTAATGTAACTAATAACTTTAGCTACAATTTAAGAACCTTTGCTAGTTTTCAAAATTCTAACGGTACATGGAGCAAATGGAAATATGACGGCACATTTGATTCAGGTATAAAACCTGAAAAAATTAAAAATTGGTATGTGTGTAACGGAAGTGGTAAAGTTAAAATTTTAGCAGTTAGACCAAGTAAAGAAAAATGTAAACTTCCAGATCCAAATAAATTTTAACCTTTTACAAATGGGATTATTTTCGGATTATTGAACAGAGCCTGATGTACCAAAAGTTAATACTATGAATACTCTTTCCGAAGTATATTTTTATATGATAATTATAATTTACCAACTCTTTAGTTTGGTAATAATAACATTTACGGAAGACTTAAAAGAGGATAAATATTATAAACGATATTTAAAAATCACATTCTTAATCGGATTTCTTGGAGTTATTATGGAATTGCTGAATTGGAATTACTTCTGCCTATTTAATTGTACTCTTCTGACCTTCTCACCTTTTCTGACTTTGTTAATATCAAAAGGGATTATTGAATTTTATAAAAAAGTATTCAAAAGAGAAGCTTTTCAAATGCAATGGGGAAAATTATCAGACGGAATTTGGATAAAGAATAACGGAAATTTAAAACACAAAGAGTATTATAGTTGGTATACTGCGAATATTGGAAGCTTTCCAATTTTTATAATTATTGCTATATTTTTACTAATAGAAAAAAACGTATGCTAACAAAGCATATAATTTATTGCTAGTGCAAGCCTACTTACGAAAATCCTCGCGGATTTTCTATTCGGTTTTTATTTGCTAAATTACGTACTTAACCACGCAACTAATCATACAGATACACGTTACCTGGAAGCTAAAGAAACATCACGAATGAATTTTGAAAGAGAAAGATATATTATAAATTATTTCGGACGTTTTTTTACTCCAAATGAATATAAAGCTCATCGACATTTAATATCACTTGAGAAACTTGGAGAGGTTAATGAAAATGATAATCGACTTACTGCTTATAAAAAAATGGAATGGATAAGTTCTGACCCGAATGTATTAGAACTTATTAAAAATGGTTCTGATGAGTTTTACAGCAAAACAGCCGAAAGAATTGCTTCAGAAAACAAGAATTCTGTATTTTTTAATGAATGTCCGAATTGTCAAAAACTAGCTAGAACGCCTAAAGCAAGACAATGTAGACATTGTGGAACTAAATGGTTTAAGTAAAATTATGGAAAAAGAACCAAGAGGACGCTTATATCAAGAATCAGATTTTATATTTGATGAGTTTGATGGATTAAAAATTGAACGATTGATTGTATGTGAAAATGCAAAATCGGAACCAATATTAATTTATCTAAAAGTTGAAAACAGAAATTGGCATCAATACTTTCTTGGTGCTGGAATAGGTTTTTGGGAAAATTGGGATGAACTAGAGGATATTGAAGATGATGAACAATTCAAATATATCGACTCAACTGAAAAACTAAATTTGAACGGAAAACATATTTACAAAATTTCTTGTACTACAGATTCTAATAATAGTCAAATCGTTATTGAATTAGAAAATAAAGAAAAGCTAATTTTAAAATGTGTTAATCCAGAGATTTTCGATTCTGAATGCGTATTAATTAAAACAAATGTATAAAGCCAGCAGGTAACAGAGTACTGTGGTAAAAACTCACTAATTCTCACTCAGACTACCACTTTAATAATCATCATAAAACAGTCCTAATGACACAATAGCAAAAGCTTATTTTAATAGTGTATTACACACGGCTAAAGCTTACTTTTTGTACTTCCCGTTAGTGACTAATCGATTATAAATTGCTTTGTAAAACGTCTTCTATTTACATGTATTATAACTACACAAAATAACAAAACTAATACCATCTAAAATGCCGATAATAAGGGGGAATTCTGCCATATTTTACCTTAAAACCAAATTCCAACCTAAACAACTGTTAAACAGATACATAAGCCATGTGTAAAAATAGGTTATAGCGTGGTTATAGCATGCTTATACCGTACTTATAACATGCTTATAGCGTAATATAAAGCAGTCAGTATAAACTAATCCTAATAAACAACTAAGCAATGTAGGTACAATAACCTTTTGCGACACTTATACTACCTATTATTTTTAGAAATAAAAAATTGCAACAGAAGCACTTAAAGCAAAATATTATAATACTGTAGAAAAAATATTAAAGGTTAGTAAAGCATCCCTATTTCCTGAAAAACAATCAAAAATATTTTCCAAAATAAAAACGGTAATTAATTTTGACACGTTAAAAAGGTTTAACCAATTAGTAATTATTACAGAAATACAAGTTTATAAAAATATAGTAATAGGTCTTAATAGTAGCGGTTTGACAACACCAATTGGTATTCATAATATTCCTAATCACCTAGAAGATTCTATAATAGTTGAAACACAATATCAAATTACTTCAAAGCCAAAACTAGATTACAAAATAACCGTAACTAATAACGCAACGGTAATATAAAATGTAGTCAATAAAAAAAGGTGCTAAAAAAAACTTTAGCACCTTTAGTATTTTTGCGTTGTAGCTTTAATTTATTCGCAAATAAAATGACTATTTATAGCAGTATCACCTGTAATCTCAGATTCTAAATGGTCTTCTGTAAATAATACAAATCTGTCAATAGCATGACCTGTAGATCGTCCCGAAACCTCAATGGTATAATCTCCAGGCGTATCAAACACTACATAAATATTGTGTGCATCATTATCGCTTGTTTTTGTATTCCATTTCCAAGTATTTTGAGTATTCATGTAAGCTTTAAACCATCCATCGCTACCTGATCCGTTTGGTACTGTAGAGGTTTGACCTGCGCTTTCAGGAATAGGATCTAGAGTTGTTTCTTTTGGATATACAATATGTCCATCGTTTTTCATTCCATAAAAGTGATCTGCATCAGGTATACGCAACCAACTGTCATTGTGCTCAGACCCTTGGTCACCAATGGTAATATATGATCGCCAAATAAATTTGTAAGTTCCTGGTGTTGCTATTCTTATATTGTAGGTTAAAAGTCCATTTCCAGGATTACCAAAAAACGTATCTCCTGTCCATACTAAATACCCATCACCAGAGGCACCTTCAATACTTTGTTGAAAACTCCAATTAGTATTTTCAAAAGTGGTCTTCTCAAATTCGATATCCAAAACACCATTTTCTTCTATAAATAAAGTGGTTTGTGTGTCAGCACAAATAGCATTTAAATCACCATTAGTATTATCTGTTCCATTTTCTGATGAAGCGTCAGAATCAGGAGAATCATCTGAGCTACAAGATGATATAGAAATAACAAAAAACGAAAAGATTAAGGGAATTAAAATTGATTTTTTTAAAAACATATTATATAAATTTTGGTTGTTCTCAAATATAATAAATGTTAAAATGGAATAGCTTATTAAATAAGATAACTAAATTGAAGACCTATAAAACACAATAACCATATTCTAAATCGTTACTATTAAACAAGACATAACTTATGAGAAAAATCACCTTAATAATTATAATAACTGCTTCTTTGTTCTCTTGTAAAGAAAACACAAAATCTAACAATAACATCAAGGTTACAAATATTGAAGATTTAATACCTGGACCAATAGTTAATGACTCGTTAAGTAAAAAACAATTAGACCAAATTAAAAATATACATCAGACGTTTATTGAAGTGAATCCAATTTCTCTTAAAGAAACCATTTCTAACTTTAAAAGAGACCAAAATCCCGATAATGAAATTTTTATATGGTTAAATATGGCAAAAGTCTTTAAAGCATTTACCTTAGAAAACGTAGAACATCAAAAGCTTGAAGTAAAAAAAGAAGCCTTTAAATTAATTTTAATGCGTTCTATGATGTCTGAAAAAGAAGCGATAAACAAAGCTGATTTAAAATTACTTAATGAAAACAAGGCTAAAGAGATTTTGAAAAATTATTCTTTAGATAAAAAACCAATCAAAATAGAACATAAATAACTATTTTACCCAAATTAAACCAGGTAAAAACATGAAAAGAAATGAAAATTGGAGATTGTGTTGAATATAATAATGAATTTGGAATTATAATCGAAATCCTAAAAACAGACGACAACGGAAAATACTTGTCTGGAGATTTACTTCTAAGATGGGATAGCCCAAATAAAAGTGATATAGAAAATTGTCTAGGTAATTTAGAAGGATTACTAAAAAAAGTTAAGCAACATCAATTCAAGTTTATAAAGGAACAATGCTATGAGTCGATCAAAAAAGAAAACTAAAATACAAGCAATAACTACTGCTAAATCTGAAAAAGACAATAAAACGGAGGCTAACCGAAAATTACGTAGGATTGTAAAACAAAAAGTTAACTCAGGACAAATGGATTTACCTGATTTACGCGAAGTTTCAAACGTTTGGAACTTTAATAAAGACGGAAAAAAATATAAACCAGAAATGACTAAAAAAGAATTACGCAAATAAAAACTAACACTTAAAACATTAATAAACAACAAAATAAAACAAACATCAAGCAACCATTTTACCAAAATTTGCGTCTATTAAATAAAACACTCTAAACAAGTTTATCATGGACACAAGACAATTCTGGAAGCAACTTACCTTATTTATAAGTATACTACTACTTATTTTAATAACAAGAGAGTATGTTTCATACCAATTAATTAACAACGGAATTGAATCTTACCAAACACATACAATATTAAGCATTAGCGCAAACCTGATATTAATACTAGTGTCTTTATTTTTTATTAATAAAAACGGGCTTTACACCATTGCAGGACTAAAAGGTACCACACTAAAAAAGTGGTACCTTTTAGTATTTCCGCTTATATTTTTGGTTGTACTTAACCTATTAGTCATAGATCCTATAAATACAGACACTTTATATTCTAATATTGTAATTTATACAATCTATTCTATGTCTATTGGATTTGCAGAAGAATTAAGTATTAGAGGATTCATGCAATCGCATTTAATAAACTACTTTGGACAGACTAAAAAAAGCATCGTTATATCTATCTTTATAGCGTCTGCATTTTTTGGAGTTATTCACCTTATAAATTTTGACAAAGGGTTTTATGGCGAGATGTCTCAAGTTTGTTTTGCTACTTTTATTGGTGTAATGTTTGGTGTTTTATTAGTCATTACAAAAAGAATATATCCATTAATTTTAGTACACACTATAATAGATTTTGTTGCAGATTTGGACACCGTTGGCATGCCAATAACAGAAAAAATAAGCGATCCAACAACTCTTGAAACTGCTATAATTATTACTTTACTGGCTTTTCCTTGTTTATTATATGCTGTCTTTTTAATGAAAAAACAACCTCTAATACATCAAAACCAAAAATTATAAACTATCCTTTTAGTATTTCAAACTAATTTTAAGACTATTATAAAAAACGTTTGATATACATTTCAAGAGTTCTTAATTCTTAAAATTTGAAACAAAAAGAATCCTTAAAAACAAAATATTAAAACTGAATTTAAATATTTTAATATAAATTCATTTTAATCTAAAAAAACGGATAATAAAGATAACTTTACTCAAAAAAAACAATTCTTTTAAAATGAAAAAATTATTAACCTTTATTCTAATTTTATGTAGTATAACTGCTTATTGTCAAAATAAAACACTTGTTTTAACTTTTAATAACTTTAAGGTTTTTCAAGACACAACTCACAAAACATACAACATTGTAGATACTAATAACAACGTAATTTTACAGGATTTAAAATATGTTAATTATGCAGGATACAGCAAAAGTCTTCAGGCCTTAGATAAAAACAATAACATAATTTATTATGATAGCACTCTAAAACAAATAGATACACCTGAAGAAGGCTTTATAACAGTATGTGGTACTGTAGCTTATTTTAAAAGACAAATTATTGAAGATAAAAACAATTACTACGTAAAGTTTACCCAGGATAATACAGTTTACAGTAAAGGCACTATTAAAACAATTGTAGATACCATTCCTAAAACTAATATCAAACAAATTTACTTTGCCAATACTAAAAAAGAAATTAATTACGATGAAAATTTCTATTTTCCAACGGTCTTAATTTTAAAATTAGAAAATGCCATAGCTATAAAAGACAATGATTCTATAAAATATTACGACTCAATTGACTTAAACAACCCTTTGGCTATAAAAGTAAAAAAAGGCAATTTACTAGGCTTATATGGTATTACAGATATCAAATTTAAACAGTTAGAAAACTTTAAATATAATCTTGCTAAATTCACAGATGCAAACGGTAAAATAGGTTATATTGATTTACTAGGTAATGAGTATTAATAGACATTGATTATTCCCTTAAAAATTTGTATCTTTTAAAAACTAACCTGTAAATACCTTACTTATGGAAGCTACAGTTATATTTGCCAGTTTACTATTTGTTTTAATCACGTTTGTGTTTTATAAACTAACAAGTAAAGATTACAAAAAAGATTATAGTAAAAAAATGTGGTCCAATTGGGTGACCAGATTGTATTATTGGCAAGGTGCATTACTAATTAGTGGTGGTTTAACCGTAGCTTTATTATTTGCCCTAAAGTCTGTAAATATCTTACAATTTTAAACTCTTTAGTTTTCATTTAAAATAAACAATTCAATTCCGTAAATTTGTTGTGCTTAAAAAAGATAAATTAAAAGAATTAAGGATGTTCCGTTGTCACGGAAACTATTATAAATGATAAACATTCACGAAAAAACATTACAAGATTTAGAGTTTTCAACCGTATTACACCAAGTAAGCGAGTATTGTATTACCACTTTAGGAAACGAGAAAACACTAAGTATTTTACCATATAAAGATCAAGAAACGTTGTTAAATGCATTGCAATTAACCAACGAGTATCTGTCGTCTTACTACAATGATAATCGCATACCAAACCATGGTTTTGATACGATTAGCAAAGAGCTTAAGTTACTAAAAATAGAAAACACCTATTTAGAAACGCACAGCTTAAAAAAACTAGTGTCGATATCCTTAACAGCCAATGAACTGGTAAAGTTTTTCAAAAAGTTTGAAACCTACTATCCTGGTTTATACCAATACAGTTCTAAAATTGAAGTCACTACAGATATCATTGAAAAAATTGATAGTGTTGTAGACCGATTTGGAGATGTTAAAGACACTGCTTCAGCATTATTAAAAGAGATTAGACAACAAATAAACAGGTTAAAAGGAAAAATAAACTCTAGTTTTACTTCGGCATTAAATCAATATCACAATCTAGAATATTTAGATGATATCAGAGAGTCTGTAGTAGATAACAAACGTGTATTGGCTGTAAAAGCCATGTACAGACGTAAAGTTAAAGGTGCCATAATGGGTGGAAGTAAAACCGGAAGCATCGTTTATATAGAGCCTGAAACCACACTACAACATTCCAGAGAATTAAATAATTTAGAATACGAAGAAAGCGAAGAAGTGGTTCGTATTTTAAAAGAAGTGACCAATTATATGCGTCACTACCTACCATTGCTTAATTTATACCAAACTTTTTTAACCGAAGTGGATGTGATTTCCGCGAAAGCGAAATACGCAAAATCCATGAACGCTATTTTACCAGAAATTAGCGAAACACGTGAGCTATATCTGCGTGATGCCTACCATCCACTACTCTATTTAACCAATCTAGAGAAAAAAGAAAAAACGCATCCACAAACCATTAATCTAAAAGAAGACAGTCGTATCATTGTTATTTCTGGTCCAAATGCAGGAGGAAAATCTATTACTTTAAAAACCGTAGGTTTATTACAAGTCATGTTACAATCTGGATTATTAATTCCAGTACATGAGCGTAGTAAAGCCTTTTTATTTGATAGAATTGTAAGCGACATTGGAGATAACCAGTCAATAGAAAACCACTTAAGTACCTACAGTTACCGTTTAAAACAGATGAATTATTTCTTAAAAAAGATTAACAAGAATACACTGTTTTTAATAGATGAATTTGGTACAGGATCTGACCCAGAATTAGGAGGTGCTTTAGCAGAAACTTTTTTAGAAGAATTTTATGCCAGAAAAGCTTACGGAATCATTACCACACATTATGCTAATTTAAAAATGTTAGCTAATGAAAAAGAGGAAATGATTAATGCTAACATGATGTTTGACGAGCGTACTTTGGAGCCAATGTACAAATTAGCATTAGGTCAAGCCGGAAGTAGCTTTACTTTTGAAGTCGCACAAAAAAACGGAATACCTTACAGTTTGATAAACCGTTCTAAAAAGAAAATAGAACGCAGTAAAGTACGTTTTGATGCCACTATAGCTAAATTACAAAAACAACGTGCAAAGCTTGAAAAAACTAGCGAATCACTTAAGGTTAATGAGAAGAAAAAACAAACCGAAGCTGATAAGTTGGAAGAAATCAACGCAAAAATACAACGTAAACTAGAAAACTATCAAGAGTTGTATGATAACAATCAACGATTGATTTATTTAGGTCAAAAAGTAAATGATATCTCTGAAAAATACTTTAACGACAAGAAAAAAAGAGAATTAATGGCTGAGTTATTTAAACTAGTTCAGATTGAAAACTCTAAGCGTAAAAAGATATCGGCAAAACAAGCTAAAGCTGAAAAAGCTAAAGAAAAGCAAGTACAACAAGAAGCCGAGAAGAAAGTTAATGTTATTAGAAAAAAGAAAAAAGAAGCCAAACAAAAAGCTAAAGACAAACCTGTTGCACCAAAACCAATTTTAAAAGTTGGAGATAGAGTCCGTATGAATGATGGACGAGCTGTTGGAACAATTGATAAGTTTGAAAAAGGAAAAGCTATTGTAAACTATGGTATGTTTACTACCAATGTTAATGTAGACCTTTTAGAGCTAGTTGAAGCTGTTAAAAACAAAAAGTAAATCTGGGGTAATTAATAGTATAATAAGTTTTCAAAACACCAAACCTTCACTTTAAGGGATTGGTGAGGCACGAGCAAATTGTATCGAAAACCACTAAAACTTAATATGCTATAAAGCAATAAAAATAAGATCTAATTACTTACCAAATAACTTGTACATAACCCAAGCAGGTCCAACTAATAAAAACTGTAAATCATCAATAAAACTAGGTTTTTGACCTTCAACTTTATGACCATAAAATTGACCAATCCAAGCAATAACAAATAGCGCTATTGAGAAATATAAAATGGATATATATTGACCAATGTAATAATTAAGTATCAAACAAAATGCAGAAAATAATAGCATTTGTATCCCAACTTTTACAGACAGTCTAAAGTAAAATAATGCTAAAATCACTACTAAAACAACAAATGCCCAATTAGCAATAATTGGATGTGGTAAAAACGTGCTTAATACACCTGAAGGTATAGCCATAAATAAACCCACTACGCTAAAAAATATAGCTGGAACACAAATAAAATGAATTGAAATATTAGTTGGGTTTTGGTGACTGACTGCGTAGCTATCAAACCATTGTTGTAAAGTTTTCATAAAATTGATTTATGTAAATATATTAATTTATTTTTGTGATATGCAAAAATTACCAAAAGACAAATCTTTAATTCTTTTTGATGGTGTTTGTAATTTGTGCAACAGCTCTGTACTTTACGTTATTAAACGCGATAAGAACAATGCTTTTTTATTTGCACCTTTACAAAGTACCATTGGTAAACAGATTATTGATAAATATAATTTAGACACCACTGCAACAGATTCTATTTTATTATACAATGAAGCTAAAGGACTAAAAATTAAATCTACAGCAGCTTTACACATTGCTAAACGACTAGGGTTTCCTAATAATTTAATGACTATATTTTTTATAGTCCCAACTTTTATAAGAAATCTAGTCTATGATTTTGTGGCAAAAAACAGATATAAATGGTATGGTAAAAAAGAATCTTGTATGATACCGACTCCTGAATTAAAAGCGAAGTTTATAGATTAAAACGTAATTTACTTTAATACTTTTTTAAGTAAATTATAGGCCATATGTTCCATTTGGTCCATATCTCCATCAGCAAATGCCATAAGTTTTATATCGGCAAACAAATCGGCTAAATCATTACGGTAGTAATCATGTGATTTTACAGCTTCAATTATATTTTGAATACTTTGATAGTCATTATCTTGTTCAAATTTTTCGTGTACCTTTTTATAAACAGTTGTATCTACTCTTGATAAAATATATTCTTTTTCCTTTTTACTTTCGTCTAAATCAGAATGTGCTACAAATATTAAAATATAAGCTAGCAATTGCTCTTTAGTCCATAATTTAGGGTTGTCCATAGTTGTTGCTGTTAAAGTTCCGTATTCTGTCCACGAGCCATCATAAACACTATTAGTATAACCTAATGTGGTTGCTGCTAAACTTAATATAGATGCTGTTATACCAGATCCACAAGTAAACACTAAATGTTGATTAGCTTTAGCTAAAGTATTAAATATAGCTGTGATATCATCTTTAGATTTAAATAGACTTGCTTCTAAAATTGAGGTGTAAGGTAAATTAATAGAATTTGGAATATGTCCTGATCTTAATCCTACTCTAGGTTCTGGTACTTTAGAGGTAAATCTTTCTGTAGATCTGGCATCAATAATTTTAAAATTTTCGTCTTTACCTATAACATCTAAAGATTCAAAATACACAACGTTACTAGGATTATATTTTGCTTTAAAATTACCAGTCATATATTCGGCTTTAGCCTTAATTTCTGTTTTACCTTTTTGAGTATTCCACTCTGGGAAACCACCATCCAAAACGGCTACATTATTATGTCCAAAGGTTTTAAATAACCACCAAGCACGAGGACTAGAGTAAATACCCTTTGTATCATAAACAAGAATATAGCTGTCTTTTTGTATGCCTAAATGTTGAGCAGATTGTTCAAATTGTTGTTCCGAGGGAATGGTACTAGGAAATTGTGATGACACATCACTAAAATCCTTTTTAATATCAAAATAACGAGCATTTGGTATTTGTAATTCTGTTGTAGTATTTTCCTCTTCTGTGACTTTAGCTATAGTCGCATCCAAAATTATAAGTTGTGGATGATTTAAATTATCTTTTAACCAGTTTACAGATACTATGTCACCAAATCCTTCCATTGTTTAGATTATTTTACTTTATCGTAATTATCATCCCATTCTTTTGGCACAGGATTATCATGAAGTTTTCCTAAGGATTTGGCTACTAACATAGACACTGTAGCGTCACCTGTTACGTTAACAACAGTTCTGCACATATCTAAAGGTCTATCTACTGCAAAAATAAGCGCTAGTCCAATTGGTAATAATTCGGCTGGAAAACCAATAGCTTCCAGTACAATAACTAACATTACCATTCCTGCACTTGGTACAGCTGCACTACCTATTGAGGCTAATAAAGCTGTTCCAACAATGACTAATTGGTTGGTTAATGTCAATCCCTCTGGCCAAATTACTTGCATGATAAAAACAGCAGCAATCCCTTGATATAAACTAGTTCCATCCATGTTTACAGTAGCTCCAACAGGTAAAACAAATCCTGAAACTTCTTTATCAACACCTAAATGCTCTTCAACACGCTCCATAGTTACTGGTAAAGTCGCAGCACTACTTGAAGTAGAAAACGCTAATAATTGCGCAGGACTAAATCTGTTTAAAAACCATAAAGGTGATTTTTTAGTCACTAATTTAATTAGCAACATGTAAAAACATATCATTAAAAATAATCCAACAACTACACATGCTGCATAACCTAAAAGTTTGACTAAAATGGTCGTATCGTCAAAAGCTATAATAACATTAGCCATTAAAGCAAATACTGCATAAGGTGCAAAAAGCATTATTAAATCTACCATTTTCATTACCACTTCATTTAAAGAATCAAAAAAGTCTATTAATGGTTTTGCTTTTTTCTCTGAAATTAACAATAAACAAATTCCAACAAACAAAGCAAAAAAGATAACTTGTAGCATTGCTGGTTCTGCAAAAGATTTAAAAATATTACTAGGAAAAACATCTACCAAAGCTTGTAATGGTCCAGCATCTTGAGTCGCTTTTGCTTTACCAATCATGACATCTGCATTACCTTGATAAGTTGTTTTTATTTTTTCAATGGTCTCTTCAGGCATTCCCACACCTGGTTTAACAATATTTACAATACTTAAACCAATTATAATTGCGATTACGGTAGTACCAATGTAAATACCAATGGTACGCAATCCCATAGATTTAATTTTAGAAATATCTTTTAAATCAGAAATTCCTTTAATTAAAGAGGCTAAAATTAAAGGCACTGCAATAAGCTTTAATAAATTGATAAATATTTTACCAAAAGGTGCAATCCAATCGGTTACAAAGTCTTTACCTCCACTTACGCTATTCATTAAAAATCCAAAAATGATTCCTAAAATCATTCCAATAATTATTTTCCAGTGTAGTGCAAGTTTTTTCATATGCTTTATATAAATCTTAAGTGTTTGTTAGTTTAGTAATTAAAAGTATGTTTAGTAAATCTTATTTATTAAAAAATAATCTGCTAAAACCAATGCAGCCATAGCTTCAACTATAGGTACAGCTCTTGGTACAACGCAAGGGTCATGTCTACCTTTACCTTGCATTTCTACAATTTCACCCTCTTTATTAATGGTCTCATATTTTTGAATTAAAGTCGCTACAGGTTTAAAAGCCACTCTAAAATAGATATCCATTCCGTTACTAATACCTCCTTGAATTCCTCCTGATAAATTAGTTTTAGTCGTACCATCAATATTAAATTGATCGTTGTGATCACTACCTTTCATTTTAGCACCACAAAATCCGCTTCCATATTCAAAACCTTTTACAGCATTAATAGATAACATGGCTTTACCTAATTCGGCATGTAATTTATCAAAAACAGGTTCTCCTAATCCAATAGGTACATTTTGTAATACACAAGTTACTGTTCCACCAATAGTATCTCCTTCTTTACGGATTTGTTTAATACGATCTATCATTTTTTCAGCTGTAGCTGAATCTGGACAACGCACAGCATTACTTTCCGTATTAGAAAAATCTAAATCTTGATAAGGTTTATCTATAAAAATATCTCCAACAGAGGATGTAAATGCGTTAATCTTTATATTGTTAAGCATTTGTTTTGCAATAGCTCCTGCAACAACACGACTGGCTGTTTCACGTGCAGAACTGCGTCCACCACCACGATAATCTCTAAAACCATATTTTTTATCATACACATAATCTGCATGACTTGGCCTGTAACTATCTTTTATGTGCGAGTAATCTTTAGACTTTTGATTGGCATTTTCTATAACAAAACCAATTGGTGTACCTGTTGTAACACCTTCAAAAACACCTGACAAAAACTTAACTTCATCTGGCTCTTTACGTTGTGTAACAATAGCAGATTGACCAGGTTTACGCCTATCCATTTCTGCTTGTATGGCATGTAAATCTAATTTGATTCCTGGAGGACATCCGTCAATAATACCACCAATTGCAATACCATGTGACTCTCCAAAAGTGGTTAGTTTAAATAAGTTTCCGAAGCTATTACCTGCCATAAATAAATTAATTTACGCTAAAATAGTCATAAATAACAGTCAAACAAAACGTTAATAATTTCATCTTTAAAAAACTGGTAATGATAATTTAACAATTACCTTATAATTAGATAATTATGCATTAATGTTTGATTAACAATAGAAACCAATCTTTGCATATAATCTATTGAAAATATACGAATCCCTTGAAATTAAAAAGAAAAGTTGAAATTGTTGTTATATCAGACGTGCATTTAGGCACTTATGGTTGTCATGCCAAACAGTTATTGACTTATCTTAGCAGTGTTGAACCCAAACATTTGATCCTAAATGGAGATATTATAGACATTTGGCAGTTCAGCAAGCGCTACTTTCCTAAATCACATATGCAAGTTATTAAAAAGATTGTGTCTTTAGCTACTAAAGGCACAAAAGTAACTTACATCACTGGAAACCATGATGAAATGCTTAGAAAATTTACAGACTCTGAAATCGGTAATATTTCTATTGTAAATAAATTGGTTTTAGAATTAGACGGAAAAAAAGCATGGTTTTTTCATGGTGATGTATTTGATGCCTCCATCCAAAACGCAAAATGGTTAGCCAAACTAGGTGGTTATGGTTATGACCTTTTAATTTTATTTAATAGATTTATAAATTGGATATTAGTAACCCTTGGAAAAGAACGTTATTCACTATCCAAAAAAATAAAAAACAGTGTTAAAGGAGCAGTAAAATATATTAGTAATTTTGAAACTACTGCAACAGATTTAGCTATTGAAAATGGTTACGATTATGTGGTTTGTGGGCATATCCACCAACCAAAAAATGAAATTATCGAAACAAAAAAAGGGAAAACAACCTATCTTAATTCTGGAGACTGGGTAGAAAATTTTACTGCTTTAGAGTATCAGTTTAAACGTTGGAAATTATATAAATATAGTGACGACAAACTCTCGGCTTTTTTTGCAGATGAAGATTTAAAAGAAATGTCCGAACAAGAGTTAATTGCTGCTATTACCATTATGAAACCTCTTAAAAAAATCAAATAAGCATTTGATAACCCTCGTTTTAAGTATATTTATGTAATTTTATAAAAAACACATAAATGAATTTTAAACAGTTAATCACTCTCCTATTTTTAAGTCTTGTAATTTTTAATTGTTCTGATGATGACTCAGATAATACGGATAATAATGAAGTAGCTTTTACAGGAAACTTCTTCCCATTACACCTAGACAACAGTTGGACCTACCTAGTTACTGACCTTAATAATAACACTAATGAAACTACTGTAAATACAGACCTATTAATGGTAGAAAGTGAATCCAATACTGGTTTTAATTTAACGGTTAACCAAGGTGATTTAGCTAACGGAATCATGAGTGGTATTTTAACTTCTGGAGAATTATCGCTTACCGAAACGACTTTAACCTCCAATGGTAGCATACAATTACCTATTGAAGAATTTGATTTTGAAATAGAAATAGATAATGCTTTACTTTATAATACTTCAACTGAGAATGAAACCGAATTGTCTTCACAATCAGGAACGTTTACTCAAGATATTGAAGGTTATCCTGTAACTATTAACTATACCTTAAGTAGTCAACAATTACAAAACTTAGAAAGCTACGTGGTAAATACTATTGATTATCAAACTGTAACCTCTGCTAAAATAGCATTAAACCTATCAGCAAGCATTACTGTAACTCAATTTGGAATAAGTCAATCTCTTCCAATAGTAGACTCCCAAGAGGTATTAAGCATTGTAAGTCATTATGCTAAAGACATTGGTTTAATACAAGCAGAAGCTAATATTTCTTTTAGTTTAAATGCTACAATACTTGCACTTTTACAACAATCAGGCATGGATCTTAGTACATTACCAACTAGTTTATCAGCGACAAATACACAAATCTTAACAGATTTTAATATCACTGAATAGTTATAACAAAGCTTGTCTTAAAATAGTTACTGGATGCAAAGCTGTACGCTGCGTTCCATCTTTTATTTGATGTCTACAACTCGTTCCATTAGCACTAATAACAGTTGCTTTTGAGGCTTTTCTAACAGCAGGAAATAGGGTTTGCTCACCAACAGCCATACTGACGTCATAATGTTCTTTTTCGTATCCAAAACTTCCTGCCATACCACAACAACCACTTGGTATTAAAGTTACCTTATAATTTTTAGGAAGGTTTAAAACATTAAAACTATGGATTTGATTTGACTGTGCTTTTTGATGACAATGACCATGAAATTTTATCACTTTGGCTTCAGTTGTAAATTGATCTGAAGTAATGTTACCAATAGCAATTTCATTAGATAAAAACTCCTCTATTAAAAACGTATTTTGGGCAATCGCTTTCGCGGAAATTTTGTCGTCGACTAACTTTGGATATTCATCCCTAAAAGACAAAATAGCAGAAGGTTCAATACCAATTAATGGAGTGTTTTTCGAAACTAAATCTTTATATAAATTCACATTATTGTTAGCCACTTTTTTAGCTTGTTCTAATAACCCTTTAGACATAAACGCACGACCAGATTCTGCATTTTTAATAACTTTAACTTTGTAATTTAATTGTTGTAATAATTGAATAGCATCTTTACCAATTTCAGAATCTAATTGATTAGTAAACTCATCATTAAACAAATAAATAGTTTTAATAACACTACTTTTAACGACACTAACTAACTGTTTTTCAGTTTTTATATATAAATCATTTAAAGTACTACTTGATAACAATGGTAAACTCCTTTTATTAGCGATACCCAAACTTTTTTTAATAATAAAAGAGGTCACAGGATTAGAAAACGTAAAATTTGTAAGTCCTTTAAAACGTCTTCCAAATTGGTTTAAGGTATCATTATAAGCAAACATTTTAGTCCTAATTGATACACCATTTTCTTTTTGATATTGGTATAAAAACTCAGCTTTTAAGGTTGCTACATCAACACTACTTGGACACTCGCTTGCACAAGCTTTACAACTTAAACATAAGTCAAAAACTTGTTTTAATTCAGTATGATTAAATCTGTTGTTTTTTTCAGAATTAGTAAGAAATTCTCTTAATGCATTTGCTCTAGCTCTAGTGGTATCCTTTTCATTTTTTGTAGCTCTGTAACTTGGACACATTGTCCCACCAAACTCTGGTAATTTTCTGCAATCTCCAGAACCGTTACATTTTTCGGTTTCACGTAAAATTCCTTCAGATTTAGAAAAATCTAGAATGGTTTCAATGTCAGGTTCAACCCTATTTATTTCATACCTTAAATTCTCATCCATTGGATATGCCTCTATAATTTTTCCTGGATTAAAGATGTTATTTGGATCAAAAGTTGATTTTATTTCTTTTAATAATTGGTAGTTTTTATCGCCAATCATTAGTTTAACAAATTCACCTCTTACTATACCATCTCCATGTTCACCACTAAAAGAACCATTATATTTTTTAACTAAATGTGCAACATCAGTAGTTATTTGTCTAAATAACTTAACATCCTCTTGTTGTTTTAAGTCTAAAATAGGACGTAAATGCAACTCGCCTGCTCCTGCATGAGCATAGTACACTGCATTTTGATTATAGTCTTTCATTAGACTAGTAAATTCTTGTATATAATTGGCTAAATCTGGTAAAGCAACAGCTGTATCTTCAATACAAGCTACTGCTTTTTTATCTCCTATCATGTTACCTAACAAACCTAATCCTGCACTTCTTAAATTATTTGCTTTATCTATCTGATTATTTATCAAAATAGGGTTAGCATAACTTTTAGTTTGTTTTTCAGTTGTAGCGATTAAATTATTGGCTTTAATTTTAGCCTCTTCAAGGGTTTTAGCTCTGACCTCACACATTAAAATCGCTTTAGGATCACCTTCAATAAAAAACCTATTTTCTTGTTGGGTTTTATTATGTTTTGTAAGGTCTAAAATGGTTTTATCCATCATTTCACAAGTATACAAATCATGTTCCATTGCTGGGTTTACAGCCATTAAGCAGGCCTCAATAGTTGTAAAGTGCATCGCAACCATAATTCTGTTTTCATCTGGTAACTGATCTAATTTTAAAGTTACTTGAGTCGTAAATGCTAAAGTCCCTTCGCTACCTGTTAATACATCACATAAATTAATGGTTTCATTATTTACTAATTGGTCAATTGCATAACCTGTGTTTCTTCGATGTATTTCTTGTTTAGGATAATGTTTATTAATTTCAGCTTTAGCGTCATTTGTAAGTACATTATTATTAATTTGATTATAAATCTGACCTTCTAAGGTTTCTAATTTTAGTTTATTATTAAAGTCTTTTGTAGACAATGCTTTAAAAAGAACTTCGCTGCCATCGCTTAAAACAGTGTTTAACGCTACAACCTTGTCACGTGTTACACCATATTTAATAGATGTTGTTCCGGATGAATTATTACCAACCATACCACCTATCATACATCTATTAGATGTGGACGTATTTGGCCCAAAAAATAGTCCGTAGGGCTTTAAGTAGTTGTTTAATTGATCACGAACAACTCCTGGTTGAACGGTAACCGTTTTATTAAACTGATCAAAAGATATTATAGAATTAAAGTATTTAGAAACATCAACTACAATACCTTCTCCTACACATTGACCTGCTAAAGAAGTTCCTGCTGTTCTTGGTATTAAAGACGTTTTGTGTTGTGTAGCAAACTGAATTAATAGTTTTAAATCATTATTATTTTTTGGATAAGCCACAGCTAACGGAAGCATTCTATAAACAGAAGCATCTGTTGCATAAATAGATTTGGTTAAATCATCATAAAACAAGTCTCCTAACAAGCTGTTTTTTAAGCTTTTTAAATCCATACTACTAAATAAAATTAAAATTAAGTTAAGAAAAACGGTATTTGGACGTGAAAATAATACGTTTTACCGATAAGCATCATTATGTTAAACAACAAAAATACTAAAGCTATTTAGAAAAATATCTTTGTATCTGTAATTATTAACATAAAACAATAAACAAATGGCAACAAATCTACTAAACTTATTTAAAGATCAATTATCTGATAATGTACTTGATAAAGTATCTTCTCTTGTTGGAGGCGAACAAAAGGATACTATCCAAAAAGGACTTATGGCTGCTGCACCTGCTTTATTAGGAGGAATGATGGATAAAGCGTCTTCACCAGAAGGTGCAAAATCTATTTTTAGTATGTTAGGAGATGGAAGTACTGTTAATAATTTAGCAGGAACTTTAAATACAGGAGGAGAACAATCAGAAGGATTTTTAAATAAAGGATTAGATTTTGTCAAAAATATTTTAGGCGAAAAAGCATCAGGTGTTATTGACTTAGTAAGTTCTGTTTCTGGAATGGGTAAAGAGTCTTCTTCATCTATTTTAAATGTTGCAGGATCTGTATTAGGAGGAGTTTTAGGAAAACAAAAAGCATCTGGAATGGATTTAGGAAGCTTTGTAGGTTTACTATCTAACCAAGGAAGTTTTTTAGACAAGTTTGCTCCAGCTGGTTTAACGTCTTTATTAGGTTTAAGTTCTTTTTCAGGACTATCTGATAAATTAGGAAATCTTGCTAGTGGAGCTTTAGGATTTGCCGGAAACACAGGAAAAGCAGCTGTTGATGGTGCTGGTAAAATTATTGGTGGAGCTGCTGGTTTAGCTGGTGATGCTGGTAAATCTGTAATTAGTGGTACTGGAAAAGTTGTAGGAGGAGCTGCTGGATTAGCTGGAAGTGCTGGAAAAGCAGCATTTGATGGTGCTGGAAAAGTAACTGGAGCTGCTGCAAATACTGCCTCTAATGCTGTTAAGTCAGGTGGCTCATTAATTAAAAGAATTTTGCCTTGGGCAATTGGAATTATTGGACTGTTACTAGCTTTCTTTTTAATAAAAGGATGTGATAGTGAGAAATCAATAATGGATAATGTAAAAAATGCAGCAAACGAAACAACTGGAGCTATAAAAAATACAGCAAACGGTGTAACTGATGCAGCTGGGAATGCAATAGATAAAACAGTAGATGCAGCTGGAAATGTTGTTGATGCAACTGGAAACGCAATAGACAAAACAGTAGATGCAGCAGGAAATATTGTTGATGCTGCTGGAAATGCTATAGATAAAACGGTAGACGCAGCAGGAAACGCTGTTGATGCTGCTGGAAACGCAATAACTAATGTTGCTGGAGGTATTGTTGATGCGTCTGGAAATGTGGTTAATGCTTTTGGTGAAGCTATCGGAAACTTTTTTAGTTCTGACTTACCAAATGGAACAAAATTAAGTATTCCTGAAGGTGGTTTTGAAGACAACTTTTTAAGTTATATCAAAGATGGAAAAATGGAAGCTAGTAAATATTATGCTTTTGATAGACTATATTTTAATACAGGCTCATCTTCTTTAGATGCTAATTCAATGAATCAAATTGAAAATGTTGCAGCTATAATGAAAGCTTATCCAAACGTAAAAGTATTATTTAGAGGTCATACAGACAATACAGGTTCTGTAGCAGGAAATAACAAATTATCAGCAAGTAGAGCACTTTCTGTTAAAAATAAATTAGTTGAAATGGGAGTTGCAACAGCACGTATTGATACAAAAGGAATGGGATCTGTTGAACCTATTGCTGACAACGCAACTGCTGAAGGACGAGCAAAAAATAGAAGAATTGATGTTTCTATTGTAAAATAGAAATTCATAGTTGGTTAGTTTTAGTTTAGTAAAGACTGTTAAACATCTGTTTGTCAGTCTTTCTTTTGCATAAATTTTAAAGTTTAATTAAGAAAAAACTGTTTGTTTTAACAATATATTTGTGTTACATAATCTATAAACTGATTTAAAACGTATTTACATTAATTAATAATTAACTTTTTATGAAACAATATTTTTTATTTGCATTAGCCATTTTTGGTTTTGCAACTTTTAGTTACGCACAAGACATTAGTGATAATGCTATAGGTTTGCGTTTAGGTGATAGTGATGGTTTTGGTGCTGAAATATCATACCAACGTGCATTAGGTGATAATAATAGGTTAGAAGTAGATTTAGGATGGCGTTCTGGAGATGCTTTTGATGGATTTAAATTAGCAGGTTTATACCAGTGGGTTTGGGTTTTAGATGGTGATTTTAATTGGTACGCTGGTGTTGGTGGTGGTGTTGGATCTTATAGTTTTGAGAACAGTGCTATTGACGATGAAACATTTATTTTTGCTGCTGGAGACATAGGAATTGAATATAATTTTGACTTCCCTCTACAATTATCACTAGATTTTAGACCAGAATTAGGTTTTGGTGACTATAGTGATGATCTAGATTTTGATATCGCATTAGGTGTTAGATATAGATTCTAATTATATTATAAATAATAAAAAAGCCACCTTTTACAGGTGGCTTTTTTATTTAATTTAAAATCTTACATTTATTTAGAGTCTCTTGATAAATGGCTTCGTATTGAGGTACAATTTGGTGTATATCAAAATGTTTTGCTTGTTGTTTGGCATTTATTTTAAATTGATTCAAAATAGTTTCATCTTTTAAAATATGAATTGCATTTTTACTCATATCATCAACATCACCAACAGGGCTTAAGTATCCTGAAAAACCGTCTTTATTAACCTCAGGAATTCCTCCTGTGTTACTAGATATTACAGGTACTCCTGATGCCATAGCCTCTAAAGCTGACAAACCAAAACTTTCGGTCTTACTAGGTAATAAAAACAAATCTGAAAAGCATAAAATTCGGTCTATCTCGTTACTATTACCAAAAAACACAACTTTATCACTTATTCCTAAAGATTCACATAAACGCTCAGCTGGTTCACGTTCAGGTCCTTCACCAACCATCATTAGTTTTGCAGGAATTTCTTTTTGAATAGCATTAAATATATTAATTACATCAGGAATACGTTTAACTTCACGCATGTTACTAATATGTGTAATAATTTTTTCGTCATCTGTTGCCATCATAGCTCGCTGGCAATCTGTATAATTATTATTAAATTTACTAATATCTATAAAGTTTGTAACAACATTAATTTCATTTTTAATATCAAATAAACGCAACGTATCGTCTTTTAAACTTTGTGACACAGCTGTTACAGCATCGGATTTGTTAATGCTAAATGTAACTGCAGGTTTATAAAACGGATGACTACCAACTAAAGTAATATCTGTACCATGCAATGTCGTTACTATAGGTACATAAATATTATCTTCTCTTAACATTTTTTGAGCCATATAAGCTGCATAAGCATGTGGTATAGCATAGTGTACGTGTAATACTTCAATTTGATGAAGCTTTACCATATCTACTAACTTACTAGATAAAGCAAGCTCATAAGGTTGATAATGAAACAATGGATATTCAGGTACACTAACTTCATGAAAATGAACATTATTACCCAACAATTCTAACCTAACTGGTTGATTGTATGTTATAAAATGGATTTCGTGTCCACGTTTAGATAACTCCAAACCTAATTCAGTTGCTACAACTCCACTTCCGCCAAATGTTGGATAACAAACAATACCTATTTTCATTTAATCTTTAGTTTTTAACTTAGTCTCTTAAATTTAAATTCTTTACAAATTAATCTATAATTGCTTCGTAAATTGCTGCTTGAATATTAGTTCTTATGTCTTCTCTTAATAACGTATTAGGACCTTTAGATGTTGGATAAGTACGGTTAGCCATAAACACATATACGATTTCTTCAGATGGATCAGCCCATGCATAAGTCCCTGTAAAACCAGAATGCCCAAAACTGGTCATACTAACACAACCACAAGTTGGACCAACATTGCCTAATTGAGGCTTATCAAAACCAATACCTCGTCTGTTGTTGCTTTCGCAATAATAACAGGTATTAAATTTATCCAGAGTTTCAGTTTTAAAATAGCGTTTTCCGCCATAAAATCCTTTTTGTAAATACAATTGCATGATTTTGGCAATATCATTGGCATTGCTAAAAATACCTGCATGTCCTCCTACTCCATCTTGCATCGCTGCTCCCATATCATGTACATAACCTTGTACTTTTTGAAACCTATAATAATCATCGTTTTCTGATGGGACGATGCGATTATTTGGAATTTTATAGTAAGGATTATACATGGTATTATTAGCACCTAAGGATTTATAAAAGCGATCTGCTGTTAACTCGTCTAAACGTTTGTTATAGTGAGATTCAATAAATTGTTTTAAAATATAGTAAGGTAAATCGCTATACCTGTAACGCAATCTTGATAATAGATCAGTATCTTTTATTCTGGTATTTATAGAGTCCATATAATCATCTCTTAAATACAATTCTGGAGCAACTTTAATAGAAAATCCTTGCGTACTATTTTTTCTGTAATATTTATCTGAAGGCTTTTTAGTTTCAGGATCTAAAGTCTTAAAATAAAAAGGAATCCATGGTTTTAATTGTGCATAATGTGACAACATTTTTTTTAATGTCACATTTTTTTTATTTGAATTTTTATATGAAGGAATAATTTCTGAAAGTTTAGTATCTAAGGACACTATACCTTTTTCTTCTAATTCCATCAATAATGGTAATGTCGCTACAATTTTTGTTAATGAGGCAACATCATAAATATCTTCACTAGTTACAGGTTGATTACCTTCATAGGTATGTTTTCCAAAGTTTTTATTATAAATCACCTTACCTTTTCTAGCAATAACCAATTGTATACCTGGTGTCATTTTACCATTTACAGCATAATTAGCGATTGAATCAATTTTTTTTAAAGCATAACTTGACATACCTACACGTTCAGGAATTGTATATCCTAAACGTTCTAAAGCATTAGCTTGTTTACCAGAACCAAGCTTAAAAAACTCTCCAGCAGATACTGGTAAAGTACCACGAGCAGGAATAGCTCCAAAAATTAATTGAGCTGATTTTTCTTGTGCTATTTTACTATTTTGATAGCTAACTACAACACTTTCAATATTTTCAACCGATTTTAAGTCTAATAACGCATATGGTTTAGCAAAAACATCTAGAATTACATTATTAGTGGCTGCTATTTTTTCTAGCCATAACTTTTCTTTTTTTGAAAATTTATATGATTTCCAAGGACTTGCATTAGATTTATGAAACCCAACAATAACCGTATTATAATTTTGAAGCTTAGTCATTAATTGCTCTAAATTATCTGCTGAAATCTCATGTACTTTAGCATATTTTTTTAATTCAGAAACAAAAGCACTTTCATCGCTATCACCTAATTTAACATAGGCTATAGATTTAGTTTCAAGGTTACGTAATGGTAATTGGTCTGTTTGGTCACGTGCTATAGTTATAGCATTTTCCATTAGCATTTCATATAATGCATCATCTTTAATTCGGTTTAAATCAGATACTATATTATAGATACCAACTGGCTTATATTTATGTAAATCTACTTTATATTTTGCCATCAGTATTTTTTTAACCGAATGCTCTAAACGTGCCTCAGTTATAATTCCGTTTTTAAACGCAATTTTCATTCTAGCAATGGCTTTGGGTACGTCTTCTGACATTAACATAACGTCATTACCTGCTAAAAAAGCAGCTAAATCAATTTCTCCTCCTGTCACACCACTGTTAGATTGTCCTCCATCTAAATTAGGCTGAACAAAATCTGCTGCACCTTTCATGGTTAATGCATCTGTAAAAATAAGACCTTTAAACTGTAAACGGTCTTTTAAAATATCCGTAACAATTTTTTTTGATAATGTTGAAGGAAAGCCTTCACGTTGCGATAAACTTGGTATATTTAAATGTGCTACCATCACACTAGACAATCCTTCTTTAATTAGTTTTTTGTATGGATAAATCTCAATAGAATCTATACGCTTTGCATCAAAACCAACAGTTGGTAAGGTTTTATGCGAATCTGCCTCAGTATCTCCATGACCAGGAAAATGCTTAGCATTAGCTAAAACACCAGCACTTTGCATACCTTTCATAAAAGCTAAAGCTTTTTCTGTAACATTATCGCGATCTTCACCAAAAGAACGGTTTCCTATAATTGGATTATTAGGATTTGTATTAATATCAACAACAGGAGCAAAATTAAAATGAACACCAATACGCTTACAATGTTCTCCTAACTGACGACCAGTTTGTTCTATTAAAAATTTATTTTTAACAGCTCCTAAAGTCATATTCCAAGGAAACGCGTACGTAGAATCCAAACGCATGCTTAAACCCCATTCTGCATCCATACCAATTAACAACGGTGTTTTAGCTGCAGCTTGAAGTTCGTTATTTAATTTAGCTTGTCTTACTGGACCACCTTTAGAGTAAATTAATCCTCCAATATTGTAATCTCTAATTAGCTCGACAATTTTATTTTTTTGTGCTTGAGATTGATTAGAAAACACTTGTACCATATACAATTGACCGATTTTTTCGTCCAATGTCATGGCATTGTAAGTTTTATCAACCCATTGCTGTTGTGCTATTGGGTTAGTCGCTAAAAGAGGATTTCTACCATTTTGAGCATTTAAAATACTACCAAATGCTAAAAATAAAACTAGAGTTTTTAAATATTGCATATACTAAATTTGACTTTTAAAGTTGTACTTTACTATACAACTAAAAACTATGCCAAATTAGTACTTTTCTTATGATTAATAAAGCACTTTAAGAGAGAATTATAAAGGCAGTTGTAAACAATTTAATTTAAAAAACGATTATGCCAACTTTGACTAGCAGGTATTTCCCAACTCTCATTTAACTCTCCAATATTGGTTACTAGGTTATTAAAGACAATTGTGTTTTTAGAAACTGCTTTTTGTTTAGCCATTTTTCTGAAATCAGTAAGTGTTTTATGAGCTACAAATTCACCTTGTTTGTAAGACACATTCATCTTATCAAGTAAATCTACATTATATTCTTTTTCTAATTGTTGAATAAATGTCACTGAAGCATCAATACTACAACCTGTAGCTTGATTTAATTGCTGATCTAAAGCTATAATTATAAAACGTTTATATCTTATATCATATCCTGCTTTTAAATCGCTACCATGAGCTGTCCAACTTTCGATAAAAACATCTAATTTTGATTTGATTTCTTCTAATTCGGTGTCAGAAAAAGATCTATTGGCTTGGTAAATCCAAACTCTTGAAGTTTCGGGTAATGTATTAAATTGTACTAACATGTTGTTATTCTATTAAATCAATATGTCTATCATGATATCCTAATAAATATAAAACACCATCTAAACCAATACTTGATATTGCACTTTGTGCGTTATTTTTAACTTTTGGTTTGGCATGAAACGCAATACCTAAACCTGCTAGGTTTAGCATTGGTAAATCATTGGCTCCATCACCTACTGCAATGGTTTGACTAATGTCAATCCCTTCTTTAATTGCAATTTCTTTTAAATATTCTGCTTTTTTATTTCCGTCAACAATCTCGCCAAGGTATCCTCCTGTTAATTTACCATCTTTAATTTCCAATTGATTGGCATATACATAATCCATACCTAATTCTTTCTGGAGATAATGTCCAAAATAAGTAAATCCACCTGATAAAATTGCAGTTTTGAAACCGTATTTTTTTAAGGTGTCTATTAATCGTCTTGCGCCTTTAGTTATTGGCAAATTAACAGCAACATCATGCAAAACCTCTTCGCTTAAACCCTTTAATAGTTTCATACGTTGTTTAAAACTTTCGTTGAAATCAATTTCGCCTTGCATTGCAGATTCCGTAATAGCTTTAACCTGGTCACCAACTCCTGCAAGTTCTGCAAGTTTATCAATAACTTCTGCTTGAATTAGTGTTGAATCCATATCAAAACACACTAATCTACGATTACGACGATAAATATTGTCTTCTTGAAAAGCAATATCTACATCTAAATCATGTGATATTTGCATAAATTTTTCAGTAAACTCTGCTTTACTTTCAATTTTACCTCTTATAGATAATTGAATGGATGCTCTTGGATAATCTGCTTCTTTAACTAATGATGTACGACCAGTTAGACGCTTGATTGCATCTATATTTAGATTTTTATCTGAAATAAATTTAGTGACTTCTGAAATTTGTTCTGCAGTCAACTTCTCTCCAAGAATAGTAACAATATAACGGTCTTTACCTTGAAGGTTAACCCATTTTTCATAATCTTCTAAAGAGATTGGTGTAAATTTAGCTTTTACACCAAGCTCATAAGCTTTAAATAATAAATCTTTTAAAACTGAAGCCGAATTGTTACCAGATTCGATTTCAAACATAAATCCTAAGGATAGCGTATCATGAATATTTGCTTGTCCAATATCTAAAATTTTAGCTCCATAATGTGCTAAAACATTAGTCAATCCAGAGGTTAATCCTGGTTTATCTTGTCCTGAAATGTTTAAAAGAAATATTTCTTTAGTCATGAGTACTGTTTTGTTTTAAAACTAAAAGCACTTGAAAAAGTGCTTTTATATTATTGCTTTGCTTTTGTTTCTTTTATGTAAGTCATATAACCATTAAAAGCACCAAAAGCAATGGTATGTATCACAAATTTTAAAACAGAAAATGGGTTTTGTTTGTAATAATCCCATCCTGCTAATAATATTGCAAAAACTAAACCTGATATTAATCCAGTTATAATATATTTTTTAATATCCATTATAGATTTTGAGCATTTGCGATTAACTCGGCTACGTCTAAAACTTTTATTTCGTTTTCTTTTTTTTTGACTTTTACACCATCAGACATCATGGTCATGCAATAAGGACAACCTGTAGCAATAATATCAGGATTGGTTGCTAATGCATCTTCAGTTCTTAACTCGTTTATATCTTTATCACCTTTTTCTGGTTCTTTAAACATTTGTGCTCCACCTGCTCCACAACACAAAGCAGTTGCTTTGCTACGTTTCATTTCTTGAAGATTAGCATTTAAAACAGATAATACTTCTCTTGGTGCTTCATACTCTGAATTAGCACGTCCCAAATAACATGGATCATGAAAAGTTATACGTTTACCTTTAAAGCTATTATCTGTAACTTCAATTAGTTTTTTGTCTATTAACTCTTTGATAAATTGTGTGTGGTGTAATACCTCATAATTACCTCCTAATCCTGGATATTCATTTTTGATACAATTAAATGAATGTGGATCACATGTTACAATTCGTTTAACCTCGTAAGCATTAAGTACTTCAATATTCATTACTGCTTGCATCTGAAACAAAAACTCGTTTCCTGCACGTTTAGCAAGATCACCAGTAGCACTTTCTTCTGCTCCTAACACTGCAAAATTTACATTTGCTTTGTTTAGTATTTTTACAAAAGCTTTAGTGATTTTTTTTGCTCTGTCATCATAACTTCCTGCAGATCCAACCCAAAATAAAATATCTGGAGTTTTTCCTTGGCTCATCATTTCTGCCATAGTTGGCACTATAAGTTGTTCGCTCATAATAAATATTATTTTAATGCTAAAAAATCGGTTTTAGATAATCTTATATAAATGGATAAGATTTTAATTCCGTTTTCTAATTTATTTTTTGGATCATATTGCTCTAAAGCTGCTAATTTTAATGCTTGTAATCCTAATTGTTTTTTTTGATTGTCTGTGCAATAATCACACATGACTTTTTTTAATTTGATGTCTTCTACTTGGCTAGAGTTATACTTTATATTGGTAATTATTTTAAATTGAAGTGAGTCTTTTTTATAATCTTGTGCCTGAAGCTTAGCTAAGCTAAAGATTAGTATTATTAGTATGTAAAGACTAATTTTCAATTTGCTTTTTGTTTATAAGTTATTACAAGTCCAATTCCTGTTCCTACTAAAATACCTGATAAAAATCATTTTTTTGCGTTAGCGATAGTAATGGCATCCTTTTTTTGCTGCCATATATGGCAAAAAAAGATATAATGGATAGCGCGACCCTTGTGGTAACGCCCAAATTATACTACTCGTCTTTCCAATTTAAACGGTCCATTTGGTTATATGGCCAAGGTGCACCATTGTTTTCTATATTGGTCATCATGTTGTTTAACTCGGTTGGAGCTGCACTTTCTTCCATTACAGAGTATTGACGCATTTGCATAATAATGTTTAATGGATCGATACTTACTGGACAAGCCTCTACACAGGCATTACAACTTGTACATGCCCAAATTTCTTCTGGTGTGATGTAATCGCCTAATAACTGTTTACCATCGTCAACAAAGGTCCCTTTGTTAGCATCTATATTTTTACCAACTTCTACTAGACGGTCTCTAGTATCCATCATGATTTTACGTGGTGATAATTTTTTTCCTGTTAAGTTTGCAGGACACTCACTGGTACAACGTCCACATTCTGTACATGTGTAAGCATTTAATAGGTTTACCCAACTTAAATCTTGTACATCACTGGCTCCAAATTTTTCTGGTACTGCATCTTCTTCTCCTTTTGGTGCTGCTGCAAATGGATCTGCGTTTGGATCCATCATCATTTTAACCTCTTTAGTTACTACTGGATTATTAGCAAATTGCCCTTTTGGTGTTAATTTACCGTAGTATGTATTTGGGAATGCTAATAATATGTGTAAGTGTTTTGAAAAATACAGATAATTTAAGAATGCTAAAATACCTACAATGTGTAACCACCAAGCTGCACGCTCTATGATATGTAATGTAGATTGTGATAGACCTTCAAATAAAGGTGCTATAAATTGACTGATTACATTACCAGAACTATAACCTTGAAATACTGTATCTGTAGCATTCATGACTAAAAAAAGACACATAAGTACGACTTCAAAATAAAGGATTATATTACCATCTGCTTTTGGCCAACCCTTCATCTCTGATTTGATAAAACGTTTGATTTTAATAACGTTACGTCTTACCCAGAAAATTATAACTGATACTAGTACTAATACTGCTAATATCTCAAAGCTACCTATTAAAAATCCGTAGATTGATTCAGGTAAGAATTTGTGACCAATCCTGTGTGTGCCAAATAATCCATCAATAATGATTTCTAGAACCTCGATATTAATAATTACAAATCCAACATATACAACAACGTGTAAAATACCTGCTATTGGTCGTTTTACCATTTTGCTTTGTCCTAAAGCAATGTAAGCCATATTTTTCCAACGTTGTGGTTTGTTATCCGAAACGTCTTGGTCTTTACCAAGTTTAATATTACGGATTAACTTTTTAACATTGTTAGCAAAATAGCCAATACCTACAGCAAGTATTATGGCAAAAATTATATTTGGTATGTATTCCATAAGTTAGTTAGTTTTTGTCTTAATCTTTCTTTTCTTCTTTAATTTCGTTACCCTCTGCATCATAACGTTTTGCTTTTTTTCCGAATAATGAAAAATGAACATAACGTTTAGGGTTAAGCTTCATGTCCTCTAAAAGTTGTTCCATTTGCAAAGCAGCACCTTCTAGATTGTTATATAACTTATCATCGTTAAGCAATTTACCCATTGATCCTTCTCCGTTTTTTACACTTGCTAGCATAGTATTTACACTTGATAAAGTAGATTCTAAATCAGATACCGTTTTGGTAATATCTACTTGCTTTAGCTTCTCACTCATTTCGCTTAAATTAGTGCTAGTGGTCGTAAAATTATCTACCATTGAGGTAATATTCTCATCATTCTTTTTTACAACAGAATTAATAGAGTAAGCTAAACCTTTGTATGATTTTAAGGTTGAATTTAACTCGGCTAAAGTATTTTTTAAACCATTTTCTGACTGATCTGCTACCAAACCATTAAGGTTACCCATTAAAGTATCTACAGTTTGTAAGGTTCCGTCTAGATTGGTACTTAACTGAGAAAAATCGCTAGTAAGACTAGTAACTAAGCCGTCTTCTACTTTAGATTGTATCAAATCTCCATCTTTGGCCATTTGACTATCATTAGCTGGTTGAATAGCTAATGCATTTCCACCCATTAAACCAGTTTGATACATGTTAATAGTACTATTTTTTGAAAACTTAAGTTGTTTATCTACTGAAAAAGCAACTCTGGTTTTACCAGTTTCAAAATCGTATTTGATTTCTTTTACTTTACCTACTTTATTCCCTTTTATAGTGACAGGAGCAGATACTGCTAATGAGTTATAATCAAACTCTGTATAGTATGTATTATTGGAATCAAAAATGTTATTTCCTTTTAGATAACTAAATCCAAAAATGAAGAATATTATTCCAAGTATAACTAATATGGCTGTTTTAACTTCTAGTGATAGTTTCAAGGTGTGAAATTTAGATTGGTAACAAAATTAGAAAATAAATATAAAAGAATGGTTCTAATTAGCTTCGGTTTTTAAGACTTCTGACAGTTTTACTTGTTTTCCGTCTTTAAGTGCTACAATATAAGCATCTTTGTAGCCTTTATTTTTTGCTTCAATTTGAAGCTTTTGTGCTTTATTATAGTCAGAGGTATAACCGTAATAATATTTATATAAGCCATCTTGCTTTTCGCGTGAAATGTCATTTAAACCTTTAAAATTATAGGACATAGGCTCTAAAGCATTAGAGCTAGCAGCAATCTGAATTTTAAAAACTGTGTTTTCAATAGTATGTACTTCTGAAGAAATGGTATCTTCTATTGTAACATCTCCAACATAACCATCACCAACATTTAAATCTAAATTCTTTTTGTAAGCGTTAATAGCTTCAAGTATTGAGGCTGCCATTTTAGACTGACCACTTTTAGAATTTAAAAATTTTCCCTCGGCATTATTTGTTAAAAAACCAACTTCAACTAACACACTTGGCATGTATGTATTGTGTAAAACCCAAAGGCTAGCTTGCTTGATCCCTCTACTTTTTCGTTTAGATTTACCAATAAAACTATCTTCAATTAATCTTGCTAGTTTTATACTTTGCTCAACATAATCTTCTTGTTGAAATGCTAATCCTATTAAAGATTCTGGTGCATCAGGATCAAATCCCTTATAATCTTTTTTATAATCATCTTCCAAAAAAATAACTTCGTTTTCTTTTTTAGCGATGTCAAAATTACGTTTAGTATTAGCAACTCCTAGTACAAAAGTTTCGGTTCCTGACGCTTGTGAAGAATGTGAGTTACAGTGGACAGAAACAAACAAATCTGCATCAGCTCGGTTTGCAATTGCTGCTCTTTCCCTTAGTTTAACAAATACATCGGTCTTTCTAGTATAGATAACCTTAATGTCTTTGTTTTTTTCTAGGCTTTTACCGACTTCTAAAACAATTTTTAGAGCAATGTCCTTTTCTTTATGACCATTACCTAAATTTCCTGGATCATCTCCACCATGACCTGCATCAAGGACAACAATAAATTTACCACTAGTACTTTGTGCATTAGCAATTTGAAAATTACTAAATGTTAATACTATTGTAAAGGATAATATAATTTTAAAAATGTACGTTTGCATATAGGATATAACCATTAATTATTTCGTTTAGTATGAAATATAATTTTTAACGAATATTAAAACATTCACAAAAAAATATATGTAGTTTTGTCAATTCAAAAACCAAGCCATACTTTTACAAAAATACATTTAAAACCGTTGCGTACAAATAGTCTTTATATACTTTTTAGTTTGAGTTTTACAGTGTTTATTAACACTTTTGGCTTTGCCCAAGGGGATTTACCCAAGGATGGCACTTCAATATCACCTATTGAGGATAAACAAACACCTGTAACTAAACAAAAAGATTCTTCTACAGTTGATGTTAACGTCAAGGAATTGTTAGGTCCTAAAACAGAAACGGATAGTACAATTACTGATTCCATCAAACCAAAACCTTTATTAAGCAGCACAATTTCTTATAAAGCAACAGACTATATGTCTTATAAGCAAAAAGAAGCTAAAATGTATCTTTATAACCAAGCACAAGTGCTTTATGAAGATATGGACATTTCTGCAGGTGTAATTATTTTAGATTATAATAATGATTTAGTCTATGCAAAAGGTATTAAAGACTCATTAGGAGAATATACACAAAAACCAGTTTTTAAACAAGGTGAAAATGTTATTGAGCCAGACTCGATTGTCTTTAATACACAAACCAGAAAGGGGTTAATATATAATTCTGTAACAGAACAACAACAAGGTAGACTAATTACCGAAACGACTAAGCGTGTAAATGACTCGGTTTACTACCTAAGAAATTCAAAATTTACAACTTCTGATAATGTAGAAGATCCTGAATATTACTTTTTAATTAGAAAAGGTAAATTAGTACCAAACAAAAAAGTAATTACTGGTTTAACCAACTTATTTATCTATGATGTGCCTACACCAATAGGTTTACCTTTTGCATTTTTTCCGTTATCCAAAAAGCGTACTTCTGGTATTATTTTTCCTAGTTTTGGTGAAGACGGAAATAGAGGCTATTTTTTACAAAATGGAGGTTATTACTTTCCTATTAATGATCATGTAGACTTAGCTCTTTTAGGTGATTATTACACCAATGGAAGTTATGGTTTAAGACTAGAAAGTAAATATGCAACACGCTATAAATACAGCGGTAATGTAGGTTTTAGATACGAAAACCTAATTACTAGTGAGCGTGGTTTTCCTGATTATGCTAAATCAACTATATATAATTTACGTTGGTCACATAGTCAAGATACAAAGGCTAGTCCAAATTCTAGGTTTGCAGCTTCTGTAAACTTAGGTAGTAGTAATTACTACACACAATCTATTAACCAGCTAAACTTACCAAATACGCAAAACAATACGTTGTCTTCATCTGTTTCATACTCAAAAACATTTCAAGGCGAACCACAAGCAAATATAAGTTTAGCAGCAACACATAGCCAAAATACACAAACAGAAAGTATTAATATGACTCTACCTACTTTTCAAGGTAGTTTAAGTAGAATTTACCCATTTGCTGCAAAAGATGGTTCTAAAAAAGGAATTCTTCAAAATATTAATTTACAATATAGTGTTAGAGCCGAAAACAACATTGTTACCACAGACTCATTATTCTTTAAAAAAGAAATGTTTGATGATGCAAAAGTAGGAGCTCAACACAGCATTCCAATAAGTACAAACTTTAAAATATTTGATTATTTTAGTGTTACCGCAAGTACAAACTTTCAAGAAACCTGGACTTTAAAAACTGTTGAGAAATATTACGACACAGATAATGAAGAAATTATAACAAACGACGTTAATGGTTTTGATGCATTCCGTACTTACAACTTTAGCACAAGTATAGGTACCACTTTATATGGAATGTTTAATTTAGATAAAGAGAAAAAAGGAAAAAAACTACAAGCTATCAGGCATGTTATTAGACCAAGTATTAGTTATAATATCAATCCTGCTTTTGATAACTATTATGACGAATTTGAAGTTATCGATGCTGACGGAACTACCAAAAGTGAGTATACTAGATTTGAAGACAATTTATTTGGTACACCTAACCAAACATTTTCTAGCTCAATAGGTATTGGCTTATCAAATAACTTCGAAGCTAAAGTTAGAGACAAAGACACTACAAATGTTGAACCTAAAAAAATAACATTACTAAACAATTTAAATTTTTCTACTTCGTATAATATAGCAGGAGATTCACTTAAATGGAGTCCACTAAGAGTTACAGGTGGTACACAATTGTTTGATAATAAAATGAGTGTTAACTTTGGTGCTTCTTTAGATCCTTATGCATTAAACACTAATAACACAAGAATAAATACTTTTAACATAAATAATGGTGGAAGCCTATTTAGACTTACAAGTGCTAATTTAACTATGAGTTATAGTTTAAGTAGTAAAAGTGGTGATGCAAAAAATGAAAACGATGCTGTTGATGATAGACTATTAAGTGGTGGACGTGCAGATGATTTATTTGGTGTCTCACAGGATTTTGCTAATCAACAAGCAAACCAAAGAGACGAAGATAAAGAAGAACGAGTACCTGACGAATTTTATAACAATAAAATACCATGGAGCTTAAGGTTTGCCTATGCAGTTAACTATGCAAATAGTACACGTCAAAACGAAATATCTTCACACTCATTAATGTTTTCTGGTGATATTGAATTAACTCCTAAATGGTCTATTGGTGGGTCCTCAAGTTATGACTTCAAAAACAATGGTTTTGGTTTAACACAATTACGTTTTGAACGTGACTTATTAAGTTGGAGAATGAATTTTACTTGGGTACCTTTTGGTACATATAACAGTTGGAATTTCTTTATCGGAATTAAATCAAGCATACTTAAAGATCTAAAATACGAGCAACGTCGTAAGGCTGACGAAAGCTTGTAAATACTATAAATGTTTCGCTTACGCGGAAATTAAACACTCGTACTATGAAAAAGATTATTTCTACAACTAAAGCTCCTGCTCCTATTGGACCATATAATCAAGCTATTTTAAGCGGAAACACCTTATATACATCAGGCCAAATTGCTTTACATCCAGAAACTGGAAAATTAGTGATGGATGATATTAAAACAGAAACTAAACAAGTTATGGAAAACATGAAAGCTGTTTTAGAAGCTGCTGACATGACTTTTGAAAACGTTATTAAAACCTCGATTTTTATTAGTGACATGCATAACTTTTCAGAAATAAACGAAATCTACGGAACCTATTTTGATGAAACAACTGCACCAGCAAGAGAAACTGTAGAAGTTGCTAATCTTCCTAAGTTTGTCAATGTAGAAATTAGTATGATTGCCATTAAATAAGCACTTTACTTTATATAAAAAAAGCCTGAACATTAATGTTCAGGCTTTTTTTTGTGTATTACTATTTGCTTTTAAAGCGTCTTAACGTTTTAGGGTAAAGTGCGCTTTAAATTGTTTTCTGGTGTTATTAGTGTCATTTGGTTCTATGTAATCTACCGTAAACCAATAATCACTGGTTGGCATTGGGTTACCATTGTAGGTTCCATCCCATCCTGATCCGGTTGGACTTAACTGTTTTATTAGCTTTCCGTAACGATCAAATATGTAAATAAC
>Ga0209295_1000244_pt1 | contig 40073 bp, 38 predicted proteins | sample Porto_5metaG_FD_187428 | JGI IMG/M metagenome (GOLD analysis project Ga0209295, IMG submission 187428) | Marine algal microbial communities from Porto, Portugal - Porto_5 metaG (SPAdes) (version 2) | ecosystem: Host-associated > Algae > Red algae > Unclassified | place: Portugal: Porto... | reverse complement strand
ATATTGACTACTACAATCACACACGTATAAAGACAAAACTAAAAGGCATGAGTCCGATACAATATCGAACTCATGCCTCGAAAGCTGTCTCATAAAAAAACGCGTCTAAATTTAGGGGGTCACTTCACCAGGGGCTCTTTTTAAGTATAAAAAAACGACCAAATTCATGGCCGTTTCTCTTGTTTATTTATACACCTTCGCAGGTACTTGAATCATAGGAATTCCTACATAGTACGGTGAAATTTCATATGGCTGGAAGACAACAGCGATTCCCTTTTTCGTGAAGTAGTACTGCGTGTCGTAGCCGATTTGAATATCGCTTTTTTTCAGATTCGCATAGAATTTACTTTTATGCTTCTTTGTGTAGTTATAGATATAATCTCTTACTTTTGTACGCTTTTTCTTTGTTTTTACCACATCTGTAAAGTACAGTTGCTTTGTTTTTTTCTTTGTTAACACATAGTTCATGCTCGTAACCATCGTATCCCCGTGCATACTACCGTCATTCATGTAATCATAGTTTAGGATACTTAGTTTCTTCCCATTGTTAAATTTCGTTTTAAACGATCTCTCGTATGTGATCTTCCCAATACCTTCTTTTTTCGCTTCGTCCTTTAAGAACAAGTACGTAGAATAAGAGAATGCAATATCATCTTTTAAATCACGATTGATGGTTTTCATATGCGCTTTACTAAGGTTTTTCACCTGTGCATATTTAAACGTTTTTTTCTTTTTATAATAGTGTGTACTTACTTTTGCTTTTTTCACTTGTTTGGCATCCGCAGATCCAACTGGCGCAAACAATGAAACAATCAGCGAAAAAATGAGCAGGCTGATCGTTAGGCCTTTTTTCATTGTCATAGTAAAAACCCCCATTTTTGTCTATTACCAATTGAGTATACCATGACAAAAGAACCAAAAGAAGTGTTTTCTTCCATATTATTCTTTATTTTTCATGTGAGGTTTGTTTACCGTTTTCATAAGTTCCTGTATGCTTAAGATAGAATGTTAGATGAAGTGTGGTGTTTATCATAGAAGAGAATATTTTTAGTCATATCCGGACAACATTTCATAGTTTGTCCCCTACCCAGAAAAAGATTGCCAATTACATTTTACAAAACCCTCAGAAAGTTGTGCTTCATTCGATTAGTGCACTCGCTGCTGAATGCAACACAAGTGAAACGACGATCTTTCGTTTTCTGCGAAAAATCGGCTATGAGTCCTATCAAGTGTTTCGTGTCCATGTCGCGCAGGATATTGCGACCAATACGCCTCAATCCATATACGGTGAGATCGAAGCATCTGATAGTGTCGCAGATATTAAACATAAGGTCATAGAGTTAACAACCAACTCTATTCAGGATATGAAACATATTTTAGAAGACCAAGCTGTGACACAATTTATTGAGCAAATGAAACAGGCACATAAAACCGTCTTCTTTGGAGCAGGTGCCTCCAGTTTTATTGCCGGAGATGCCTATCATAAGTTTCTCCAGCTTGGCTTTGAAGTGAGTCTATGCAGTGATCCTCATATGATGAATATGATTGCAACACATGCAACGGAACATGATTTTATCGTCGCGATCTCACATTCAGGGGAAAGTAGAGAAATCCTTGATGCCGTGCAATTTGCAAAGGAAAAAGGTGCAACGGTCGCCTCGATTACGAGCTATCCGAAATCAGAGCTCGCCAAGAAATCCGACTTTCATCTGCTCAGTTCATCGAGAGAAACAACCTATCGTTCTGACTCAATGATTTCTCGTATTAATCAGCTTGTGATTATTGATGTTTTGTACGTCACAGCTGTTTTAGAATTAGGATCAAATGCAATCGACAACGTCAAACGTTCTCGATTAGCTGTAGCTAAAAATAAAACATAATCGACCATAGACCGGAGCTGTTTCCGGTCTTTTTTTTGTGACTTTTCTCATATTTTCCGTTGACACATTCCTATTTCGTCATGTACATTAAATGAACAATAGTTTATTTCCTACTATTAATTTAAATCGATAGTATATATACTAACAAAAAGAAAAGAAAGCGCTTTTTGTAAGGGGTTTCTAAATAGGAGGCGGACAAAATGGCAAAGCAAATTGGATTCATTGGATTAGGCATTATGGGGAAACCTATGGCACTCAATCTATTAAAAGCCGGTCATACTGTGACTGTTTTCGATATTCATACAGAAGCTGTTCTAGCATTAAAAGAAGTGGGCGCAAATGCCGCTGCATCAGCTGCTGAGGCAGCATCTGAAAGCGATATCATAATCACGATGCTTCCAAAAGGTGAGCATGTAGAAGCAGTTGTAGCAGGTGAACAAGGCATATTGGCTACAGCAAGACCTGGCACGATTATTATAGATATGAGCTCTATTTCACCTGTTACTTCTAGAGCATTAGCGGCACTGGCAAAACAGCATCAGGTCGAATTTATCGATGCTCCTGTCAGTGGCGGAGAGCCAAAGGCGATAGACGGGACACTTGCGATTATGGCGGGCGGAGAAAAAGAGATCTTTGAACAAGTAAAGGATGTCCTCTATGCCATGGGCACAGATGTCGTATTAGTTGGTTCAAATGGAAGCGGGACAACCGCTAAGCTTGCGAATCAAATCATCGTCAACTTAAATATTGCTGCCATGTCCGAAGCACTCGTCCTTGCCGCTAAGTCTGGCATTGCGATTGATAAAATGTATGAAGCCATCCGGGGTGGACTGGCAGGAAGTGCTGTACTCGATGCGAAGGTTCCTCTCATTTTAGAACGAAACTTTGAGCCTGGCGGACGTATTGACATCAACTTAAAGGATTTAACCAATGTCATGGAAACTGCCCACGATATCGGCGTTCCTCTCCCGCTTTCTAGTCAGCTGCTGGAAATCTTCCACGCCCTCAAAGCGGACGGAAAGTCTGGACTTGATCACGGTGGGATCGTTCAATATTACGAAAAAATGGCTCATGTTGAAGTGAAGAAAGGATGAGGTTCTATGAAACAAAGCATTGAGTTACTAAATGCCATTCCGAAAGCGGATTCAGACCGCATTCAATCAGCATACGAACAAGCACTAAACCATTTCCACCATAAAGTGATTGTATTAGACGATGACCCAACAGGCATTCAAACCGTACACGGCGTCTCTGTTTTCACCGATTGGTCAGAGAAAAGCATTGAAGCTGGTTTTCTTGAAGACAGCCGTATGTTCTTTATCTTAACCAACTCTCGCAGTATGACAGAGAAAGAAACGGCGGTTCTTCATGAAACGATCGCATCAACGATTGTGAAAACGGCTGAACGGCTTGATCAAGATTTCATCATTGTCAGCCGGGGGGACTCCACCCTGCGTGGACACTTCCCGCTAGAGACTGACATTCTCAGAACGACCATTGAACAGCAAAGCTCCCGCCAATTTGACGGCGAAATCCTTCTTCCCTTTTTTAAAGAAGGCGGCCGCTTTACGATTGGCAATATTCACTACGTACAGGAAGGTCACGAATTAATTCCTGCTGGTGACACAGAATTTGCATTGGATCGTACATTCGGATTTCAATCTTCTCACCTCGGAGAATGGATCGAAGAGAAATCAAACGGATCGTTCACTAAGGAAAACACTACTTATATTTCTTTAGAAGATATCCGGGCTTTACGTATTGAACAAATCAAGGATCAGCTGATGACCGTGAAGGATTTTCAAAAAGTGGTTGTAAATGCAGTAGACTATGACGATGTCAAAGTCTTTGTCATTGCCCTCATAGATGCCATCAAAGCAGGTCAGCACTTTCTATTTAGAAGTGCGGCAGCTCTCACAAAAGTGCTTGGCGGTGTTGAGGATCAAGCACTATTAACTAGACAAGACTTAATACAGGAAGAAAGCACGCACGGTGGCCTCATCATGGTCGGTTCCCATGTCAAAAAAACAACCGAACAATTGCGAGCGCTGCAGCAAAATAAAGACATTGCATTTATTGAATTTGATACACACCTCGTGTTAGAACCTGAAGCATTTCAAGAGGAAATTGACCGCGTGATTCAACAAACTGAACGGCTTTTAACAACCGGGCAATCGGTTGCTGTTTATACAAGGAGAGAACGGCTTGATCTTGGGGATGATCGTCAAGAGGAAGAATTGAAACTGTCTGTTCAGATTAGTGATGCTGTGACAAGCATTGTTCAGCGCCTCTCCATTCGCCCTAAGTACCTCATTGCCAAAGGTGGAATCACCTCTAGCGATATTGGAACAAGAGGACTCAGCGTCAAACGTGCGACCGTCGCAGGTCAAATCAGACCAGGTATTCCCGTTTGGCAAACAGGAGAAGAAAGCAAATTCCCATTTATGTCTTATGTGATTTTCCCGGGAAATGTTGGCTCAAAGGATACGTTAAAAGAAGCAGTAGACATACTTGAAGGATAAAGCAGAGGGGGCGTTCACGCTCCCTTATGCAGCACAAAGGAGGAAAGATCATGTCGTTAGTTTTTATCGGACTTGGCGTTTTGTTATTACTTTTACTCATGGTTGTCTTTAAGTTAAACGCTTTCATTTCGTTGATTATTGTCTCTTTAATCGTTGCCGTTTTAGAAGGCATGTCACCACTTGAAGCGATTGCTTCAGTCGAAAAAGGGCTTGGAAGTACACTCGGCCATCTGGCGTTGGTTCTTGGCTTTGGAGCGATGCTTGGTAAATTGATGGCTGATTCTGGCGGTGCTCAGCGTATTGCCATGACACTCATCGACCGCTTTGGTATCGGGAAAATCCAATGGGCGACGATGCTGACTGGATTTGTTATCGGAATTGCTCTTTTTTATGAAACCGGATTCATTATTCTTATTCCATTAGTCTTTACCATTGCTCAAGCCGCAAGACTTCCTGTGTTGTATGTGGGAATGCCGCTCGTCGCTGCACTCATTACAACACATGGCTTCCTCCCTCCTCACCCAGGGCCGACAGCCATTGCCAATGTATTTCAAGCCAACATGGGACAAACCTTATTGGTTGGAATTATTTTAGCCATTCCTGCTGTTTTAGTAGGCGGACTTCTGTTTACAAAACTATTTAAGAAAGATCAACTGCATGCACACATTCCAAAGGACTTGTTTAATCCAAAGGAATTTACAGAAGAGGAAATGCCAAGCTTCGGCATTAGTATTTTCACCGCTATTTTACCTGTATTGCTCATGACATTCAGAGCATGTTTAGAAATTTTCTTCCCGTCCTCCCCGCTGCTACCGGCGGCTGAGTTTTTAGGTGAGCCGGCGATTGCCCTATTAATCTCTGTGCTGCTTGCCATCTACACATTTGGTCTTGGCAGAGGAAAGAGCATGCAGGACGTCATGAAGTCGATTACGGATTCAATTGGCTCCATTGCGATGATTCTATTGATCATTGCAGGCGGCGGCGCCTTTAAACAGGTGCTCATTGACAGCGGCGTTGATCAATACATTGCAGGGATTATGCAAGGAAGCACACTGTCTCCTCTGCTCCTCACTTGGCTGATTGCAGCTGTCCTTCGTGTCTCTTTAGGGTCAGCGACTGTCGCGGGTCTCACAGCAGCTGGCATTTCTGCACCGCTAATTGGTTTGACGGGAGTCAGCCCAGAATTAATGGTAATTGCAACAGGTGCCGGCAGTATTACATTCTCTCACGTGAATGATGCGGGTTTCTGGATTTACAAAGAATACTTTAATTTGTCGATGGCTCAAACTTTTAAAACTTGGACATTAATGGTGACTGTTCTATCACTTGTTGGATTAGCTGGTGTTCTCGTCGCTGATTTGTTTATGTAGGAAAATAAATAGGAAAAACCATTGACTTTTTCTCGAAAAGATTGAATAATTGTGTTTATTAAGAAAATTGAATCAAAGGTAACCTTATTAAGAGTGGTGGAGGGACTGGCCCTGTGAAACCCGGCAACCGCTGTTCCTAGGAACAGAATGGTGCTAATTCCTTAAACAAGCTGATGCTTGTTTGAAGATAAGGCAGAGATCTCACAGTATATGATGCTCTTCCTTATCCAAGGAAGAGCTTTTTTATTTGATTTATAACCTGAAGAAAGAAGGGATTCAGCATGACACACGTACAAACCATTGGTAAGAAAACAACAAAGCCGCCATTTCGCGCAGATCAAGTAGGGAGTTTACTTCGTTCAGAACGTATCAAGGAAGCACGCAAGCAAAAAGCAGACGGTACACTCACAGCAGAACAGCTCAGAAAAATTGAAAACGAAGAAATCACTCGTATTGTAGAGAAGCAAAAAGAAATTGGATTAGAGGTTGTCACAGATGGAGAATTCAGACGTGCATGGTGGCATTTTGACTTTCTAGAAGGGCTTGATGGGGTCGAAGGATTTGAAGCGGATCAAGGTATTCAATTCCACAATACGACAACAAAAGCCAGAGGCATCAAAGTAACAGGTAAGATTGATTTTACTGATCATCCAATGCTGGAGGATTATCGCTTCCTTCACAGCATCGCGGGTGACCATACGGCTAAAATGACGATTCCAAGTCCGAATATGCTCTTTTTCCGTGGAAAGCTTGAAGAAGGTGTGTACGACAGCTTAGATGATTTTCACCATGACGTGGCACAAGCTTATAAAAAAGCCATCCGTGCTTTTTATGATGCAGGCTGCCGTTACTTACAGCTAGATGATACAGCTTGGGCTGTGTTCTTTTCTGAAAAAGGACATGAACAAATCAAAGCTTTTGGCCGCGAGGAAGATGAACTGCGTGAATCGTTTGCGAAAACAATCAATGAAGCGGTTGCCGATCGACCAGATGATTTAGTGATCACTATGCACATTTGCCGTGGTAACTTTAAATCAACTTGGGCAGCCGAAGGTGGTTATGAGGCAGCGGCAGAAACGATTTTTGCGGGTCTGGATTTGGATGGTCTCTTCTTAGAATTCGACGATGACCGTTCTGGCGGATTTGAACCCCTGCGTTATGTGAAAAATCCAAACCTTCAACTCGTACTAGGTCTTGTCACTTCAAAGTATGGGGAACTTGAACCCGTTGATCAGATCAAAAGAAGAATCGAGGAAGCGGCACAATATGTGGACATCAACCAAATCTGTTTGAGCCCACAATGTGGATTCGCCTCAACAGAGGAAGGCAATTTGTTAACAGAAGAACAGCAATGGGAAAAGCTGCGTCATGTGATTGAGATTGCGGATCAAGTGTGGACATCATAGTCCACTCACAATAAAAAGAGACAAACCGTTTGATCAGCGGTTTGTCTCTCTTTTTTATGCGTCTAAATGCTTTCCATTTGTCGCGATCACTTGTTTATACCAATCAAAGCTTTTCTTTTTCTTTCTATCTAATGTACCGTTGCCTTCATTGTCGCGGTCGACATAAATAAAGCCGTAGCGTTTTTTCATTTCAGCTGTTGATGCACTGACAAGATCAATTGGGCCCCAGCTTGTATAGCCGATCAGATCAACGCCGTCTGCGATCGCTTCTCTTGCCTCAAGCAAATGACTTCTTAGGTAATCAATTCGGTAATCGTCTTGGATGGAGCCGTCTTCTTCTACTTGATCCACAGCACCCAATCCATTTTCTACGATAAACAATGGTTTTTGGTAGCGGTCATATAGTTGGTTTAGTGTTGTACGAAGTCCTTTTGGATCAATTTGCCAGCCCCAATCACTTGCTTCTAGATAAGGGTTTTTCACGCCTTCAAATAGGTTACCACCAGTCACTTGTCCAAGAACCTCTGGATCTGTACTTGTCACAAAACTCATATAATAGCTGAAGCCAATATAGTCGACTGTATGGTTTCTTAGAATGTCTTCGTCACCGTCTTGGAATTCAATGTTGATGTTATTTTCCAGGAAATAACGTTTCATGTATCCAGGGTAATAGCCTCTTGCCTGTACATCTGAGAAGAACAATGTTTTACGATCTTGATCAATCGCAGCAAACATATCTTCAGGTCTTGAGCTGTACGGATATGTGGTCATCGCTGCAATCATACAACCGATTTTCGCATCTGGAATGATTTCGTGTCCTGCTTTAACAGCTAGAGCACTTGCAACAAATTGGTGATGCGCTGCTTGATATTGAATGCTTTTCTCGTCTTCGCCTTCTTCAAATACAAGGCCACCCCCTGTGAAAGGAGCATGTAAGACGACGTTAATTTCATTGAAGGTCATCCAATATTTCACTTTATCTTTAAAGCGAGTGAACAATGTTTTAGCGTATGTTTCATAAAGACCCACAAGCTTACGGTTTCTCCATCCGCCGTAGTTTTTCACAAGTGCAAGTGGCATTTCATAGTGAGAGATCGTGACAACTGGCTCAATTCCATGCTTATGCAGTTCATCAAATACTTTTTCATAGAAAGCGAGGCCCGCTTCATTCGGTTCCGCATCGTCTCCATTTGGGAAAATACGTGGCCAAGAAATAGATAGTCTGAAGCACTTGAATCCCATTTCTGCAAACAGGGCAATATCTTCTTTGTAGCGATGATAGAAGTCGATCGCATCATGATATAAGTTAAGGTCCTTCATTGATTCATCGAATGGGTGCATAATACCGTGTGGTGATACATCCGCTGTCGATAAGCCTTTTCCATCTTTGTTATAAGCGCCTTCAATTTGGTTGGCGGCTACTGCGCCGCCCCATAAGAAACCTTTAGGAAATGTTTTTTCTAAATTGGTCATGTTGAATGCCCTCCTCATTTTCTTCTACACTGACTGTAAGCAATGTCTCTTTTACTGTAATCGCCCCATCTGTTTTCGCATCAACTTGTGCAAAATCATTTGTGTTGGTGACGATAATTGGCGTTGTTACATCATAGCCTTCTTGCTCAATGCCCTTGATATCAAATTCAACTAGCAGATCTCCTGCTTGAACGAGATCACCTGACTGCACATGACTTGTGAAATGTTTACCGCCAAGTTTTACTGTATCAATCCCCACATGGATGAGAAGCTCTGTGCCTTGATCACTCTTTAAACCAATGGCATGTTTCGTTTGGAAAATGGTTTCAACTTTGCCGTTGAACGGTGCTACTACACGTCCAACTGTTGGGACAATGGCTGTTCCTTTACCCATGATTTCATTAGAGAATGTTGCATCATTTACTTGATTGAGCGGCTTTAGTTGACCTTCAAGCGGGCTTTGTACCACTTCATTTTGAAGCGCTACTGTGTCTTTCTTTTCTTCTGGTTTGTCTGCTTTTGTATCATCTTTCACTGGTACATCTTTGAACCCTAGAACAAGTGTCATGATGGTTGCTACAACAAAGCCGATCACTAATCCAATGATGGAGTAAACAAATGTCGGTCCAATGAACGTTGGGAGACCTGGAAGACCTGCTGATCCTGATATCACATATGACTTTACTTTGAAGATAGACATGAACACGCCGCCTGCTGCTGCACCAATAAGGGCTGCAAGGAACGGTTTTTTCAATCGCATGTTCACACCATACATAGCAGGTTCAGTAATACCCATTAACGCAGTGATACTTGTAGACATCGCCAATGATTTGAATGTTTTGTTTTTTGATCTTAAGAAGACACCGAATGCTGCGCCTGCTTGTGCCATATTCGCTACAAACATCATTGGAAGAATGAAGTCAAAACCGTTTAATGTAATGTTGTTGATCATGATTGGAAGTAGTGCATAGTGCATGCCCGTAATGATCAGTGGTGACATAAAGCCACCGATTAAGAGTCCGGCCAAAATACCTGCATGTTTGAACAATAAATCAATTCCACCTGAAAGGCCATTTCCGATAATCCCACCAAGCGGTCCAACCGCGATGAGCATAACTGGTACCACGACAAGAAGTGTAACTGTTGGAACAAGAATGATTTTTAGTGATTTCGGACTATATTTTTCCGCGAATCTTTCCACATATGAGCCGAGCCAGATCGTGAGTAGAATTGGAATCACCGATGAAGAGTACACAACGGCAACCACTGGCAAGCCTAGAAATTCTGTATTTCCTGCACCTAGTAAAGCAGTGAGCTGCGGGTGCAGTGCGGCTGCTGCAATGGCAGCGGCGATATACTGATTTGTGCCAATTTTTTTGGCTACGCTTACAGCAAGCAGAATCGGTAAGAAGTAAAAGGCTCCGTCTCCGATAGCTGTTAAAATCGCATATGTGCTGCTTTTATCTGAGATCCATTGGAACGTCAGCATTAATGCCAAGATCCCTTTGATCATACCAGCTCCAGCGATGGCTGGAAGAATCGGTGTGAAAACACCAGAGATAAAATCGAAAAGCTTTGAAATCACATTTTGTTTTGATGCTTCTTCTGAATCGCCTGATTTCACATCGGCTGATAACCCAGAATCAGCAATCATTGCTTGATAGACGTTTGATACGTCGTTGCCAATAATGACATGGTATTGACCGCCGCTTTGATTCACGCCCATGACGCCGTCTGTTGATTGCAGCTTCTCTTTATCCGCTTTGCTTTCATCGTATAGGTTGAAGCGGAGCCTTGTCATACAGTGCGTGACATGCTTAACATTCTTTTCACCGCCGACAAGCTCTAGAACTTCTTTTGCTGTTTGTTTGTGGTTCATTGTGTTACCCTCCAATCGTTGATTTCATCTTGATATAGAAAAAACCTAAACATCCATTAATGCCCGAAAAATAGCGATTCAGACATTAATCGATATTTAGGTTTTGCCTGCTTAACCAGTAACAATCCTTCATAGCGATTGATCGTTATTCAATTTTATAAGCCTTTAGATACAAAAAAACCTAAATCACGCCTTATCAAAGATAGGGACAATGATTTAGGTTTTGCCTGCTTGACCAGTAACAATCCTAAAAGATTGTGGGTTATTGAGTTTATAGTTATAAATTAGCATGTTAATTTTGATATGTCAACGCTTTCTTTTTGATTTATTTTCTTTTTATGACTCGATCGATGTGCAAAGTTAAGTATAACATCTCATCTTCTATGAGACTTCGGTTGTATTCTTTTTGAACATAGTCATTAATTTTCTCCGCACATTGAAAAGCGGCTGTATTTTTTTCCTTTACCACTTCATACAGAAACTCATTTTGATTTTCCATTTGTGTTTCGTTAAACAGACGCTGTCCAAAAAACTTCAAATGCGTGACAAAACGGAAATAATTTAATGATTCTTCGTCCAAATCAATTTGGAAATGATACTTTACGATGTTCAAAATATCTTGAATCAGTTTTGTAATTTGAATGACATTCGGCATTTCCTCATTCAGTTCTGCATTGACAATATGCATCGCAATAAAGCCTGCTTCATCCTCGGGAAGATGGATGTTGAGCTTGTCCTGTATGATCCGAATCGCTTCTACACCACACATGAATTCCTCTTTGTACAGCCGTTTGATTTCCCAAAGCAAGGCATTTTTAATGTCCATTCCTTTTTGATGACGTTCAATAGCAAAGGTAATATGATCCGTTAATGTGACATAGATGCTGTCATTTAAATTTTTGTTAAGGGTCGTTCTCGCGTGATCGATAATTGCCTCACACACTTGCATATACTCGATCGGAATATCATAAAGCAGGGTTTTGAATTTTTCTGATATATCTTTATTTTGAATGGAAAATACTTTTTCAATACGTTCTTCGTCAATCGGGTCTCCGCTTTTCTTTTGAAACGCAATCCCTCTGCCCATAATGACCAGCTCATGCTGCTCGTCATCATACGCACTGACCACATTATTGTTGATTACTTTCGAAATGATCAATTGATCCCCCCCAGTACATTCCGCTTTTTCGAGCATTTCATTGTTGATTGATATGTCATTTTATTATTATTTTCAAAAAAGAGGACTTTAAGATGATTTTACATTTTTTTTTGATACGGTCAACTAGAAAGAATGACATATTACCTCTCAGAAATGACGATTTAGGGGCAAAAAGGCTAAAAATAGACAAAAAACACTCTTCAAAAAGAGTGTTTTTTACAAAATTAGGAGCAATCCCAGTTATAGACGACATTTTCGAAATGTTTTCGTTTGAGGTCTTCTGGTTTGATAAAAAAGTTAGCAATGCCGCAATCTCCCCACAACATGTCCACTTCATCATCTGAGTCAATTTGCAATAATAGCACAGTATGTTCTTGGTCTACATAGGTACGCGGGTCTTCTTGTGTAAAACCTGGGTATCCGCCAACTTTATGGCCAAAACCACTTGCTGTCTCATAAAATTCATCTAGCAATTGATCCGCTTCATCACCATCAATACCAACAGCATCTTCGAATAGATCCCAGCTTTGCTTTCCTGTGACTTTTTCAAAGCGGAAATCTCCTACACTGATCGTTTCGCTTGATAATTCACCTGTAATCGCACCTTCCTTCGTAACTGGAAAATAAAAATCGTCAGGAATTTTCACGAATGAAAAATCAGTCAATAAGTCTTCTTCAGCTAAGAAAGGTTCCTCAATAAATTTGATCCGAAAATCTTTTTGCTCTGTTTTTTGGTCAATATTCATCCCATAAAGATCATCATGTACAGAAATAAACACTTGCAAAAGTCCTGTTTCTGGGTAATCTTTCAGCTTTGGCAGCTGACCGAAATTGATTTGTGCCAGCAGCTTCATAGGATGGCCTTCTCCATCAACAGGATATTCGTCGTTTTTTGGGAAATAAGGATCACCTGCTATTTTGCTATCATATGGTCCTGTTTTTCCTTGTTTTATCTGTAATTGAATCAGTGGTTTTTCGGTTTGATCTAGCAATGGACGGTAAGGCGCAAGTACTTCTTGCAGCTTTGCTGATTGTGTCAAGATGGTCTTCCTCCTTATGAATAGGTCTAATGATCAAAACAGGTCTCTCTTTTTCTATCATACAGAAGTGTAACTTCCCTGTCAGTGAAAAACCCGTCAATATCATGACAAAAAACTCACTTCAACACGTTAAAAAACCTCCGATACAGCTGGAGGTTTGGTGATTCGTTTATTTATTTCACTTGATAATTCACTAAGTCTGTTGCCAATGATTTCATCGTTTCGTTCGTTTCGTGCAGCCCCTCAATAATTTTTGTGAAAGTGCCAACGAGTTCTGCTTGATGTTCAGAAGAAGCCACGATTTGTGCTATTTCTTCTTCCATTCCTTTAATAGAGCCTTGCACATCTTTTAGCGCTGTTTCAATATCAGCCGTTGCTTGCTTCGCGTGAGTAGACAGCTTTCTCACTTCTGTAGCAACCACCCCAAAGCCTGCTCCTGCTTCACCTACTCTTGCAGCCTCAATGGATGCATTGAGTCCAAGTAAGTTCGTTTGATCAGAGATACCTTTGATGAGATTAGACACTTGATTGATTTTAGAGGAATTTTCGACAGTGGTTTTTGTATTTTGTAGAATTTGTTCACTTGTCGCTTGTAGTTCCTCTGAATGTGCGGCCACTTGCTGTACCATTGCGACTAGTTTTTCGGAAGCTTCGTTGCTTTCCGTCATAATGTGTTCTAATCGTTGTTGATTCGTTTGGTCATATGCTACACAGAAGGCAGCGATCACTTGACCATTGTCATCTTTAATCGGGACGGCGACGATGTCCATAGGAATTCCGTACACCTCTTTAGGAATCTGGATAAACGATGGCTCTCTCCCATTTTTCAACATTGAAAAGTTTTGGAACCCGGGAGCTACAACATCCCCAGCTTTAAACCCTAAGTCAATGTTCCCGTGCTGCTGATAATAAAGAACCTTCTCTTTCCCTAATACAGAAAAGGTTAGCTGCTCTCTCATAGCTAGTCCAACGATTGGTAAAGCGTCTATTATGTTATCAATTCTCTGTGACATTCGCTCACGTTCATCCTCTCTTTTTCTCAGTACACTCTCTTTATCGGTTCTTTATATGATCTATTACAGCCTGCAATGTGTACTAATATCAACCAAATGACCTAAGACATATAAAACAGCCACATTCTATCAAGAGAATGTGGCTGTTTTTAAAAGAAGAAGATGCATATCAACACACTAATGACGATGAAAAAAAGATACATGCAGTCGATCCATGAAGTGCTGATGACATGATAATACGTTCTCTCCCTCGTCCCTGTGAAGCCTCTTGCTTCCATCGCAATGGCTAGTCGTTCAGATTTCCGTACGCCTTGCGTGAAAAGAGGGAGTGCATAACGTATAAAGGCTTTCCAACTGTTTTTTTGCTTGTAACCTCTAATTTTATGTGCAGCCTTCATTTGCTTCAATTCACTTTGAAACAACGGGATAAACCGGAAGCCTGCCAGCATCCCATATGCCCATTTGGGTGACATTCGGCATTGATGGATTAAGCTCATCATAAAGGCCGTCAAATCGGTTGTTGATGTAAAAAGGAGACCAAATGTCACAAACCCGAGCATTCTAAAAGAAATGGTCAGCCCATTTCTTAAACTCTCCTCTGTGATATGAAACCATGCCCACTTCCAAACTGTATGATCTCCCTTGCCAAAGGCCGCGATCATCCAAAACACGAGAATGAAAAAGAGCAGATAAGGTACAAGTCTGGTGATGAGGTATTTCAAATTCCAGCCGCCTAGGACAAGTCCAATTCCAAGTGCAAACAGCCAGATGATGAACGTCGTTTTAGGATCAGAAATCGCCATCAGACAGCACATCGCAAGGAGATGGGCGAGTAATTTCATGACTGGATTTACAGTGGATAGAAAGGAGTGATTACTTTGCAATCGTCATCACTTCCTTTCTTTCAGCCATATAGCGGTAATGTAACGGCACTCTCAGCCCACAGGAAGTGACAAGTTCCTGATGAGAAAATAAATCAAAAGGCGTACCATCATAAACATGCTCCCCTTGATGAAAAACAAGCACCTGATCAGCGCACTCATCAACGAGTTCCATATCATGTGTGACCATGATAATAGTGGTGCCTTGTCGTTGACGTTCTTTTAAACGCCGGATTAACTCCCTCGCCGTTTTCTCATCCTGCCCGAAGGTCGGCTCATCTAAAATGAGTACATCCTGATCAAAAAGAAGCATCGTGGCAACACTTAATCTTCTTTTTTGTCCTAAACTTAAGGTGAAAGGATGCACGTCTCTATGCTTCTCTAGGCCGAACTCTACCAATAGCTGATTCGTTTTTTCTTGCACCACAGACTCTGGCCAATTTCGCTGTCTCCCACCAAATGCGATTTCATCAAACACTGTGTCCTGTATAAATTGAAGTTCTGGATTTTGAAATACAAAGCCTGCTTTTTCATATAATGTTCGGTCAGACCACTTTTTCAGATGTTTTCCTTTTAAGTAAATGTGACCTTTCTTTATTGGTTCTAAACGGATGACATGTTTAAGAAACGTACTTTTTCCGCTGCCATTTTCACCGATGATCGCAACCCAATCTCCTGCTTTTATATTAAGGTGCAGGTCATCTATAATGCTTTTTTTCCCGTAGCTTAATTGTAGATGATCTGTGCGAATAATGACCTCTCGATCTGTTGATGACAATTTCTCATGACGTTCTTTTCTCGCCTCAAAGGTTTGCAAGAGTGTTTGACTCAGTGAATGAAACGGATCTTGTAAGACATTGGACCATTTCTCGGGAAATATTTTCGGACGCCAGATGCCGGCTTCTTTCATTTCTCCCTCAAATGTGTTCATCACGTCTTTTGGCGTTCCATCTGCTATGATACGGCCTTGATGATCTAATAAGATCACCCGATCCATCCACTCGATGACACCGTCTAACACATGCTCCACAAAAATCATCGTCTGATTCTCTTCAGCCGAAAGCTGCTGAAGTAATTGAAATATCTCCATTCTTCCTGCTGGATCAAGCTGTGCTGTCGGTTCATCAAAGAACAGGACATCTGGCTCTAATGCTAGTAAACAAGCAAGCGCCAACCGCTGCTTCATTCCGCCAGATAAGGTATGAATATCTGTGTTTGGGTCGACTTCCAGCTGTACTTTTTTCATGAGATGCTGAATCATGTCATCCATTTGTTCTCGAGGGACAGATCGATTCTCTAAGCTAAACGCAATTTCTTCATTGACTCGGTGCATACAAAACTGCGAATCTGGGTCTTGAAACATGACACCAGTATGCCTTTGCCGCATCACTTCTCCCTGTACTTCAGCTTCCATATGCTCTGGAATAATGCCAGCAAGCACAGAAATCAGCGTAGATTTCCCGCTTCCACTTGGTCCTAATATCAGCACCTTTTCCCCCTTTTGAATAGAAAGAGATACTTGATGAAGAACGGGATTCGGCTGTTCATAAAAACGGACAGTGAGATTACTGCACGCGAGAAATGAATCCATGCTGGTCACCCTTACTTCGTTTTTCTTTCATGATGGCATATTGATTCAGCACACCCGTTTTAGATAAAGCATCCACCACAACCTTTGCCAAGCAACCACCGAGTAACATACCGCTAATGACTTGAGTGACAAGTGTCATGAGTAACACTTGAGGCGTGTAATAGCCGAATCCATTGGCAATGAGGCTATATGCCATTGCCCCTACTGCTGCAAAGGCACCAGACAACATGAGTGTCCACATGCGATATCGCTTATAGCCAAATAGAGCGAAGGCGATTTCTGCTCCAAGTCCTTGGCATACACCAATCAAAAGCGCAGAAAGACCGAAGTGGCTGCCTGTCAGTAATTCCACGGCAGCGGCAGCTGTTTCTGCGATGAGGGCAGCTCCTGGCTTTTGGATAATGTAAGCAACGATTGGACTGGCAATGACCCAAATTCCGAACATGATGTTGCCTCCTGCTGGACCGACAAGGGCTGTAATCGGTAAATAAAGAGTCGACCACCCTAAATAGATAACTCCGCATGCCACTGATAAAATGACAGCAAGAACGACTTCTTTCATCTTCCATGTCATGAAGAATGCACCTCCATTTGGACAGGCCACTCTTCGACAGTAAAGGCCATGTCCCAAAATTTATACTCAAGCTGACAGCTTAAGATGAAGTGCTGTTTCATTTTCTCCTTTTCCTTCTCACTTGCTCCTTCCGCCCACTGATCAAGCCGTTTGCAAAGCTCCACTGTAACAGAGTCCGTTAACCCGCCATAAAACGTAATCCACTCATAGAATGGATGGGCAGGGTCGGGCTCAACATCTTTAAGCATTCGTTTGCCTATTTCCCAATAGGTCCAAGGGCAAGGGAGCAAAACCGCAATGATTTCTCCTAGCGTCCCTTCCTCGGCGACTTGCAGCATGTGATGAATATAGTGATGGGCACTTGGCGCCAAAGACGCACCTTGCAGTTCATCATAAGCGACACCTGCCACTCGGCAAAGGTTTTGATGAGGATGTGTCTCACTATCAAGGACAAAAGCCATTTGTTGATGGAAAAAGGTAATGTCCTCTCTGTCTGTACATCTGCTGATGGCTGCCGCATAAATTTTAATAAAGGCATTTAAATATTCTGCATCCTGTTTGACATAATGAATGATCTGTTCCTTTTCGAGTTCTCCTGCTGCGAGTCCTCTCACAAACGGATGCTGATAAATCGCTTCAAATAATGGTTCTGCTTCTTGCCTTAATTGGGTTGAAAATGTCATAAAAAAAGCCTCCTCTTTTTCAGTTGAATAAATGAAAAAGCCACCCCAAATGGAGCGGCCTTCTTATCGATTCAATCATGAATAAGACAAGGTCCAGCTCCACTTCCCTCCGCTAGTACAAACTAGATCAGGTTCAAAGGGTCCAAGATTTCCTCTTGTCTCAGTCATACATGACTCCCCTAGTGGACTTTTGTCATTTAATTATCTTTACTCTACACATGTGGCGATTTGATGTCAACCGCCGATCTTAATTCAATGTATTGATCGTTGGCAGCTTCTCGATCCCTGCTGCATAGTAGAAATTAAGGACACTGAAGAAATCAATTGGCTTTCCTGTCTTTAAATCAACAGCCAAAATATGATCGCCGTAATTTGTCAGGTCATCAATGTCTAAACGCCTTGGCGTTGTCTTTCCGAGAGTATCAACAAAGCTGCTATGGTAGTACTGCCCACTAGCAAACGATGATTCATGATACATAAATAATGTCTCCACATCTAAGTAGACAAGAATGGCCTCAGAGGAACTCGCATATGGAGCAGAGTACGATACTGGTGCCGAAATACTCTTCACTTTTACACTGTCAACAGAATGCGTTCTCTGTTGATATTTTCCATCATATGAGAAATAAAATACACGCTCCCATTTATAATCAGCGGTCTTAGATTGTTTGTTATATACTTTTGTACCATTTGCGAAAACATCCCCATTGGCATACGAAGCAACAAAGTATTGCAATGTTGATGACAGGGATTCAGCACCTGTGAAATTTGGTGGGTTTTTTGCATTCACCTGTAATGTATATGAGTCTCCAAAGTCTCCACCGCTAGTAATACCAAACGCATAATCACCCGCTGGTAAATTGCTTAACGCAAGCAGACTGCCTGCCGGTTGAATCAGATCCGTTGGATAAGCTTGCCCTTCTTCATAATCAATAACAAATAACTGAACGAAATAATCAGCATTTGGAGAGATAATCCGGCTGATGAGCGCCTGAGGGGACGATGTACTTAAGAACCATAAATCAACTGGATCTTCCTCGTTTAAAACTGCCGATTGATTAATGGCTAGTCCATCAATAGAGCGAACGGCAGACGTGCGCATCTTTCCATCTGCAGCCGCTTTTCGTTTAATACTTATTCCCTTTTTCTTATCTACTTTAAATGATTTTTTTACTTCCTTCTGTTGAACCGCAGTCCCTTTATCCTGCTTTTCAAACGACTCTTGCACTTGCTGAATGGCTTTTTCAGTCAGTGGCGATACTTTTTCACTTGATTTTGGTGCATCTTCTGCTTTGATTGCTGGTGAAAATAAACCTGTTGTGACCAATAAAATAGACAGTAAGGCGGCGGTGATTTTGACATAAAATGCTCTCACAGGAACATCCCCTTTTCCCTAATTTGGGTTTTTTACCCTGTGATTATTTTACCATTTTTCTAATACTTGTTTTGGACTTTTTTAGGAAATTTTTATAACAAAAAACCAGCCGTATGCGTCACGACTGGTTTATTTGATGATTTATGCAATGGTTTTGACAAATAAGCGTGCTGTTTCTGCACTTGATCCTGGATTTTGTCCAGTAATAATTTGTCCGTCTACAACAGCGAATGGCGCAAATGCATCGCCTTTTTCAAATGCTGCCCCTTGCTCGCGAAGTTTTGTTTCCAATAAAAATGGAACTTTAGATGTCAGCTGAACAGCATCCTCTTCCTCATTTGTGAATCCTGTTATTTTCTTGCCGTCGATAAATGATTTTCCATCACGATCCTTCACATCAACAAAGGCAGAAACGCCATGGCAAACTGCCCCAACGGCCCCATTTTTGTCTGAAATCGCTAAGATCGCATCGGCAACCAATTGATTGGACGCAAAGTCGATCATTGGGCCATGTCCTCCAGCAAAGAAAATGCCATCATACTCAGCTGGGTTTACATCTGGCAGTGCCTTTGTGTCTTGAAGTAATTCATATACATCTTGATATTGTGCTGGAACTCCTTCAGGAATTGAATTTTTATCGATCGGTACTGTTCCACCTTTTATTGAAACAATTTGCACGTTGAGTCCATTTTCTTTAAAAATATGAAATGGCTCGGCCAATTCTTCTAGCCATAAGCCTGTTGGGTGTCCGTTCATTTCTGAGCTGCTTGTTGATACTAATAAAACGTTCTTGCTCAACTTTATCATCCTTTCTATTTATCATATGGCTATTTTATATTTTGCACAATTAAATATCAAGCAATCATACTTGGATACAACTCTTTATGTTATACCCGATTTTTTAAAAAATATAGCCTCACTTCAAATCTAATCATTCTGTCACATTCTATTGACAGGGAATTTCATGTAAAATTGTGATGAAATGATATAATATGAGAAACAATTGACAGACCTCTTGCGCTAGAGGGAATTTAAAAGGAGTGGAAAAAGAGATGAAAACCTATTCGATTGTGATGATTATCATCACGCTCTGTATCATATTGGCTGTCTTTTTAATGAATCTTACGGGCGTCATGTATGGAAAAATCATATTGGCTGTCGCTGTTGCCCTTTGTCTTACGTCCATTATTCGTTTGATGGGAATGCGTAAAAGATAAAAGCCGCCCTCTAGGGCGGCTTTACCGTGTAGACAAACCCTCGCATTCAGTGTCAGTCCTGCGCTTCGGTGCTCACCAATGTCAAATTCACTCCGATGCTCGTCCTTCCTAAACTGCAAAGGTTTTCTATCACGCTGATAGGATTATATAGCCAGGATAAGTGCAATTAATGCAAGAAAAGCTGGTAACCCTTGTTTGATGATAATCGAATTATTAGACGTCACACCGCCAAATACTGCTGCGATGAATACACAAAGAACGAAAAATAGCTGAATCATATATCCTACGGTATTCGAACCAAGAATGAGCCCCCAAATGAGTCCAGCAGCTAGAAAGCCATTGTATAGCCCTTGATTAGCAAACATCACTTTCACATTTGGATCCTTTTGTAAGTGTTCAGGCAGATTGAAAGATCTTTTCGCCATTTTTGATTCCATAAAAAACATTTCTAGTAACATGATGACAATGTGCTCTAAAGCGACAATTCCTACTAAAATCATTGCTAAAATATTCAATTTAGTGAATTCCTTTCTGATAGACGGTCTCGTATTTGTATTTTGTCCGTGTATAAATCAAAGTCTTGGATTAGCTCTAACGCCTCATGAAAACGACTTTGTGGAATGTCTTTCATTTTTCTTACACCAAATTCCTTTTTAATAAAAGCCATGATGGTATTAATATGAAGCTTACCGTGGCCATCATACTCTAAATGGCTGCAAAAAGTCTGCATCGTCCCTCGAATCACCTTTAATTGCTTGGCAGTGACACAACTCATTGGTAACGCTCATCCTTTCTTGGTTTTTTAACAACTAAAAAGAACATTGAATGAAAGAAAAACCTTCCAATCTCTATTATATAATGGTTTCATTCGGATATCAAAATAAAAAAGAACAAACATTCGATCGAAGACGAGTCATACGCTAAAAATCCATGTCTTAACGTATCAAAAAGCCGGATTCATGGATAGAATCCGGCTTTTTGTTTAGTTGCTTTTAGAAATTAATACCTTTCCAACAGAACGGTCCTTACTTTGTCCGACGACTTTAAAGGATAGGCCGTATGTTGGCACATCACGTCCTGCATCCGGGTTATTTGGATTCACATAGTTCTTTTTATCACTAAATGTACGCGTTGGGCGGATATAGCGATCCTCTAAGGTTAAGCCTGTTGTCGCTGTATAATCAATATTCAGCTTGGTGCTTGGATTCAAAGAGAATGCTGCATCATGTACTTGGAAACCTGTCGCTGCAATAGAGCCGTCACTCCATTTCAACACTTGTTGATCTGCATCTACGACTCCAAGGAAGCCGTTCCCTGGATGTTTTCCAACCCAGTTATCACTGTACGATTGATCGACGTACCACACGACCAAACCGTTATTATAGCTCATCAGACTTGCTCCTCGTTTGATATGCTTTAAGCCTTTATCGACATCAGCATAAGAGCGCCATTCTAGTAAATAATACTGAGCGGCATATTGTTTTCCATTAGATTGAGAGAATCCGTTAAAAGTGAACGTGGACGTTCCCTCGGCATCATCTGACCACACTTTTGCTCCATCTGCTGTAACCTTTAGATCATCTACAAATAAACCTGGCAGTGAATATCCTGCATCGGTTGTATAGCGGAATTGCAGATCGATCTTCTTCCCTGCATAAGCAGAAAGGTCAAAAGATGCATCTACCCATCCATCTGATTTCCCATCGATGCCATTGCCTTCATTCGCTCCTGCCTCATTTCGATCATTCGTAATATTACCAGCAATGGTTGTCCATTTGTCTGTCCCAGTTTCACGAACTTCTACATACGCATAGTCATAATCTTCTTCGATATCGTACCATGCTTTAAACGTAAGCTCGGCTTTGCTTCCCTTCGACAAATCAATCCCTGATGTCGTCATGGTAGCATTCAAATTGTCACCTGTTCCGCTGAAGTATGAATATTGCCCTTGTGCAGGCTGAGTGACCACAATCTCTTTATCCGGCAAATCGACTCGAACCGCATCATGGTTGGTTCCTTTTGTTGCTGCTTCATCGATTAAAACTGTTTTGCTTTTTGTTAATGTCTTACCATCAATGGTTTTTCCAGAAAGCCAGTTGCCGCCATGCAAGTTTTGAAGCATTTCTTTTGCATATGGACTAAAACCTGTTGGTTCCGTACCAGGTACTTTACCTGCCCAGCTTCCGCTTGACATGATAGACCAATAAGAAACGGGCTCTCCTCTGCCTGTGTATTGTGTATCGTATTCATCAGGCAGACCAAGATCATGTCCAAATTCATGTGTGAACACGCCTGCTGCGCCATCTTCAGGCTCAATCGTATAATCTAGAGCGCCTAACTTTCCGCCTTGACCCACTTCTGATTCAGTGTTTGGAATCTCAAATACATCACCAAGTGACCAGCGATGCGACCAAATCGCGTCAGAGCCAAGCTGTCCGCCGCCAGCTTCTTCACCTACGCCAGCGTGTACAACCATGAGGTGGTCAATGATACCGTCCGGCTCATTATAAACACCGTCCCCATCCATATCATAGCGGTCCCATTGATCATATTCACCAAGGTCAATGTTTGGATCCTTTGCCGCTGCTTCGAGGGCTTCTTTCACCAATTCGCGCGGTCTGCCGTCACTGCCTGATTCGTCTGGTACGTTCCCGCCATAATATGCTGCTTCATGCTTGGCTGTATACCATCCAGCTACTGTTCCACTAATCGTATAGCTTCCACCAGACTGCTTTTCATAATACTGCTTCATAGATACTTTTCTTTTACCATCTGGACCGATGTAGCCATTTTTTCCGAAAAGCATATCTTGGTAATGCTGCTGATCGTACTTGTCATAGTACATATCAGTCTCTTCTTTTTTAATACTATTATGCTTATAATCTTTAAAATCTACTAATAAGACCAAAACTTTATCATTACGGACGTCGCCTTTATATTTTTCCTTTTTCACCGGCTTTACTTGATTGCCTTCTTTACCTTTATGCTTCTTTAACTTTTTCTTTTTGGCTAGTTTATTATGTACATTTTGTTTGTATTCTTTTAGGAATTCAGGTTCTTCTGTTAAGGTACTTGCGCTTTGTTTCATCGCTGCTTCTTCTTTTTTCTTTAGGTAGTTCTTTAATGCTTTTTGGGTTTCTGCCTCATTGGCATTCTTTTTGATCTTTCCTTGTTTTTTCAAGGCTTTGATGAGGCGGTCTTCATTGACAACACTTGCGTCGAATGGAATACCTGAATAATGACCACCATCTGAGGTTGTTGACTTTTCTGAGGTGTGGGCAGATAGAGGGGTGCTGAAAGCTGTCAATGTGCCTAAACTGAGGACAGCTGTTAGTGCGATGCTCGTCCATTTCCCTTTTTTCATATTGGTTCCTCCCTAATTTGGTAATAAATAATATCTAATTCTAGCATATTCCAATATACTTAAGTCGAAAAACATTTTATTTTCAGAAACTTTGTGGAAAATGCACAATACGAGATTGAAATAGGTGGAACGAATTGTCGAAAATAAAAGAACCCTAGGCTATAAATGCCTAGGGTGTTTGTTGTTTTTCTATGAAAGCTGCTCTCCTTGATATGCAACAACATCAAGTGGAGCGGCTAAAAATTCTTTTGCCTTTGCGACGAAAGCTTGGAAATGTGCACTTGCATTATGGCTTTGAACCGCTGCTTCATCTTTCCACACTTCTACCATTAAAAAGGTGTTTTCTTTCTCTGTATCCTTGAAAAGCTTGTAGGACACATTGCCTGCTTCTTCCTGTGAAGCTTTCATTAAACCGTTGATTTCTTCTAGAAATACGTTTTCTTTCTCTGGATGAATGGTCATCCCTGCATGAATAATAATCATATGATCGTCTCCCTTTTTTTAAAAATTATTTCCACTCTGTGATGCGATCGATCGGTAAACGGTAAGAAGCATAACCTTCGTCAGCTGCTTTCCCAATGGATAGAAGCATAACTGGTACATAGCGCTCTTTATCCCAGCCGAATGTTTCAGCGATGACTTCTTTGTCATATCCGCCAATTGGGTTTGTATCATAGCCATGCGCACGAGCAGCAAGCATCAGTTGCATTGACACAAGTCCACCGTCAATTAAGATCGTTTCACGATTCACTTGCTCTGGAAGAGCTTCAAAATGTGCAGTTAATGCAGCAATTTGTCTTTCTTTTACTTCCTGCGGCATGTAGCCATTTTCTACTGCTTTTGAATAAATTTCTTCTAAGTATTCATTGTTTTTCATATCTGCAAACACAGCGATGACAGCTGATGATGTAGCTACTTGTGTTTGGTTGAATTTTGCGAGTGGTGCAAGCTTTTCTTTTCCTTCTGGGCTGTCAATGACCATGAAGCGCCAAGGCTGTGCATTCACTGATGATGGTGCTGTTGTTGCCTCTTCTAAAATCTCCGTCATTTCTTCTTTGCTAATTTTCACTGCTGGATCATAGTTACGAATGGAGCGGCGCCCTTTCATAATATCCATAAAATCGTTTGTTTTTAATGTTGTAGCCATGTGTAACACTCCTTTAGGTTGTTTGAATCTTCTCGATGTTTTGTTGTATACGGATGAGCACATCAGTGAGAAGCTTTCGTTCTTCATCACTTACGTTTTCAAGCATTTCTGAGATAAATCGTTCTTTTTCTTTTTTAGAAGCTTCGATTCTTGTTCTGCCTTCATCTGTCAGACGAACAAGCGTGACGCGATTATCTTCCGGCTTTCTTCTGCGCGTGACCATTCCTTTTGTTTCTAACTGTTTTAAGTGACGCGTCACAGCCGCACTATCAATATTTACTTTTTTCTGCAAATCGGATTGGCTGATTTCGTCGGCTTGGAATAACAGTGATAGCAACTCCAGTCTTGATTGGCTAATGCCCGTGCATGCTTCGAACTTCACACCCATCATACGGTTCACGCACTGCAAACGATATAATACCTCTGCTTCTTCAGAGCAAAATGCAGTCAATGCCATCCCCTCTTTTCTATTCAGATCAATTAGTTGATATATCAATCATTGACTCGTCAACTAATATACACCCATTGTTTCATGATTGCAAGAGGTTTGTTTCATAAAGTGAAATTTTTTATTTCAATAAAAAAACGAGCTGTACGCTCGTCTTAAGAACTTGGTGTCGATGTTGGTCCCACATAGTAGCTGATAAATCCAATGATCATCAAGACTACAAAAATAAAGAGAATGAGTTTGAGCATTCTCATGGTTTATCCCCTCCCACTCATCTAACTTATCATATCTAGAAGAAGCGCTACCTAAAATTTACATAAAAAAAGACAAAAGCGATTCATCACTTTTGTCTTTTTCTCTTTATTCTGTAATCACTGTATGAATCAAAGTCGGAGCATCAGCATGGTCAGCGATGCGGATGTTGTCATAAATTTTCTCCATGACATTCGCAACATCTTCACGATTTGCATGCAGCGTCACGAGAGATTCACCTTTTTCTACACGATCGCCTACTTTTTTGTTGAGCATGATGCCAACAGATAGGTCGATATCGTCTTCTTTTGTTGCACGTCCTGCTCCAAGAATCATCGCTGCAACACCGATTTCGTCTGCGACGATTTCAGCGATCACACCTGATTCTTTTGCCGGCACTTCGATTTGATAAGGTGCTTGTGGCAGTTTTTCCGGTTGATCTACAATCGAGCCGTCTCCACCTTGGTTTTCTAAAAATTCCTTGAATTTCTCAAGTGCTTTGCCGTTTTTCATGACTTCAATTAGCTTTTCTCTTGCTTCATCAAGTGTCTCTGCTTTTTTCGCAAGAACGACCATTTGACTTCCTAATGTGAGCACAAGCTCGTTTAAGTCTTCAGGGCCTTCGCCTTTAAGCGTGTCAATCGCCTCTTTCACTTCAAGGGAATTTCCAATCGCTAATCCTAGCGGCTGAGACATGTCTGAGATGACAGCCATCGTTTGTCTGCCAACATTATTTCCGATACGAACCATTGCTTTTGCAAGCTTCTCAGAGTCTTCAGGTGTTTTCATGAAAGCACCTGCACCTGTTTTCACATCTAGTACAATGGCATCTGCGCCAGCAGCGATTTTCTTACTCATAATCGAGCTTGCAATGAGCGGGATTGAGTTAACAGTTCCTGTTACATCACGAAGGGCATACAGTTTTTTATCAGCAGGTGTCAGGTTGCCTGATTGTCCAATGACCGCTACTTTATGACGGTTCACCAGCTCGATGAACTCGTCTTTTGTAATTTCAACGTGGAAGCCTTTGACTGCCTCTAACTTGTCGACTGTTCCACCCGTATGTCCAAGACCACGCCCAGACATTTTTGCAACAGGTACATCAAGTGCTGCAACAAGAGGAGCGAGTACAAGCGTTGTTGTATCGCCTACACCACCTGTTGAATGCTTGTCTACTTTAATACCTTCGATAGCAGACAGGTCAATTGTGTCCCCTGAGTTTGCCATAGCGAGTGTTAAATCTGCACGTTCTTGATCCGTCATATCTTGGAAGAAAATCGCCATCGCCAAGGCACTTGCTTGGTAGTCAGGAATTGTTCCGTCCGTATAACCTTTGACAAAGAAAGAAATTTCCTCTGAAGATAATTCTTTTCCGTCACGTTTTTTCGCAATGATATCTACCATTCTCATTGTTTTCACCATTCCTTTTTTAGTTTAGTAAATCAAACCGACAACGCCTGCTGTTAAGAAGCTGACGAGTGTTGCACCGAATAACAGCTTTAATCCAAAGCGTGCGACAACGTTTCCTTGTTTTTCATTTAAGCCTTTCACTGCTCCAGCAATGATACCGATAGACGAGAAGTTCGCAAATGACACAAGGAATACAGAAATGATCGCTTCTGTACGAGCAGTGAAATGAAGACCGTCGCCAGATAGAGCAAGCATCGCTACAAATTCGTTAGATACCATTTTGGTCGCCATAATACTTCCTGCTTGTACCGCTTCACTCCAAGGTACACCAACAAGGAAAGCAAATGGTGCAAACACATATCCAAGTACATCTTGGAAAGAAACACCGATGGCAGCTGTGAAAATACCATTAATCATCGCAATTAATGCAACGAACCCAATCAACATCGCAGCCACAACAATGGCTACTTTGAAACCATCCATAATGTATTCGCCGAGCATTTCGAAGAAAGATTGTCTTTCTTCTTCTACGACTTCAAGCATGTCTTCGTCTTTAGACACTTCATATGGATTGATGATAGACGCAATAATAAATCCACCAAATAGGTTCAGCACAAGTGCTGTAACAACGTACTCCGGTTTAATCATTTGCATATACGCACCGACAATGGACATTGATACAGTCGACATCGCAGATGCACACAATGTATAAAGACGCTGTTGAGGTAATAATCCAAGCTGCTTCTTAATGGAAATGAACACTTCGGATTGACCTAAAATCGCTGACGCTACGGCGTTGTAAGATTCTAGTTTCCCCATTCCATTGACTTTACTAAGCAAATACCCAATTCCGCGTACGATCAGCGGAAGGATACGCCAATGCTGCAGGATACCAATCAAGGCAGAAATGAAGACGATCGGCAGCAAGACATTGATAAAGAAAGTTGACGCATTATCATTCATTAAACCGCCAAATACGAAGTTGATCCCTTCACCTGCATAGCCTAGAAGCATTTGGAATCCTTTTGCAAAGCCCCCGACTAGGAAGTTCCCAACACCTGTATTGAGCAGAATATAACCTAAAATAAATTGCAGTACAATCATGACAATGACTGGACGGAATTTCACTCGCTTTTTCCCGTTACTTGCCAGCCATGCAATGGCGAGAATCACCAGCAAACCGATAATACCAATGACGTATTTCATGTTTTTCCTCCTTGAATGAATTCGTTTACATTAATGTGCTTGTATGGAACAAACCCTATTTCGCAAACAAATTGCGGAAGAAAATCCCAGAAATGAGATCCTTCCGCATATGACTTTTTCATCATCTAATGAGTCATGATTGTTATCCTACCATAGGATCGTATGAATTAATAGTCTTTAGAAGGAGCTGATTGATCCCCTTTAATAATGGAAACGCCTGCACTGGCACCAATACGGGTTGCGCCTACAGCTGTCATCGCTTCTACGTCTTCTTTTGTTCTCACGCCGCCTGATGCTTTGACACCGATGTCAGGTCCAACTGTTTTACGCATTAATGCGATGTCCTCAGCTGTTGCACCGCCTGTACTAAATCCAGTCGATGTTTTGACGAAATCAGCGCCAGCTTTTACAGAAAGTTCACAAGCTCGTACTTTCTCTTCATCTGTGAGTAAACAAGTTTCAATGATGACTTTCACTAAGGCTTTGCCTTTTGCTGCGTCTACAACGGCACGAATATCTTGTTCAACTGCATCATATTCGCCATCTTTCAATGCCGCAATATTGATGACCATGTCCACTTCAGTTGCACCGTTTTCAATGGCATCCTTTGTTTCAAATGCTTTCACTGCTGTGGTGTTTGCACCTAACGGGAAACCGATGACTGTACATACATCAACGCCTGTTCCTTCTAGTTCTTTCGCCGCAAGAGATACCCAAGTTGGGTTCACACAAACGGAAGCAAATTGGTATGTCTTTGCTTCTTCTAGTAACTGCATGATCGCAGCTTTAGATGTATCTGGTTTTAGTGCTGTATGATCAATGAGCTTTGCTATTGTCATGATTCACACTTCCTTTTAAATATGATACTTTCATCTTAAATGACTATTGAACAATTGTAAATATAGTTATGAAATTTTGTTCATCTATTTTGTGACATTTAAAAGAGCTCTTGCTGTGTGCTGATCGATCATCAATACGTTCGCATATTTTCCTCTCAGCGCCCCATGGATAGAGGCAACCTTTCGATGTCCACCAGCCACAAGAATGGAGCGCTCTTTCGTTCTCAAATCATCCAGCTCCACACCGATTGTGCGATTGTTAATCGCTTCACTGCAAATGCGTCCTTCTTGATCATAAAAACGCGAACAGATATCTCCAACACTGGATGTCTTGAGCAGCGCCTTTTCTTCTTCACGGAAATAACCAAGCCTAAACAAAAGCGCCTCATCTCTTACCGTCCCAACAGTAAACACAGCGATATTTGCCTGTTTGCCCATTTCAATAATGCGCTGAATATGTCTGTCCTGTTCGACCATCTCTTTAACGGCGGCACTATCGAACACAACAGGCAGTGGCAAATAGCGTGGTGCCGTTTGAAAAGCTGATGCAAACAGCTGGATCGTTTCCGCAGAATATGTATTCACATGTGAATGGCTGATTCCGCCTTTCAGCTGAACAACTTCTACCCCTTTTACCTGTTTAGGTTGCATCTTTTGAGCAATTTGATACATCGTGGTGCCCCAGCTCACTCCAACGATATCACCGTCTTTCACCGTATTCTGAAGATAATCTGCACCAAACCGGCTCAAGTAATCCGTAATCGTTGGATAATCGTCCTTTGGCGAAAATACCACATGAGCCTCGAGCAGATCATATTTTTCTTTCAGCAATAAGGACAGCTCATTTAAATCCTCAAATGGGTCCATCACTGTAATTTGGACGTACCCTTTTTCCTTCGCATACTGAAGCAGACGAGACACCGTTGGCCTCGACAGGTCAAGCTGCTTGGCGATTTCCTGCTGACTGTAATCAGATAAGTAATAGAGCCTTGCTGCTTCAATACTTAATTGCTGTTTCTCCCGATCCATTCGTACGCCTCCTTTTTTCCTCTATCATAACAAATTGTTCACTTCACCATGCACAAATGTTCATTTAAAGAAAATGGTGTAAGCTGCGTGAAAGGTCTCTTGCTTCTCTAAGGTTTGAATGCCGAATTTCTCCTTATACTGCCCGTTCGTCCCTTCCATATCAGCGATCCCATACCAAGGCTCAATACAAACAAAAGGAGCCATTGTTCCCTTTTCTTGATCATATGGAGACCAAATACCAACAAACGGAAAACCACTGAGATCGACCTCAACGCCGTGACCTGCTTGAGAAGTCAATGATACTTGATCAATATGACTAAAGATCATTGCATCGTTCTGAAAAAGTTCTGGGCGAAGTTGAATCGGCTCAAACTCAACACCTTTCTCCTTCTCTCTCACAAGTGAATCATGAAGTTCATATTGAATTGGATCATGTTCGGTGGAAGGTATCAATGTGAGTGAATAATCATCTGTCTGCTCGCCTTCAACAAGCGGGACATGAAATGCCGGATGTCCACCAATCGAGAAATACATCGTGCCATCTCCTTCATGAACAATTTCCCAGGAAATCGTTAGTCCATTTTCCGACAGTGCATAACTGATGCGCGCTGTAAATTCATACGGATATTGTGACGTGTGACGGCCATTTGATTGATATTGAAAAACCACCTGATCTTTTGCTTCTTCAAATAGTTCAAAATCAACATCACGCAAAAATCCATGCTGCGAGAGTTGATACGTTTGATCGTCTATCTTGTATTGATCATCCTTCAACCGTCCGACAATCGGAAATAAGACGGGAGACACCCTGCCCCAATAAGCAGGGTCACCAGACCACATATATTGACGTCCACTTTCTTTATGAAGCACCTCTCTCACCTCGGCACCTCTCTCATTGATTTGAACCAATAACAGATCATTTTCAATCGTTTTCATTCAACACATCCCCTTTCCTTCTTCTTTTATTATGACAGGGAATTTCGGTTTGAGTATAAAAATAAGAATCCCTCAAGCCTTAGAATGTTTCTTCATATAAAAAAATTTTAAAAAAGACAGAAATTCGCCAACAAAATGTAATGCTGATTCGTCTAATCTTATATAAAATAAAAGAATCGTTGTTCTTTTGGAGTGACAACAAAAAAGACGCGTTTGACATTGATGGGGGATTCTTTTTCATGAACAGCAAGGAAAACCGTTTACGTTACATATTAGGATTAGATGGGCTGAGAGCTGTTGCCGTATTGGCGGTCATTGCATATCACTTACATATTGAACCCGCAAGCGGCGGGTTTCTTGGCGTTGATTTGTTTTTTGTGATTTCTGGTTACTTGATTACAACCATCTTGCTGCATAAGCAAGATTTAGGCTATCAAGAGCTTCTGCCTTTTTGGATGGGCCGCATCAGAAGGCTGCTTCCAGCTGCCTACGTCATGATTTTTTTAATCGTCAGCTGGTGCGCCATTGCTGGTTCAAATGCATTAATGTCCATTCGTGGCGATGCCTTATCGTCCTTTTTTTATGTGAGTAACTGGTGGTACATTTTTCATCAGCTCTCTTACTTTGATAGCTTCAATGCTGTATCTCCACTAAAAAATTTATGGTCTTTGGCGATTGAAGAGCAATTTTATCTCATTTGGCCGGTACTGTTGATTGCTGGACTGAAATGGGTGAAAAATAGATCCCATCTTCCTATGATCACCTTTGGTCTGGCACTTGTATCTGCTTTATGGATGGCCATTCTCTATTCACCGGATACTGACCCGAGCAGGATCTATTATGGAACAGACACACGTGCGTTTGCACTCCTCATCGGGTGCAGTCTTGCATTTGTCTGGCCCATGCACAGACTTTCCAGCAGAAAATTACTTCCTATCGGCAGACGTATGTTACAAATAGCCGGATTCGGTTCGATGGTCATTTTCCTCTTATGTGTTTATGCAGTCGACGAATTTGACGGCTTTCTCTACCAAGGCGGTATGCTTTTATTCTGTTTGAATGCAGCGATCTTAATTGCGTGTGTCTGCCATCCTGCCAGTCTTATTGGGAAATGGCTGTCATTTCAACCACTCGTTTGGCTCGGAAAGCGGTCTTATGGCATCTACTTATGGCATTATCCAATTATCGTGCTTACCACACCGGTCATTGAGATTGGACAGCCTTCCATGGGACGTGTCACATTGCAGCTCATCGCAATTCTACTCATATCAGAGGCTTCCTATCGTTTGATCGAACAGCCGATTCGTAAACTCGGGTTTAGACACTATTTTGCCTCTTGGTCGATTTGGAAAACAGGAATCAAGCAATGGTCTATGTCCAATAAAGTGTTTCTTGGGATTGCCGCAGTCCTTTTGATTTTATTTACCATTGGCATGTCTAGCTCGTCTCATACATCCCCGCATGCGCAAGAAGTCACACAAATTAAGACAGCGCCCCAAAAGGCAGGCGGTCAGACAGAATCAAAAGTGAAGAAAAAGAAAGACAAACATGAGAAAAAAGCAGCCGATCCTAAACAATTTCACCAAGTTCTTGCCATTGGTGATTCCGTCATGTTAGACATTGCTTCAAATTTAGAAAAGGCCTATGAACCCATCACCATTGACGCAAGGGTCGGAAGGCAAATGAACGAAGCCATCCGCATCGCCCCTCAATATGCTTCTTTTAACAAGGCTGATGCCGCTGTTATTATTGAGCTTGGCACAAATGGTTATTTTACAGAGGGGACTTTGACCTCATTCATTCAACATTTCTCGAAGGCACATATTTTTCTTGTGAACACTCGCGTTCCAAGATCTTGGGAAAATGATGTGAATGCAGTCATTGAGCGTGTGGCCAATCAACAACACAATGTGAGCTTAGTCGATTGGCATTCAGCCGCTACCGGACAGCCATCCTATTTTCAGCCAGATGGTGTTCACCTTTCCACAAAAGGCTCTGACACATTGACTGAGCTCATTAAAGCCAGTATCAAGAAAAAAGGTGATGTGTCCTCGGCATCATAAGAAGACTAGCATCCTGTGAAGAGAGATTCAAAAAAGACATGCTTTCCTATGATTGGAGGCATGTCTTTTTTTGTGATGGATGAGCACGGAGCTGCATTATGTTTTACTTTTAAAAGACCAAACGATGACAGGGATGAGAATTAACGATAAAATTCCTCCGCTTAAAGATAATGTAGCATAACTCGTATTCGCCATGACCATTCCTGAAAGGGCACCACCAGAAGCACCTGCTAACGCAACAAAAACATCGAGTGTTCCTTGGGTTTTTGCCCGGTTTGATGGTTCTGTAGAATCCACTATTTGAGCAGTACCACTAATTAAACCAAAGTTCCATCCCAATCCAAGTAAAGACAAAGCAATGATTAATAGAACCATTGAATCACTTGGTGCGAATGCTGCTAATAAACCAGCAAGTAACAATGTGATGCCCGACGCTATGCTCATAGCTGTTCGTCCTAGTTTATCTACAAGTACACCCGTGATAGGTGAAGGAAGATACATGGCTCCTATATGAAAACCAATCACAATGCCCACTTCGGCTAATCCATGACCATGATGCTGCATATGCACCGGTGTCATGGTCATGAGTGCCACCATGACAATTTGAGTTAAGATCATCACTGTGGCACCTACTGTAAGCCCTTTTTTATCTGTTTTTTTATCAGCAGCATCTGGTTTATTTCCATGCCCATGTTCTGCTTTGTAAATTGCTATTCTTCGGGCAATGTCTAATGGATCAGGACGCAGCAGAATAAAAAGGACAAGACCAGCTACAATAAATGCTACTGCTGATAAAATAAAAGGACCGGCAAGTGCTGGAACACCAATGGACACTGCAAATTTACCCATCACTTCAACTAAATTCGGACCTGCTACTGCTCCAAATGTTGTCATGACCATTGTTGTACTAATTGCAGTTGCACGCTGTTTAGAATTTGCTAAGTCCGTCCCAGCATAACGCGCTTGTAAGTTCGTGGATGTTCCTGCTCCGTAAATGAAGAGCGATGCAAATAATAAAATGACACTATTCATCATAGCTGCCAGCACAACGCCAATTGCTCCGAGCCCTCCAACAACAAAACCTGTCGATAAACCGATGCGTCGTCCATAACGTTGCGAAAGCTTTCCTACAATGAAAGCTGACCCAGCTGACCCCAAAGTAAATAAAGCGATTGGGACTCCTGCATAGGCTTCAGTTCCAAGCATTTGTTGTGCTAAAATGGCACCTACCGTAATTCCTGCAGCTATTCCAGCCCCTCCAAATATTTGCGATAGACTGACAACGAACAATACTCGTTTATATAAATTTTTCAATTTTTGGGGTGAATCTATATAATTCTTCACTACATCTTGTTCTGTATCTAACACTTGTAAACACCCACTTGAGATTTATTTGCCCAATGTAACCATTATATCAGTTCCGACTACAATCCTTGATTTAAATCTCTTCCACCTCTCGGCCATTTACATGGAGAGCAAGCGGTTGTTTTCGGATCATAGACACCTTGTTTTGAAATGAATCATGAATAAAGCGCCCACATGACTGACCTGTACTTTTGAGCTGATGCGTATCTTTTGTCGTTTTCTTTTATGCCGTTAAAAGGCTGGCTCTCAATGCTAGTGCGTGCTTTTCCTTCGTTTTTTGATCCACCAACGCAAAATCACCATTCTCATACGCTAATGAAAATAATTCTTCGATATGAAAAACACCTGCCTGAAACTGCTTGCTCAATACATGCAGTGCCACAGCACTGGCGACTTGAGCCGTTGCTTGAGACTCATCGCGACCTTTTATTCCAAGCGCTGCTCGATGAATTTCGTTACCCTTCATTCCTACCGCTTCCACTTTCACTGCATATTGATCTGTACCCATTTGAGCAGATTGAATCAGTGAAATGGCACGTTCCTTGATTTTCGGCATCGTGAGAAGGGACGTCATTCCGAGTTTCCTTGTGAGAGCAAATGCACGTGTCGCTACACCAGAATCAAAACAGAGCCTTGTTGTCACAGAAGGCACATGGAGCGTCGAAGGCAATGTTTGCTGGTCAGAGAAAGGGAACTGATAGGCTTGCCGCTTTCCAAGCGTTTTGCCAAAATCAATGCGTTTCCCTCCAGTAAAACTTTTGACTTTCTTTCGCTGATGATTCTTCGTCAGCTCATAATCCGTATGCACATGATCAAGCGTCCATTCAATAGCTGCTTTTCCATGCTGGTCACCTAGCCCAAGCATGATACTAATATCAATTTGCTCCACAGAGGTCAGAATAGATGCCGCCTTCGCTGCAAGCAAATTGGTGAGACCAGGTGCAAGGCCTACGCTCAGCACAGCCGTTGCGTTCAATTGCTGTTGATGGACCTTTGCTAGCTTCTCAATATAGGCTCCTTTTGCCGAAATATCGAGATAATCAATACCTGACCGTAAGCATGTTTCAGCAAATGACGTGTCATCTTGATCCAGACACATGATCACGAGTCTCGTTTCATCCATCCAGTCCGTATCCATTGGTTGTCTTACGTCTATCTGAAATGGACGTACACGCCCATTCGTTTGGCGTGCAAATTGTTCAGCCTTCTCATAACTTCGGCCAGCCGCAAAGACTTGCCCAGGATACACGTCACTTAATTGAAGACATATTTGCTGCCCCACATGTCCATAACCGCCTATCACCATCACTTTTGACCTCATTTTCCAACCGCCTTTCTATCGCCTCTTTTACAAACAATCCCTTTGATCATGCCCGCTTGAAAATAAGGTCTGATGTCTTGAAATCCTGCTTCGGTTAATTGTGCTGTCATCTTTTCTTCAGACACGGGATATGTTGTGACACCCAGCCTTTCTCGGAAGGACGTAAACACTTCCTTTCCCAAGCCTTGACGATTCATGAATAGAGAAAGCATATGAAGCTCCTGCTGAAATGTCGGCGTTTTCGGGTCTCCTTGAATAAACGCCAACATGAGAGGCGCCCCTGGTTGAAGCCGGCGGGCGATCTCCTGTAAAAAGGTCAGCTGATCTTTTACAAAATGAATGACAAGCAAACTTACTGCTGCATCGTACAACTTTTCAACCGGCACTTTGTCTAAGGCCATCTCATACCATGTGACGCGATCTTGCATATGAAGCTGTGCCACTCTGCGCTTGGCCATATCAAGCATGGTTGGAGATGGATCAACCCCTGTGATATGCCAGTCTTTATTTCTTTGAAGCATGTTGATGATCTCTTCGCCCCCACCTGCTCCGACTGTTAACATGCGAGAAGCCGCTCCCATTAATTCGATTTCTACTCTATCCACTGTCAGCTCATGCAAAAGATGATAGCCCGGTACTTTATGTGCAATTGTCGCTGCATAGGATTCAGCAACAGGATCATGCCAATGTTGATTTACACTCATATGTCTTCTCCTCCAGTTTCCGCTTTGCTTCGTTTCCTTTACACTAACGGTATGTTATCTTCATTGTAAGAAGATAGATGAGAAAAAACGATCCCTAAAAGTGGGGATATTGAGGAGGAGATCAAATGAACAATCCAGCCGCTCATTTTCAGCAACTGAGAAAAAGCATTCGAGATGAACTTGCTGCTATCTGTGATTTTGATGCTGCCTGTATCACAACCATTGATCCAGCTACTCTCCTCTCGACGGGTTCTTTTACAGATGAACCGATTGAAGCCATACATAACGAGCTGTTTCAAAATGAATATTTAAAAAAAGATGTGCACCAGCATGAAGATCTAGCGAAAGGTCCTGTCCACGCTGCCAGTCTCGTCCAAAGCGGAGAATACATCAACAGTGGTCGATACCAGCACATTTTATTACCTAACGGATGGGCAGATGAATTGCGGGCAGCCCTTGTGATTCAAGGTGAATGCTGGGGAATCGCCAGCCTTTATCGGAAAAAGGAGAAGGAACCTTTTCATGAACAAGATATACAGGCGGTTAGTCGCCAAACACCAGCACTCGCAGCCAAACTGAGAGATGAACTTTTTAAAAGAAGAGAAACGGAAGAAGATGAAACGGCGGAACACCAAGGCTTCCTCATTCTTTCACACGATTACCATCTTCTTTATGGAAATGAAACTGGACTTCATTGGCTTCACACCTTCCAGACCTTTGAGCAAATTCATGACGGTGCCATCATGCCCCGTCCGTTTAGAGCATTAGGTGCTAAGCTTTTATACGGCGGCGGTGACCAAACAGCGGTCAGCATCACCAGAATGCCGACAGGACGTTTTCTCTCTCTTCAAGCATTTCGTTTAGCACAGGTAGCCGGGGAGGAAGAGGCTGTCATGATTCATATTAAGCGAGCTCAAACAAGTGACATCCTTCCTTATATAGCGAAAACATATCGGCTAACAGAAAGAGAAATGAACGTCCTTGACTGCTTAATAAAAGGACAATCCACAAAGGAAATTGCCAGTACGTTATTTATCTCGCCTCATACGGTGCATGATCATGTAAAGGCGATGCTCGAAAAAACAAATTTGAACAGCAGACGTATGCTTGTTTACTTTTTCTCACACATATAAAAAAGCGGCTACCTCATTGGTAGACCGCTCTTTCTTTATTTTCCGATGACTCGCTCATGCAGGACATGTGCGACTCCTGCTTCGTTATTGGATTTTGTCACAACATCCGCAACTGCTTTGACATCTTCAATGGCATTTCCCATCGCAACGCCACAGCCCGCAAATTCTAGCATCGACACGTCGTTCCCATTGTCACCAATCGCCATCACTTCTTCACGAGAAATCCCCAGTTCATGCGCTAGAAGCTTCACGGCATTCCCTTTGCTCACATCAGGATGAAGAATTTCTAGGAAGAAATCTGTGCTTTTTACCATCATGTACTGATCCTTCACTTCAGATGGAATGGCTTGTATCGTCTTTTCCAAACGTTCCGGCTGATCAATATACATCATCTTCGGAAGTCTCATGGATGGGTCTGCCTCTTCGACAGGTAAATACTTAAGCGGCAATTTCGTTAAATACGATTCAAGTACCGTGTATTCACTAATATCCCGATTTGGTGTGTATAGATGAGCCGAATCGAAATAATGCATAGGTGTATCCAGCTGACGGCTCAGTTCATATAAAGAAGTCAAATCATCATAGGATAAAGTTAATTCTGATACGACTTCATTTGTATGGCTGTTTTGTACAAGCGCTCCGTTATAGGCGATGACATAATCCCCCTCTTGATCAAGCTGCAGCTCTTTTAAATAGCGGTGCACCCCGCCAATCGGCCGGCCTGTACATAAAACAATTTTAACGCCTTCTGCCTTCGCCTGTTGAATGGCTTCAAACACCTCATCCGGCACCATATGCTGATCATTTAATAACGTACCATCCATATCAATTGCGACTAATTTATACATTCACTGCTCCCCTTTTCTCAGCAAAACGTGCTGTCACTATTTTGAGTGATCATCTACATAATCACATGCTATTCATCATACTATGTACCTATTTTAGCCTATCGTTTTTTTCTCACGCTGTCTACTTGTTCCTATCTGTAACAAAAAATCACTTCATCCTCATCTATTATAACCTATTCTATGGAATCCGCTGTGAATAGAAGAGACCTGTCATTTTAACACTATGAAAAGGAACAAATGTTCATCGGAGAATATTTTGAAACTAGCAAATCTAATTGTATGATGGATAGCAAAGAAAGGAGGTGCAGGGAATGATTACATTTACGAGAGGAAAATTGTCAAAAATGTCTGGTGTACATATTGAAACCATTCGTTTTTATGAAAATGAGGGTGTGCTCCCCGAGCCTAAGAGAGCACATAACGGCTATCGTTTATATGATAAAAAATATGTACTCATGCTATCCTTTATCACTGAAGCAAGAAAGCTAGATTTCTCACTCAAAGAAATTCGAGAAATTATCACGTCACTATTCGAGAAACAGTCAAAAACAGAAGCGGAACAGCTGCTCGAACAAAAAGTAGAAGATATTCAAAAATCCATTCAAGAGTTAAAAAAGAGGAAGGCGGCCATTCAACTGTTAACGAAACAAACATTAGCTAACATTAGTTAATTGTAGAGACTGCCAAAGATGTGCCGGTATTTTTTACTGGCACCCCTCTGCGCCTAGCTGTTAAGTACACGTTGTATGAAAACATCAGGTATACTAGAGACAGCTTGACGTGACATCAATCGTATGGAAGGGGTTATGAATAGAATGAGAATAGCAACCATTGGAACAGGTGTGATTGTGGAAGGTTTCCTCCAGGCAATTGAACAGCTTGAAGGTGCTTCTTGCCACGCTGTCTATTCAAGAAAGGAAGCGACGGCAAAGAAACTCGCAGATCAATTTGGGGTGCAAACGACTTATACGGATTTAACCGCTATGTTAGAAGATCCCCACATAGAAGCGGTATATATCGCATCACCCAATCGTTTACATAGCGAGCATGCCACGGCTGCATTGAAACACGGAAAACATGTGATTTGCGAAAAGCCTTTTACCTCTAATGTGAAAGAGCTAGAAGCCTTAATCGCTCTCGCAAAGGAAAAGCAGCTCTTCCTATTTGAAGCCATTACGACCGTTCATATGCCCAACTATCATTTAATCAAAAAACACCTTCATCAATTAGGCAGAATCAAACTCGTTCAATGTAACTATAGTCAATATTCAAGTAAATATAATCAGCTGCTCGCCGGGGAAACACCGAATGTCTTTAACCCAGAGTTTTCTGGCGGTGCCCTCATGGATATTAACATTTACAATGTTCATTTCATTATGAATCTATTTGGTTCACCGAAAGACATTCGTTACCAGGCCAACCGCCATCCAAACGGCATCGACACATCTGGTGTTTTAACTTTTACTTACAATGATTTCATCGCCACAAGTGTTGGCAGCAAAGATACAAGCAGTATGAATTTCGCTTTGATTCAAGGGGAAAAAGGGTTCCTGCATGTGAAAAATGGTGCGAATGGCTGTGAGGAAGTGTTGCTGCATATAGGAGACCAAGTCACTTCACTCAATGCACAAACCAATTCAAACCGCCTGTTTTATGAAGCAGAAGCATTTCAGCATATCATTGAAACAGGAAATGTCGAAAAGTGTTATGAATGGCTTGATGACAGTCTTTCAGTCATGAAGGTTCTTGAAGCTGCTAGGAAAGACGCCGGTATTGTTTTCCCAGCAGATCATGCTTAAATAAAAAAACCGCCTTCTGTGAAGTGCACCCCAAATATTAGACACAGTCTAACATTTGGAGGTGCTTTTCTTTTGGCTAAATTTACAATTGAAGATAAAATCAAAGCGGTAAAACGATACCTCATTGACCGCGAACCCCTGCTTGG
>Ga0209295_1000243_pt1 | contig 40150 bp, 30 predicted proteins | sample Porto_5metaG_FD_187428 | JGI IMG/M metagenome (GOLD analysis project Ga0209295, IMG submission 187428) | Marine algal microbial communities from Porto, Portugal - Porto_5 metaG (SPAdes) (version 2) | ecosystem: Host-associated > Algae > Red algae > Unclassified | place: Portugal: Porto... | reverse complement strand
TATTTTTTCGATAATCGAGCCTCATTTTGAGCTGCATACCCTACGGTACGGAGCGAAAAATAGGAGAAGAGTATCGGAAAAAGACAATGTTAGCTGCATACAAAATATTTCTAAATAAAGTCTATTAATAACAAATTGCAAGCAATAAGTAGTGGGACAAAAATAGGCTTACAATTTTGACGTGGTTATTTTTTCGATATTTTTTCTTACAAAAACCGCACATAGCCTACGCTACAGCCTGTCCCGTACTTGATTCGGGATAAGGATTTTTGTAGGGAAAAATAGCGGAAAAAGAAACCGTCAAAAGGTAAGGATATTTTTGTCTCACTACTTACAAGATATATAAATCGTTTATTTAATTCCTGATACTTAACAATCATTGGTAAAATAAAATAAAATGAGCAAAATAAAATATCCGAAATCTTTTTCGCACATCGGAATTACAGTTCCTGATATAGATGCAGCTGTGAAATTTTACCACGAAGTCATGGGGTGGTATATTATAATGCCTCCAAGTAAAGTAAAAAAACAAACAGATACAGCAATAGGACGCATGTGCATAGATGTTTTTGGAGAAGATTGGGAAGAATTTGACATTGCCCATGTCTCAACTTCTGATGGAATTGGAATTGAATTATTTTCATTTCCGCATGGAAATAAAAAAGCACCGGAATTTAAACCTTTCGATACCGGACTTTTCCATTTTTGCATCCAAGATCCCGATATAGAGAATTTGACTAAGAAAATAGTCGAAGCAGGAGGAAAACAAAGAATGCCCATTAGAGAATATTATCCGGACAAAAAGCCCTATCGAATGGTATATGTAGAAGACCCATTTGGGATAGTATTTGAGATATATACGCATAGTTATGAACTGACTTATTCGGTGGGAGCTTACGAAGATTAATAATTTCTTTCACTAACTTACTACTGAGCTCATTCTAATTAAAAACAGTATACATTTACTTTGCCTTATTTAATTCCGATACTTAATTTTCATTGCGCAAAGCGAAACAAAGAAATTTTGTTTTTTTAAGCAATCATTAACATCTAAATAGCAGACATTTGAAAAATGCCTGCTATTTTTGTGTCAAATTAGTAATCAAGCAAAGAGAAGTGTAAAAATTTAAATGAGCAGAAGAGGAACTACATCAAGGGAGACGGATTGGCTAACGGTTTTTCTATACTTTGGATTAGTCCTTGTGGGCTTTTTGATGATATATGCGGTGGGTTATGTGGATTCGCCTGAAATGTTTGATTTTAGTGCAAAACACGGCGCACACCTCATGTGGATTGGGATTTCTTTAATCGCGGGTTTGGCGGCGGTCATCACCGATGCACGATTTTATAAGGTATTTGCCTATCCGATTTATGGGATTGGGATATTACTGCTCGTACTAGTTTTATTTTTGGGAAAAGACATCGCGGGGGCGCGGTCTTGGTTCGAATTGCCCTTTGGAATTGGACGTTTCCAACCCTCCGAATTTGCCAAATTTGCGACCTGCATCGCACTCGCTGCCTACCTGAGTACACTCAACATCACCCTCACAAAAGGCATGAAACACCGCATGTATGCTATCGGAATTATCATGTTGCCCGTCATTCTGATTATCATTCAAGGCGATGCGGGGTCAGCTCTGGTATTTACTGCTTTATTTTTAGTTTTATTCCGTGCCGGAATGCCTGCCATACTGTATATGTTGGGTAGTATCGTCGCGATTTTATCGGTTATTGCATTGATATTCAAGCCTTTGACGATACTGGCGATATTACTTTTGTTTTTCAGCATCGTCTATATCGGCAACATGAAAACACGGCAATTATGGTGGTTGCTTGGTTTTACAGTGCTGGCTACGGTTACAGTTTTGGGCTCTCGGTATGACATGATAGAGTATGCACTCACCCTTGATGGCGTAGCTATTTTACTGCTAAAAACGCTGACGTGGCAAGAGCGTCGCGGTCAATTGGTGACTTTTGTGAGCGTAATTTTGGTGGCTTCGATTGCCTATTCACTTTCCGTCAATTACGCTTTCAATAACCTACTTCAATCACACCAACAAGACCGTATCAACGTCTGGTTACAACCCTCAAAATCCGACCCACTCGGCGCAGCTTACAACCTCGACAAATCAAAAACTGCCATCAGCGCAGGCGGACTCACCGGGCGCGGTTTTCGACAAGGACAAATCACCGGACTCAAATACGTACCCGAACAATCCACCGATTTTATCTTTTGCACGGTAGGGGAGGAGCATGGTTTCTTTGGTACAGCAACGTTGATTCTGCTTTATATTTCGCTGATTCTTCGGATTACATTTATCGCCGAAAGGCAGCGCGAAGACTTCACACGCTACTACGCATACGGCATCGCAAGCATCCTATTTTTCCACTTCTTTGTCAATATCGGCATGACCATGGGCGTCATGCCAATCATTGGGATTCCCCTGCCTTTTATTAGTTATGGTGGCTCGTCGCTACTTTCTTTTACGATTTTATTGGCGGTGCTGATCAAATTGGATAGTACACGATTGACACGAAATTAAGTGAAAGAAATTAAATAAATTGAGTGTGTAAAACATTACTGGACTTTGGACATTAGGTAACTGGGAAATTAGGTAATTTCCAAAGTCCGCTTATTTACTCACTTCCTTATAAATAACCTCCAGAGTTTTCGCCCACTTTGGATGCGCTATTTTTTTATATCTATTTACTTGAAAATTCGTCCATCCGCTTAATTTATCAACATCATCCTTTCGGGTTCTGATAGAATGACAAATGCGATTGAGTACCCAATAATTATGTCCTGCTCTTGCTATTCTGAGGTGTTTGATAAGCGGGTCATTGCCTGCCCTCATTTTTGCAAAAAAAGGAATATGCTCTTCGACCAGTTGAACTTCAGTTTCTAAAAGTAGTGCTAAATCTTTGACAGATGTAGTAGAGCTAACGCCCAATTCTGTACGTAATTTACCCCAATTATGCGGAAAAGCGGCTTCAAATTCTTTGTAAAAAGGCGTGTGCGTGTCGTATGGTTCTTGATTGATGAGCGCGTATGCGGCGACTTTGTACATATCCATTTTGAGGAATCCAGAACGCGAACCATAAATTTTGCTCTGAAAAGCATCTTTGAAAGGCGCAGTAGAATCAATAGAAACAGCCCTGCTTTTATGAAACATCAAACCCAATAAAGCGATTAAAATAGGCGACCCAACGCCAAGAACATGAATGGGCGTATCAAGTGGATTGCCTTTAGAATACCCCAAACAAATGGATGCCACAGCAAGGTACATTTCAGGTAGTTTTTCTGTAAATGCAATATTTCTGTCACCAAGATTCCAGTTTTCTGTCCAGCGTCTGCTTTTCATTGCGCCACCAAAACTGACTGCTACGCCATCAGGTTTTAGGATTTCTATTTCTGTGGCAGCTTGTTCGGCACTCAAAAAATCGTAAGCGTGGAGCACATGAAATTTGCGAACATTTTCGAGTTCGGATTTGCTACCAAAATCGCCGTTTTCCTGACTTTTATATAGATCGACACTTATTTTTTGATACGCTTTTATCTCATCAGCTTTCGGAGAAAATATAGGGTCAAACAAGCCACAAAGCATGACAACAGGCACGGTCAGGTCTTCAAGGGCAATCATATAATCAGGGTTAATTTTGAGTTGATTCTGAATGATACTTGTTTTATCTTGATTTGCCAATTCCGTTTTGCAATGTGTGGCTATATTGTCTATCAACACTTTGCGCTCCTGCAAAATGGCATTATTGACACCATTTATTTTTGCTTTTTCCAATAATAACTTTCCCGCTTCAGTGAAAGTTTCGGCGATTTTCTTCATTCTTGAAAAATTACCATTATCGCTGATGAGGAGATTACGTCGTTGTTTTACCCACTTTGCAAGTGCTTCAAATTTTGCATCTGTGTAATACTCAGATAGCAGATAGCCGTCCCTTTTGAGCGATATCGTTAGCTCCTCATTGGCGGTCGTGTCATTGAGATTGGAAATGAATGTATAGCTATCTCTTTTATATTTTAATGTCCACATTAGAATTTTTTTATAAACGGTTCCAAAAGAGGGTACAAATTTGAAAGGGGCATAGTAGCGGTTGTCTTTAGCTGCCGAAAAGGTTTGAAAACCCTTTAACTCATGTATGTTTGCGTCAATGTGAATGCTTCTTATCTTATCGGTCGTCGGCAGCTAAAGGCAACCACTACGAAGGACAATATTACCCAAGATTAATAGACTTTATTTAGAAAAATTTTGTGTGCAGCTAACTTTGTCTTTTTCCAATACTCTTCCCCTATTTTTCGCCCCGTACCGTAGGGTATGCAGCTCAAAATGAGGCTCGATTATCGAAAAAATACAAAAGTTCCATGCATACAAAATATTCCTAAATAAAGTCTAATTTGTGTACCCTTTTTATAAACGATAGAGCAAAATCAAGTAATAGATTGGTTTTACTCATATGTGACGTATTATTTTTTCTTGCATTTCGCAAGACAATTTTGATAATCTTGATAAGCTCTCTGATAGGCTCTCTGCGCAGCATTTCTTTTTCGGGATGCTGCAATAGATACGCCATCTGCCGTTAATGCGGCTGCTATTGCTACGGCACAAGCCGCCGTACCGAATCCTGTCCAGAAAAAAGGACATGCTGCCGCGGCTGCCGCCGTCGCTATTGCAGCTGCTGCTATTGCAGCGTCAGCATCTATAGAGGCATTTTCATAAGTAGTATATTTATCGTCGGCGCGGTTTTTTTCATTTGTACATGCCATTTTATTGAATATTTTATTGTTAATTAATTAAGTAGCGGTCAAAGCGTTATAAGTTATTCTTTACACGTTGCTAAGTGTGAAAAACATGTTCATCCCATCCTTATAAAGCGGGAAATACCCCTTCATGCGTTCTGTAACATTATCGAGCCAGTTGTCTTTTGCAATTTCACCCAGATTTACTCGGTCAATATCAAGCCCGACTTCATCTGCTGCCAACCAATGCTCCTCTTTTCGGACAAAGCCATTGACACGCACGTAAGAACCCACCGAAACACCATTGTCTTCCAGCCCAAACATGTGAGCGCGTAGCTGTATGCTCTCATTGGTTTCGACATCTGTGAGAATAACAAAAGTTGAAAATTTAGGCGGATTTTGGTCGTCGCGGATTTCCATTGCGCTTACAAGTCCTTCGATTTGTACCAAAGTACCTGCGGCTACTGCTGGGTCAGCTGTCACTGTACCTATCGTGGCGACTTCGCCTTGATCTACATTAGTCGTAAATGTTCGGTTATCTGTTCTGCGTTGTTCATTACCAAACCACCTTTTGAAATTGCGGTCAGAAAGATTGGCTTTGAGGTATGCCAAATATGCAATTTGTATCAAAGCTCTGTTGGTATTTTCGGTCAATTCCAACGCTGCACGATAGGCATTGGTACGCATAGTCAAGTTGGCTTCATTTGGGATTAAAGGCAGAAAAGCACCAAGCAAAGCCCCTGTTATGCCAAACAAACCTTGTAGTTTGTTTCTATATGGTGCGATTATTTCGAGCAATTCCTCTTTTGGTGTATCGTTTTTCAAAGCATTATAAATGTTCTGATAGGCAGTATCTACGATGGTTTTGATATTGGTGCTCAATTCTTTCACCAAGTTTACATCGCTCACCTGCGGTGGAATAGGTCCAAGAGGTGCAGCCATTCCTGTTCGCAAATAGCCTAGATAATCGGCTGCCGTTCCGAAAGAAACCATACCTGCGTATTGTTCGCAGAGTAAATTTGTTTCCTCATCTGCGTCTTTGGAATCGCGAATTGCCTTATCGAAAATAGGATGTTCGCCACTCAGTAAAGTGTCAAATGCTGTCTGTGCATCAGCAGCAGGGAGGTCTTGACCCAACTGAGCTTTAATAGCATCTCTCAACTCCTGTCCTTGTGGCGAATTATCTGCCGCCAAGTTTTTCAAGACTTGAGTAAACGAAGCATCTTCTCCGTCAGAAAAGGCGCGACTTCGGCTACTGTAATAGGTAATCAACTCAACTCTTTGAAAAATATCGGTTGACATACCGTAAAAGCGGGACGCTAAATCCCTGATAGTCTGGTAGTCACTATTTTCCCAAGCATCCTGATAGGTGGCTAATAAATCCAATATACTCCGTTGAAGAGCAGCAGAAGAATTGCCATCGCCATAGGGAATTAAGTTTAGTGCTACGGAAGTTTGAAAAGCCATATAATTTTATATTTGAAATTAGACTTTATTTAGAAAAATTTTGTATGCAGCTAACTTTGTCTTTTTCCGATACTCTTCACCTATTTTCGCCCCGTACCGTAGGGTATGCGGCTCAAAATGAGGCTCGATTATCGAAAAAATACAAAAGTTCCATGCATACAAAATATTCCTAAATAAAGTCTATTGATTATTGCTTCAAAACATAAATTATTGAAGCATTAGATATATGATTCACACTTAGATCTATTAGGAAGGGAAAAAGTCACCTGAGTTAAATGTTAAGGAATGTTTAAAGCGTATTTTTTTGATTTGTATTTATTTACGAAAACGTCTGTTTTATCGAACCGACAAGCGTTTGCGGAGATTAAGTCGTAAATGTTTGTAAATACGCCTCCAGCTAGAAAAAAAACTAAAATCAACCGTCATTCCGCGTCGCGGAATGACGCATCATTTTCGAGATGTTGACCTTGTTTCATTTTCCCCGAAAAAGCACTCACCTAAACCCCATTCCTCACACTTTTCACCTACCAATTCCCTATCTTTGCCCTTCGCCTGATTTAATTGGTCGGCAGTCAATCCATCCACATTCTATCGCTAATACGTGAACAAACAGCGGACTGCGGACGGAAAAACCGCCGACTCCAACAATTTGAAATACATGAAAATATTAAAATTTGGAGGCTCGTCCGTAGCTACCGCGGAGCGCATACAGAGAGTGGTAGAGATATTGAAATCTTACAAAAAAAAGAAAGAGAAATTTGCGGTCGTCGTCTCGGCACTGGGGCGCACGAAAGGGGTGACAGGCACGACAGACCTCATCATCGAAATGACTGAACTCGCGCAAGATGGCGACTTGGTATATTTGGACAAATTAAAAGAATTTAAAAAGCGACACAAACAAGCCGCCAAATCGCTACTCGAAAACGAAGGTAGATTGGAGGGCGTCAATAATGCCCTCAAAGCCTCCTTCAAAGAGATGGCAAACCTCCTCAAAGGTGTCTTTTTAGTCAAAGATGTTTCCAAACGCACGATGGATTATTTGCTGAGTTTCGGCGAACGAAATTCAGCATTTATTATAGCCAATGCCTTGACAGACAATGGTTTGGTTGCCGATTATTTGGATGCACGAAGAGTCGTCAAAACCAACGATGAATTTGGCAGAGCAAAAGTCGATTTCAAAAATACGACATATAATATCGCCGAATATTTCGATAAAAAAGTTGCTGTACAGGTCATTACAGGCTTCATTGGTTCTACCGAAGAAGGCATCACGACAACGCTGGGGCGCGGTGGCTCGGACTATACTTGTGCGATATTTGCAGCAGCTTTGGAAGCCGAAGAAATCGAAATCTGGACGGATGTAGACGGCGTCATGACCGCCGACCCGCGCAAAGTTCCGGCTGCCTTTTCGATTGATAAAATGACCTATTCTGAAGCGATGGAAATGACGCACTTCGGTGCAAAAGTCATCCACCCACCAACGATACAACCTGCCTTGCACAAAAAAATTCCCATTCGCATCAAAAACACCTTTAACCCTGACTTCCCGGGTACACTCGTCGGCGAAGAATCCAGCGAAGATGATAGCCCGATAAAAGGCGTCACTTCTGTTTCGCAAGTCGCCCTGATTACCTTGCAAGGTAGCGGTATGATTGGCGTAAAAGGAACAGCCGCGCGACTATTCAACGCATTAGCAACAAAGGAAATAAATATTATTTTAATTACGCAAGGCTCATCCGAATACTCCATAACATTCGCCATAGCACCGAGCGATGCACGACGAGCAATCAATTCCATTAAAACCGAATTTAAATACGAAATACAAGCTAGACTAATAGAGACGCCAAAGGCGCAAATAAATCTTTCGGCGATAGCCGTTATCGGCGAAAATATGTGTTCACAACCCGGTATTTCTGGGCAGATTTTCCATGCTTTGGGTGTCAATGGCGTCAATATCGTTGCTATCGCGCAAGGCTCGTCGGAGTTCAATATCTCGGCGATAGTGAGTAACGAGGACGAGATAAAAGCCCTCAATGCTGTACACGAAGCCTTCTTTTTATCGGATACCAAAACGCTGCACTTATTTATCGTCGGTGTTGGTTTGATTGGCGGTACGCTAATCAAGCAAATCAAAAGCCAGGCGGCGTATTTGAAGGAAAAACGCGGACTTGAAATTCGCGTAGCAGGGCTGGCGAACAGCACGAAAATGTACTTTGACGAAGATGGTGTCAATTTAAAGTATTGGAAAAAATATATGGATAAAAAAGGCGAAAACATGAGTGCGAGCCGTTTTGTTGACACTATGAAATCGCTCAATTTACGCAATAGTATTTTCTTGGATAATACTGCAAATAAAGACATTCCGAAACAATATGCAGAAATTTTGAACGCAAGTATTTCCGTCATTACACCTAATAAAATAGCGACCTCATCGGCGTATGCCGATTATCTTGAGTTGAAAGGTTTGGCACGTAAACGCGGTGTCCGATTTATGTACGAAACCAATGTAGGCGCGGGTTTGCCCGTCATCAAGACCTTGAGCGATTTAATAAATTCGGGCGATGAAATCCTGAAAATAGAAGGTGTATTGTCTGGTTCTTTATCGTATATTTTTAATAATTTCGTAGCCGACAAACCTTTCAGCGATGTCGTCAAATCTGCCCAAACGCTCGGCTATACCGAACCCGACCCGCGCGAAGATTTATCGGGGTCAGATGTCCGTCGAAAAATTCTCATCCTCGCTCGTGAGACCGGACTTGCGATGGAATCTCAAGACGTAAAAGTCGAAAATATCCTCCCCAAAGACTGCATAGATGCCAAGACCGTTCCGCAGTTTTTCAAGGCATTGGAAAAAGCCGACCCGCATTTCAATAAACTACTTGACAAAGCCGCGAAGAAAAACGGTGTCTTGCGTTTTATCGCCAAATTGGAAAAGGGAAAAGCGAGTGTCAGTCTGCAAGTAGTGGACGAAAAACATCCGTTTTATTCCCTCTCCGGCAGCGATAATATGATTGTATTTACAACGGCGCGATACCGCGAACGTCCGCTCGTCGTGCGCGGTCCGGGCGCAGGCGCAGAGGTGACAGCAGCAGGAGTTTTTGCGGAAATTATTAGTTTGGGGTAGCTTCGTTATTCGTTTATTCGTGACTCGTTATTCGTGTAAAGCGATTTTCCAAATCGCCACCGTAGCGTAACGCCCCCGGCTTGCGCCCACGTACTCATGCACAAGTGAGATACCGTCATTCGTCGGCACAAGCGCATGTGCTACGGAACGCAAGCCGAGGCGTTACGCTACGGTTTTTAGTATTTCTCAACAAAAAACCTTAATTTTGCTTTATACAAAAAGCATTTTTTAACAAAAAATGATTAAGAGATAACGCAAAATGGAAAAATTACGTCTGCGGTCTAATCAAAAAATAGAACGGGTTTCGACGATTTTCAAGCGTGATGAGTTTGAAAAATTCGATTGGAAAGTGCGTTTGATGGGCATGAAGGGAGCGCGAGGCATCGGCAAAACGACCTTATTTTTACAGCACCTCAAAGCCACACACGGATTCAGTGAAAAGGCAATTTATCTGTCTTTGGATGATGTCTATTTTACCGAAAATAAACTCGTGGATGTAATCGAACAATTCTACCGCGAGGGTGGTTTGTACTTATATTTGGATGAGGTACATAAATATCCGAATTGGGCAATTGAAGTGAAAAATATCTACGACACTTACCCCGATATGCAGGTGTTTTTTACGGGTTCATCGATGTTGGATATTCAAAAAAGCAAGGCAGATTTGAGTCGTCGGGCGATTATTTTTTCGATGCAGGGTTTGTCGTTTCGACAGTTTTTGGCATTGAAATATCAAATACAAATTCCTACATATACACTCGCGGATATTTTGGAAAATGCCAACGAAATTATCCAATCTATCGGTGCAGATTTCAAACCATATCCGTATTTTAAGGAGTATTTGCAGCAAGGATATTACCCGTTTTTTGCAGAAGGAGTGGATTGGTATGCAGACCGCGTAGAAGCCGTGATGCGTGTCGTGATTGAATCCGATTTTTTGCAATTGCATAATATTGATGTGAGAAATATTCGACGGATTTATCAATTATTGCTCGCCGTAGCGACTTCTCCGCCATTTAAACCCAACATTCAAAAAATGAGTGAACGTATTGACATTGAACGAAATACGCTTTTGCAATACATTTATCATTTACAAAATGCGGATGTACTTACGCTCCTACGAAGTCCGAGAAAAGGGATTACACTCATGCAAAAACCCGACAAAATATATTTGGAAAATACCAATTTACTTTATGCCATCGCGCCCCAACAATTTGACATCGGCATGGTACGCGAAACATTTGTCATTAATCAACTCAAAGCGGCACATGATATTCATTGTGCCGAAAAAGTGGGGGATGTTTTAGTGGATGAAAAATATGTCTTTGAAATCGGTGGTCAATTGAAGAAAGGAAAGCAAATTGCGAAATTAGATAATGCTTATATTATAGCCGATAATTGGGATTTTAAAACAGGAAATAAAATTCCAATTTGGTTAATTGGTTTATTGTATTAGCGTAACACAGACATTCCTGTCTGTGCCGACTGACCGCGAACTTGTACAGGCGAATTTATTCGCCATGTCGCAATAATATTAATACGTAATTTTTTGATTTTAAAATTTTTATAAATAGAAATTTGAAATCACATGGCGACTAAAGTCGCCTGTACAGTATTCGCGTATAGACCGTGCTACAGCGTACTACATTATGACAAAATATCTACACATCAAAGCCGGAAAAAACATCTATGAACGCCTGATGGACAAAGGTTTACAAGTCGAAGATATTGGCGTATTTGCGGGTGCGGCGGGTGGTCCTAAGTGGATTCCCTTGTATTATCTCGACAAATATTTGATGCAGCATTTTCTGAAAAATCACGAACAGACGATTGATTTTTATGGTACGTCGATAGGGGCGTGGCGGTCGCTGGCGCATGTATCGCCTGAGCCTGTGGCGGCATTGGATAGGCTGGCGGAGGTGTATATCAATCAGCGATATTCGCTCGAACCTTCGTGGGCGGAAGTGTCGGCAGGCTGCCACAAAATCGTCAAGGAAATACTGGACGATGCCACACAAGCCATCCTAAATCCCATTAAAAAACGACTGCATATCGGCGTTACGGGCGCATCATTTGAGGCAGGAAAAATGTCGAAGGGACAGCTCAAACGCAAGTTGCTGAACATCGCCGCACGACAGATTTTACGCAGAAAAAGCACTAACCCACTCGTACAGCGCGTCACTTATGCCAATACGGATGCTATCCTGAATGATGATGGAATTGCTGCACGGCATTTCTCGCTAAATGAAGAGAATCTACTCCCCGCACTACAAGCTAGTGGCGCGATTCCGATGATTATGAATCCGGTGCGTATTGATGGTGTAGATTGTTGGGATGGCGGACTTGTGGATTATCATTTGGACTTAAAATATCAGACGGACGGGGTGGTGTTTCAACCACATTTTTTTAGCTATATCAAGCCGGGATGGTTCGATAAATATACGCGATTTCGATACTCTAAACATCATCATAATACGTTGTTGCTTTACCCGTCAGACGAGTTTGTACGCCTTTTGCCCAATCAAAAATTAACGGAAACGAAAGATTTTTACACCTATATGAATGATGCCGATAAACGCATCGAACTGTGGGAAAAAGCAAAGGAGTTGGGGCGTTTGCTGGCAGAGGATTTTGAACGCTTGTTGGATGTGGAGGTGCTGCGGGGGAGTTTGGGGCGGTTTTGAACTACAAATCCTGTATTTCCCTAATGTTGTTATATGTAAAATTCGTATTTTGCCGACTTACTTCACTTATTTATAAAAAATTAAAATCACACAGATATGCACACCACTGAACTACTGCAAAACATCCGCGAAGCCACCGAAAAAATACGTGAAGCCCGCCTTGCAGATGCCGCCGAGTGGAAACTTGCGGAACACATACTTGACAATGAAGGTGGAGTGATACTTTCCCTCTCGCCTTTCCGTTACGAATTTCAGATTAGCGATGAAGATAAATCGAAAGACATCACGCTCTGTTTCGACACTAATAATGCCAGCGCGACTTCGGGACGTAAAAACTTGGACTGGGACAGATACACCCTCGCGGCTTTGCTTTTGTTGAAAGATAAATTTGAAGAATTTGAAATTTCGCCAAGTGATGAAAACCGCCTTTATACTCGCGAGGGCATGATAAAGCGCGTACTCGACGAGCGACGCACCAAAGCCGATACCACCGAATATAAAATCGAATGGGCAGACAATCTCTATGGCGAACACCTCCTGACCAACGAGCGCGGCGTGCAGTACCGAATCACCCTCCGCGATTTTGAAAACGAAACGGGCTACGTTGATAGTCCCGACCTCAAAACCAACAAGTTAGGCACGACCAAACACATCATGTATGCCTTTCAACAATTGAAAGATGATGACAATTTGAAGGCTTCATTGGCAGATGAATATCCCTTCGTAGAAATCTTCCTCGACCCACTCAACGACTATCAAATTACTTGGCATTATCCGCACGAAATGCCCGATTATGTAGAGGAGTTTTTGGGTAAATATTTTGGTACGAAAAAAGTATTGCCCGAAGGGAAAACGACTGATATTCTGCGTTTTATACAAGTCGCGCAGCAATATCCCGAAGTCAGAATCCGCCCGGAAGTCATGGAAAAAATCGAGCGCAGTTACAACCGTCAAATGCTTGAAAAAATCCGCGAAACCGAGACGATTGACTTCTCTTGTGTGAGTGCCGATTTGTTTCCCTATCAAAAGGAAGGCGTTGAATTTGCGGTGTTTAAAGAAGGCGCAATTATCGCCGATGACATGGGTTTGGGGAAAACTTTGCAGGCGATTGCGATCGCGATTGAGAAGAAACGCATCTTTGGATTTGAGCGTACTTTGGTCATCTGTCCGGCTTCTTTGAAGTCGCAATGGAAGAAGGAAATTGAGAAATTTTCGGACGAAAAAGCTATTGTTGTAGAAGGGAATAAGGAACAGCGACAGGCGATTTACACGCAAAAAGACGCTTATTTTATCATCACTAATTACGAATCGGTGATGCGCGATTTTAAGACGATTAATAAGACACCGGCAGATTTTGTGATTTTAGACGAGGCGCAACGCATCAAAAATTATGAGACAAAAACCGCCGCCGCCATCAAGCAACTCGACCGCCGACATTCGCTTGTGATTACAGGTACGCCGATTGAGAATAAGTTGATTGATTTGTTTTCGATTGTTCAATTTCTTGACCCCTATTTGCTCGCGCCGCTTTGGGAATTTTCTTATCAGCATTGTTATTTTGACCCGAAATCTAAAAATCGAATTACAGGTTATTATAATTTAAATTCGCTCAAAAAACGGATGCAGCCGCTACTCCTGCGCCGCGAGAAACGACAGGTTATCAAGCAATTACCAAATATTCAACAGCTTGATATTCCGATAGCGATGCACCCCGACCAAGAGGCTTTCCACTCAGGATACAGCCATAATATAGCGCGTATTTTAAATAAAAAATTCAAAACGCCTTACGATATGCAACGCCTGATGCTCTTGCTTGTCAAGATGCGAATGGTCTGTGATTCGACGTATTTGGTGGATGATAATACGAATGTTTCGCCCAAATTGGTGGAACTCAAACACATCCTTTTGGAGAAATTGGATATGCCGAATAATCAGCGCAAAATCATTATTTTTTCTGAATGGGTGAAAATGAATAATCTTATCGGCGAGTTGCTGCGCGAATTGAATTTGGGCTATACCGAATTGAACGGAAAAGTACCTGTGAAAAAGCGACAAGCCTTGCTCGAAAAATTTGAAAATGACGACGACTGCCGCGTTTTTCTTTCTACCGAAGCGGGTGGCGCAGGTCTGAATTTGCAAATGGCAGATACGGTCATCAATTTTGAATTGCCATGGAATCCGGCGAAGAAGAATCAGCGGATTGGCCGCATTGACCGTTTGGGACAAAAAAATGAGAAATTGACCGTCCTCAACCTCATCACACGCGGTTCGATAGAGATGAAAATTGCCTCCGGTCTTATCCTCAAACAAAACCTGTTTGAAGGCGTACTCGACCCTGAAAATGAGCAAGATGTAGTCGATTTTTCGAGCAAAGGGAGGTCGCAGTTCTTGCAGCAAATGGAAGACATCATTGATGCCCTCAACAAGCCAGAAGAAGAATACGAATTTACACAACCGGAAGAAAATCTCGACATCCCCGCCGGACGTGCCTCCGAAGCCGACCAACTCCCCGACATCGCCGAAGAAGAGGAAAAAGAACCACAGCCGCAAGCACAAACCGCAGGCGGCAGCCCATCCAACGGCACGATGCACAGCAATCCAAAACTCGCCGAAATGGAACAGGTCATGCAGCAAGGCATGGGCTTTTTGGCGGGTCTGTACAAGATGTCTACCGGACAGGATATGGGGGCAGATAGCCAGAGTATTAATATTGATCCGGAGACGGGGGAGGTGGTGATGCGGTTTAAATTGCCGGTGTGATGCAATGCTACAATGCTGAAATGCGATAATGCTACAATGTTTTTGAATGAATGAATTTTGAATGAATGAGTGAATGAATCTTGAAGGGGGTGATTCATTTATTCAAAACTCCTCATTGTCGCATTGTCGCATTATAGCATTATCAAGCTACCGCAAAATCCGTATGCTTTCGAACTTCCGGATGCTTCAAACCGATGACAATTTCATTGGGAGCAACACCTTTTTTCAATAATTCAATGTCAATTTCGTAGGCGGTATTATTCCATTGAATCCATATTTTTCCGTCGATAATGTCAAGGTGGAAGAGACATTGAAAGGTGTAGTTTTTGCCCCTCCACCCTTGCATAAGTAGTTGAAAGTGATTGTTTTCTCTATCAGCAATGACCAATAAATTCAATGGATTGGTGGTGCCTTTGTAATAGTCGGCATTGTCTTTTAACATGTCGATAATCGTGTCTTGCAGAAATTTTATTCTATCCATTTTATGATATTATTTGATGTCACATCAACGATGAGTACATTGATTTTATATAATTCCAAAGAAAGTTTAGATAATGGATTTTTCATCAAGCCTTCATATGCCATCTCCGACACCGCTAAATAGAGCTTTCGAGACGGTTCTTGCACTCGAAGTCCAACTAAATAATCCATATATTGCCCTAATGCTCTATGGTAATCAGTAATCAAACTTGCTCCCTCAAATGTCTTTACCTCAATCGCGATTTTGTCTTTTCCTTTTTGTGCGGCAATCAGTTTTTCAGCCAGTCGTCGGCAGCTAAAGGCAGCCGGTACAAGGAAGTCTTGTTTTCCACTCAAATTTTCCTTAAATTTACAATATAACACAACATCTGGACAGCAGAAAAAGCGCATCATCCGCGAGATAATGAAGATAAATGATGAATCTTCTTTGGAGGCTATTGGTGGATAAAATCGAGCGTCATCTACTCGAAGGATAAAACTGATGCTCCATATCAAGAAAAACCACATAAAACACATGCCCGATGACGTGTCCTGCCACACGCGGTTTTTGTCCTTTGATGTTCATAATGACTGCCCATTGTAAATCCTCTACATCGGAAAATGGATTGGTAAATTCAGAGTTAGGAGGGAAGTTGCCATAAACTTTGATGTATTTTTGCTGTTCGGCTTCTATTCTGTTCATGTTACAGATGTACCCAAATTTTGTCAGCATGTATGCCAATAACTCTTTTTCTTGCCATTCTTCATAAGTCTGTCCGGGTGGTATTTGGTTATTATACTGAAAATCTTTGAAGCTAAATATCATCAAAGGCAATTCTTCTTTGACCTTACGTTCTTCTCTATTTTTGGCTTTGCGCCGAATGTCTGCATTAGAACTACGAGCATTAAGCCGTTTCCTTTTCTTTTTGCTCATACTCATATAAAAAATCTTGAATAAATTGTCGAATATTTCCTAAGAAGGGAATTGCTCCATACCTTCCTATCAAATAGTCTTTTTCAAAAGAAGCATCATTTCTGATTTTAGCTTGGTTTACTTTGTACTCAATGAGAGAATATAAATCGGTAGCACCAAAATTATCTTTTTCCGTAAACCATATTTGGTCGCGCCTGAATATTTCTTTTCTAAGTAAGTTGGTATCGTGAGAGGCAAAAATAAGTTGTGCTTTTTTATTACTTTTATGATGGAAAAATTTAATCAGTTCCATTGTGAGCAGCGTATGAAGGCGCGAGTCTAACTCGTCAATTATCAGTATTTTCCCTTTTTGGATAGTGTCAATAATAGGACCAAGCAAGCTGAATATTTTGATAGTTCCTTTAGATTCTAAACTGAAATCAAAGGCAATATTTTCTGAAAATTTTTTAGTATTGTCAAATTTTTTATGTGATGCAAATATGGACATTCGCTGAGTATCTACATCTTTGTTGATTTTTGTCTTAAATTTTTGTAGAGCCGTTATTAATTCCTCTGCTTCATTAGAAAGCTCGTCGGGTACATTTTTGAATGGGTCTTCTATTAAATTACTATTTTCTATGATTTCAATATTTTCAAAACCAATTTGTATGTTCTTGAAAAATTGGATAACTGTGTTTTTAAAGTCCGTATCTTCTACAAATTTTTTGACCGTATAAGAAGTAGTGGTATCATCTAAACCGGATATAATATTGAAATTAAACCTAAACCATGTTAGTATCTGTTCTGCGATATCTCCATCCCATTGCCCAACGGCAGATAAAAAAAGTGTGTTGATACGAGTTTTATTCTCAACCCCCTTGCCTTCCTTGAAAGAGCGACTATTTATTTTTATCTCTTGAAATTCTCTAATAAATAGTTGCGTTTCCTTCGCGTGAGGGCTATTTTTTAAAGAAAATAACCACTCTGAATGAACTTTTTCGGTATCTACTTCAAAACCATAGCGGTAGCGTATATCATCAATAATAAAAATGATTTCAAAAAATGAAGGCTCATCATCCATCTCCGAAGATAGTAAAAATTTAAGCACATTAATCTCATCTGCAGTTTGACCTTCATTCGAAGTAATCATAAACTTTTTACAAAAAGACATTGCTGATAAAAGATTGCTTTTACCACTTCCGTTTGAACCATATAAAACAGCACTTTTCAAAAGTTTAATTTTTTCAAAACTGCTATAATTTGTATTGCAAAAATCACCTTCTCCTTCATGTTCTTTTATCGGTGGATAACCCACCATACTAAAGGTAACTTCGTCTTTGAAAGACAAAAAATTTCCAACTTTAAATTGAACAAGCATTTTTAATTATTTTTCACAAAAATGAATATAAAATACAATAAAATCAACTATTTTGTGACTTTTTCTCAAAAAAAAGCCTTTGCTGCATCTCTCACATTAAAACATGTAGATTTTAAAAACAATTTGTTTCAATCTCTTGTTTTTCTCTCAAAATTTCCTTACATTTGCCCGAGTAAAAAGAAAAAATTATGAGGATAGGTCGGGTATAGATGACGGACATTTTTGAAATGTCAGGCATCAACATAATCACCTTTTGGAATTTTAAAAATATATGGCGCAACAAGTAACATACACAGAAGACAACATACGTTCACTGGATTGGAAAGAACATATCAGGATGCGTCCGGGTATGTACATTGGTAAGTTGGGCGATGGTTCTTCGCCCGATGACGGGATATATATATTGGTCAAAGAAATCATCGACAACTCTATCGACGAATACGTGATGGGGCATGGCAAAGTCATCGAAATCAAGATAGAAGACGGTGCAGTATCGGTGCGTGATTTTGGGCGTGGGATTCCTTTGGGCAAGGTCGTGGATTGTGTGTCGCGCATCAATACGGGCGGAAAATACGACTCCAAAGCCTTCAAAAAATCGGTGGGTTTGAATGGTGTCGGTACGAAGGCGGTCAATGCTTTGTCCGATTATTTTAAAGTGCAATCGGTACGAGATGGCAAGACAAAAATTGCCGAATTTGAACGCGGAGAAGTGATAAATGATGCCAAAATCGGCAAGTCGAAAGACGAAAACGGGACGTATATGGAGTTCAGACCCGATGCGTCGATTTTCAAAAATTACCGCTATATACCAGAGTATTTGGAAAACCAATTGTGGAATTACGTCTACCTAAATGCAGGGCTAAAAATCCTTTTTAATAAAAAATCGTTTTACTCTAAAAACGGTCTGCTCGACCTCCTCACTCGCAAGACGGCGAAGGAGGAATTGCGCTACCCGATTATCCATCTAAAGGACGAAGACATCGAACTCGCCCTCTCGCATGGCAATCAATATGGCGAACAATATTACTCATTTGTCAATGGACAATACACCACGCAGGGCGGTACGCATTTGCAGTATTTCCGCGAGGCATTGGTCAAAACGATACGCGATTTTTTCGGGAAAAGCTATGACGCGACAGACATTCGCGCCTCTGTCGTCGGTGCGATAAGTGTGCGTGTAGAAGACCCGATTTTTGAATCCCAAACCAAAACCAAACTTGGTTCGCAAAATATGGGACCGGACGGACCAACGGTGCGTAGTTTTATCAATGATTTTATCAAAAAACACCTCGACAATTTCCTACACCAAAACCCCGATACGGCAAACGCACTTCATAAACGCATCATTCAATCAGAACGCGAGCGCAAAGAAATCGCCGGCGTAAAAAAACTCGCCAATCAACGCGCCAAAAAAGCCAACCTCAATAATAAAAAACTCCGCGATTGTCGCGTTCATTTTGCCGACAAAAAGAAAGAAAACCACTTAGATACGACCTTGTTTATCACAGAGGGCGACTCGGCAAGTGGTTCGATTACGAAAGCACGAGATGTACAGACCCAAGCGGTATTTAGTTTGCGTGGTAAGCCGCTAAATTGCTTTGGTCTGACCAAAAAAGTGGTCTACGAAAACGAAGAATTTAACCTCCTCCAACACGCTCTAAATATCGAAAACGGGGTAGACGAGTTGCGCTATAATCGCGTCGTGGTCGCTACGGACGCCGATGTAGACGGGATGCACATTCGCCTACTGTTGTTGACGTTTTTCCTCCAATTTTTCCCCGACCTGGTACGGCAAGGACATTTGTATATTTTGGAAACGCCATTATTCCGCGTTCGCAACAAAAAAGAAACTATTTATTGTTATTCTGATAAAGAAAGACTCGCTGCTATTGCAAAACTCAAAGGAAATCCCGAAATTACACGTTTTAAAGGACTCGGTGAAATTTCGCCGGATGAGTTTGGCGGATTTATCGGCGAAGACATTCGCCTCGAACCCGTCATCGTCCAGCAAGATTCCGATATCGGCGCGACACTTTCGTACTACATGGGCAAAAACACCCCAGCAAGACAGGTCTTTATTATTGATAACCTGAAAGTAGAATTGGACGAAGTGGAGGCGTAATGTCGTTAGCCGTTATTCGTGTACTCGTTATTCGTTTTGTAACGCATTAATAATGAATAACTTAGAACTAAGAATAACTATCGGCGCGAACAAGTAAGAGGTAGCGAGTTCCGAGTATCAAGTAGTGAGTTTTTTAGCGTGTTATTTTTTTTATTTAAAAATTTAAAAATGAAATATTTACTCTCCTTAATGTTAGTTTTTGGCTTAGGTTTCGCGGTAGTCAGTTGCAATAGCAGCGATTCTTCTGCCGTAAAAATCGAAAAAGCGACCGACAAAAACGGTAAAGAATATAAATCTGCCTACATCTGCCCGATGTCTTGCAAAGGCAGCGGCAGTGACCAGCCCGGCATATGCCCCGCTTGTAAAATGAACTACGTTGCAAGTGCGTACAAACCAAAAACCAACACAAATACACATGACCACAGTGGACATAATCACGACCACGGCGGAGGCCATGCACATGATCACGATGGTGACGGGAAACCGGATCACTAAATAAGTTCAAGTACCAAGCGCAAGTTCAAGAAAGAGTTTTGGCATAGCCGAAACATAAATTTTGAACTTGAACTTGAACTTATCAACCCGGGTGGCGGAACTGGTAGACGCGCTAGACTCAGAATCTAGTGTCCATTGCGGACGTGCAAGTTCGAGTCTTGTTCCGGGTACAACGTAAACGCAAAACGATTTTGTAAATCGTTCCTTTTACTGAGGACGATTTGCAAAGTTGTTTTACGTTATTCCACGGTCAAGTATGGTTTTAATTTTTCGAATAAATCACTTGAAATAGCTCTTACTTTTTTGAGGTCATCCACCGATGAAAATGCGCCGTGATTATCGCGGTAGGCAATGACCGTTTTAGATTTTTTCCAATCAAAATACGGATGTTCTTTGAGGTCGTCTTGGGTGGCGGTATTGAGGTTGATTTGTTGGATGGGTGTGGGGTCGAGTTGCAGTTGCGGAAGGATGCTTTGGAAGGTGCTATCTGCCAAACCATAAACCTCGCTCACCTGATTCAGGGAGTGAAACCCGCCTAACGAATTACGATATTTTACGATACGTTCGGAGTAAGCCGGACCGATACCGTAGAGTCCTTGCCAATCTTCGGGCGTAGCCGTGTTGATGCTGATGTTGATGGGAATACGCTTGGGTTTCTGTTTTTCAATTTCCTGTGCAAATGGTTCTGTATCAGGATTTCCCTCGACTTTTGGTGCTATTATATTGATATAAGGCTCAAGGCGAGTGTAGTCTTCTGCTTCGAGCGAATACATTCTTTGTAAGTCTTCTTTTTTGCGAAATCGACCGCCTTTTTCACGATAATTAATGATGTTATTCGCAGCTTTTTTGGTCAAACCTAATTTCATAAAATCGCCGAATGTTGCGGTATTCGGGTCAAATTGAAAATAAACAATTTCACGTTTTTTATCAGGCCTATGCGATTCTTTTTTCGGTTCAAATGTCGATTTTTTCTTTTTCGTCGTAGCCGGAATATCAATATATTTTTCCAACCTATCGTAATCCGCCTCACTGATACCATATACTTTTTTAAGGTCTTGTTTTTTGTAAAATTTGCCACCTTTTTCTCGAAAATTGATGAGCGTATTTGCCGCTTTTCCTGACAAACCGAGTGTGGTCAATTGCTTGTAGTTAGCAGTATTCGGATCGAAGGAAAATAGCTTGATTTTGGGTTTGTACTTGCTCGTTTTTTCTTTCTTTTTATAAGAAGAATTGTTGTAACTGTCTCGCTTATTATAGGCGTAGGGTTTTGTCCTTTCGGGTTCGTAGCTTTCATAAAAGGCTTCTACTTGGGCTTTAAGTTCGGTGAAATCCGTTGGTTCTTCTTCCGGTAAAAAGTAAATGTAAACGTGTGGAAAAAAGAAGGTAAGCAGGATAAGTACGGACAAGCCGATGACGCCATTTCGCTCAGAACGAGTGAAATGCAGTTGGTCTTTCCAAGATGCACTCATTTTGGGCAGCTTTTAAAGGTGAAAAAATATCAGAGATATATTACTTTTGTCATACTAAAGAATGTATTAACAAGTTTCAAATATAGTAATGTTTTTTGATTTCACCAAGTTTTTTTTCGTGAAAGTTGAATTCTTCCCTTATTATTTACTCGTTACTTAGAAGAACGTAACACAGATATTCCTATCTGTGCCTACGAAATAGAGCCAAAATTTTTTGTCTCACTACTTACGTTCAAAAATCCACATACCGATACGAATTCCCCGAATGTTGCAAAAAATTCTCAAAATCGGCGAAGGAAAGCGTCAACGTAGCCTTATTATCATTAGGATGAAAACTGACGGCTTCAGCTTCTCGCAGCGATTGATCGATGAAAAGGATGACGTGATTTTCGCCGTCATTAATCACGCCGAATGGAGAGACTGCCCCCGGAATTAGTTGCAGATACTTGTATAAACGCTTTTCGCAAGCAAAACCAAGCCGTTTACCGCCCAGTAATTCGTTGAGTTGTTGGATAGAAACGCTGATGTTTTTATCGGCGATGACGAGGTAGTGTTGTCTGCCTTTTTTATCTCGTAAAAATCAGCTATTTGCAATGTACAATTTACTACTTTTTATGCTGATGCTCTATGTTAGCCTAATTACCTAATTCCCCGATTACCTAATGTCCAAAGTCCAGTTAGTTAGGGCGTGCCCCCCTCCTTATCAGTCGGGGGTCGGGCTATCCGGCACTCTCTCCATTCCGCTATCGCTACATTACGTTCAAACAACACCTCCTATCCCTCACGCAAAAAAGACAAACGAACAGACGAAAAACGAATAATCACTACATGTGTCAAAGAACCATACTTATGAATACTTTATAAACTCTGCGTTAATTCGACTCTCGTGTTCTTCATACTCTTAGTGGTTCAACAGCATTACATTTGTACCACTACCCAATTACTTACGAATTGAAGTACTATGTTTTAACAAGTTCGCGCTCCAATTCTTCCAATGATTTGCCTTTCGTTTCGGGCATAAAGAACACTACCCACAACAATTGTAGAACCATCATACCTGCAAAAAATGCGAAGATGGGCCACGGATTGACACTAAAAATATCAAGCACGACAGGACCGAGTAATGTAATGATTGCCGCAAAAACCCAATGCGTACCGCAGCCCCACGATTGCCCGAATGCACGTACTTTATTCGGAAATATTTCAGAAATAAACACCCAAATCACCGCACCTTGACCAATCGCATGCGAAGCGATGAACAATAAAATAAACACCAACAATACGGTCGGTGATGCTGCCGCATAAAATGCCCAAGCCACGCCCGCGAGTCCGCCTATATAGCCGACCGAACCGATAAGCATGAGCTGTTTGCGCCCCAATCGGTCAATGAGTACCATGCCGAGCATCGTAAATAATAGATTGACCCCGCCAATAGAAATAGAATTGAGTAGAGATTCTTTGGCGGCAAGACCTGCTTTTGCTAAAATTTCAGGGGCATAATAAAGAATGAAATTAATGCCCGAAAGTTGATTGAAAAATGCCAATATAAACGCCAATGTAAGCGGCGTAGAGTATTTACCAGAAAACAAACCTGTCTCGCCTGTCGCAGCAGAACTTGCCAAGTCGTCGGCTTTGATCTCGGCGAGTACGGTTTGGGCTTCCTGTTCGTCGTATAAGCCGCGAAGCACCTTGAGTGCACCCTCGTCATCTTTGCCTTGGATAGCCAACCAACGCGGACTATTTGGCACGCCAAGAATCATAATGCAATACAATAATGCCGGAATTGCCTCTACACCCAACATCCAACGCCAATCATTTACACCGCCCACGCCTTTTAATAAGTAATTGGAAAAGAAGGCAATAAATATCCCAAAAACAAGCATAAATTGATAAAGTGCCACCATACGCCCACGTTTTGACTTCGGTGCGATTTCGGAAATGTACGCCGGAGCCGCCAAGGATGACGCACCTACGCCCACGCCCCCAATAAAACGAAAGAATGAAAACGAATAAGGATCAGGCGCGAATGCCGAGCCTAAAGCCGAGGCTAAAAAGAGCAAACCTATCCAAAATAAGGTCTTCTTTCTCCCAAACTTATCCATCGGAATACTGCCAAGCAGTGCGCCGACTACCGTTCCCCACAATGCCATCGACATGATGAATGTACCATGAAAAAAAGGCGTGGTGTTCCAAAGTTCTTTTATCGGAAGATTTGCGCCGGAGATAACTACGGTATCGAAACCAAATAAAAACCCGGCTACAGCTACGGTGATTGACCAATAGCTAAGGTTAGAGCGATTTGTGTTTGCCATAATGCGTTTTTGTTTCCTCGTTACGAAATGGACTAAAATTAATAATTTTCGATATTGTATTATGCGTTTTTAGAATTAAAATTTTCAAAAAACCAGACTTTAGTGAAAGAAATTAAATAAATTGTTCCAAAATGCGCCGTAATTTTTTCTTCTAAGGAATTCAAAAAATCGTTGCATAGCCATAGCTACGGAACTATTTTTTGTGTTTTTTAGAAGGGAAAAGAACAAGCATAATGGGGCAAGTTATTTATTTTCTTTCACTTATTATAAAACCATAATATTTAGGCATTGTCGCATTATAATTAGGGCGTATCCCTTACCAGTCGAGGGTCGGACTATCCTCCCAAAGTTATCAGGATTTTTGCTACGCTGCGTTCAAATAGCACCTACTATCGCTTACGCTAGTCCCAACGCATGACGGGGCAAAAAAACGAGTAATCACAAGATTTTCAAAGAACCAAATTAGAATTAATATCGGACATAAAAAAGCCACCGGTGAAAAAGCCGGTGGCAAGCATCTACAATAATGGAAAAAAGGGAAACTATAAGTTTTCCCATAAAAGGTTGTGGAAATTGAGAAAAATATCGAGCGCCGTGATAATTAGTATCAGGAACGAAATAAATGTATATTCTTTGACTTGTTCTTTTTCCTTTATACTTCACCAAATTTTCCTTAAATACAGTGAGTATTCGCGTCAAATTTGGTTCGTCTAAAGAAAAAATAACGACGCGAAGAATGTACATTTATTTTGTTCCTGATACTAATCGTGGAAATCGGTATGTTTTTTTAGAATTTCTTTATATAGAATGTTTTTACGTGTTAAAAGGATATTTTGTTTCCTAAAAGTGCTATTTTTTATAGAAAAACTTAATAAACAATGTACTTAGTACACTGTTTTATAAATTTATTTACATTTTTTGACGTTTATTTTGAAATGAATCGAATCAAAAATGACGCGAATACTCACTGTATTTAAGGATTTTTTGGTGAAGAGTCATTTTAAAAGAAATACTCAAAAAAGTAAATAAATTTGTGAAACAGTGTACTTAGTGAAAGAAATTAAATAACATGTGCCATTATACTCGTCTTTTTTCCGTCTAAGAATCCTTTGAAATCCTTATCCCGAATCGGGGTTCGGGACAGGCTGTAGCTAAGGCTATGTGCGGTTTTCAAAAAATCCTTAGACAAAAAAAATACTTCGCATTATGGGACATCTTATTTAATTTCTTTCACTAAGACTCTAATAAGGGCAAACGCACAAAAATATTTTGCTCCTATGGAGCAATGATAGTAAGTTCTTTATCCAAGTGTTACCAATATTTTACCTCTAACGAGGCATCAAATACATTCAAAATGCTCCATTAGGAACAAAATATCGGTAGAAAAGCATCAAAAATGCGTTTCGAGTGCCTTTAGTTAGGGAAGAGGAAGAAAATAATCTACCCTAAATGTATTCTACTGAAAAACAATTTTATTTAAACTGTATTTTATTGATTATTAGTTATTTATGACGAAATTTAAAGAGAAAGCACGAACTATCTCCCCCTTTGGAGGGGGTTGGGGGGTGGAAAAACAGCCGGAAATCCTCCCCCCAGCATCCTCCAAAGCAGGGGTGATTGGTTCTGAATTTCGCACAAATTTTGTTTTGTTTGATAGCCCCGAAGGGGTGAACTTCACTAACTTGGGGTGTCAGCCCCAAGATAGAAATTCGAGGTATCACTTAGCCCTGAAAGGGCGAAATTTCAAGTTATATCGCCCTTTCAGGGCTGGCGAAGTAGATTTATTCCGAGCAATGGGCTGACACCCATTGTTATAATATGTCGTCCCGTTGGGACTTGCGACAAAATTATATTTCGATGAAAATGATTTCTCATTCAGAACCAATCACCCCTGCCTCCAAAGGGGGAGATAGTTCGCGTTCTAATTTCGCAGGTAACATATTTATTTGATAATAAGTCAAATACAAATTATAAAAAATAATTGTTCAGTAGAATACCCCAAATGAAGAAGTTATTTTCTTTCACTAAGTGAAACATATAAGAAAAAGAACAATTCAGACGGGTAGATTATTTTTTTCGTCTTCCCTTACTCAATATTTCGAGCAATAAATTTTCATGCGTTTGCCCTTGACTCTAATAGTGGTGCTACCGCTCTGCGGTCGCACCTTCTTTAGAGTCTTAATGCCATTTTGGCAGTAAAAATGTAATGGTACGGGATTTGAAAAACCATTAAAAACTAATTCACTTTACAAGTCAAATTAATAAAAAAATATGAAAAAAGGTAATATTTCAGTACAGACGGAGAATATATTTCCTATCATCAAACAGTTTCTTTATTCTGACCAAGAGATTTTTCTCCGCGAATTAATATCGAATGCCGTTGATGCCACTTCTAAAATAAAAACCCTTGCATCTAAAGGCGAAACTACGGGCGAACTCGGTGATTTGACCATCGAAATCAAACTGGATACTGATGCTAAAACACTGACCATTAGCGATAAAGGCATCGGAATGAGCGAAGAGGAAGTACAAAAGTACCTCAACCAAGTTGCCTTTTCGAGTGCACAAGAGTTTTTGGAAAAATACAAAGAGGAGAGTTCGATTATCGGACATTTCGGTTTGGGTTTTTACTCGGCATTCATGGTGTCAGAGAAAGTAGAAGTCATCACAAAGACCTATAAAGACGGAAAAGCCATCAAATGGACTTGTAAAGGCGATCCGGAATATACCATCGAAGATGCTGACAAAACGTCACGCGGTACAGACATTGTGTTGCATATTGGCGAAGACAGTACAGAGTTTTTGGAAAAAAGCCGTATTCAAGGTTTGTTGGATAAATACTGTAAGTTTTTGCCGGTTGAAATCAAATTCGGCACAAAAACCGAAACGATTTATGAAGGAGAAGGAGAGGAGAAAGAAGCAAAACAAATCGAAACGGAGAATATCGTCAATAATCCGAATCCGCTCTGGAAGAAAAAACCAAATGAGTTGACGGATGAAGACTATAAGGCATTTTATAATGAATTGCACCCGCATAGCGCGCCGCCTTTATTCTGGATTCACCTGAATATTGATTATCCGTTTAACCTGACGGGCGTTTTATATTTCCCGAAATTGACGAATAATATTGAGGTACAGAAAAACAAAATCCAGCTATACTCCAACCAAGTATATGTGACAGATAATGTGGGCGAAATCGTACCAGAATTTCTCACCTTATTGCATGGTGTGATTGATTCGCCGGATATTCCTTTGAATGTATCGCGTAGTTATTTGCAGAGTGATAAAAGCGTGAAACAAATCACGAGTTATATTACGAAAAAGGTAGCGTCTAAGTTGGAAGAGATGTTCAAGCAAGACCGCGAGAATTTTGAGCAGAAATGGGAAAATATGGGTGTTTTTGTGAAATATGGCATGTTGTCGGAAGAAAAATTTTATGAGAAAGCAGAAAAATACGCTTTGCTCAAAAATGTCAATGACCAACATTTCACGATAGAAGAATACCAAGAAAAAATCAAACCTACACAGACTGACAAAAACGAGCGTTTGGTGATATTATACACCAATAATCCGGCAATGGAGTTGGATAATTACACCACTGCGGCGCAAGGTGCGGGCTACGATGTCTTAAAGTTTGACCAACCGCTTGACAATCACTTTATCCAAAAACTCGAAACTTCGCTTGAAGGCGTGACCTTTACGCGCGTCGATTCGAATACGCTTGACAAGCTCGTCGACAAGGACGAAAAACGCGAATCCGTCCTCAATGAAAAGCAGCAGGAAAAAGTGAAAACCGTCTTTATGGAACAAGTCACAGATATGGGCGCGAGTGTTTCACTCGAAGCCTTATCGCCTGACGAACAGCCGGTTATCATCACCAAGCCGGAGTTTATGCGTCGTATGCGTGAGATGTCCGCTATGCAAGGTATGGACATGGGCGCGATGCCTGATTCGTATAATGTCGTGGTGAATACCAACCACCCACTTATCGCAGAACGCCTCCTCAATGCAAAGAAAAAGCAACCTGATTTGGCAAAGCATTTGTATAATCTCGCACGCTTGAATCAAGGGATGTTGCAGGGTACAGAGTTGGCGGATTTTATTAATAAGAGTATTGAATATTTGACGAAGTAATCGTCATACAAATATCATATTATTTGTGACAGGACATTTTTCTATGGAAAGGTGTCCTTTTTTTTGTAAATAAACAGGTAATTTTATACATCTAATTTTAATCACAAAAAACTACCTTACAATCTATTAAATATTACAAATATTATTTTTTACTAAAAATAAACACGTAAATAGAATCAAAATTTGTCTGTATCGTATCGAAAAAGTATATAGTTTTACGATAAGTTATTTCCTAAATCTAAAATCGTTATTTATGAAGAAGTATTTAATTCTTCTGTTGACGCTGTGCTTATTTACGTACTCATGCGAACAACAGAACATGACCACCGAATCGCTTACCCAAAATGATACTCTCACCGATAGAGGACAGCTCTGTAACCTGACTCAAATTCCACTCTATATTCCACCGATAACGAATGTGCAAGGCAATATAGATTTCGCCACTGCATTTCCAATTACCGAAAGTACGGATTACGAGTCGTTTAATAACGTCAATGTAGCTGTTCAAAATATTTCTTATAGTGTAAATGGAACACCAACAACAGGCTCATCATTTGCACAGCAAAATGGCACAAACTACAATTTAAAAATAGGTGTTACCTATCAAAACGGGGCATCTTGGGCTACGGATGAGTTTTCCATACAATTTAAAGTCAGTAACGGACAATTGATATGGGAAAGCCGCAATTCCTGCTTGTATGACGACGGCAGAAGCAATGAAATTGACTCCAGAACTATTGAAGCTGTAATTATAGCTGATTAAGCACTCATCTTGGAGGAAAGCACTCAAACCGTAATGCATTTCGGTTTGGGTGCATTATTTACCCATCAATTCTTCGGCTTTTTCTATAAGCCATCTTTTGGCAGTAACATTATCACAAGACTTAATTCTTTCCAAAATAGGAGCCACTTGAGGTTTATATTTTATGTGACGTATTTTTTCCAGTTCACTAGCAAATTTGATAAAATTCTGTATCTCCTCAACAAAACTTTCAGCGAGTTTCTTTCTCCGAAGGCTTCTTCTCAAAAAATCTCTGAAAGATTGAGCAAAAGCATTAAATAATTCACTGAATTCTAGTTCGTAATAGCACCTTAGTCGAAGCGTTCTATCGTAAACCTCATGGAGATGGCTATAGAATTTAGTATGCAACAATCTATCTACAACTTGCTCATATAATCTATCTTTAAAATCTACAATTGCGTGAGCAATAGATACAAAAGCCTCTCTCTCATCCTCACTTAAAGTAATCCCAAAGGTATTGATAAAATATCTTGCCCATTCCAAATTTCCAAAAGAACAAGCCGTACTCACTATATTCAAGAAACGGAAGCCAGACAAATTTTCCTCTCTAAAAATCCATTTTTTTTCTATAGCTTGTTTGTTTAATTCAAAAGCTCTTCGGTGTGCCTCATGCTTATCTATTGTGCGATCGCGCAAAGAAATAAGAGTGAATAATTCCAGCAAGTCATTACGCTCGGACTCCTCAAAGGATAATACATTTTCAATAAACAGTTCTTCCAATTGAGGATAACTTTGAAACTCCTCCGTTACAAGCACATCAAGTAACGCTGCCAAGAACTCAATCTGACTATTTTGCAAAGACTTATTGTTGTCAAGGATTTCACTGATGAGGTATTGTTTTTCGATAAAATCCTTACCCGATCTGTTGACAAAATCTTCCGTTATTTTCATACAAGATGTCCAAAATAACTTTTGAGCAAAATAATAATCATCCAATTGCTTAATCAGCGCTTTGTGAGTGACCGGATTTTGTTTGTTTTTATTTGACGAAAAATTAGGATGTGTAAAGTATGTCTTTTTCAACAAATATTCATTATGCAAGTGTTTTATTCCCGGTGGCTTTTCGTGTTCCCACTCCTTCTCAATTCTTTTGATTTCCTTAAAAAAAGAATCATCCAATTTTCGTCTTTTATGGGCTTCCAGCAACAAAAAACCAAACTGCTCTTTTTTTATTTCCAACTCCTCCTGCACCAAAAACTTATTCAGTTTCGCACCTACCGTATTTGCCAATTCACCTACTCTTCTATGTGGGTTGGAGGCATCGGGAAACAACTTTTTAGCGATATATTCGCGATTCGTTTTTTTATCGGGAAATTTAGGGTGGTACCTCTCCAGATAATTAAAAAAAGTATTTCTACCATCCGATTTTCTTTCGGCTGTTCCTTTCAAATACCGACCAAAGGCTCTCATTTCACTTTCATCAAGTGTTTGTAAAATCGTTATTAACTCCTTGTATGTCATTTTGTAATTCTGTTCAAATATGGGAAAGAAATATTTTTAGAGAGTTAATATACGTATTAGTTATCTCATCAGGAAAAAAATACGACAAAATCATTATATTTTTAGACTTATTTAATGGAAATAAACACGTAATTACTGAGAAAAGAATTATAACATAAGTTTTTGATTATCAATAAATTATTGATAAATTTGACACAAAAACACCCTGTCTTTTATAAAAATAAAGCGGCATCTTAATAAGAAATCAGTATTGCATAAAAGTATAAAAAAATCGAACATTACAATATGATTTAGAGAGAAAGCAAAGTAAGATGTGTATAGGTTTTGGAAATAACTTTGCTTTATCCACTCTCGAATCAAAAAAACATCAACTTTATCAAGAGTTCATAAAGACGGTCACACGGTCTTGTCTTTGTCCGAACATACTCTTTAGGGAGGGATTGTTCGGCTCTCTTTAAATCAAAAAACACCTAAAACAAAATAAAGCACTCATGCATGAATAAGCCCAAAAAACTGTCCTAAATTATGGTTTATGCAGGATATTCGATACAAAAGAATATCCTGCTATTTTACCAAAGAAAAGACAAAAAAATCAAGTCGGACAAAAAAAAAGAAGCCTACCACCGCGGTAACGGTATGTAAGCCTCATTCTCAAAGAGATTACAAATATATGGCTTTTTCTTGACTTTTTCCACTTGTGGGAGTCGATTTTTCCGCTGCTCCCTTACCAAAGCGGAAGTTAATCTTTTATTTAAATTATTTTTACTATGAAAAAGCTATTATTCCTTTTATTAGTCTTTACAGCAATTAGTATGCAAGCCGTCGCTGCTTGCGGTTTTGAAAGTGTCAGCGTAGATGGTTGTTGTGTCACCTTTGAAGTTATCGAAAACGGTTATGATTACGAGGTCAATGTGGACGGCACAATCTATACAGGTTCGGGCGAACATTGTTACTCTGGCAACGGAAACTACGCACTTGTGCTGACTTACTTCAAAAATGGTGTACCAAGATGTGGAGCTACCCATAATATACAAGTGACAGATTGTAGTGTTGCTTGCGGTTTTGAAAGCGTAACCGTAGATGATTGCTGTGTCACCTTTGAAGTTATCGAAAACGGCTATGATTACGAGGTCAATGTAGACGGCACAATCTATACAGGTTCGGGCGAATATTGCTATTCGGGCAATGGAAATTACCCACTGGTTTTGACTTATTTTCAAAATGGTGTGCCGCAATGTGGAGCTACTTACAATGCACAAATAACGGACTGTTCTGTTGTCTGTGGTTTTGAAAATGTCAAAGTAGACGGTTGTTGTGTGAAATTTGGAGTTATTGAAAACGGCTATGATTATACGGTAGAGGTTGATGGTGTGATTCTCACAGGATCTGGCGAACATTGCTTTTCGGATAATGGCAGCTATTCTCTCGTACTTACTTATTTCGACAATGGTGTCCCTCAATGCGGAGCAACCCACAATATAGAAATAACAGACTGCGGATATCCTCCTTGCGACGATATTTGTAGGTTAAACCCCGGCAGTATCAAGGAACATTTCGCGCCTGACCCTTGTACTCGGTTAGTTTCAAGTTACGGATCCGCAGTACATTTTCCTTGTGAAATTGTTGACTGGAACTGGACAGCGGAGAATGGTACGGTGACAGAATTGGCAGGTGGAATTTTTGCACAAATTACCTTTAATGGATCGGGAACTCATGAGGTTTGTGTAGATGTGGTGGCAAGTGATGGCACACAAACGTGCGTCGAAACCGTTTGCATAGATGTCTTCATATCTGAAGAATGTATCAGATGCGATGTAATCGACGACAAAGAATGTAACGAAGGGGCACGAGTGTATCAAGACACAGAGTTTATTCAAGCCAATGTCTACCCTAACCCTGCTAATCAATACATCACCTTTGACATCTTCACATTTGAAGAAACAGAAGCTCAAATCTCGCTGATAAACAGTCAAGGGCAGGTCATTCGCAGCTATACTCAGCAGTTCGCTGCCGACACTACACAATTCACTATAAACGACCTAAGCGCATTGTCAGAAGGTGTTTATTTTTACCACATTCAAATGGGCAACCACACCAAAACCGGAAAAATATCCATATTCAAATAGCGACTTTCTTAAAGGGCTATAATTCATCGGTGTATCAAAGTAATTTGATACACCGTTTTTTTATGCTAAATTTGAACCTCAAAATAACTATCGTCTATCAACCATAGACTACGGACTAAATAATACATGAATTTTTCATCGAAACTAATAGAAGACTCCGTCAATGCCTTTGCCACTTTGCCTGGCATTGGTAAAAAAACGGCATTGCGTCTCACGCTGCATTTGCTCAATATGCCGCCAGAGGTAAGCGAATCACTCTGCGAACCAGTATTGAAAATGCGGCAAAATATTCAATTTTGTAGCACCTGTCACAATATTTCTGATGATGCGGTGTGCTCGATATGTAGCGATAGATCGCGCGAGAAATCGGTGATATGTGTGGTCGAAAGTATCCGCGATATTATGGCAATTGAAAATACGAATCAGTATAGAGGCTTGTTTCATATTCTGGGTGGTGTCATTTCGCCGATAGAAGGCATCGGACCAAGCGATTTGAACATTAACACGCTGATAGACAGGATAAAAGCAGGCGAAGTAAAAGAGATTATCATGGCAATCAGCCCCACGATAGACGGCGAAACAACGATTTTTTATCTCTCAAAACAACTCGCCGAATTGCCCGTGAAAATCACCACACTCGCACGCGGTATCGCCTTTGGCGGCGAACTCGAATACGCCGACGAACTCACTCTCGGACGCTCTATTGCCGCAAGGCTTCCCTACGGGAAATAGTTTATAAGTTTATAGAGTTTATAAAGTTTATAAAGTGATTAAATTTCGCGTAGCGAAATTCTGTAAACTCAATAAACTCAATAAACCTAATAAATGTCAACAAAAAAAGGAGCCATCCCGAACATTATCGAGACGGCCCTTCATCCAAAAAACAAAAAACACGCTTAGCAATATCTTGTCAACAGACAATAATTGCCGAATTCTAATATTTTCTTCCACTGTTTCCTTATGTATTTTGCTTTTATATTGGATTGAATCAGCAAATACCAGTATTTAAGAGGTTTTTACAATACAAAAAATGAGTAGGTTGTGACAGGATTTTAATGTGCTTTAGCCTTGCTATTTTTTCATTTTAAGGGAAGAGGAAGAAAATAATCTACCCCAAATGAAGAAGTTATTTTTTTTATATGTTTGGCTAAATTTGACGCGCATAGCCGAGCTACGTAAGGAAGATTTAGTGAAACATATAAGAAAAAGAACAATTCAGACGGGTAGATTATTTTTTTCGTCTTCCCTAACTTGATTAAGTGCTTTTTTTATGATAATTTATAATTCCTTAAAAACAATCAACTCAGGGGAATTTATATTCATATAAATTCCCTTGTTCCTGATACTTAGAGCATGCTCTAAATATAATCGAAATTATGCGAGATATAAAAATAAGATGGAATTTACTGCTTGCTACTTATTGTTTATTGCTGTTTTCTACACCAATTTTTGCCCAAGAAATTTTTGTTTCAGAAAGCAGCAGCATTCGAAATGATGATGCTTATGTGATTATTGGAAAAATCGACGAGCATATTTTGTTGTTTTTGGATAAGGCAGACAGCTACGAACTCAAGGCTTATGATGAGGAGATGAAGGAAGCATGGACGAAAGACATAGTATTGCAAAACAAGCGTGCTAAAATACTGACTATCAGTGAGTCAAAAGATGATTTTACTATCATTTATCGGTACAATAAACGCGGTAAAATACTTACACAAGCTAGGAGGTTTGACGCCAAAGGTTTTATAGTGGAGAAGGATACGGTCAGTATGTTGCCCAATCGCGGCTTTTATTCGATAGAAGACCATACGGTTTCGGAAGACAGGCGTTTTGTGCTAATTTACGAATTTGAATTTAACACACGTATACATGCCATCGTGTACGATGTTCAAAATATGAAAACGGTTTTACACAAAGTTTTTAGTATTAATGACCTTGATGTTGACCGCGATTTTGTAGAGGCAACTGTCGATAATAAAGGAAAACCCTATTTTATTTTCTCGAAAGATAATCGGCGCACAAAACGTGACAAAAATCGCTTTTATATTATTTCGTATGATTATGAAAAACAATTCGCAGAGGAAGTAAATGTGTCGATGAGTGGGCGAGTTTGGTTTGATGTACAATTTAAATACGACAACCTGAATGAGCAAATGGTGGGCGCAGGACTATTTCTCGATAAGCGATATACAGAAGCCACGGGCTATTTTTATCTAAAATTTGATACTAAAAATGCAGACACACAAGAGATTCATTTTCATGATTTTGACCCTAAATTTGTTGTAAGAGCCATCGGCAAAGAAACCAAACATCGGAGCATCGGGGAAGTCAGTGTGCGCGATTTGGTGCTGAGGCAAGATGGCGGCGTGCTGATGGTAGCGGAGCGCAATCGCTTTTACTCACGCACCGGGTCGATGCTCGGCAATGCCTACGCGCCTATTGAAAACCAAAGCTTTCGGATGGATTATCATTATGAAGACATTTTGTTATTTGCCATTCATCCCGATGGAAAATTGCATTGGAATGATGTGCTGCAAAAACGCCAATTTTCGCAAGACGACGATGCACGTTTTTCTTCTTATTTCCTCATGCACACACCACGCAGCTTACGTTTTTTGTATAATGACGAAATTCGATACAAAACCACGATTAACGAATATCTTGTCGGCATCACCGGAAACCAAGAACGTAATAGCATCTACAATACCGAAACGAACGATGTTTCGCTCCTCCTCCGAAAAGCCAAGCAAGTCGCTGCAAATGAAGCAATTATAGCCAGTGAGCGACGAAGCAACCTCAAGTTGACAAGGCTTGTTTATTAGTTTATAAAGTTCATAACTAACCATGCACCCAGCCGTATAAACCTTCCAAATTCTCACTGCTTAAGGATGAAAAGATAATAAACGCTACATCTTCACGCCGTTATTTTTTCTTTACACGAGCCAAATTTGACGCGTCCCGAATGCTTTCGAGATAAGGAAAATTTGGTGAAGTATAAAGAAAAAAGAACAAGTCAAGACGTAGTGTTTATTGTTTTTTCATTCCTAATAAACTCCACGAACTCAATAAACTTCATAAACTAAGTAAACTCAATAAACTAATTTCTTACCTTTGCCACAAAGTCCATAGCTTTACGACCAACTATGGACCATCGACTATGGACTATCGACTAACAACCAGTGCTTCAACTATTTAGAAACAACCAGCCGTACACCGCCTTTTTTGTGGCATTATACGCGCTTTTATTATACTCTCATTTCCTGATTTTGCCAATGGCGAAGCAGCCGCCTGCACCCTCCGGCGTACTCGGCGAGTGGGTGATATATCACGTGAATACTTGGGGCGGATGGTCAAAATTTTTGGCGTACTTGCATATTGTAGGACAGGCTTTATTGGTCAATTTTATTGTCAACCGCTACAAAATGCAGCCCGACCCAACCTACCTCCCGGCGATGGGTTATGTGCTCGTGATGGGTTTCTTTCACTATACGCCGGGCTTAAATGCCGTTCTTTTCGCCAATACTTTCTTCATCATAGCGATATGGGAATTGTATAAAATTTATCGGGAAAACAAATGTGCAGACAATATCTTTAATGTCGGATTTTGGTTGGCAGTGGGGAGTTTGTGCTACTTACCCGTGGGGGTGTTTTTACTCTTGGGACTTGTGGGCATGTTGATGTTGCGAAGCTCTGGTTTCAAGGACTATCTCATCTTGTTTATTGGCTTTTTTATACCCTATTTTTCGGTAGGAACAGGCTTTTTTCTGACCGATAGCCTACCTGAATTTTTTGAACGACAATTCTCCAATAATATAGGTGTAAAAGACTTTTTGACCCGCAGAAATCTCGTCGAATACCTCAAACCTGCCGTTACTGTATTGGCGATTATCGGCTTTGCTGTGGCATCGGGCAACCTAAATACCCGTACAAATGCACAAGCACAGAAAAACTTTAGTTTGTTGTATTTTATTTTGGCAATCAGTGTGTTATCTATATTTTTTCAATTGGGTATCACGACCGAACACCTTGTTTTGCTTGGCTTTCCTCTTGGTATTTTGTCGGCAGCTTCCCTTGCACGCATCAAAAATATAACCGCTGCCGAACTCACCCACCTCACTATCTTAATGATTATTTTGGGTTATCAATATCGCACTATACTTGTATAACTTGCGTTTCGCTGATTTTTAAGTAAGAAAATAAATTTTATTAATTGATTATTAAATATTTATAAAATTAAAAAATAAACATAAATTTATTTAAGTGTGTCAAAAATCGGTGGTCGTTGCGATACCGATAAGATGCGTTAGCATCGACACCGTTTGTAGAAAAAGCAAACCCAAAGCTAATCAAGGTGCGTAGCACCGACACCGTTTGTACGCGCTAACGGTGTCGGTACTACGTACCTTAATTGGTTGTTCTTTAGACCTTGCTATAAACGGGGACGGTACTACCGTACCTTTAATGTCACCGATTTGTGACACACTAAATTTATTTAAGCTTTTAATTGGCTTCTGTTTTGTTGTTGATAATTTGAAGCATGATTTATCAAAAACCAGTTTAAACTTATAAGTATTTAATTGTAATACTTTATGAATTATTAATTTTTATTAAAAATACTAATTTCAAATACTTTTTTCTCACTTCAAAATCAGCGAAATCAAAGTAATTAAAAATAATTTCGGTTCTTTGACAAATCCCGTGATTGTTTGTTTTTCTGCCTCGCGATTGTTCGTTCCTTGCGTAAGGGATAGTAGGTGTTGTTTGAACGTAACGTAGCGATAGCGGAGTGGAGAGAGTGCCGGATAGCCCGACCCCCGACTGATAAGGAGGGGGATACGCCCAAATTTTCATTCACTTTACTGGATTTGTCAAAGAACCGTCATTATAAAAGAAATCTTTCTCTCACTTCTGGCGTAGGTATCATGCAAGCGTCTTTCTGACCAAACCAACGATAGCGATTTTTTGCAATAAAATCATATAAATTATCTCGTATGAATTTGGGTAAAATGATAAAAGGATATGCCAAAGTCCATGCGCCGCCAATGCGTCGTGCCATGCGTAGTGCTACGGCTGATTTAATGTGTATCGTTCCGTTTTCTATCAAAATAACGGTATCGAGTACATCTTCATTCAAATTAAAATGTCGAATTAAAGTACGTCCGGTTTCGGACTGAAGTGGCGCGAAACGAAACACACTTGCCTTATCGCGCTTAATGGCAAATTGCACAAAACCATCGCACAAATTGCACACTCCATCAAATAATAGAATAGGATTTTGGTGAGATAAAACCAATAATTCATTCGCATTCATATTGTAGTAACGTGTTGATGAGTTATTGAGTTGTTGAGTTGTCGTTTTTTTGCTTCGTCAATTCATCAATTCAACAATTCGTCAAAACCGCTGTACGACAAAACCGTTTCGCATGCGCGGCGTAAAAAAGGTAGATTTTGGAGGGAGTGTTTCGCCGGCATCGGAGACGTCAATAAAGCTTTTGCCACTAATAGGGTAGAGGGCAAAGCCGACACCTTCCGAGTTTTTGTTTACTTTTTTCTCGATTTCAGACAAGCTTTTGATACCTTCTGCGTACTTGACTTGTGCATCGGAGCGCACATCACAGATACCCAATATTTCTTTGATAATCAAACGATTGAGAATGCTAACGTCGAGCCTTTTGGCGAGGGGGAGGGTTTTGAGGCGTGCTATTTCTTCATCCCTTAATTGTAAGCTGTACCATTCGTTGGAAAGGTACATCACGATTTCTTGTACTCGTTGTGCTTTGCGACGGGCGTGTAGTTTGGTGATGGCAAATGACTGACTAAGTTGCACAATAAAATCTTGCGGTGTGAAACCATTGAGTGTGCTTATAATGCGGTTAAATTCGTTGATTTCGAGTTGGTCAGAACCAAATAGGGAAGCCAAAAAGTAACGTCTTTTGCTATTTCTCTTATACAAATTGGCAGCAGTGGCGAAGCGGTGGTGTCCGTCTGCGATATATACTTTCGAGAGGTGTTGTTGGAATAAATCTGTTAATTTTTTTAGGTGTTTCTCTTTCTTTATCAAATAAAAACTATGCTTTTCTTTCAAGAAATTTATTTGATGATAGATGGGATATTTCTCGGTGAGTTTGAGCAATAAATCCGTGATTTCTTGTATTTTTAAATAGGTCAGCATGGTGGGTTTTATGAAGGCCTGACGCTCCAATGTGAGTGCCATTATGGTACGTTCTTTTTCTTCGAGCGTAAGTTCGTGCCGCACGATATTGCCTGCAAGATATTCTTCGACATCCACGCAGGCACTCAAACCCACAAAGTCCCCTTGCTCATTTTGTACACGATGCACAACCATTACATTTTCATGAATGGTTGTGAAATAATTTTTTTCTAAAAAATGAGAAAATTTTTCTTTGACCTGTAGAAAAAAAAGATTTACATCTCCGATTTTTTCTAAATCAGGGAGGGTGGGTCGAAATGATTTAATTATAGCCATGCTGTACCAAGCAAATATGGTGTAGGGGAAGGTCGCGACCTTCCCCTACCAATTTTATTTTAAAATATCTATAATCTGCGTAGCAAGTAGCAGACCAATTTTGCGTTGTGCTTCCTTTGTAGCTGCTCCGATGTGCGGCGTAAGCGCGATTCGTGGGTGCGTGAGCAAATCTTTTCGTGGTGAAGGTTCGTTTTCAAAAACATCGAGGGCAGCACCTGCCACCCTGCCGCTTTCGAGTGCTGCGAGTAGAGCATTTTCGTCGATTGCGCCACCGCGAGCGGTATTTATGAGGTGTACACCGTTTTTCATTTTCGCCAATTCTGCTGCGCCTATGAGGGCTTTACCACCCGTTTTAAAAGGTACGTGAATGGTAATAAAATCAGCTTCAGCCAGCATTTCGTCCATTTCTGCCGTAGGCAATGTGAGCGAAAGTGAGGCATTGCGTGAACGGAAAATATCGACCTCGATACGCATCTCGTCAAATGCCATATCTACGGGCATCACTTCCATACCGAGTCCGAGTCCGATACGTGCTACTTCCTGTCCGATACGTCCAAATCCTATGATTCCCAGTGTTTTACCTCTAAGTTCTACGCCACTTGCATAGTTCTTTTTGAGGGTTTTGAAGTCGGTTGCGCCTTGTGTGGGCATCTTGCGATCGGCATCATAAAGAAAGCGAGCGAGCGAAAACATCTGCCCGATAGCCAACTCTGCTACCGCCTGAGACGAAGCCGCTGGCGTATTGATGACATTGATGTCTTTGCTTGCAGCGTGGTCTACGTCGATATTGTCAAGTCCTACACCGCCGCGTCCGATAATTTTCAGATTGGGGCATTGGTCGATGAGGTCGGCGCGCACTTTGGTCGCGCTACGCACACATATTACGTCGTATTCGGGGAGCTTTGCAGGGAGCTCGTCCTGTGCAATTTTTGTGGTATGTACTTCGTGCCCTGCACTTTCGAGCATTTTTTTTCCATCGGGATGTATGCCGTCGTTGATGAGAATTTTTGCCATTGTATTCGAATTACGAGTTGGCGAATTACGAGTTGCGAGTTATTTGTCTATGTGAAAGAAATTAAATAAGGGAAGACGAAAAAAATAATCTACCCGTCTGAATTGTTCTTTTTCTTATATGTTTCACTTAGTGAAAGAAAATAAATAACTTGCCCCATTATGCTTGTTCTTTTCCCTTCTAAAAAACACAAAA
>Ga0209295_1000241_pt1 | contig 40405 bp, 32 predicted proteins | sample Porto_5metaG_FD_187428 | JGI IMG/M metagenome (GOLD analysis project Ga0209295, IMG submission 187428) | Marine algal microbial communities from Porto, Portugal - Porto_5 metaG (SPAdes) (version 2) | ecosystem: Host-associated > Algae > Red algae > Unclassified | place: Portugal: Porto... | reverse complement strand
CTGCCAAAATGGTAAAAGAATTGCGTGACCGTACTGGTCTTGGCATGATGGAATGTAAAAAAGCGTTAGAAGAATCAAACGGTGATGTTGAAGTTGCCATTGATAACCTACGTAAATCTGGTCAAGCAAAAGCAGCTAAAAAAGCGGGCAACATCGCAGCTGACGGCGCTATCATCATCGCTCAAGGCGAAGGTAAAGCATTCTTGTTAGAAGTTAACTGCCAAACTGACTTCGTTGCAAAAGATGACAGCTTCACTGCATTTGCAGAAAAAGTAGCTAACCTTGCACTAGAAAACAACGTCACTGACGTTGCTGCTATCTCTGCATTGCCTTATGGCGATGGTCAAACTGTAGAAGAAGCACGTGTATCACTAGTACAAAAAATTGGTGAAAACATCCAAATCCGCCGCGTTGAAACGCTTGAAGGCGCAAACATTGCATCGTACCGTCATGGTCTACGCATCGGTGTTGTTGTCTCTTATGAAGGCGGTGATGCTGATACTGGTAAGAACTTGGCAATGCACATTGCAGCGTTCAACCCTGTTGCTGTAGATGACGAAGATGTTGCGGCTGACGTACTAGCACGCGAAAAAGACATCATCGAAGCAAAAGCAAAAGAATCTGGCAAGCCTGACAACATCATTGAAAAAATGATCGAAGGTGGCCTACGTAAGTACCTAGACGAAGTTACTTTACTGCGTCAGCCATACGTTATGGACAATGAGAAAAAAGTTGGTGACGTACTAAAAGCTGAAGGCGTAAAAGTACTTGGTTTCAAACGTCTAGAAGTTGGTGAAGGCATCGAGAAGAAACAAGAAGACTTCGCTGCTGAAGTTGCTGCAACTCAGGCTGCTAACAAGTAAGTATCAAATAGTGTTGGATCAGGCTGTGAGCACTTAATTGTGGCTCACAGTTTGGCTTTATTACTCTTAATGCATCAAGAGCTAAAGCATCCAGACATAAAAAAGCCCATTAATTCGTTAATGGGCTTTTTTATGTCTGGCTTTTAGATAATTGACTTAGCGTAAAGCCGCATAGGCTGAGTTGGCATAGCTAGCACTATTGACATTATTGCTAGTACCGTAGCTGACATTTTGTAAACCACTACTTGTACTGGTGCTACTGGTTTGATTGTTAGCACTGATACTTGAACCATAAAGTCCCGCATCATTCTTATACAAGCTATGATAACGGCTCATCACTCTCTGTACATAATTACGGGTTTCCTTGAACGGAGGGATGCCTCCATATTTATCGACATTGCCTTCACCCGCATTGTAGCCTGCGACAGCATGTTCGACATTATTGTTGAAGCGGCGCATGAGCCAGGCGATATATTTGGCTGATCCTTCGATATTATCGGCAGGATTCCAAGGGTTGCTGACATTGAAACGGCGCGCAGTCGCTGGCATCAGCTGCATAAGGCCTTGGGCACCCACTGGTGAGCGTGCATTTGGATTAAAAGCTGATTCAGTGTGCATCATCGCTTTCATTAGGGCAGGGTCCACACCGTTGCGCTCAGCGGACGCACGAATGTAGCTGTCGTAAGAGTTGCGACTTCCGCTGTTACTAGCGGCACTGCTACCATAGCTATCGCTACTTCCGTCATACATCTTAGAGTCTTTATAATAAGTTACTTTTACTTTTTTTGTAAACTTATCAAAATTTCCACTAGGATTGACGTTGGTCAACAATACTTGTCCACCTTTGTCTTTGTAGATATACATGTTGCCTGCATTGGCAGCGACAGAAAAGGTCGAAAGCGCAATGGCACTTAGTAAAAGGGGAGATAAGCAGCGAGTCATCAAAGTAGCCGTATTTATCATAATAAAATCACTTTTTATCGAATAACAGCAAATTGTTTTGCCTATATGTGCGTTGATTTAGGCGCTTAAGCGGTTGCTAATTTTGCAGAATTATTTAGCCCACTGTGAGGACAGCAGCTGAGCAATTATTACTTTTAATAGGAAACCACTTGCAATAGATACAAAAAATAATAGTTGCTTACTATAACATATAATAACTTTTTGGCGCATCAGATTGACAAACTAAGTTGGAAAATTCAATTTTTATTATTCAATAATCTTAGATAAATCAATATGCTAACTTTTCTAAGTGACTTGATGAGCCATTTGTAGTGGGCTTTTTCGTTTATGAATTCATATAAATAAAGTGTCTTAATTTTTCAAGAAATAATAATGACATTTGAATAGTTGAGGTGATTTTTAACCTGAAATCAACGGTAGGTAAGCCTATTGCCAGTTAAATCCTTAAAAATATAAGGATAGTGTAGGTAGGGTTCCAGTTATGACTAGATACCGATAGCGCTAATAAAGATAGGCACCCAAACCGCGGTAACCAACCCGTTCACTGCTAAGCCAAATGCAGCATAACGTCCGGCTGTGTGACTGATTTGCCATGCTTCTACGGTACCAAACGCGTGAGCCGCTAACCCCAGTGCTAGACCTTTGGCACGGTCATCACTAATACCGCGGAACAAAAAGCGAGCGACCGTACCACCTATCAGACCTGAGACGATGATAATTAGGTTAGCCATTGCCAATGGTGCTTTGATTAAATCTGCGACACTCAGGCCAATCGGCGTAGTCACAGAACGGGTAGCGAAAGCCAATAGGGTCTCATGGCTGAGTGAAAATAAGTAAGCCAGTGACATAGGCAATAATGCGCCAACGACACTAGCAATAGCGACGATTAAAGTGAGCTTTTTGACTGGTAAGCCTTTAAAGTTCATTGCGGCCAATGGCACAGCCAAAAGTACTGTCACGTATCCTAAAAGATGGTCAAATACAGGTTTTGCCGCGCTGTAATAGTTATCGTAATCCCACTGTAGTACAAATAGGAAAACAAGCACTAGGACAAGTGCGGTAATGACCATCGGCAGCCATGACAACTTACGTGCCAATACACGTGCAGTTACGTGTGCTGCTAATGTCAATAATATTGCGGCTAGGGTTGCCATAAATACGCTGTCAAAAGTCATAATATCTCTCCGCAGCTCACGGCTGTCCCTTTTGCTCAGTGGTAGTCGTACTATCAGTATTTGCAGCATGGTTGAGCCAGCGATTGGCCAGTAATGCTAGTCCCCACAGTGGTATGAGCGTACTAACGATCATCGTTATCATCACACCCAATAGCTCATCTCCTAGAGCAAATAGTAACAAGCCTGCACCCGCAGAGACTGGCAAAAACGCAAAACCACTATCGACTAGTAACGTATTACTGGCCTGTGTGAGCCAGCTCGGCAATCCCTTAAGCAGTCGCCACGCCATCAAAATAACAAACATCGCAACCAAACCGACAATATTAGCCGCTTTTTCGATGCCTGCCATTTGACAGAGAACAACAGCTGTTTCTCGAACAACGATAACCATGGTCAACGTTAGAATTAACGCAAGCCATAGTGGGAGATGGGGAAAGTGAGCAGGCTTCATAAGCAGTTCTGGCCAAGTCAGGTATAAATGGATGGTGTATAAAACAAAATGCGTGATCGCACCAAGAATACAACGTAGCAAATCATGCTATGCATACTGATAGTAGCAATGATTCACTTTTAAAGTATTAACACTATCTATCAATATTTGTTGAATGTATAACAGGCGATTATATAGAGACTGAGCCAACTAATAAAGCCTATGCATCATGACCAGTCAGATTCAAAAAAAAGACGATATCTATTGATACCGTCTTTTTATTTTAACTCACTGAATAAATACTGTTGTCTGACAGTATGAATCAGACATTTAACCAATTACTGATGTAAAAAGTTATTTCTCTGAATCAGCTATTTCTGAGTTTAATGCATCAAACTCGTCAAACGCCTTTTCTTCAGCCTCTGTCATGGTTGGCTCTTCGATTTCGCTTTCGTCGGGCTGCTCGAATTCTTCGAGTACAGGCATCAATAAAGTGGCCTGCGCAAGCGGTAACACATCAGTAGGCTTGAGGTCGGCTTGTCCAAGTAGCTGTCTCAATCTATCGCTTGGCAAGCGAATCGTTAAGCACTCATGACCACTGTCATCGTAGCTTTCCTCTTGGATAACGCCAAGCTCATACAAGGTATTTTTTAGCTGTCCTGCATGATAAGGTAGCGTCAAATCAAAAGTAGTTAACGTGCCAGTCAGTAGCTGTTGCACGGCCAATGACAACTCTTCTATGCCTAAGTTTTCTCTAGAAGACACATAGACGCGGTTAGGCTGGCCTTCGCTAGCATAGCCGATATGTGCAGGTTCATCCGTCAAATCAATCTTATTATAGACATTGAGCACTGGTACGTCGTTATCAATTTCAGCCAATACATCTTTGACTGCCTGAATCTGCTCATGCATGTCGTCACTAGAAGAATCAATGACATGTAATAATAAATCTGCTTCTAGCGTCTCTTCTAGAGTTGCATGAAAAGACTCGACTAATTCATGCGGTAGATGGCGAACGAAACCGACCGTATCAACCAAAACTACTCGTCCTACACCTTGCCAGTCTAAGCGGCGTAACGTTGGGTCAAGTGTCGCAAATAGCTTATCAGCGGCGTAGATGTTTTCATCCACCAAGCGGTTAAATAAAGTAGATTTGCCCGCGTTGGTATAACCAACGAGCGAGATAGTCGGTACGTCCGATTTTTGGCGACGGGCTCGACCCTGTGCGCGTGTCTGTCTGACTTTCTCAATCTTACTTTTAAGCTGCATGACGCGCACTTGTAGCAAGCGACGATCGGTCTCAAGCTGGGTTTCACCTGGTCCACGCAGACCGATACCGCCTTTTTGACGTTCCAAATGCGTCCAACCACGGACCAAACGCGTCGATAAGTGGTTAAGCTGAGCCAATTCAACTTGTAACTTACCTTCATAAGTACGGGCGCGCTGAGCAAAAATATCTAGAATTAGCCCCGTGCGATCCAATACGCGGCACTTTACTAGCCCTTCGATATTACGCTCTTGAGATGGCGATAAGTTATGGTTGAACAATACGATGTCCGCATCATGCTCGCGCACCAGTTCAGCAATTTCTTCTGCTTTACCACTACCAACGAAATATCTGGCATCAGGGCGTGCGCGTGAGCCTGTGACCAGTGCCAAACGATCGGCACCTGCTGAGTCTGCTAGTAGTTCAAACTCGCCCAGATCGTCCGGATCTTGGATTTGGCGAATGTCTAAATGTACAATAATGGCGCGTTCGCCACCTTCATGTCTTTCAAAATAATCCAAAGAGTATCACCTATTTAATAAAGTAAATATATCGCTATTATCAGTTCAGTATACTTTGACATAGCGTTTATCTGATTGTCTATATGTGGTCTTATCACTTGATATTAAAGGGTATGAGTACAATTAGCGATGGTTTTATGTTACAGCGATTACGAGGGTTAATTTCTTATGAATCTGCTTTATTGCCCATTTGTATAAAACTAAATACTCACTGAGTGAACAAGCTATCACTGAGTGTGTGAACTTTGCTATACTGAGCTCGTTTTTTGTTAATTAAACACTCGTTATTTAATCATGAGGGCGAAGATGAGCCAAGCTAAATCAAGCTTTTCACTCAGACGACAGTTAAGCCGAGGCAGACAGGTTGCTGGTATGACCACGACCATGGTCGGCGGCATACGTGCGGCAAAGCGTATCGGTGCTTTTAAACAGCCACCACGCGAAACATTGCCACGTTATATCCAGACCTTTTGCCGTAAGATGGCAGGCTCTTTTGGGGTAAAAGTGGTAGAAGTGGAACCTGTAGAGCAGTTCCATGGCTTATGGGTATCGAATCACGTGTCATGGATGGATATTCCTGTCGTTGGCACTGTGAGCCCAGCGTTCTTTTTATCCAAGGCTGAGATCGGTGAATGGCCTGTGTTTGGCAAACTTGCCCATGCCGCAGGGACGCTTTTCATCGAGCGTGGCTCCGGTGATGCAAGCTCAGTATCGGCGCAGATTGCGGACTTTTTAGCCAAAGGTTTTTCGATTATCTTTTTCCCTGAGGCGACCACCACCAGTGGTAAAAAAGTAAAGCGCATTCATGGAACATTGCTGCAAGCAGCCATCGATGCTGATGTGCCTATCAGGCCGATCATCATCGCTTATGTCAATAAAGACGGCACACTGAGTGACGCATTGCCATACTATGGCAAGCTCACGATGAAAGACAGTATGAAAAAAGTGCTAGACAGCAAAGATGTCACTGCGTATGTATTGCCATTAGCCCCACTAGATCCACAAGGGTGCACTAAAAGCGAGCTAACCAATCTGTTGCAAGCACGTATGCAAGAAGGGCTAGCGGAGCTACATTCAAGAGTCCTTAGCGTACCAGTTGAAGATTAATTATCTATCGTTAAACTAGAGTCATTAATAAAAGGGCGCAAATCGAAACGATTTGCGCCCTTTTTCTTGGCAGATTTAATAGAGCACGCATAATATTATTTATTCAGCAGGCTCTATTAACATCCAATCTCTATAAAAGACCAACTATGGCGATGGATTCGGCTGCTGTGTATGCACCGCTTCAATCGCTTCTAATACATCTGCTGTTAGCTCCACGTTGACACTGTCGATGTTTGATTGGAGTTGCTCGGTCGTGGTCGCCCCAATGATGTTACTGGTGACAAAGTGACGAGAGTTTACAAAAGCCAATGACATCTGCGCCATGTCCAAACCTGCATCAGCAGCTATCTTGGCATATTGCTCAGTGGCTGATTTGGCTTGCTCATTCACATAACGACTGAAGCGATCATACATAGTCAAACGTGCGCCAGTTGGACGTTTCCCATCGAGATATTTGCCAGACAATACACCAAAACCAAGCGGTGAATACGCAAGTAGACCAACGTTTTCACGATGGGCAATCTCTGCCATATTAACCTCGTATAAGCGGTTCAATAGGCTATATGGGTTTTGCACGGTAAGTGGTGGAATTAGGCTGTTTTTATCTGCTTCCCATAGATAGCGCATGAGTCCCCATGCGGTATCATTCGATAAACCATAAGCACGAATACGGCCTTTTTTGATTTCATCGTTCAACGCTTGAATGGTCTCTAGAAATGGTGTTAAATCTTCTAATGGCTGTGCTGCCATGTCTTCTGTGTAACCGCGCTGACCGAAAAAGTTTGTTTTACGCTCAGGCCAATGCAACTGATAGATATCGATATAATCGGTTTGTAGACGTTCCAAATTACCATCGATAGCGCTTCTGATATGTTCAGCATTAAAGCGCGTTTGTCCATCACGCAAAAAGTCCATTGGTGATATTTTGCTAGCAAGAATGACTTTGTCACGTTGTTTGGTCTTGTTAAACCAAGTGCCCATAAAGCGCTCGGTATCACCTTGTTTGTCTTTGTCTGGTGGTGACGGGTACATCTCTGCGGTATCCCAAAAGTTCACACCTTCACTGAGTGCCATGTCCATTTGCTCATGTGCTTCGGACTCAGTATTTTGCTGTCCCCATGTCATCGTGCCTAGACAGATTTTAGATACTTTTTCATCGAGTTGCGGTAACGTTTGATACTGCATATAAGTCTCCCTTTTAGCTGTTTTTATCGATATTAACTTTTATCGTCGCTAGCTTTTATCTTAGTTAATGTCTAACGAGTTTTAGATAGTTTTTAAATGATTATATCAATTTGATACCTGTGACACCGGGTGGTGTGACTTTAAAGATTTTTACTTTGAATAATACGTCTTGTCCAGCAAGTGGGTGGTTAAAGTCGACTTCGACTTGGTCTTCATCGATGGCACTGATCGTACCGGGCAGCGTGTTTTTACCTTTGTCTTCGAACTCAACCATCATACCAATCTCTGGATTGTCAGCGACGAGCGCAAACTGAGTACGGCTAAAATGTTGGATGTTTTCAGGATTCCACTCACCAAATGCTTGCTCTGGCTCAAGGTGTGCGGTACGGGTATCACCGGCGCGTAGATTCATCAGTATCTGCTCAAAACCAGGTAACAAGCTCTCATCACCAATGGTCAAAGACACAGGTGCATCACGATTAAAAGTTGAGTCGATGATGGTGCCGTTCTCTAATGAAACTTCAAAGTGTAGCTTTACAAGGCTACCGTAAGCGATACGAGTGTCTTCGTTTGGGTTAATAAATTGAGATTGAGTCATAATAAAAAGCCATCGGTTGCTAGAATAAAAGAATAGAAAATAATGCGTTTGATTACAGTCTCTTTAATTGCCGTATTATAGTGTAAGAAATAATAAGCCATCTAAGGTCAGATGTAAGCGTCAATAATGTAACGCAAATGGTGTACTATAATTGGCAATTCTAAAAGATATGAGGTGTCGGTGGTGAATAAACAACAAGGCACTGTCAAAAAATGGCAGGACGATAAAGGGTTTGGCTTTATTGAAACTGAAGCAGGCGAGTCTGTTTTCTTTCATATAAGTGAGTTTAAGGCTCAGCGCCGTCCTGATATCGGTGAGGCAGTGGTCTTTAGCATTGGACAAGATGCGGAGGGGCGCAAGCGAGCCAAGCAAGTACAAGAGCTTGGGTTTGTACAGCAAAAGATAGCACAAAAAAATCAGCAGATCCGTCAGCGCAATCAGAAACGGAGCCATCAAGCAGAATTTGAAGCGGGCCAAAAGAAACGCTCATTTCTTGGACTGGCTTTTTATGGCGTTTTAGTTTTATTAGCAGCGACAGATAAATTGAGCTGGCTAGTGGTCGGCTGGTACGTCGTGCTAGGGATTATTACTTATGGCATGTATGCTAAAGACAAAGCTGCTGCGCAAAGTGGCGACTGGCGTACGCCTGAGTCTACATTACATATACTAAGCGCGCTTGGCGGTTGGGTAGGTGCGCTATTGGCTCAGACGTATCTGCGTCACAAATCACAAAAGCCTGAGTTTCGAGTGACTTATTATTTGACCGTCGTTGTGAACATGGCAGGGTTGTTGTTTCTGTTGGCAGGTGGTGGCTTAGAGACTGTCACTGATTTACTATCAGAGTTGCTATAAATGAGAACTAAGACACAAATATGGATAACGTGCTTATGAATAAGCCAGGATTTGTCGGTGGCACACTGGTACATACTGAAACAGGTTTAGTACCAATAGAACGACTAAAAATTGGTGATAAAGTACTTTCGAAAGCAGCTAATGGCTCAGATGAGCTGATATATAAAGCAATAACTAATACTATGATTACTGAGAATATATCGGTATGGTTGCTTGAGATTTCTGTCGCTGTAGACTCTTCTTTACCAATTAAAGAGAGAATTAGATTAAGAGAGTTATCTGATTGCCAACCTTTGACTAGATTATTGATAACAGAGAATCATCCATTATGGATTGAAAGCTCAAAGTGGACTCAAGCGAAAAAAGTAAGGTCTCAAGATGTTTTAATTAACAAAGACTTGATTAAGTATTCGTCTGAGTCTGGTAATAATCCCTATGACACTACACCACTAAGTAAAATTTATAAAACTGATAAGGTAAATATTGGTTTTGTACCAAAGTTTGACGAAGACAGTCCTACTCAATATGGCAGTCTGATTGATTTAACCACAGGTGCAGAGATTAAAAATGGCGTCACTTATCAAGCAGTGACAGACAAGTTATATGAGTATGATAAGGAGTGGGAGCAACGCCTATTAGAACAAACACCTAAAGATGAACGTGAACATGCTGAGTTCTTTGGTTTTCGTCAAGGTGAATGGAAAGATCCTGATACTATAGATTGGGAAGAGGGCGAAGGCTCTCTTACTATGACGGTATATAATATCGAGGTCGAAGACACACATACTTACTTTGTCGGTGAGGCTGGTATTTGGGTGCATGAATAGAGATTGTGCAGATAGGTCAAATTAACATACATATTCAATCGTCAAAATAGACAAAAAAAGGTGGGTTGCGCAGTCGTAACCCACCTTTTTTATTTATAAATTGCATTAATATCTCTAGCTATAGACGGTCATGACCGTGGCATTTCACGCTTTTTCTCCAAAAACAGCATATCAATGACAATCAATAATACACCGAGAGAGATGCCAACATCGGCGATATTAAAAATCGGGTAATGCCAAACATCAGCATAATGCACATGAATAAAGTCGATCACATGACCATGCAATAAACGGTCGATTAAATTACCAACTGCACCGCCCAATACTAAGGCTAGACCGAAAGATAACAGCGTGGCTTTGCGCGGTGCTTTAATCAGATAGATGATTAGAAATAGCGACATGAGTAAAGCCAGTCCTGAAAAAAACCACTTCTGCCAGCCGCCAGCATCTGCCAAGAAGCTAAATGCCGCGCCGTAGTTATAAGCCAATGTCCAATTGAGAAATGGCTCAATCACCGGCACTGGATCATGAAAGGTCAGTTTGGTTTCTGCCAACCATTTGGTCCACTGATCGATAATGACAACAACCAATGCCAATATATACCATACAAAAGCACGACTGCCATTGGCCACCAGCTTTGGTGTCCTATTTGTTGACTTGGTCAGGCGACTTCTAGGCGTAGTTGAGCTACCTGTGGTTGCATGAGCAGGCTTAGGCGAATGGTCAACCTTCACCTGCGGCTGCTGGTCATGCTGGCTTTCAGGTGAGTCTGTTGGGTTAGGCATAGTGACGTACCTCGCCATCGCCACTGACATTGGTCACGCAGCGCGCGCATAGTTCAGGGTGTGTGCTATCTGTACCGATGTCATCACGGATGTGCCAGCAGCGTACGCACTTAGTACCAGTAGCCGCGCTTACTTGTACCACTAAATCTACAGCTTCTTCGGTATTGGTGTCGGTCGCTTCATCTGTCTGTGTAATGCTATCAGCAGGTGCTTCGCTCATTGGCTTCAATGCAGCGTTACTAGTAATCAACACAAAACGAAGCTCTTCATCAAGCTTGGCTAAACTCTCATGCATAGCACCGTCAGCGTATAGGCTCACGTCGGCAGACAAGTTAGCATTGATGATTTTTTCACCACGTGCAGTCTCGATATGTTTATTCACCATGTCTTTTGCCAGCATGATGCGCTGCCAGTCATCGTTGTTGATCGCACTTAGCTCAAACGCTGGGAACTCATACCACTCTTGAGTAAATACATAGCCGCCTTTATCCGCATCACGTTGGTTCAGCACTTCCCAAGCTTCTTGTGCCGTGAATGACAGGATTGGTGTAATCCAGCGAATCAGCGCATGAGTGATATGGTAGATAGCCGTCTGCGCAGAGCGACGAGGCTGACCATCCGCCTGCGTGGTGTACTGGCGATCCTTGATAATATCTAGATAGAAGCTACCTAAGTCTTGCGAGCAAAACGCTGTCACGTGCTGAGTGACTTGGTGGAAGTCCATCGCATCATAAGCACTAATGATTTGCGCTTGTACAGTTTGCGCGCGCTCAATGATGAATTTATCAAGGCTAACCAATTCATTGATATCAATGCTGTCGGTCGCTGGATTGAAGTCATCTGTATTGGCAAGCAAGAAACGTAAGGTATTACGGATGCGGCGATACATATCGATCGCACCTTTAAAGACCGTTTTACCGGCGCTCATTTCATAACGATAGTCACTTGACGCAATCCACAGACGCAGCATATCTGCACCTGTCTTATTGATCTCTTCTTGCGGGGTGATGATGTTGCCCAGTGACTTACTCATCTTGCGACCGTTTTCATCGACCACAAAGCCATGGGTCAATACTTGCTTAAACGGTGGACGCTCATATATGGCTTCTGACGTCAGTAGTGACGTCTGGAACCAACCGCGATGTTGGTCAGAGCCTTCTAAATACATATCAGCCGGATTGGTAAGCTCATCGCGCTGATCAAGTACCGCAAAGTGCGTCGTACCTGAGTCAAACCAAACGTCTAACGTATCAGTAGCTTTGTCATAGTCAGCGGCTTCACTGCCTAAGAAGTCCTCGCAGCTAGCATCAAACCACGCTTCTACGCCGCCTTCATTGATTTTTTGCGCCGCAGTTTCCATCAGCTCAAGCGTGTTTGGATGCAGCTCGCCCGTTTCTTTGTGCGTAAAGAAAGTAATCGGTACGCCCCACGTACGCTGACGCGAGATACACCAATCAGGACGACCCGTCATCATCGCCTCGATGCGGTTCTGTCCCCATGCTGGTGTCCAGTTCACCGATGGAATGTCAGCAAGCGCGCGAGCACGTAAGTTTTGGGTTTCCATGTTGATAAACCACTGAGGCGTAGCACGGAAAATAATCGGCGACTTATGACGCCAGCAATGCGGATAGCTGTGCTCAATTTTGGTATGGCTGATTAGATGGCCGTTTTCTTGTAAGGCTGAAATGATTTTTGGATTGGCTTTATAGATGTGCTCACCTGCAAATACAGCCGCACTATCCAAATAAACACCTGTACCGCTTACTGGGTTTTCCACTGGTAAGTTGTATTTTAGACCAACAATATAATCGTCTAGACCGTGACCAGGTGCAGTATGTACCAGACCAGTACCACTATCGGTAGTCACATGATCGCCCAAGATGAGCGGCACTTGACGGTCTTCAATTAATGGATGCTGGGCATGTAGGCCTTCAAGCTCGCTGCCTGATACAGTTGCTAGGATGCCGTTATTGTCTAGTTTTAATTCACTCAACGCAGTTTCGACAAGATCCGCTGCGAGCAACAGATTGCCTTTTTCAGTCGCGACGACGCTATAGTTATGCTCAGGATGTACCGAAATAGCTTGGTTAGCAGGTAGTGTCCATGGTGTGGTCGTCCAGATAACCGCGGCAATGTTGCCCGCTACTTCAGCCAATGCGGCTACTTTATCCGTACCAAGCACATCAAAGCTGACATAGATAGCATCAGAGACTTTGTCTTGATATTCCACTTCCGCCTCAGCCAGCGCAGAGCTACAATCCAAGCACCAGTTAACAGGTTTCATACCACGTGTTACATGACCATTGTCATAGATTTTGGCAAGCGCGCGCACGATGTTGGCTTCTTGATGAAAGTTCATGGTCAGATACGGATTGTCCCAATCACCAAACACGCCTAGACGCTTGAAGTCTGCTTTTTGCAATTCAATCTGAGTGCTCGCATATTCGCGGCATAGACCACGGAATTCGGTAGCAGACACTTTTTGACCAACTTTACCAACCTTAGCTTCGACTTTTTGTTCGATTGGCAGACCATGACAATCCCAACCAGGGACATAAGGCGCATCAAATCCTGATAAGGTTTTTGATTTGACAATAATATCTTTTAGGACTTTATTGACCGCATGACCCAAGTGAATCTGACCGTTAGCATATGGAGGGCCATCGTGCAAAATATACTTGGTTGCACCAGTACGTGCCTGACGAATTTTACCGTACACGTCATCCGCTTCCCAAGCAGCTAGCCAATCTGGCTCGCGTTTGGCAAGGTTTGCACGCATTGCAAACGGTGTGTCTGCAAGGTTTAGTGTATCTTTATAATCTTGGCTTGGTGTGTCAGTGCTTTTATCAGTCATAAAAAGTATCTTTTTAAAAGGTAGGTTTGTGTGTCGGTTCAAAACCGGCTACAAGGCTCAATGTAGTTCAATATATTACTGATGGTTACGCGGTATTGATAATGCTTAATTACTAATAGTAGTAGGTATATTGCTCATCATAGTTGGTTTATCAACCATCATGTCAATAAATACCCATTGTCGCTTATTAGTCTGTAAATAGTTACGTCAATAATAAATGGTAACGAGACGATTGCAACATAAAATATGCTAGTAAAAATAATTCAAAAAAATATTTAGATCGGCAGCTATTATATGACAAAAAGGGTAGGGTAAAAAGAGCTGTGCGAGGTTGGCCCAATTTTGTCCAATATCAATCGTTTATCTGCGTCGTATATCATTGGCGAAGACGTAGCTATAATCTCTTTACACAATGATTTATTGAAACATAAAGTACGGCTCAACTGCTAAAAAACAGATGCTAACCATAAGCGCAGTTTCAATGACCATAATGGCTGAATACCTGTTAGCCCTTGTGTCATCTCGCCATTCTCTAGTACCACATAGGACGGTGTGACTTGTCCTTGCCAATCTGCAAAGATATTGCCTTGTTGATCATTTATGGTGGTGAAGTCAAACTGATGCTGATCCAGGTAGCCACGTAACTCTTGATTTGAGCCGGACTGTACGGCAACAGTGACAACAGGATAATTATCTGCAGCTAGTTTATTGATGGTGGGCGAAGTAAAGCTGCAGACTGAACACCACGTACCCCAAAAGTATACCAGCGTAGGCCGCTCATGACTCATCGCTGCTAAATCGATAGTTTGCCCTTGGTAATCGGTCAGTTGCAATTGAGGGTTGGCAGGCATAATAGGCTGTCGCCACCAATTGACCACGCTATAGATCACGACAAACATAAGACCATATAACATTATCGTTTTAAGTATCGAAATGATCTTTCGCTTCGGCTGCTTCTTTGGCTTTACTTCTTTTTGCTCAATATCAGTCGTCATGACATCCGCTTTTTAGTTTGTATATTGTTTTCAGTTATTTTCAAATAATGGCTTATCGTTACTGCTTATCTTATCGTGATTGCCTATATGATCATTGCACAAAGAGTGGACAGTAGATAAAAATAAACGGCTGAAAATCAGCCGTATTATTTATAAAGTCTACTATAAGTGTGCGACGTCAACCTATTATGGCTTTTGTGCTCGGTTTTGTAATGGATCGCCAATCAGTACGCTACCTGAGTTTTCGCGGCGCTGCTCATCACTCAACTTACTCGCTGGCACTTTGGCCTTGCGCTTCCACTTTAAGCTGAACAAATCATCACGGCGGTCGATTAAGTTATGTACTGAGCCTTCATGACGAACGTGAGTCAGCTTGTCCAAGTTTACATCAGAGAAGAATACCATCTCAGTGTTGGCAGTGGTCTCTGCCATAATCGCATCATGCGGGAACGCAAAATCTGACGGTGAAAAAATCGACGATTGAGCGTACTGAATATCCAAACTCTCAACTTGCGGTAAGTTGCCCACTGACCCACAAATCATCACATAGCATTCGTTTTCGATAGCACGGGCTTGCGCACAGTGGCGGACACGTAGATAGCCGTTTTTGGTGTCAGTCCAGAAGGGCACAAACAAGATATCCATGTCATCAAGTGCCATTAGACGTGCAAGCTCAGGGAACTCAACATCATAGCAGACCAAGATGCCGATACGACCCGCATCTGTGTCGAATACTTTGACTTCATCGCCACCTTCAATTACCCAAGCGCTGCGCTCATGCGGAGTAATATGAATTTTGCGTTGCTCTTCAACGGTACCATCGCGGCGGCACAGATAGCTGACGTTGTATAAGGTATCGTCTTCGTCCAGTAACGGCATCGAACCGGTGATGACATTGACATTATAACTGACGGCTAAATGCGAGATTTCATTTTTGAACCACTCGGTATAACCTGCTAAAAATCGAATGGCGATATTTTGATCAGTTTCCTCGCATAGACCCATCAATGGCGCATTGAAAAACTCAGGTAAGCAAGCAAAGTCCGAGTTGTAGTCAGCCATGATATCGACAAAAAACTCAACCTGTTGCAGTAGCTCTTCAGGTGATTCGACTTCACGCATCTGCCACTGAATACCACCTATACGCACCTCAGACTTGCGAGTATTAGGCTTATAGTCTTTAGGCTCATAGTAAATATTTGCCCATTCAAGCAAGGTGGCAAAGCCTTTTGACTGTTTATCATCTGGCAGATAAGCGGTCAAAATACGTTTCACGATAAAGCCATTAGATAGCTGGAAAGACAAAGCTGAATCGTGGATTTCACGGCTTTCAACAGCATCAATATATTCGCCTGGAGTCAGATCTTTATGGTTGTGGTAATTAGGTATGCGTCCACCGGCCAAAATAGCGCGGAAGTTTAACTGTCGGCATAATTCCTTGCGTGCATCATACAGACGACGACCGAGGCGGTAGCCGCGATAATCAGGGTCAATAAGGGCATCTAAACCATAAATGGCATCGCCTTCTGGATTGTCTCTGATGATTTCTTTTTGCCCAATCAAATCGTCATAAGTATGCGGGTTAGAGAATTTTGCGTAATCGACACGCATCGAGAGCACGATACCGATTAATTGGTCATGGTCAAATAAGGCAATCTGACCTTCAGGGAAAGCGTCAATCAAAGTATGAATAGTTGTCTTTGACCAAGCGCCACCCAAGTTTACATAGACACGATCCATCAAGGCTTTTAATTGTGGATAATCTTTTTTCTTAATCTCAGCAATCGTGAGGTGAAAGTCATCTAGTTTTTCCATCTTACTCATAATTTTCCTGTTTTACATAGCTATTGAATGTAGTGTTATCAAATAATAGGGTCATAGCACATTGATGTGCCAATTTTTGTGCAAAAAAGCAATAAAAACATTCCAATAGGAAGATATTGTCGTTACAATAATTTATTGCCGTATTTACAATGGGTTATGTTGATATCTTAGGCCATTTTGCTCAATCTATTTAGTATTGATTTTGGCTAACATAGAGGACTAAAGGATAGCGAACGCGGTATTCTATATCGCTTTATATCTATTAGGTTTGTGAGTACTGATAAGCGTATAACTTTGCACTATCACTGTACATAATCATTGTAACTACAACAGTTTTGCTATTTATTATCTCAATATAGAATCTAAATAATATCTATCAGCACCTTTTGCTTTGCTTGTTATCATAGCAAGCTGTAACGCTAATAACAGTCTCACGTAGTAAATATTTGCTACGTTTTTGTGAGTCAATTTTTTGGTTCAACTCAGGCATAGTATTGTGTTGCTTGTTTCGTTTAGCCGTCTCTTATCGGCTTCTTAGGATTATTTTATTATGCCTTTAAATCATACCAATAGAATCATGAAGTGGGATGACATAGATGACTCCGCTCTGGTTCAGTTGGTTTATGTCAGTACGCTGACTATTGGCTCGCGTTTGAGCACCTCTATTTTTGATGAAGTAGAAGGCCACGCACGTAACTACAATCAGCAGCATAACATCACAGGCACGCTATGCTACGGCAATGGTCATTTTCTGCAATGTATTGAAGGCAAAAAGTCAGACGTATTTAATCTGCAAAAGCGTATCTTTGTCGATAGCCGTCATAAAAATGTAGAAGTGTTGCTATTACAAGTTATTAACCATCGCAGTTTTGCGGATTGGCGTATGCGCTTGCTGTTTTTGGAGCGTTGGTTATGGTCGCCCGCAACCAAAAAACAAGCCGTACAGTTATCTCCATTTTTACCATTTGCGCCGCATGGCTGGTCACCTGATCGAACTGAGCAGTTTTTGCAAATTATCAAAACTTTTGATAGTCCACCCCATATTAAGGCGGCAGGCATTACTTATAATGCACTGGGTAATATGGTGCGCCATATCGCGGCACCGCATCAGGCATTTTTGATTATTCAAGGGTTTTTGAGCATATTACTGGTCGTCGCATTGATACTGTTGTATTTATAAAGCGCATTTTTTGCGAATTATAAACTCAAAAAAAGACGCTAGTCTTTCGGGTTAGCGTCTTTTTATTTGAGATAACTGTTAAACATCTAATCACATATCAAAAATCTTACCACGGTTCATAATGTTGTTTGGATCAAAGACTTTTTTGACCTCTTTTAAGTACTCAATTTCAGTCTTACTACGGCTATAGTGCAGATACGGCTTCTTCGTCATACCCACGCCATGCTCAGCAGATACTGAACCACCATATTTCTGTACTGTCTCAAACACATATTTATTGACGACCTGACACTCAGCAAAGAAATCATCTTTGCTCATATTCTCAGGTTTTAAGATATTGAGATGCAAATTACCATCGCCGATATGACCAAACCAACAGACTTCAAAGTCAGGATAGTTACTGCTGACGATATGATCAATCTCAGTGATAAATTCAGGCACATGACTGATAAGGACAGACACATCATTCTTATAAGGCGTAAATACCGAAATAGTCTCTGAGATATACTCGCGTAGCTTCCATAGTTCGGCCGCTTGCGTGAGGTTTTGGCTCATTACCCCATCGACGACCCAACCTTGTTCCATGCAATCCTCAAATATGGCCATGGCTTTGTCCATGATTGGCTCATATGGCGCTTCAAATTCTAATAGCGTATAAAACTTGGTACGCGATTCAAATGGTTCTTGTACTTGACCATGTGCCATCAGCTTATCGATCGCTACATCGTCAAAGAACTCGAATGCCGTCAAATCAATCTGTGCCTGAAAAGCAGAGAGTACGTTCATCACATCATTGAAGCTGTCCATACCAAGCACCATGACGTTTAAGTCTTGGGGCTGACGCTCAAGCTTAATTTGCGCATGAGTAACAAGGCCAAGCGTACCTTCACTACCGATGAACAATTGGCGCAAGTCATAACCAGTGGCATTTTTTACCATGCCGCGATTCAGTTGCAAGATATCGCCTTTACCCGTGACAACCGTCAGACCCATGATCCATTGACGGGTCATGCCATATCGAATGACTTTGATACCGCCCGCATTGGTACCGATGTTGCCACCAATTTGACTAGAGCCTGCTGAAGCAAAATCGACAGGGTAGTATAAGTCTTTTGACTCAGCGAACTCTTGCAACTGCTGAGTGACGACGCCTGCTTCAATCTCAACCATGCGATCGGCAGGATAGAACTGTCCGATATGGTTCATTTTATCCATGCTAACAACGATTTCACCATTGGCTGCGACTGCACCAGCAGACAGACCAGTACGGCCACCACTAGGCGTTAGGACGACGTTGTGCTCATTGGCAAGAAGCACTATGGACTGCACTTGCTCAGTGGTCTTTGGAAAGACGATGGCAGATGCAGCAGGGGCAAAGTGCTTGGTCCAGTCTTTACCCCAATGTTCTAAGCTCTCAGCATCAGTTTTGATTTGGCTGGCATCAAAGTCATGGGTATCAGTGAGCGTGCTCAAAATGGTTTGCACGGCATTGGTTTCGGATGTGTTCTGAGCAGTAGTTGGCGTCATGGTCAAATCTCAATATTAGCGTAAGCACGATGCTGGGACTGCTTATTATATAGCGAAATAACTATAAATTCAGCGGTGAGTCAGCTCGTAGAGGTAATAAGTGGATGATAGTTTTTACATGTAAGCTGAAATCAGTAATAAGTAGTTGATTCGATAGGTTTCAAACAGAATAATTCACTATAGCATAAAAATTTTTCAGGCTTGATAAGCAATAATTCATCTAATCTGCTAACATCGACCTCAAATTTTGTGTAAGATATTGGGACTGTTTTCGTTTCATTCACTATGTAATCAAAGCATATGCAAACAGTGATGGTATTAACCTCATTTAACATACTCAGTGTTCTATTTACACTCGGTTGCTTTGTACTCACTTTAAACTGCTTCGACTATAGATTATCCCTTAGATAATTTTATAAAACAATTATAGGACAGTTCTCATATGGCGTTATCACTACAAAAAGACAAGATCCGGTTTTTATTACTTGAAGGCCTACATGACAATGCTCTAAAAGTATTAGAAGGCGCTGGTTATCACAATATCGAGAATATCAGTCACGCCTTGGATCAAGACGAGCTGATTGAGAAGATTAAAGATGCTCATTTTATTGGTATTCGTTCGCGCACTCAGCTGACGCGTGAAGTACTTGAGCACGCTCACAAGCTTATCGGCATTGGTTGCTTCTGTATTGGTACCAACCAAGTTGATTTAGAGGCCGCTCGTGATCTTGGTATTCCTGTCTTTAACGCGCCATTCTCGAACACCCGTTCGGTAGCTGAGTTAGTATTGGCTGAAGCTATCATGCTTTACCGCGGTATTCCTGAAAAGAACGCAACGGTACATCGCGGCGGTTGGGGTAAGTCTGCGACCAACTCACATGAAGTACGTGGCAAAACTATCGGTATCGTCGGTTATGGTTCTATCGGATCGCAGCTGTCTGTTTTGGCAGAAAGCTTCGGTATGAAAGTAATCTATCATGATGCTGTGACTAAATTGCCACTAGGCAACGCGGTACAAGTTGGTAGCCTAGAAGAGCTACTATCAACGGCTGACATCGTGACATTGCATGTACCTGATGTACCAAGCACTCGCTATATGATGAAAGCTGAGCAGTTCGCTCAGATGAAACAAGGCAGCTACTTCATTAATGCGGCACGCGGTACCTGTGTTGAGATTGATGATCTGGCGGATGCGTTGGAATCAGGCAAGTTATTGGGTGCAGCTATCGATGTGTTCCCAAAAGAGCCAAAATCAGCTGACGAAGAGTTTGAGTCACCACTACGTAAGTTTGACAATGTGATTTTGACGCCGCATATCGGTGGTTCAACCCAAGAAGCACAGGCAAACATCGGACTAGAAGTAGCAGATAAGTTTGTTAGATACTCTGACCAAGGTGATACAGCGACTGCGGTGAACTTCCCAGAAGTTTCTATTCCGTTCAAAGAAAACTCGCATCGTTTGCTACATATTCACAAAAACGTGCCAGGCGTACTGTCTCAGATTAACCGCCTATTTGCTGAAGCTGGCATCAACATCCTAGCGCAGAGCCTAATGACGGAAGGTGATGTTGGTTATCTAGTGATGGATGTTGATTATAATGATTCGACTGCTGCACTAGACCAATTAAAAGACGTAGAAGAGACTATCCGCGTACGTATCTTATTTTAATATAGTCAATCCACTTTCAAATTGGATTAACTATATTAGCGCTAATAGTTTTGATAAACATTGAAGGTTTGTCATAAAAAAGAGAGGTTCTATTGATTAGAGCCTCTCTTTTTTGTTTTACTTCTTTTCTATTTTCACTAATACTAAGTTTAATTAGCTTTCGTGTTGTTTGCAGCTTCCGCTTGTAGACGCGCTTCCGTCTTAGCGGCTTTACGTTTTTCGATTACATCCATCACGTCGCTACCGATATGGGCTTCACCACGCTTCTTCGCTAATTGCATCTGATGCTCACGCTCACGGAAACGGGCTTTTTGCTCATCGGTTGCCTTGTCGATACAGTGTGGACAAGACTCGCCTTTGATATAGGCAGGGCTTTGCATCTCCTCAGCGGTGATTGGCATACGGCATGCAAAACACTGCTCGTAGCTGCCTTTTTCTAAGTTGTGATTGACCGAAACTCGATTATCAAAAACAAAGCAATCGCCTTGCCACATAGAATCACTAGCAGGGACTTCTTCTAAGTATTTTAGGATGCCGCCTTCTAGATGATAGACTTCTTCAAACCCTTGCTCGCGCAAATAGGCAGTCGACTTCTCGCAGCGGATACCACCTGTACAGAACATCGCCACTTTCTTATGCTTGGTTGGGTCAAGCTCTTTTGAGACGTATTCTGGAAACTCGCGGAATGTTTCAGTGTTTGGATTAACCGCATTCTGGAAGGTACCAATTTGCACTTCATAGTCGTTACGCGTGTCGATCAAGGTGACTTCGGGGTCTGAGATCAACGCATTCCACTCGCTTGGTTTTACATAGCGACCAACGGACTCCAATGGATCGATATTTTCGACACCCATAGTGACGATTTCTTTTTTCAGTTTCACCTTAGTACGATAAAAAGGCTGTGCGTCAGTATAGGACTCTTTAAAAGTAAACGTACCAATCGCCTCAATACTACGCAGGTAGTCCAGTACGGTATCGATAGCTTGACGCGTACCAGAAATCGTACCGTTGATGCCTTCGCTAGCAAGTAACAACGTACCTTTTACATCGTTATCGAGCATAGTGTTTAGGATAGGCTCACGATATTGCTCAAAATCAGCAAAGCGTGTGAACTTATATAGTGCGGCAACGACGATATTGTTAGTTACACTATCGTATACAGGGGCTGCATTGTTGTCAGCTATCGCAGTTTCTTTGATATTACTATTTTTGGTATGGCTGTCTTGATTGGTACTCATGTATTTCTCCTGCTGGCTAGGTCGCAAACCTAGTGCTTTGGGGTTAAAGTAACTTTTCAGTTTAAAGCATTAACAAAATTGTGGAATTGATTAATGCGCGCGTAGTGTAGCAAATTTTGCTAGAGTTTTGAACAGTTTGTATTGCTGCATAGAAAACAAAAAAGCCCAGTAAAATACTGAGCTTTTTTTATATTCAATACGTAACGTAAAATTAAATACTACTTACTCTGGAACCAAGTATCCGCTTTGCTACGAGCACTGGCGATGTCATCACTTGATAAGTTCAATGCCAACTGACCAATTTTACCACGTGCCTTGTTACGGACTTTTTCGTCTAACATGCCATCACGGGCAGCCAAGTCATACCATTTATAGGCATCGACCAGATTTTTTTGTTTTTCATCTAAAAGCGCAAGCGTGTAACTGGCTCGGTTATCGCCACGCATCGCAGCTTTTTCTAACCACAGACGGGCTTGTTGCAGGTTAGGCTGAACACCTTCGCCGCGCAAATACATGATGGCAAGGTTCAACTGAGCAGGGGCAACACCTTGCTGAGCGGCTTTGGTATACCACTGGATTGCTTGTTGGGTATTTTGCGCAATACCTTCACCTTTTTGCAAACGCTTGGCCAGATAGAACTGAGCGTGATCGTTACCTTGGGCGGCACGACTAGACAATTCGCTCACAGGCATAAGCTCAAAACGTGAGGTATCAAGTGGTACGTTTGATATTAACTCAGCATTGGCTAAACCAGCACAAGAAAACAATGCAGTAAACAACGCAGCTTTTAATAATTTCATAGCAGCTCCAAAATTAGGCAGTTAATAAGCAAAAAAATTGTACCGCTAAACATTGTCTCGCTAAAGACAGTCAAACGGCGATAACAATTAGGTGGAATCTTGCGATATGAACTTACCTAATCATTAGCAAAAGGGGTTGTCATCTCTAAATCAGAGATTTCACCCTACCTGATTAGACAAACGGTCGTAATAGTGGGGTGGCTGACAATATTTTGCTAGCTTAACACCCAAACTTACGAAACTCAAATACTAATTACAAGGTCTCATAGACGTTTGTACTTGATTGTCCTTAACAAAATCAGACAGTTACTAAAAAATTATACTAAGTTAACAATCCATTAAGGTTAATACCAACCTGTAAAGCACTGTTTAGCAGTCTATAAAATATCAAGATAGTTGAGCATTGAGCGGTTATTTTTTGGTCACTCGGTAGATAGCGACGTCTGCTAACAAGTTAGGCGCTTGCCTGATTAACGCCTTCATTAACGGTGTGTGGCCTTTCTCAGAATCACTCACAGCGAAACGATTAATAATATGAATATCATGCTGCGCACATAATAGCTCAAAATCTTTGAAGGTACATAGGTGAATGTTTGGTGTGTCGTACCATTCATAAGGCAAGGCCTCAGAGACAGGCATCATACCTTTAAGCCCTAAATGAATACGGTTTTGCCAATGCGCAAAGTTAGGGAAGGTAATGACTGCTTCACGGGCGACTCTCAGCATATCAAGCAACAACTCATCAGGTGCTTTTACTGCTTGTAGGGCACGTGCCATGACGACCGTGTCAAAGCTGTTATCAGCAAAGCGCGCTAGACCATCGTTGAGATCCTGCTCGACAATCGATAAGCCATTACCAATCGCCTCATTGATTTTGTCTTCATCAATCTCCAGTCCGTAACCTGTCACGCCTAGTTTCTGCTGTAGGTGGGCAAGCAGCTCGCCATTGCCACAACCTAAGTCCAGTACATGTGCTTGCGGCGCAATCCAGCGCTCTGCCAGTTGGTGATCCATTCTCATGAGCGCTCTCCTGTGGCTGGGCGGCTAGGGGTAATAAATGGCGCAGTCAAAAACCCTTTAACCGCACCCATATAGCGAGGAATATCAAACAAGAATGAGTCATGTCCGTGCGGCGCATCAATATTGATATAGCTGACTGGTTTGCCAGTAGCCATCAGGGCATCGACAATCTCTTGCGAGCGCTCAGGTGCAAAACGCCAGTCAGTGGTAAATGACACGACCAGATATTGGCATTGTGTATGGGCAAAGGCTGCTTTGAGCGCAGAGAGCTCCTGCTGACGATCAGATTCAATATCTTCAATCGTCGTTACTGCATCTTCTAACTCACTCTGTGCATTGGCTTTGCTAGATTCGACTGACGCCGTGATTGAGTCTTCTATTTGCACTGCCGACTCTGTAGGTTCTTTTGCTACGGTTGATGGGTAGTCGCGTGTCGGATCAAAGTAATCTAAGGCTTTGGTCATGAGTAGATAAGTATTGGCATCGAAGTTTTCACTAAAGCGCTCGCCTTGATAGCGTAGGTAGCTTTCGACCTGAAACTCAACATCGTAGCCATACATGAATTTACCTGATTTTAAATCACGACCGAATTTTGCTTTCATCGCGTCATCAGTTAGATAGGTAATATGACCAACCATACGCGCCAATATCAGTCCGCGACGAGGATAAGTGCCTTCTTGTATATAGCGACCATCTTTAAAGTCAGGATCGGATAATATAGACTGGCGCGCTACTTCATTGAAGGCGATATTTTGAGCAGATAGCTTTGGCGTACTGGCGATGACCACACAGCGCTTTAATCGCTCTGGGTAATCAACAGACCATTGTAGTGCTTGCATACCGCCCATCGAGCCGCCGACAATGGCGTGCCAAACGTCGATGCCTAGACGATCTGAGAGCATTGCTTGGGTTTTTACCCAGTCTTTGATAGTGATCAGTGGGAAATCAGGGCCATACACCTGCGGCTCATCGCTGCTATCTGAATCAACGTTGTCCGAACTAACACTATCCGAGCCAACGCTCTCAGGGTTAATAGTGGTAGGCCCTGTTGAACCAAAACAGCTGCCGATATTATTGACACACACCACGTAGAACTGATTGGTATCAATCGCTTTATTAGGGCCAATCATATTGTCCCACCAGCCTGCTTTTTTGTCATCAGCACTATGGAAGCCAGCTGCATGATGATTGCCCGATAACGCGTGGCAAATCAGAATTGCATTTGATTTTTCGCTATTGAGCGTACCGTAAGTCTCTACCATCAGGTCAAACGAGGGTAGGGTACGGTTGCATTCTAACGTTAAGGGCTCAGCAAAATGAAAATTCTGAGGCGTAACGACACCCACAGACCCTATAGCACTGTCAATATTGGCTGAGCCATTAGGGTGAGGTTGTGAATTAGGATGCTGGTCACTGGTATTATCAGAGCGTGCGTTCAAAGCTACCTCGCAAGACTACAATCATCAATAAAATAAAAGCAAAATGGCACGTTGTTAACAGGCTATTTTACCTATACGGTTTTTATAAGCTGGGCCTGCCTATTGTATGGTGATGCGCGTTGGAGTACAACCGTCGAGCGCGCCTTTCGAGCGTATCGGGCATGGTTTTTATGGAACATACTTTATAAATGAATAACGAATACGTCGATGGCATCAAGTAATCAAGAGTCAATAAATAGCAACTGCGTATCAAATTGTATAGGGGCGCTTTTAGCCCGCGGCATTAATAGATAAAATGCTACACTAATGAGGTGTTCATTCAACTGTGTCTTAACAGTATCGTCTCTTATTATTTTGACCTCACCCTTAATAACTTACTGCTAATAAAGTGCTGCTATGAAACCTAAATTGCCCCCACGTATTGCCGTTTTGTTAGTGAATCTTGGTACACCAGATGAGCCAACGGCCCCTGCCGTACGTCGCTACCTCAAACAGTTTTTGTCAGATCCACGAGTAATCGAGATTCCCAAATTCCTATGGGCTATAATTCTCAATTTGTTTGTTTTACCCAGTCGTCCTAAGCGCGTAGCAAAGGCTTACGCTAGTATTTGGGAAGGTGACTCACCGATTCGTAAAATACTAAAAAGCCAAGTTGAGCTATTAGAGCCACGTTTGGCTGATAGTGTGGCACCATTCCGGGTCTCTGTGCACCCTGCGATGAGCTATGGTAACCCTGGTTTGCCTGATGTCATGGATGTGCTACGTGGGGAAGGGGTTGATCACTTTGTCATTTTGCCGTTATTTCCGCAGTACTCTGCCTCTTCAGGCGGTGCTGTATATGATGCGCTGACGAAATGGACGCTCACGCAACGCAACTTGCCAAATTATACGATTGTTAAAGACTACTTTGCCCATCCGTTATATATTCAAGCATTGGCCAACTCTATTCGCCGTTTTCAAGAGAAGCATGGTAAGCCTGAAAAGTTAATGTTTAGTTTTCATGGTATCCCGCAGCCTTATGCTGATAAAGGCGATCCTTATCCTAAGCGCTGTAAATGTACGGCTGCGCAAGTGGCGCATGAACTTGGCCTAAACGATGACGAATGGATTATTAGTTTCCAGTCACGCTTTGGTAAGCAGGAGTGGGTCAAGCCGTATACCGATGTGGTGTTGGAGGATTGGGGTAAGTCAGGTGTGCGCTCGGTACAGGTAATCAGTCCGGCGTTTTCAGCAGACTGTCTAGAGACGTTAGAAGAGTTGGCCATTGAAAACCGTGACAACTTCCTGAATGCTGGCGGGCAAGAGTATCATTATATTCCTGCATTAAACCTTGATGAGACACATATTGAATTGCTTGAAGCGTTGAGTTTGCCATTGGTGAAAGGTTGGGCTGGTACTTTAGATGGCTGGGTTTAGACAGTCGAGAAGAACTTTTTTGGCGAATTGAATCGTAAAATAAAAAAAAGCACGCTTAATGTAGTTAAGCGTGCTTTTTTGTGACTAAAAATTGTATTAATAGTTATGTTAAGTGCTAAAAATCATCATCGTTGCTACGTTCAGCCGCTTCTCTGTCAACAATATCCATCGCATCCGGATAATCGCTGTCATCAAGGTTGTCTTGAACCAAAATCTCATCGACACGTGACTCATCGATATTTTGACGATGCGCAGGTGTGAGTCCTTGAGTCGCATCACTACCGACTTCTGAGTTATTAAATCCCGCACTATTATCAATCACATCGTCGTTATCGATGGTATGCAGCATAGGATTGTCTAAATCAACCAATTGATTATCTTGGTCATTTTGGCTGTCATTATTGTCACGACGATTACCGTCAATACGATCCATTTCTTCTGGTAGTGGGTTTTTTGAGTTTTCCATGCATAATTCCTTATTGTAGTTATTAGAGGTTGCCATCATTAGTAATGAAGATATCGCACTGGCTTATCAGAGCGTCTCTCATTGCAATGTAGATAATATGCTTCTCAGTTTGTACGCTTATGCAACTTTTCACTAGTAGTAAGGTGTGACAGGATGTTCAAAAATGTAAGACAATGACTAGAATGCAAAACGACTACTCAAAATGAGTAGCCGTCATTGTTTATGAGATTTATGCTAATTCTTTGTACGGTAGCAAGATTGCTAAATAAATCAAAATTATCGTTTTAATTATTGGCGTGGTTAAACTTATAATTTAACTTCTGTACCAGACATGACTCATAGTCAGTCAATTTAAATCGCCATAAATAAGTCAAGGCAATAGCATAGATTGCAGTTTCAGCCAGCTCTTCGACAATTTCACCAAATGTATGCGGGAATATAATAGCGTTCTCACCCATGTATTGCACGATAGCCAGTACAGTCACGCTTAGATAGAGTGAAACAGGCACGTTTTTTAGCACTGCCCATAGATAATGCCTTGAATAGGTCAGTAAACCAAGCGCGACGAGATAGATAACGGTAAGGACGCTGTCCTCCCACCAGTCATAAGACTGACCAAGCATCGAAAAATCGCTTGGAACCAGTAAGTCCGGTAAGTAGTTCAACTCTCGACGAATGACAGCGACAAATATAAGTATGCCAGCCAGCCAAAAACACTTAATTTGCTTGATATGACTTTTCACAACATATTGTGTACAACGTAGCAAACAGGCAAACAACAGGATCATACCGGGGATTTCAATGATGCCATCTGAATTCAAAATAAATGACTCCTGATTCTATAAAACAAAAAAGTGAGCCCAAAGGCTCACTCTAAAGCAAAAAATATCAAATAGTTAGGGTTTAATAGATGACCTATTATAAACCCCATACCTAGATATTACTGTTATGAAATATAACTAACTGGTCATAAGTGATTGTTAATATAAATAATATATAATGAATTATTGTAGTATCAGTTATTAAAAACTGTCATATTTGCAAGGTACATCGATAATTATCCCTTGCATGCTTGATAAAATGACAGTGAGTGATTAGTGCGCCTCATCCCAGTTTTGACCGCTATCAGTCTCGACCAGTAGCGGTACTGCAAAATCGACGTTCCAGCCTTTTTCTACTGCCGTAGTCGTCAATACATCTTGCATAGCGTCAGTAATTAGCTGGCTAACTTCGTCTACTTTATCGGCATCTACTTCGAACACCAATTCATCATGAACCTGTAGCAGCATTTTGGCTTGTTCTTTAGGCAGAACTTTATCAACGGCAATCATAGCAAGCTTGATTAAATCAGCAGCAGAGCCTTGTAGTGGGGCGTTAATCGCCGCGCGCTCAGCACCTTGCTTGACCATACGATTGCTATGATTGATATCAGGCGTATAGAGCTTACGACCCAATATCGTCTCGACATAACCTTGCTCATAAGCGCTTGCACGGGTATTGATCATATAGTTTTTGACGCCTGGATAGCGCTCAAAGTACATATCGATATAGTCTTGTGCCTCGCCGCGGCTCATTTGTAGCTGCTTGGCAAGTCCAAAGGCACTCATCCCGTATAGCAGACCAAAATTAATGGCTTTAGCATTACGACGTTCGGTCGAGGTGACGTCTACGACATCCTTACCAAGTACTTCGGCAGCGGTGGCCGCGTGAATATCTAACCCTTCGTTAAAGGCGTGAGTTAGGTTCTTATCACCTGAGAAGTGCGCCATCAAGCGAAGTTCAATTTGTGAATAATCCGCTGCCAAAATAACGCGACCTTCTGGGGCGATAAAGGCTTGACGAATTAAGCGACCAGTCGCAGTACGAATGGGGATGTTTTGTAAGTTAGGATCTGTCGATGACAAACGCCCAGTGCTCGTTAATGCCTGATGGTAGCTAGTGTGTACGCGATCGGTTTCACTATCCGCGACATTATCCAGCGCATCAGTATAAGTACTCTTGAGTTTAGATAATCCACGATACTCTAGCGTAATATCGACCAATGGATGATCGATTTTTGATAGTACCGCCTCACCAGTCGAGTATTGACCAGACTTGGTTTTTTTGCCGCCAGCGACGCCTAGCTTTTCAAACAGCATCTCACCGAGCTGCTTAGGAGAGCCTAAGTTAAATTCTTCACCGGCCACTTCATAGGCGCGCTTCTCTAGGGCGATAATTTCTTCATCAAAGCGTTTTGATAGCTCGTTTAAAAACGAGCGCTTGATCAAAATACCATGCGCTTCCATTTGGCAAAGTATCTCTGCCGTTGGGATTTCTAGCTCGTGTAAAAGTTTGGCATTATTAGCATCGTTAGCCAGCTCAACGCTGAATACGTCAAATAACTGATAGGTGATGTCGGCATCTTCACAAGCATAGTCGCTCGCGATATCGATAGCCACTTGGTCAAAGGTAACTTGCTTAGCGCCTTTACCTGCTACATCTTCAAAGCTGATGGTCTGCGTTTGCAGATAATGACGTGCCAAATCGTCCATACCGTGGCGAGTAGCTGCCGCATTGATGACGTAGCTGGCAAGCATGGTGTCCATTGCCCAATTATTTAGCTGCTCATGTATGGCGCCAACTAGGTCAATATCATAGTGCGCGAGGATATGTGCATCATACTTTAGATGCTGACCAATCTTGCCGATATTTGGATTTTCTAAAACAGGTTTTAAGCGAGCTAATACCGTATCACGATCAAGCTGCTTGGCTATCAACTCATCACCTTCTAGGCTATGCGTAAGCGGAATGTAATACGCCTCATGTGCTTGCAACGCAAAGGATAAACCAACGATTTGTGCATCACGCCAATGAACGCTCGTAGTTTCGGTATCAATGACGAAGTGCGGAGCAGCTTCTAACAACTTGACCAAACTATCAAATGCTGGCTGGTCGAGTACAGAGTGCCACGCTTTATCATGGTTAGTACTGTCTTTGATGCTGTCGGTATTGGTCGATTGGAGCGATTTTGCCACCTGTGCCTGTGACTCAGTATCTGCTTGGCTATCAGCAACGCTTTTAGAGCCGTTTCCATTAGTCTTGGCAGGATGATTTGGATGATCAAGCGATGCCAGCTCATTTCTAAACTCAAGCTCATTATATAAGTCGCGCAATTCATCTATATGTGCACAAGGATCGGTATTGATTTTTAGATCATTCCAGTCTTGGCCGATGGCTAAATTGGTGACGATAGTAGCCAGCTTTCTATTAAAAGGAATATCATCAGCGTGTTCAATCAGACCTTTCGCCCCGCGACCTTTGATAAAGCCAATGTGCTTGAGCATGTTTTCAATATCACCATACTCAACGAGCAGGTCTTTAGCGGTCTTTTTGCCGATACCAGGTACACCTTTGATACCGTCAGAAGCATCACCCATTAGCGTTAAGAAATCGATCATTTGATTTGGGTTAATACCGAATTTATCGATTACTGCTGGTGTATCCGTGACTTTGCCTGTAAAGCTATCTTCCAATATCACGCAGTCATTGACCAGCTGCATCATGTCTTTATCACCCGTTGAGATGACCACATGATGGCCTTGCTCGACAGCACGATGGGCAAGTGTACCGATGATATCATCGGCCTCTGCACCTTCGATACGCAACAGCGGAATACCTAATGCAGTGACCAAACGATGAATATAAGGAATCTGCTCTACCAGCTCGATATCGATGGGCGGACGAGCGGCTTTGTAATCAGCAGACATATGATGGCGAAAAGTCGGTGATTTGGTATCGAAGCAGACCGCCATATGGGTAGGGTGATAGCGACGCATCAGCTTGAGTAATGCGTTGAGTGTACCGCGTATCGCATTGGTGATGAGGCCCTGCGAGTTTTGCATGGTTTTTGGCAGGGCATGATAAGTGCGGAACAGATAATAGGAGCCATCAACCAAAATAAAAGGCGGCTGATCTTTATCTACATGACTGGTATCCATCAGCGCCACGTTAGGCATGGTATCGAAGTTCGGCAATGCTTTTGGGTCAAGCGCTTGGTGAGAGTTGTGGTTGTTATGGGTGGTATTGTCAGCTATGTCATCAGTCATAAAAGTCACTTATCAGCTATTAGATAAAAATATATACGCTTATTATAACGATAAAATCAGCGCGTGCCGAACTGCTTAACCGTTACGAGATGTTCTATCGTGTTCTCTTTTATTGAAATCTATACTGAGTTTTCGATATTCTATTTCCGAGACAAATAAATTGCTAAAGACAAAAAAAGAACCCAGATAATCTGAGTTCTTTTTTTGTCTGATAACTATCAACTATTTGTTATTTGGTAGATTTTGACAACGAGTCTCTGACAGCGTTATTTTACTTCTGAAGAGACTTCAACATCGATGTTACCGCTGGTTGCTTTTGAATATGGGCATACTTCGTGCGCTTTCTCGACCAATTTTTGAATCTCGTCAGCAGATAGATCTGTATTATCCGCGATGACATGAATTTTTACGGCAAGCTTATATTCGTGATTGTCACCTTGTAATAGGTCTACAGAGGTCTCGACAGTTGAGCCAAATGTTGCGCTTTCCATTTTTTTGACCACGCCTAAGGCGCCATCAAAACAAGCGCCATAACCCATAGCGAGTAATTGCTCAGGATTATTACCTTTTTCATTACCGCCTGGTGGTACCATATTGATTTCAAGATCACTATCGCTTAAGGTGGCCGTACCCATGCGGCCGCCAGTAACGGTAGATTTGGTAGAATATAGAGATTTCATGACACATCCTTTGTTGTGAGTTTTTATGGTTATATTTGAGTGGTAAATCTTAATATGAAACCTAGCATAACAAATCGCTCACGCAGCTCAGTGCATAGAGAGTAAATATATACTGCTAGTTTGTAAGTGAAATTTTGAGCAAAGTTTTATTCGTTTCTAAGTTTACGATCTTATCGTACAGTCGCCAAAGAGGTACAATAGCGGCAATGAGCCATATATACGTTATCAGTACAGATAATAGAGATCTGAATCATAAGGACATTATTTGATGAATAGATGGATTGCGATACCTAGTGTTTGTTTTTTGACGACGCTTGCTTTGATAGGATGCGAAGAAGAAGACGGCGCTTATGGGACGGCTAGTAGCGAGATTACATTGACAAGCTTTGCTAATAGTTACGATAGCAAAGCCAATGCTACGGCAATTGCGCGAATTGATGAAACGTATCGTACTGGTGCGCGCGAGATCAAAACAACCAATCTCATCAACAGTTATAGTAATCAAAGCCTGAATGATTTAGACAGAACCGTGCTAGCAGATGACTTCGAGGGTCGACTCGAAAATAAAGACATTGAGGTTAATAATCGAACGGTCAAACGGCCCATCTATGAAAAAAACACCAACAACCAGCTAGACTACCAAACCACTTATAAGACGCTCAATTTATCAGGGCTGCGTGCGAACAGCTATGTTGCTAGTACAAACGTGAACAATCGGTACGGTATTATTACCGACTTAAATAACTATCCTGAAATTCCGACCAATGTTGCTTTTCCTGAAGGCTCGGTTTGTTATATCCCTGTGGTAACCAGTGAGCGCTGGTTTTTGGCATTTAATGAGAAGAACAAAACCGGATATGCTTCAATAGAAAGATGGATTGATGTAGCCAAAACTCGCTTTAGTGCGGATAGAGATCATAGAACCTCTCAGTTCGGAGTGGGCATAGGCAATCAGCAACAAGCTGCGCAAGTTATGTTTTTCGAATACGATGATCAGCCTGCTTATGAATATAGCGGTGTTGAGTACGGAAAAGACGTCTATGAAGCAAACTATGTTGCCAAAGGTAGTACCGATCCGAACACCGACAGTCGCTTTGACGTAGTCGATTGTACAATCGTTAATAAGGTGGCTGGCGATTTCTTAGCTGAGCAAATCGAACGCTACTATTAAGATGAATTGATGGCTATTGGCCGTGCTACTCAAGCATGATGATCGCAATTCACAAGCTCAAAAACACGCTTCGTTTAAATAACGTGGCGTGTTTTTTTATACGCTAATTCTGCACCCTGATGCTAAATCCGCTACAATACGCCCATTATTTATTTTATTTATTTAGAGTCACTTCTAAATCACATAACTGTTGAAGCTGAAAATTATGAGCGTAGATCCAAAGAAATTAAACAAAGAAGTTGCTAAGCGCCGCACCTTTGCCATTATCTCGCATCCCGATGCTGGTAAGACCACCATGACTGAAAAACTCCTATTATGGGGTCAAGCGATTCAGGTAGTGGGCGAAGTAAAAGGCCGTAAGACAGATCGTCATGCAACCTCAGATTGGATGAGCATGGAGCAAGAGCGTGGTATCTCGATTACGACATCTGTCATGCAGTTTCCGTATAAAGACCATATGGTCAACCTACTAGACACCCCAGGTCACGCCGACTTTAGTGAAGATACTTATCGTACGTTGACGGCAGTAGATAGTGCGCTAATGATGGTCGATGGTGCAAAAGGTGTCGAAGAACGAACCATCAAGCTGATGGAAGTGTGTCGTATGCGCGATACGCCTATCATCTCATTCGTCAACAAGCTAGATCGTCAGATTCGTGAGCCACTTGAGCTACTGAGTGAAATCGAAGCAGTTCTAAAGATCAAATGTGTACCAGTGACTTGGCCGATTGGTATGGGTCAGGATTTTGTAGGGGTGTATCACCTCGCAGAAAACAAAACCTATCTCTACGAAAAAGGTAATGGCGGCAAGATGACCGTTTCTGAGACTCGCGAAGGCTACGATTATCCCGATATTCGTGAGCGTCTAGGAACTCTGATGTTTGACGCTTTTGAAGAGTCGCTTGAGCTGGTACAGATGGCGCTAGAAGAGTTCAGTGTTGAAGCATTTTTGGCGGGTGAAATGACGCCAGTATTGTTTGGTACCGCATTGGGTAACTTTGGGGTCAACATGGTACTTGATACCTTGGTCAAGTATGCACCGCCGCCAAAAGCCCATCCAACGACTGAGCGTGAAGTATCAGCAACTGAGACAGATTTTACAGGCTTCGTCTTTAAGATTCAGGCCAATATGGATCCGCGTCACCGTGACCGCATTGCGTTCTTGCGAGTATGCTCTGGTAAGTACGAAAAGGGCATGAAAATGAAGCACGTGCGTCTGGGTAAAGACGTGCGTATCGCTGATGCTTTGACCTTTTTAGCAGGTGACCGCGAGGCACTAGAAGAAGCTTATCCAGGTGATATCATTGGTTTGCATAACCATGGCACTATCTCTATCGGTGATAGCTTCACAGCAGGCGAGGAGTTGAGCTTTACGGGTATTCCGCATTTTGCCCCTGAACTGTTCCGCCGTGTGGTGCTAAAAGATCCACTCAAATCAAAAGCGCTGCAAAAAGGTTTACAGCAGTTGAGCGAAGAGGGCGCAACGCAGGTCTTTATGCCGCAGATTAATAATGACTTAGTTTTGGGTGCAGTCGGTGTGCTACAGTTTGAAGTGGTCGCGCATCGTTTAAAAGAAGAGTACAAAGTACAGTGTACGTTTGAGCCAGTATCAATCGCTACCGTACGTTGGATTCATTGCGATGATGAAATAGCATTGGCAAAGTTTAAGAAAAAAGCCCATGACCAGTTATCGATAGATGGGGGCGGTTATCTAACCTATCTTGCACCATCACGCGTCAATTTACAGCTAATGCAAGACCGCTACCCAGAAGTGACTTTTAGTAGCACTCGCGAACATTAAATTTATTTTTATACGCCTATATCGTTTATTGATTAAGACACGCCAGCCGTGTCTTTTTTATTGGCTGTATCTGTGACTTAACCTATATCGGCGACTTAAACAGTAAAAATCAGCTATCCGTTTGCTTACATCACCTCAAAAACGTGAACAGTCTTCCTACAATACATTGCAATTGTTACGGTAGAATATTGAATAGCATTTTATATTTGTAAAAGAGGACATATGCATACTACGACTCAAACTGATGATAAATTTATATCGGCTAATCTATTTTCGATAAAGGTAAGCAAGAGACGTTTAATTGCTATGTTGGCCAGCAGCCTACTGTTAAGTGCCGTTAGTATGTCGGTAAATGCAGGAAGCTTTGTTAGCAGCACTGAGTATCTACCGTATCAACTGCCTAGTAATATACAAGAGGTGTGTAACAAGCGTGATAACTGTCCAGAGATTGAAGTTAAATATCTCAAAAGCAGTCAAAACTGGATAGATGAGATTGCCAATGCCCGTATCGATAACTTAGTCGTCAACAGTCAGATAATAGAGTCAGCACCTATCAAGGGTAAGGTCAGCGAAAAAGAAGTTGCTGCTGCTCTTGATAGCTTTGTGACTTCGCAATTTCAAGATATGCCTGATGATGTATCGTGGGGTTATAATCTGATGGTAACGCCTAATTACTTAGGTCATGTCGATGACTTTGAACTGTTTGAGATCAGCTCCTATGTCTATACTGGCGGTGCTCACGGCATGCCTTATAGCGAGTATCTAGTGTTTGACCCAAGTACCAAAAAGCAAGTCACACTTGACGATATGCTTATTTCAGGGCAAAAATCTCGTTTTGAGGCGCTTGCCTATGATGCTTATAAAACATGGGTTAAAACGGTTGCCGAAGACGTAAGTAGCTATGAGAAAAACTGGCCATTTACGTTAAGCGATAATGTGACCCTAACAGACACGGGCGTTAGCATTCGTTATCAGCATTACTCTATCAGTCCATATGCTTATGGTATGCCTGTGCTTAATATCCCGTATAGCAAGCTTGATAAAGTTATAAAGCCTCACTTTATACCAAAGTAAACACTGTATGGTGTTTGAGGAAAGTATTTAATAAACCGTGCTAGGCAACTATTATTAAAGAAATAGCGACAATACTTATCATAAATTGGCAGTAATATTTTAGAGTTATTATTTTTAGCATCATTGGATATTTAATAGAAAAATAAGGAGTTATAACATGACAAACGAGACAGACAGTATGAATACGGCAGCAAGTACAACTTGGCAGCTGAATGCATTGACAGAAGCATTAGGCGATCTGACACTGACGGTGAGTGATAGCTTATCTATAGGTCGTGGTAGTGATAACGACGTAGTGCTAGGTAGCAAGCAGGTTTCTCGCAATCACGCGGTGCTCAGTGTGTTAGATGGTCAGCTGTTTGTGAAGGACTTAGATTCTTCTAACGGTACGTTTATCAATGAGCAACGTATCGAGGGCAATGAATCTAGTCATCTAAAAGCAGATGACACACTTGGCTTTGCAAGCTTTAGCTTTCAAGTACAGGCATCTACTGCACCTGTGACGGCGTCAGAGAGTGAAACGCTAGCGCCAGTGACCACAGAAGAGCCAATAGCAGATACACATGAAAATGCAAACACAGCTGCCGTACTAGAAATACCTGCTAGTGAGCCTGTGATCGAAGAGCAAATAGTTGAGGAAAGCGTTCTTGAGGAAAATTCGAGCAAGGAAGCTCTGATTGAAGAAGAGCCGATCATAGAGCAAACAGTCAATGAGCCAGTTGTCAAAGAGACAGGTATTGATGAAGTTCTGTCTGACGCGGATGCGGCATCGTCTACGCCAATAGAAGAAACGCCAGTTGCCACAGAGGCAGTAACTAATACATCTGTACCAATAGCACCCCAAACAGAGGCTGTGACGACTACAGAGCCATCACAGACAGTATCTACTGATAGCGCGCCAGTGGTAGAAGATCAGCCAGCAATGCATGAGGAACCAGTAATGCATGAAGAGCCTGCAGTCCAAGACGAACACGACAAAACGACAAGAACAGAGTTACAAGAGGAAGCTGACCCTGAAGTCTTGAAAGCCAAACAAGCAGCTAGTGCACAGTTTTCAGGCACAGCTAATTTAGGGCAGCCGCGCGATCTTGGTACCGAAGGCAATAATGCGATGGATCAAGAAATCAGCAACCCTGCTCATGCAGGTCATGTAGAGAAAAAAGCAAGCGGCGGTTGGTTTATATGGGTATTTGTAACCATTCTAATTATCGGTTTGGCCTTATGGTTGTTTAATATGGGCGGTGCATAATCCAACTCTGCACTAGGTCTTAGTCGTAATTTTTAATCGAGAACCTTGTGGTGCTTACCATTTTTCAAACAAATAACTCATTATAGCGTCGATATTTTAGCGAATATTGGCGCTATATTTTATAGAGCAGCTTATAGTTTATTATTGCCTATAAGGTGCTAAGAGAGCGCTATTATGATGACTTTTGAAGAATATCAGGCTTTTAGAGATAGAGGCTTTAGTCACGCACCGCTAGTAAAAAAGCGTCTGATGGATGCGCAGACTCCCGTATCTGTATTCTCCAAAGTACGTGATCTAAACGGCTCTGCCTATTTGTTTGAGTCTGTGGTAGGCGGTGAGCGCTGGGCACGATACTCCATGATTGGATTGGGTAGCGATCTGATTTTGCAGTACGCTGATGGCAATATGACGACCAAACGAAATGAGCATATCGATACAGAGTCAGTAGAGAATCCCTTTGATTACCTACGTGAGTTGATGGCGCAATATCATATGCCAACCGCTGAAGATGTGCCGACGCTGCCTAGCTTCAGCGGTGGTCTAGTAGGTTACTTTGGATACGATATGGTACGTGTTATTGAGCCAAGTGTTGGCTTATCTGATGCGCCCAATCCAATGTCGATGCCAGATATGTGGCTGATGCTTTCGATGAGCGTGATTGTATTTGATAATTTAGAGAATACGCTATCAATCATCGTCTATGCTGACTGTCAGTCTGAAGATGGTTACAGTTCAGCTATTCGCGATTTAGAACAAATTGAAGAAAAGCTAGCAGAACCGTCCAATCTGCGCGCACCTGTAATGCCCACGCCTAAATTTATATCACAAACAGGGTCCGAAAAATACTGTAGCGATGTCAATAAAATAAAAGACTACATCGCTGCAGGTGACGTCATGCAGGTAGTGCCAGCGCAGCGTTTGACAGCGGACTATACAGGCGACTCTCTAGCCGTCTATCGTGCGCTTCGCTACCTAAATCCATCACCGTATCTGTTTTTGGTGCATGGCTATACACTCGATGATCACAAACGCTTTGATATTATCGGTGCTTCTCCTGAAATCCTATCCCGTATCGAAAATGGAAAAGTGACGGTAAGGCCGCTAGCAGGGACACGGCAACGTGGACAAGATGATGCTGAAGACCTAGCGCTTGAGCAAGAGCTGCTAAATGATGAGAAGGAGACAGCCGAGCATTTGATGCTCATAGACTTAGGCCGTAACGATATTGGCCGCGTCTGTGAGTATGGCAGTGTCAAAGTCACAGAAAAGATGTTTATAGAGCGCTACTCACAAGTGATGCATATTGCATCCAATGTTGAAGGTACGATACGAGCTGACAAAGACGCACTAGATGTGTTTTGTGCGACTTTTCCCGCTGGGACGCTATCAGGTGCACCCAAAATTCGCGCCATGCAAATCATTGATAAGATAGAGCCAGTACGTCGAACGGTGTTTGGTGGCTCAGTAGGCTACTTAGGTTGGAATGGTAATATGGACACCGCCATTGCTATTCGCACTGCAGTGATGCGACGCGGTGAAATTCATATCCAAGCAGGAGCAGGGGTAGTTGCTGATTCTGTACCAGAAGCAGAATGGGATGAAACCAATAAAAAAGCATTGGCCTTAATAAAAGCAGTAGAAATGGCCTGTAATGGTCTGCGAATTCGTTAGGGAAATAGCCAGTGATATGGCAAAATAAAGGCTACAAGTAAAACGCCAGTTTATTGCCATATTTTTATTCACAAAAAACTGAGCTTAATCAGTGTCTTAAATATTTATATCAAATTAATTTAAAAAAAGATAAAAAAGTGCTTGCGCATCTCAAAATATTTGATAGAATAGCCACCACTTTAAGAGAACAAGCCGACTTAGCTCAGTTGGTAGAGCAACTGACTTGTAATCAGTAGGTCGCCAGTTCGATCCCGGCAGTCGGCACCATCTCTCTTGAAGTAGCTTTTTATGAATATGTCTTAAACTAAAGCCATTTTTGTTTAAAGCACCCTAAGGTGGGATTGGGGAGCGGTCAAACCCAACAGACTGTAAATCTGTCGCGAAAGCTTCGAAGGTTCGAATCCTTCTCCCACCACCATATTTTCTAAAGTTTGTCATAGCGCCAAGCATGCTCTATATATCTACTAACTCTCGATTAGAGTTATCTTGAATAAGAGTAAATGCGGGTGTGGTATAATGGTAACACCTTAGCCTTCCAAGCTAATGACGCGGGTTCGATTCCCGCCACCCGCTCCATATATACACTATCGCAAAGCATAACAATTAATAATCACGACAGTCAGTAATATTGCTGCATCGTGATATTTTTTTTAGTGCAACTCAAAGGTTTCAACATACGCTCATATAGCTCAGCGGTAGAGCACTCCCTTGGTAAGGGAGAGGTCTCGAGTTCAATTCTCGATATGAGCTCCATTTATTGTTTGTATCCTTTGTGTTTGTTTTGCTATTTATATAGCTTTGCCTCGATATCGAAATTATAGAATATTGAAATATACAATAGCAGTAGTACAATAAATAATGATTTAAAGGTGACACTGAGGTGTTGCCTTTTAGTGCTGTCAGTATGTTAATAAATATTGTTTTATAATCTTATATAACAATATCAAATCTGATATGCAGACATTTATGCATTATTTTTTGCATTCTGGTTTTCCTATTTTTATTGCAATTGTGTTTTTTAAAAAAGAATGGAAAAGAGCATATCTGATTTTGCTTGCAACCATGTTAGTTGATATCGATCATTTGGTAGCGAATCCGATATTCCAGGCAAATAGATGTAGCATTAATTTTCATCCATTACATACTTATTATGCGATGCTGGTGTATTTTGTTTTACTCTTTCTTCGTAAGCCCTTTAATATCATTGGAATTGGTCTACTGTTCCATATGTTGACGGATGTTACGGATTGTTTGATGATGTCAGTCAGCTAATATCGCGACTTTGGATATCAGAGCACTTTGAATATCAGAACAATGATGCAGTGGTAAGACAAGTTACAATCAATCGATTTTTATATCTACAGATTATAGAGAAGTTGATTTCGATTGGTAGATGTATGACTATTTAAGACAAGTCAGCGTATAATAACGGATACAAGAATTGGTTCGGAGCATTGTTTAAGCAGTGGTTCGTGCGGTTGATAGCTAGGTTCATAATAGTTCTATTCTTTTATAAGCCTTTCAACAGCTTTTTATTGAACATTCACCAAAAAAAGAGGAAATACCCATGGCAAAGGCCAAGTTTGAACGTAACAAGCCACACGTTAACGTCGGAACCATCGGACACGTTGACCACGGTAAAACAACCCTTACCGCAGCTATCGCAACTGTAG
>Ga0209295_1000238_pt1 | contig 40835 bp, 40 predicted proteins | sample Porto_5metaG_FD_187428 | JGI IMG/M metagenome (GOLD analysis project Ga0209295, IMG submission 187428) | Marine algal microbial communities from Porto, Portugal - Porto_5 metaG (SPAdes) (version 2) | ecosystem: Host-associated > Algae > Red algae > Unclassified | place: Portugal: Porto... | reverse complement strand
TAGTTGTTGGCTACTTTGTTCGTAAAACCATTGCAGAAGCAAAAATATCCGGCGCAAGAAACATGGCCGAACAAATTGTTGAGGATGCAAAGCGTGATGCGGAAGCATTGAAGAAAGAAGCGCTCTTAGAAGCGAAAGATGAAATTCATTCGTTTCGTGTAGAGGCGGAGCAAGAAGTTCGTGAAAGACGTAATGAGCTTCAAAGACAAGAAAACCGTTTACTTCAAAAAGAGGAAAACCTTGATCGCAAGGACGAATCTTTAGATAAACGGGAGTCCCTGTTGGAGAAGAGAGATCATTCTCTGAATGAACGACAACAACATATTGAAGAGATGGAAAGCAAAGTGGATGATATGATTCGTTTGCAGAAAGCTGAGTTGGAGCGTATTTCTAGTCTAACTCGAGATGAAGCGAAACAAATCATTCTGGATCAAGTTGAAAATGAGCTTTCCCACGACATTGCAGTCATGACGAAAGAATCTGAAAACCGGGCGAAAGAAGAGGCTGATAAAAAAGCGAAAAACATTCTTTCACTTGCGTTACAGCGTTGTGCAGCTGATCATGTAGCTGAAACAACAGTATCTGTAGTCAATCTTCCAAATGATGAGATGAAAGGTCGTATTATCGGACGTGAGGGACGAAATATCCGTACGTTAGAAACGTTAACAGGTATTGACCTGATCATTGATGATACACCTGAAGCTGTTATCTTATCGGGCTTTGATCCGATAAGACGTGAAACAGCGAGGATAGCTCTGGACAAGCTAGTCCAGGATGGACGTATTCATCCTGCACGAATTGAAGAAATGGTGGAAAAATCACGCCGTGAAGTCGATGATTATATCCGCGAGATGGGTGAGCAAACGACATTTGAAGTCGGAGTTCACGGTTTGCATCCGGATCTCATCAAAATTCTCGGTCGCTTAAAATTCCGTACAAGTTATGGACAAAATGTCCTGAAGCATTCAATTGAGGTTGCACATCTTGCAGGTCTCATGGCTTCAGAGCTTGGAGAAGATGCAAAGCTTGCAAAACGAGCAGGTCTTCTGCATGACATTGGAAAAGCCATTGATCATGAAGTAGAAGGAAGCCACGTGGAAATTGGCGTTGAGCTTGCGACGAAATATAAAGAGCATCCTGTTGTCATCAACAGTATTGCATCTCACCATGGTGACCAAGAACCGACATCTATTATCGCTGTTCTTGTTGCGGCAGCCGATGCATTATCTGCAGCACGCCCTGGTGCAAGAAGTGAGACGCTTGAAAATTACATTCGGAGACTTGAGAAATTAGAAGACATCTCTGAATCTTATGAAGGTGTTGAAAAATCGTTTGCGATACAAGCTGGACGTGAAGTGCGTATTATGGTGAAGCCAGATTCAATTAATGATCTTGAAGCTCACCGTCTAGCAAGGGATATTCGTAAGCGGATTGAGGACGAGCTCGATTACCCTGGTCACATTAAAGTGACAGTTATTCGAGAAACTCGCGCAGTAGAGTATGCAAAATAGAGCGGTGCGCTTAGCGCCGCTTTATTTTTTTGTGTAAATATGCAACACTGATAAGAAGATCATTTTATAAGAGAAAGGGTTCAAAACGTATGAAAATATTATTTGTTGGAGATATCGTTGGTTCACCTGGCAGAGATACACTGAAAGAATACTTGCCAAAGCTAAAGAAAAAATATCAGCCACACTTTACGATTGTCAATGGAGAAAATGCGGCTCATGGGAAAGGACTCACAGAGAAAATCTATCACGAGCTGCTTCAAGCTGGGGCTGATGTGCTCACGATGGGGAACCATACATGGGATAAAAGAGACATTTTCGATTTCATCGATGATGCACCCCATATTGTTCGTCCGGCAAACTTCCCGCAAGGTACACCAGGGAAAGGGCTCACTTTTATTAAAAAACAAGGTAAAGAACTAGCTGTCATCAACTTGCAAGGCCGCACATTTTTACCTCCGATTGACTGCCCATTTCAAAAAGTAGATGAGCTCATAGCAGAAGCTTCAAAACGTACACCGTTTATTTTTATTGATTTTCATGGTGAAGCCACAAGTGAAAAGCAAGCAATGGGCTGGTATACAGACGGCCGTGCATCATGTGTCGTTGGAACGCATACACATGTTCAAACAGCAGATAACCGCGTCTTGCCAAAAGGAACTGCTTATATTTCGGATGTTGGCATGACTGGTCCTTATGACGGTATTTTAGGTGTTGATCGGGAAACGATTATTAAACGATTTAAAACGAGCCTCCCTGTCCGTTTTGAAATTGCAGAAGGCCGCACGACATTAAGTGCAGTGATCGTAGAAATTGACGAACCGTCGAAAAAAGCTGTCAAAATTGATCGAATTTTGATAAATGATGACCATATTTTCTTTGAATAAATATTCACATATTTATTTCAGAAAAATATTAATCAGAAAGAAGGAATATGCGCCCTCTATCGTGAATATAGTAAAAATGGTAGGTAGCCTGCTATTTTTGAAAAACATTTTGGGGATGGATTTTCAAAAAAATAGCAACATCTAACAAAGATTGTTCTAATGAACACTCACTTATCCATTGTAAATTTAAGGGGGAGCAAAAATGGAAATTTTAAAAGTTTCAGCAAAGTCAAATCCAAATTCAGTAGCAGGAGCATTAGCCGGCGTTTTACGTGAACGCGGTGCAGCGGAAATACAGGCTATCGGCGCTGGAGCACTGAATCAGGCGGTCAAGGCTGTCGCCATTGCAAGGGGATTTGTTGCGCCTAGCGGAGTGGATTTGATATGCATTCCAGCCTTTACTGACATTCTTATCGATGGAGAAGAAAGAACAGCAATCAAACTGATTGTTGAACCACGATAATTCTAATTTTATTATTTTCAACCTGCTTACATCATGTAAGCAGGTTGTTTTTGTTTACCGCTATACATTTCTCATATAACATATTTCTTTCACAAAATAGATAGAAAATGACATATTAGAGCTTGCATTTTTTCACCATGATGATAAATTAAGATTAAGTTGAAAATACTTCATCAAAAATAAATATTTAAGTAGGTGAAATAATGATCGAAGCTTTTTTAAAAAGAGGAAAGCTTGTTTTTATTTTATTTTTTATCGTTCTCATTGCTGGAGGTTATTTGTTTACACAGCTTCCTAAACGAGAACTGCCAGAGTTTCAAGCAAATATTGTAACCATTTCGACTGTTTTCCCTGGTGCTGATGCAAAACAGGTAGAAAGTGATGTCACCAATAAGCTCGAGTCGGCCATTTCTGATATCAATGGTGTAGAGAAGACAAGCTCTGTTTCTGCTATTGGTTTCTCAAATATTGTGCTTGAAATTGATGATCAAGCCGATTTTCAAAAGGTGGCAAGTCAAATCAAGAGTGAAACCACAAATGCCGCCTCTTCTTTTCCAGATGGTGTGATGGAGCCAGATGTAAAGGATGAGTTTGGCAACGTGCCAGTTGGTTCATATATGATTGTAGCAAGTAACTCATCTGAGTTAGCAAAAAGTCAGGAATCGCTGCGTGCGTTAAAAGAAAAAGTGGAGGACATCAAAGGTGTTGATGGTGTCGTCATCAAAGGGTTCAATGACAAACAAGCAATATTGAACTTGGATTCAAGTAAACTGGAGGATAATGGGTTAAACGTGACCGATGTCACAAATGCCATCAATCAAGAATTTGACACATCCCCTCTAGGTGACGTCCAGGCAGATGGAGAAAAGGTCAAGCTGTCCATTGATGCCTATGATCGTTTAGATCAAATGAAAAAGATTGAGATTTTCTCAAAAACGAGCCGAGAGCCTGTTACAATCGGTGAGCTTGGTCGTTTAAAAGAAGTAGAAAAAGAGAAAAGTGATATCGTTTCATATAACGGAAAGCCAGCCTATTCATTTACAGTCAATATTAAGCCAGGACTGGATATTCCTAAAATGTATGACAAAGTCAGTGCGGTCATTGAAAAAGAGAAAGAGCTGCCAAATGGTGTGGATTGGATAGACTACTATTCACAAAAAAGTGAAGTAGATGCCATTTTTAACGATTTAATCAAAGAAGCGATCGTGGCCGTCATCGCCGTCATTGTCGTCACCACACTTGGTCTAACCATTGGTGGTGCGTTTATCGTTTCACTTGCGATTCCGCTATCCATAACGATCGGAACCATCCCGCTGCCGTTTTTACAAGTGGACCTAAATCAAATTTCAATTATTGGCTTTATCATTGCGCTAGGGATACTTGTAGATGACGCCATTGTCGTCAACGATAATATTTTGAGGCAGATGAAAAAATACGAAAGTCCGCTTAAAGGAACAATTGCAGGTGTAAAAGAAGTGGCTGGATCCATTTTGACGTCAACACTAGCTGTTGTCTTTGCTTTCTTGCCGCTTGTTTTCCTTTCTGGTGCGAACGGTTCATTTATTCGAGCGTTACCGTCTGTTCTAGTCACAACTGTACTTGCGTCAATGGTCATTTCATTGACACTTGTGCCAGTGTATCAATATACAGCAAACCGAAAAAGAAAGAACAAGAAGATTCAAAAAGAACCGGGCTTTTTAGGCAAACCATTAAAAAGGTTAGCCGATTTTTATGCAGATCGAGTACTGACAAACATCGTGAAGCGACCACTTCTCATTGGATTAAGTGGTTTGCTCGTTGCCACACTTGCCTTTTTGCTTATTTTCGCCACACCATTTGAGTTTTTCCCTGCGGCGAATAAGAAAGAGGTTGTTGTCACTGTGACACTGCCAAGTGAAACAACCTTAGATAAAACGAATGAAACATTAGAGAAAATAGAACAAGAGATCAAACAGCAAAAAGGCATTGAAGAGACGGCCATTTTTGCAGGCGGCGGTGTGCCGAACTTGTTTAATGAAAGTATCTCAAACGCAAGTGATCATACGGGTCAGGTTGTTGTCAGAGTAGACAATGAGCAGATGACAAGCAAAGCATTGATCGATCGTATGACAGAGCCATTGCGAAAGAAATTTAAAGATGCTGATATCTTTATGAAAACCATTGTTCAAGGACCGCCAACTGGAGCGCCTGTGACCGTAACCATTGCAGGAGAACAATTTTCAAAGCTCGTGGATGTGAAAGAGAAGCTCACAAAAGAAATGAAAGAAAGCGGAGCAAGTCTGATCACAGACGATGTCAATCAACCGGTGAAAACCATCTCATTTGAATTAAATCGTGACCGAATGGCAGAGGATGGGCTCACTGCTCAGTTTGTCAGCAGACAGCTTGGCCTTGTCACAGAAGGAATTCCTTTAGGCACCTTTAAACAAGGAACAGATGACATCGACCTCGTAGTGAAACAAGACATGAGCACACATCAAAACGGACTGAAGCTAAAAGACATCAAGGTGCCTGTGAGTACAAATGAGGGGGGAATGCCTCAACTTGAGCCGCTTAGCCGATACGTAAAGGAAAAAGAAACAGAGCAGTATGAAAGCATTCCGCATGAAAACGGGATGCCGACGATCACGTTAAAGGCATATCCTGGTACATCAGATACGTTTAAAGACGATATGACAGAAGTTGTAAATGAAGTTGGGGAAAGCGATGCAGCGAAGAATTTGACCATTTCTCAGGGCGGAGAAAATGAAGATCAAACCCAATTCTTTATTGAAATTAGTCTCTTATTTGGGGTAGTCCTGCTGCTCATTTATGTGACCATCGCTTTCCAGTTCAATTCACTCATGCTGCCGCTTTTAGTTCTTGGAACGGTTTACTTAGCGATATCCGGAGCCATTATTGGACTATTTGTCACTCAAACGCCGTTTAGCTTTATGGCCACAATGGGGATTGTCTCATTGGCAGGTATTGTTGTCCGAAATGCGGTCGTTTTGTTTGAATTTATTGAACAGAGGCGAAAGCAAGGTCTCGATCAACAGGCAGCTGTGATTGAAGCGGGGAGGGCAAGGATTAGACCTATTTTGCTGACAGCATTTACAGCACTTGTCGCTCTTATGCCCGTTGCTTTAAGTAATGACCCACTCTTTAAGCCGCTAGCGATCTGCATCGTATCAGGTGTCTTTTTCTCAACGATTCTGACACTACTGATTGTGCCGGCTTTATATGTAGCTGTTTCAAAAAAACGCTGACAACTTAAAAGCAAATCTCCGAATAAAAGGAGATTTGCTTTTTTTTTTAGAAAAATATCTAAAAAAATATGTGGAGTGTTCATTTGTCTTCTCCTGAAAGACAGTGGTATTTACGTCTAAAATAAGACATGATAAGATCGGATTGGGAGAAGTTTTTTAACAAAGGGGTTGTACGTCATGTGTGGAACGATGAAAGCGATTGTTAAAAAAGAAAGCGCTTACGGAGCGACGATGATGGAAATGCCGATTCCAGAAATAAGTGATCATGAAGTGCTCATCCAGGTAAAGGCTACATCGATATGCGGAACGGATGTGCATATTTATAATTGGGATGATTGGGCGAAGGGGAGAGTCCAAGCACCGTACATTTTTGGTCATGAATTCACAGGGGAAGTTGTCAAAACGGGGAACCAAGTCTCACGAGCAAAAGTAGGGGATTTTGTATCGGCTGAGACGCATATTGTCTGTAATCAGTGTTATATGTGTTTAACGGGTCAGCAGCATTTGTGCAGCGAAACGAAAATTTTAGGGGTAGACATTGATGGCTGTTTTGCTGAATATGTCAAAGTACCAGAACAAAATGTGTGGCATAATCCAGCTCAAATGCCAGTGGAACTTGCATCTATTCAAGAACCGCTTGGAAATGCTGTTCATACAGTTCTGCATACACCTGTTTCAGGAAAGTCAGTGGCGATTTTTGGCTGTGGTCCCATTGGTTTAATGGCGATTGCGGTTGCAAAAGCCTCCGGGGCTGTCCAAGTGTTCGCTGTTGATAAAAATGAATACAGACTGGATCTTGCCCGTAAAATGGGTGCAGATCATATCGTGGATATCGGAAAAGATGATCCTGTTGCCATGATTAAGCAGCTCACGCGGATGGAAGGGGCAGACGTGATGTGTGAGATGTCAGGACATCCCGTTGCGATTAATCAAGCACTCGAAGCTTGTGCAAATGGAGGGAAAGTGAATATACTAAGTTTGCCAGAGCGGCCGGTAACCATTGACATTACGAATCAAATTGTTTTTAGGGGATTAACCGTGCAAGGGATCACGGGGAGAAAAATGTTTGAGACGTGGCGTCAAGTATCCGAACTTTTAAGAACGAATACCATTGATGTACAGCCGGTTGTCACCCATACGCTGCCATTTGAAGATTTTGAAAAGGGATTTGAACTCATGAGAAATGGTACGTGCGGGAAGGTCGTACTGATCATGCCATCATATCAAAGGGGGACGAAATGATGAAAGAATTTACGTATTTACAAGATGAATTGGACACAATGAAGCAGCAAGGCACCCATCAAACACTGAAAGAAATCGATTCCAAACAATCTTCCACGGTGACATTAAATGAACAATCCGTCATACAACTCTCTTCAAATAACTACTTAGGTCTCACCTCACATCCAAGGCTGATGAAAGCGGCAAAAGAGGCGATTGATGAATTCGGTGCTGGAACAGGATCTGTACGAACCATTGCTGGAACGATGACAATGCATGAACGGCTTGAAAAAAAGCTCGCAGCTTTTAAAAAGACAGAGGCAGCCCTCGTATTCCAATCAGGCTTTACGACCAACCAAGGGGTCTTATCCAGTATTCTCACAAAAGATGATATTGTCATTTCAGATGAGCTGAACCATGCCTCAATCATCGATGGGATTCGCTTAACAAAGGCAGATAAAAAAGTATATGCTCATTCTAATATGGAAGAGCTTGAGAAAATTTTAAAGAAATCGATGAATTACCGCGTCCGTCTTATCGTGACAGATGGTGTTTTCTCAATGGATGGAGATATTGCACCGCTTCCTGAGATTGTAAGACTTGCAGAAGCATATGATGCCTTTGTGATGGTAGACGATGCCCATGCGTCTGGAGTACTTGGTGCAAATGGGCGCGGAACAGTGAATCATTTTCAACTTGACGGCAGAGTGCATATTCAGGTTGGCACACTTAGTAAGGCAGTTGGTGTGCTAGGCGGTTACGTCGCTGGTTCTGCCGTTTTAATCGATTACTTAAAGCATAAAGCAAGACCGTTTTTATTCAGCACCTCACATCCGCCGGCTGTCACAAGAGCCTGTGAAGAAGCCATTGAAGTACTGTTAGACGAACCAGAGCGCATTGAAACACTTTGGGAGAACGCGGCCTATTTTAAAGAAAAAGTTATCGGTCTTGGATTTGAGGTGGCACCAACAGAAACGCCTATTATTCCGATGATGATTGGAGACGAGGCACTCACTTTCCGTTTTTCAAAAGCATTAATCGAGCGCGGCGTTTTCGCTCAAGGCATTGCTTTCCCAACTGTAGCGAAAGGAAAAGCGAGAATTAGAGCCATCATCACAGCAGAGCACACAAAAGAAGAGCTTGACCGTGCACTGACAATCATCGAAGAAGAAGCAAAAAAACTGAATATACTTGATTGAGAGAGCTGAGGCTCTCTTTTCTTTTGATCAAGAGTATTGATGACTGTCCAGATGAATAGACATTTTTCATAGAAAAAACACATATGAATTTATTTTCAATTCACGACAAAATAGTCTATACTGTAGGGTGGAGCTTGGTTTGAAAGGAGTACAAATTCATGAATGAAGAGCAGAGAAAAGCGAGCGGACAAGTAAGTTCATCGGACAAAAAATCCGAGAAGGACTACAGCCAATATTTTGAAGCTGTGTACATTCCGCCTTCCTTAAAAGATGCAAAAAAACGGGGTAAAGAAGAAGTCGAATACAATCAATTTCAAATTGACGAGCGGTTTCAAGGGTTAGGGAACGGCCGCAAGTTTTATATTCGCACATATGGCTGTCAAATGAATGAGCATGACACAGAAGTGATGGCTGGTATTTTTATGGCGCTTGGTTATGAACCAACAAATTCGACTGAAGATGCGAATGTCATCTTATTAAACACTTGTGCCATTCGTGAGAATGCAGAAAACAAAGTGTTTGGAGAGCTTGGTCATTTAAAAGCATTAAAGCGTGAAAAGCCAGATTTAATCTTAGGCGTCTGCGGATGCATGTCGCAAGAAGAATCTGTCGTTAACCGTATTTTAAAGAAACACCCATTTGTTGACTTGATTTTCGGTACCCACAACATTCACCGCCTGCCAGAGCTATTATCTGAATGCTACCTTTCAAAAGAAATGGTCATTGAGGTTTGGTCTAAAGAAGGCGATGTGATTGAAAATCTTCCGAGAGCCCGCCAAGGAAAAATTAAGGGCTGGGTGAATATTATGTACGGTTGTGATAAATTCTGTACATACTGTATCGTCCCTTACACGCGTGGTAAGGAAAGAAGCCGCCGTCCGGATGAAATTATTCAAGAGGTCAGACGCTTAGCAGCAGAAGGATATAAAGAAATTACCCTTCTTGGTCAAAACGTGAATGCGTATGGAAAAGATTTTGAAGACATGGAATATGGTCTTGGTCACCTAATGGATGAGCTGCGTAAAATCGATATTCCACGTATCCGTTTTACAACAAGCCACCCGCGTGACTTTGATGATCACCTAATTGAAGTGCTTGCCAAAGGCGGTAACCTTCTCGACCATATTCATTTGCCGGTTCAATCAGGTAGTTCTTCTGTGCTGAAACTCATGGCAAGAAAATACGACCGTGAACGTTACCTTGACCTAGTGCGTAAAATCAAAGAGGCAATGCCAAATGCTTCATTAACAACGGACATTATCGTTGGGTTCCCAAATGAAACAGATGAGCAGTTTGAAGAGACGCTTTCCCTCTATCGTGAGGTTGAGTTTGATGCGGCTTATACGTTCATTTACTCTCCAAGAGAAGGAACACCAGCAGCCAATATGAAAGACAACGTGCCAATGCGTGTAAAAAAAGAACGTCTGCAGCGCCTGAATGCACTCGTAAATGAAATTTCTGCGAAAAAAATGAAGGAATATGAAGGGCAGACTGTCGAAGTATTAGTAGAGGGTGAAAGTAAAAACAACCCTGAGATCCTAGCCGGATATACAAGTAAAAGCAAGCTTGTGAATTTTAAAGCACCAAAAGAAGCGATTGGCAACATCGTCAAAGTGAAAATCACACAAGCCAAAACTTGGTCTCTTGACGGAGAAATGGTTGGAGAAGCTATCGAGGTGAATTAAAATGACGCTTTATTCAAAGAAAGAGATTGTCGAGCGCGCAAGAGAGCTCGCGAAAATGATTTCTGAAACAGAAGAAGTTGATTTCTTCAAAAAAGCAGAAGCGCAAATCAATGAAAACACAAAAATTGCAGCGATCATTAATCAAATTAAGGCGCTTCAAAAGCAAGCTGTGAATTTAAAGCATTATGGCAAACATGAAGCCTTAAAACAAGTGGAAGAAAAAATTGATGCCCTGCAAGAAGAACTGGATGAGATCCCAGTGATTCAAGAATTCAAAGAATCACAAACAGAGGTTAATTCCCTGCTTCAGCTTGTAGCGCACACAATTTCTAATCAAGTAACGGATGAAATCATTCTTTCAACCGGCGGTGACCTCTTATTAGGAGAAACCGGTTCAAAAGTGAAAAACTCATCCCCAAGTTGCTCCATTAAATGAGAAAACCCCGCAGATGCGGGGTTTTTTGTTTGTGTATTCTTATCTATATTTGTTATTTGTAGTTTAAAGGCTGTGACATCAACAATTTGTTGACGCCACAGCCCCTATTTTATTTTATATGGTTAGTTTATTTCTTTATGAAATACCTAATACGAGTTAAAAGAAGTAAAAATTTTTTGATATTCATTTTAATCTTTAATTCTAAACGAAAATTTATATTAATTTTTATATATAGCCACTCCTAAAGGGACTGTGACTTCATTATTAAATCACATCTTTCAGCTTCCATCAACCTCAATCTCTCACTCTCCAACTTTTCCAATTTTCAAGGCAAGTTTATGGGCGACCATGCATACACTGAAACAGAAATGAATTTAATTGAACATGAGACTCAAAATCGTGACACACTAGACGAATGCCCAGCATAAGATAAAACGATCAAGAACAAGGAGGCATGCCGGAATGTCTGAATACAGAGAAATTATTACAAAAGCGGTGGTTGCAAAAGGGAGGAAATTTACCCAAAGCACACACACCATTTCTCCATCGCAAAAACCAACCAGCATCCTAGGCGGTTGGATCATTAATCATAAGTATGATGCTGAAAAGGTCGGTAAAACAGTTGAGATTGAAGGTACATTTGATATTAACGTGTGGTATTCTTACGCAGACAACACGAAAACCGAAGTGGTCACAGAACGTGTAAAATATGTAGATATCATCAAACTGAGATATAAAGATAAAAACTTCCTTGATGATGAGCACGAAGTGATTGCGAAAGTCTTACAGCAGCCCAATTGCTTAGAAGTCACCATTTCTCCAAATGGCAATAAAATTGTCGTTCAAGCAGAGCGTGAATTCATTGCTGAAGTAGTAGGGGAAACCAAAATTGTTGTAGAAGTCAATTCAAGCTGGAAAGAAAAAGATGATCACGAATGGGAAGAAGAAGTGGATGAGGAATTAGAAGATATTCATCCAGAATTCCTCGCGGGTGATCCAGAAGAGTAATTGATGACTAGGGCGCATATCCCCCTAGTTTTTTTGTGCCTTGATCTAGGGAAAAAAGGTGAATTTTTATGCTATAATGAAAGATGGTATGAATTCGAAAGTAATATAGTGAGGGATTAGAAATATGGCAAGTTATACGCCCATGATACAGCAATATTTAAAGATCAAGGCAGATTACCAAGATGCCTTTTTATTTTTTCGCTTAGGCGATTTTTATGAAATGTTTTTTGATGATGCAAAAGAAGCAGCACAAGAATTAGAAATTACGTTAACAAGCAGGGATGGCGGCACGATTCCAATGTGTGGTGTTCCATATCATTCTGCGTCTGCATACATAGAACAACTGATAGAAAAAGGCTATAAAGTCGCCATTTGTGAGCAGGTGGAAGACCCTAAAACGGCAAAAGGTGTGGTCAAAAGAGAGGTCGTTCAACTGATTACACCAGGTACGGTCATGGATGGCAAAGGACTGAATGAAAACGAAAATAACTTTATCGCGTCTGTTTCCAGCTTTCAAAATGGCTACGGTCTTGCGCTTTCCGATTTATCAACAGGTGAAAACATGGCGGCTTTCATTGAACGGTTAGATGAAGTTGTGTCTGAAATTTATTCTGTCGGTGCAAAAGAGATTGTGGTATCAAAGCAGCTCGATGAAGAAACAGTGAAAACCCTGAAGGAACGCTGCCAAGCGACCATCTCATACGAAGATAGCGATGAATTAATAGATGAAGCTGAACGACTCGTTTCTCATCTTGACGAGCATCTGAAAATAGCATTTTTAACACTCTATGCATACTTAAGAAGAACGCAAAAAAGGAGTCTTGATCATCTTCAGCAAGTTCAAGTATTTGAGCTTGAACAAACAATGAAAATTGATCTTTACTCAAAGCGAAACCTTGAATTAACAGAAACCATCCGTTCAAAAAGCAAGAAGGGTTCTTTATTATGGCTCTTAGATGAAACAAAAACGGCAATGGGTGGAAGATTGCTGAAGCAATGGATCGATCGTCCGCTCATCCGCCTTTCACAAATCAAAGAACGCCAGGAAATGGTGCAAATTCTGATGGAACATTTCTTTGAGCGAGAGGATCTGCGAGAACGTTTAAAGCAAGTGTATGATCTTGAACGTCTAGCAGGCCGTGTGGCATTTGGAAATGTGAATGCCCGTGATCTTATTCAATTGAAAGAATCTCTCAAGCAAGTGCCGGCTATTAAAGAGCTTGTCCATTCTCTCCCAGAGGGTATGGCGAAATCTAGAGCAAATGACATTGACCCATGCGGTGATTTACTTGATTTATTAGAAGATGCTCTTTATGAGAATCCGCCGATGACGTTAAAAGAAGGCAATTTGATTAAAGATGGCTACAATGCAAAATTAGATGAATATCGTGATGCGAGCCGAAACGGGAAAGACTGGATTGCTCGTCTTGAACAGCAAGAAAGAGAATATACAGGCATTCGATCGTTGAAAGTCGGCTTTAATAAAGTGTTTGGCTACTATATCGAAGTGACCCGTGCAAATACGCATTTATTAGAAGAAGGCCGTTATGAAAGAAAACAAACCCTTGCCAATGCAGAGCGGTATATTACACCTGAATTGAAAGAAAAAGAAGCCCTTATTCTTGAGGCGGAATCAAATATTAGTGAATTGGAATATGAACTATTTTCTGCGCTTCGGGAACAAGTAAAAGCGTATATTCCTAGATTACAGTTGCTCGCAAAACAAATGAGTGAGCTTGATGCGCTGCAATGCTTTGCGACTGTGAGTGAAAAGCGGCGTTATGTCCGCCCTGAATTTTCACAAGATGAAGTGGAAGTCATTGATGGTCGTCATCCTGTTGTTGAAAAAGTGATGGATCATCAAGAGTATGTGCCGAATGACTGCCAAATGGGCAAAGGGAGACAAACCTTGCTCATTACTGGTCCGAATATGTCAGGGAAAAGCACATATATGAGACAAATGGCATTGATCTCGATTCTTGCGCAAATTGGCTGTTTTGTGCCAGCATCAAAGGCAACCCTTCCGATTTTTGATCAAATCTTTACACGTATTGGGGCGGCAGATGATTTGATTTCTGGTCAAAGTACTTTTATGGTAGAGATGCTCGAAGCAAAAAATGCGATGGTACATGCGACAAAGAACAGCTTGATTTTATTTGATGAGATTGGACGCGGGACAAGCACTTATGATGGAATGGCTCTTGCACAGGCAATCATTGAATTTGTGCATGATCATATTGGTGCCAAAACCCTTTTCTCCACTCATTATCATGAACTGACGGTACTGGAATCCCAATTAAGCGAACTGAAAAATGTCCACGTACGAGCAGAAGAACATGAAGGGACAGTTGTTTTCTTACATCAAATCAAAGAAGGAGCAGCGGATAAAAGCTACGGCATCCATGTAGCGCAGCTTGCTGAACTGCCTGATGCGATCATTGATCGAGCTCAGACCATCTTAACGGAGCTTGAGAGCGGATCACATGAAGTGATTCCGCGCGTCTCTAAAGCCCCGAAAAAAGAAATGGCTGAGGAAAAACAGCAGCTTTCTTTCTTTGAAGTGGAAGAAAAACCGCAAACAAAACCTGTGCTGAAAAACAAAGATCAAGCAGTGATCGAAGAATTGAAGTCATTTAATTTAATGGATATGACACCGCTTGAAGCGATGACAAAGCTATATGAATTGCAAAAGAAATTATAATGTAAGGTGAGGTGAGCAAGAAATGGCAAAGATTATTCAGTTATCCGATGACCTATCAAATAAAATTGCAGCTGGTGAAGTGGTCGAACGCCCGGCTTCGGTCGTGAAGGAGCTCGTGGAAAATGCGATCGATGCTAGTAGTACTGTCATTGAAATCGATGTAGAAGAAGCAGGACTTTCTTCTATTAGAATTATTGATAATGGGGTGGGAATCGATGCTGAAGATTGTAAGCTCGCCTTTCAGCGTCATGCGACGAGTAAAATCAAAGATGAAAATGATCTGTTTCGTGTCAGGACGCTCGGTTTCAGGGGGGAGGCGCTGCCAAGTATTGCCTCCGTCTCTCACTTAGAAATGAAGACAAGTACCGGTGAAGGTGCTGGAACACACATAGCTCTCCAAGGCGGGAAGATCATTTCGGAGAAAAAAACCTCTGGCCGTCGCGGCACCGAAATTGTGGTCACCAATTTATTTTATAATACGCCAGCTCGTCTAAAATACATGAAAACTGTTCATACGGAGCTTGGCAACATTTCTGATGTTGTGAACCGAATTGCACTTGCTCATCCAGAAGTGTCGATTCGTTTGCGACATCAAGGAAAAGTGCTGCTTCAAACAAATGGAAACGGAGATGTGCGGCATGTGCTTGCGGCCATTTATGGAACGGCAGTGGCCAAAAAAATGCTGCCACTACATGTACAATCACTTGATTTTGAAGTGAAAGGCTATATTTCCTTACCAGAAGTGACAAGGGCATCACGTAATTATATGTCTTCTGTTGTCAACGGTAGATATGTCAAGCATTTCCCGCTGGTGAAAGCCATTCATGAAGGATACCATACACTGCTCCCGATTGGACGCCATCCGATTACATTTATTGAGATGAAGATGGACCCAATTTTAGTCGATGTGAACGTACATCCTTCTAAACTTGAAGTCAGACTAAGTAAAGAGCAGGAACTTCATGAGTTGATCAAACAAGGGATTAAAGACGTCTTTCAAAAGCAGCAGCTTATTCCAAGTGCTTCAGTGCCAAAAAAAGCACCAATGCCAGCAGCAGTGAAAAATGAGCAGCAGTCTTTATCTTTTGATTCTAAACAAACAATGAATAGCCGAATGGAAACACCTGTTTCCTATGAGCCGGACTCGCTCGCATCGGCTGTATACGAGACCAGTCAGAACGACACATACGGGGTGTGTGAACCGGAAAGTACGGAAGCGACTTTACCAGCGTCTGAAGAAACATTTGACCATGTATATGTAGAGGAATCTGCAGCTTCGCATGAACAACATGACGAAGTGATACTGGAAGACAGTGCAGCCCAGCATCAGGCTGAAAGTGAACGTGTCCCTGTGATGTATCCGATTGGACAAATGCACGGAACGTATATTTTGGCTCAAAATGAACGCGGTCTTTATATCATCGATCAGCACGCTGCCCAAGAGCGAATCAAGTATGAGTACTTTCGTGAAAAGGTAGGAGACATTGAACAGGAAGTGCAAGAAATGCTTGTTCCATTAACCTTTCACTACTCAAAAAACGATATGTTGATTATTGAAGAGCATATCGATATTTTAGCAAAAGTAGGGGTCTTCTTAGAGCCATTCGGATCAGGCAGCTATATCGTTCGATCGCATCCGCAGTGGTTTCCTAAAGGAGAAGAGGCTGAACTCATCGAAGAAATCATTCAGCAAGTACTTGATGAAAAGCGTGTGGATATCAAGAAACTGAGAGAAGAAGCGGCGATCATGATGAGCTGTAAAGGCTCGATTAAAGCAAATCGTCATTTGCGTCACGATGAAATCAAAGCCTTATTAGATGAACTCCGGCAAACACAAGACCCATTTACATGTCCGCATGGCCGGCCGATTATGATTCATCATTCCACATATGAAATGGAAAAAATGTTTAAACGGGTGATGTAGAAGGATTTTAGCTGGTGGGTGAATCGGTTTGCCCACTAATTAATTTTTTAACCCGATAGTCTGTTTCGTGTTGTTGTGATGTGAAGATAAACATCCGCTGTCATGTTGTAAGGATAACCCCTTTCCTCAAATGGATAGGGGTTTTTGTTATTTGGTTATACGATTAAGTGAAGCGTGATATGAATGTAAAAAGGAGGGAATATGATGACATTTAAAAAAGCGTTCAATATAGGTTACTTTGTTTTGCTTTTATCTTTTTTTGTCGTATATTTTTTGCTTCCAGTCGATCAACTATTTACCGCAATTATGATCGTAACCTTACTATTTGGCGTATATCAATTTGTGATTTTTAAAAAACTAAAAGAGCAAAAATAATAATAAAAAACGCCATATGTGGTTTTGCCAAATAAATGATGACAGACCATCATGAGATATGGTGTAACAATTATATAAAATGCAGTAAACACAGCGGCGATAGTTGTGATAAATGAGAAAAAGCGCTCTAAGAGCGCTTTTTTGTTTAGCATCCGCAAGGATTTGGCGGTGTGACGACAACTGGCCGTTTATTAATATCAATCGTATCCTCTGCATAAAATGTGGAACCGATGCTGATCGCACGATTTTCTGCGCGGAACGTATATGTACCTGCAGCAGGAAGTACTTTATGAGAAAGTTGTAATGTATATTGGGAACTTCCGAATAAATCGAAACGAGCTGGAATGCGGACAGTTTTTCCATTGTTCAAGATGTAACTGTCTTTTAAAGCTTTTCCATTGATAATATCCTTTGTTGTGGCTTGAAAACCTGCTGGTAAAGTAAATTCAACTGCACCAATACTTAGAACAGAATTTGGACGGTAAGTCAGGTCAATGTCAGAAAAAGACCATTCTTGTTTACTTGCTCCTGTGATTTTTGCATAAAGGGCAGCTGGCCTTGCATTCGTTGAAGCTTTGCTTTCCTCTGTTTTAGCCCCTTCAGCTGATGCGGCTAGCGGTACTGAGAGTGCCATGACCAATGTAAGCATCCCCATCATAATCATTGTCCATGTTTTCTTCATTTCTTCCTTCCCCCTTGGTTGATTATAGGTAAATAATAGATGATTACATCCATTATTTACCTATAAGGTTACCATATTCCTATATGTCATTAAATGGTATTTTATACCCTTATTTTGCTTGTTTTTTAGTAATAACGTGGTAGGAATGCATTTGGTTGGTTCATTCCGTAAGCATTTCCTGTCATATGATGATTTGCAGGCATCATCATTTGCATATCATGATAGCCGTATGGATGGTAGGGAGCCATACCATAACCGCCGTAGTGACCGAAGTGATGGTGATCGTTCATCTGTACATTTGAATAGGGTTCATACTGCTTCGTAAAAGGGGAATAGGCTGAATGATGATGCGGGTGGTGTCCGCTATAAGCATCTTTTTTACCGGTATGATAATGATTTGGCATATTCATATGGTCATGCATGTTTGGTGCGATCATATGCTCATGATTGGCTGTATACACATTTTCAAACGTGTGATAGGGGTTTCCTTGATGGTAATGGTTGGTTTGGTTATTCATATTATTCATTTTGTATCTCATCCTTTTTTTCAGGTTGCCATATCTTATGAGTTGCACCTGTTTCATGAGCCTATCCATATGAAAGAAAAGAACGACATGTAACAAAAAAACCGGCTTTTCAGCCGGGAAAACAAAAAGCAGGTGCAGCGTCAAACACTAAAATGAGAAGCTATGTCTTTTTCTGCGACGCTTCTTACATCTGCTGCAGACACTTTTAGGAAAATAATGGGGATCGTAGCTTCTTGACGTATCCCAAAAATCGCTCTCAAACCAATCATCTTTTTTATGATAAAACTTCTTTTTTTCACACGGATCAATATGGTGATGATCGTCATGCTTTTTATAGCATTTTGAGTGGGAATGTTTGCTCTTGCATTTGCACATTGTCATCCCTCCTAAATGTGACTCAATGCTAGTATATGCAAGAAAGGTGTACGAGGACTGGATGGTGGCGCTCCTTTTGTAAAAAAAGGCTAATTCTTTAAAAACTCAAATAAAAAGAATTGACTAGTGCTAAATTAACATGATAAAATATAAATTTTTATCCTCTGCTGAAATGTGTTATAATGATATTGTGAATACTTTCGGAGGTGGCGGATTTGTTTCAAATAGGTGATAAAATTGTTTATCCAATGCATGGAGCCGGTGTGATTGAAGGAATGGAAGAAAAAGAGATTTTAGGTAAGACGCAGGAATATTTTCTGATTCAAATGCCGAATATGCAGATGATGGTCCCAAAAGGCAGAATCAATCAACTAGGTATACGTCCGGTAGCTGATCAAGCTACGCTGAAAGTTGTGATGAACAATTTTGCAGAAGAAACAAACGACGACACGCTTACTTGGAAGCAAAGATATGATGAAAATCTGAAAAAGCTAAAAACAGGTTCGATTGAAGATGGCGCAGACGTTGTCAAAGATCTGATGAGACGTAATCAGAAAAAAGCCTTAAATTCTAGTGAAAAGAAGATGCTTGAAGATGCACGGGGCATGTTAGTGAGCGAAATTTCACTTGCACAAGGCATGTCGCAAGATGAAGTGCTGACAGCATTAGAGAATGAATTAAGAGTTTAATGCTGGATATACAGAGACTGGCTGTAAACAGAAGGAGATGTTCCTTTTGTTTACAGCTTTTTTATTTGAAAAAAGATGAAAATTCCCAATTTTGTAGGTGTTTTTGACTAAAACTAAAATGAGGTCATAGGATTTAGTTTTTACTTGCACATGAACCGTTTTAAAGAAGCCGAAAATACCTAGGGCAACATAAAAAAACAGGTAAGTTCTCCTGATTCATGAAAAGGAGCCGGACATTCTTTGAATTCTTTTAGCGATTGATAGTAAAATAATGCGATAAGATGACATCGAAGAGAACGAAAAGGAGCGATGAAATGAAAAGACTACTCATAAGTGGATTCATCTTTCTCATCCTGTGTGCTCTTTTAATGGTGAAATGCAGCCATTCTATCCAAGAAAATAAAGAGCAAAAACAACATCATGAAGAAGTAGAAAAGTATAAGAAAGAGCGAAAAAAAGGGGATCAATATGAAAGTTTTAAACAGCTTATACGGCATGAAAGAGACGGCTATGAGATAGAGTTTCATGAAAAAGGGGGAAGTGACTTACTTGTCTTTTCTCCTCACGGCGGCGAAATTGAACCAGGAACAAGTGAAATTGTAGAAGCATTTGAAAAGAAGTACTCTACGTATTTATTTGAAGGGACAAAACAAGATAACAATCGTGACTTGCATATCACTAGTACAAAATTCGATGAACCGATTTTGGTTCAAATGATTAAAACATATCCCTTTTCTATATCCATTCACGGCTATAAAAGTGATAGAAGACATACACTTGTGGGCGGGACAAACAAAAAAATGCAAGAAGCGGTTGTGCGAGAACTAAAAGACCGGGGCTTCTCCGCAGAGCTCGTGCAAAAAGGCGAGCGCCTCTCTGGAACGGATCCAAACAACATTAATAATCAAAATGCCAGTGGCGAAAGCGTCCAGTTAGAAATTAGTACGGCGCAGAGAAAAGCCTTTTTTGACAACTTTGATACGAGAAAAGGAAAGAAAAAAGCATTTAGTCGCTATGTCAGTGGTTTAAAAGAAGTGCTTAGAGAATTCGACCCTTCTTCGTAGAAAAAAGGTTTTGATGGGCAAAAGTACTCTCTTTAAACTTGGTAAAAAAGATAGAAATGTGCAAAACCAACGTAAAATATGAAATAAATGACAATTTGCCTTAAAATCATAAATTATGTAAAATAATAGTTATCAGTTTGATATGATAGAATGGGGCTGAAGTGGATGGCACACAAAATACCATCTTCCGAAGTAGGTGTAAAAATCAATCAATGGTACACACATATTTGCAAATTTGAAGTTGATCAGGCAAACGATATGAAGCGCCTTGTTGAAGAAGACATTCATGAGATGGAAGAAGATCAAGATTTATTACTCTATTATTCTCTCATGGATTTTCGCCATCAAATGATGCTTCAGCACTTAACGCCAGTCCATGCAGGGAATGAATCGCTTCAAGCGGTTTCTTTTCCAAAAGAAATTGAAGAGGCAGAAGATGAGATGACGGGTTTATTGGGCTATTACTTTCATTTTTTCCATGGAATGTATGCATTTACCCAGCACCGGTATATCGAAGCCATTTCCTATTATAAGCATGCGGAACATCAGCTGATCTTAGTGACAGATGAGATCGAAAAAGCGGAATTTTATTATAAAATTGCTGAAGTATACTATCATATGAAACAAACCTATTTTTCTATGCATTATGCGAAAAAAGCGAGAGACATCTATAAGAAACATCAGCTTTATGGAAAAAGAAGCATTCAATGCGATTTTGTGATGGCAGGTAATTGGATTGATGTAAATCAGCATCAAAAAGCGCTCCCGTATTTAGAAAAAGCTTTAAAAGTGTGTGAAGCAATGGAAAGAAAAGAATGCACATCTTATTTTAAGGCGATGGCCCTCAATAACTTAGGAACTTGTCATTATAGTATGGGAACCTATCATACAGCGACTGTCTTCTTTGAACAAGCCATTTCACTTTATCAAAAAGATCAAGCTGCAACGATGATCAAATCATTGTTTTCACTGGCTCTTACTTGTTTTAAACTCGAAGATATGGAGCGAGCGATTGAGGCTATAAAGGAAGGCATGAATCAGGCCTCTATATTGGGAGATGAAATTTATCAATTGAAATTCCAATTTTTACAAGCGCTCTATATAGAAACAGACAGCTCTGAACAATTGAGATCAGCCCTTTTGGGACTACGAAACAAAAAAATGTTTGCTGATTTAGAGGAATTGGCACTTGATGCGGCTAATTATTATAAGGAACGCGACATGTACAAGGAATCTTCCACTTTTTTTGAAATTGTGATCGAAGCGCGTACGCACATTCAAAAAGGAGATGAGATGTATGAGAACGAAGCATAACATGTCAGCTGCTCAAGTAGAAGAAAGACTTCACACATAAAAACAGACAAAACAACACCCTTTACGAAAAACGTAAAGGGCTTTTTTATTTATTCTTGGATTGCTTTTTCTGCGTCGATGGCACCTGCTCCGTAAATCATTGGGTCCTCTCCAGACCACTTGCTTGTATTTTCTTTTAATAAAGTTTTGACTTCATCAGGTGTTAAATCTGGTGAATGCTCTAATAATAGTGCGCAGATACCGGCACAAATGGGTGTCGCCATCGAAGTGCCAGATAACGTCGTATAATCATCATCGACTCTACTTGATTTATCTAGTTTATCTAGGAATGATCTTGGTGATCTAAGAGAGACGATATTGACTCCTGGTGCGAGGAGGTCAGGCTTTGTTTCACCGTAGACCGTTGGACCTCTGCTCGAAAATGGTGCCACGACATCGTCACTTGATTCTGGCGTATTTCGATCATCATAGGCTCCGACCGTAATGACTTTTTGACTCACGGCAGGGCTTGCGATCGTTTGACTGTTAGGACCAGAGTTCCCAGCAGCAACGCATACGACAATCCCTTGATCCCAAGCTGCATTGACAGCGCGCACCATCGGATCGTCTTGTTCGCCATCATAACGCTGTGCATCGCCGCCTAGTGACATACTGATGATGTGAATTGGGTCATCAGGATGGTCTTCGTTGAACTGTATGCACCACTCAACACCTTCTATAATAGTAGAAAGTGATCCAGCACCTTGTTTATTTAACACTTTTACCCCAATGATATTGGCTTTTGGAGCGGGTCCTTTGTATAAGCCGTCTGAAGCAGCTCCGTCTCCAGCTACATCCCCAGCGCAATGCGTTCCATGACCGTTATCATCATAAGGTTTCGTTTTTTGTTTGACTAAATCTACAAAGTCGCGAATTCTTCCATCTAAGTCCTCATGTGGGTATACGCCTGTGTCAACGACCGCAACCGTAATGCCTTCACCGGTTAAGGTTGTGCCATTTCGAACGACTTCATCCGCATGACTTGATTGTGTCGCCACATCCAGCAGTGCATGTACCTGTCTGTCTAAATATATTTTGCGAATATGCTCCCCATTTGCTAAGAGTTCCTCTAAAGCCGCAGGGGTAAGATCAGCTGCGCAGCAGTTAATATGTGAAAAATGTTTTTTGATGTTTGTTTTTCTGCTTTTTTTCATTAGCTGCTTTGTGCTTTGAATACCTGCTTCGACTGCATCTTCTTTAAATTCAATGATGACCCGAAGCTTCTTGCTCTTCTTTAGCCTTCCTTCAAAAAAACGATGAAGAAAACAAGGCGTCCACTTAAAAGGCTTATAGAGGTGAAGGACGGTTTCTCTTAAAGGCTGATCCAATTTACTAGCATGTGTTCTGACCATTTGTACCATGGAAAATCCAAACATGTGATGCCCTCCATTCTAGCTATCCATTCTCGTACACTCTTACGTTATGAACATGACAGCATCTTTGTTCGGATTCTTGTCCCTTCTTTTGTTCATATTGGCGGCTGACTCATTCCCTTTAAAAAGAAAAGCGCTTACATTTTGTAAAATAATAGAAAAAGGTGGAAATCATATCAAAACTGCCGATGATAGGTGGGAGAGTTCTTCTTAGAGAACCAGTAAAACAGAGGATTCTGCAGAAAAAAGGGGGGTTCTAGACAGGGTCAATGCTCATACAAATGTGATTCATTCCAGATGAAAAAAATCAAATTCGCATAAAAAAAAGACGAATTAAAGAAAACAGACTGGGTAGGACTAGGTCATTTTAAACATAACTTCATTTGTTTGTCATACTATTCTAACTCTGTTTTCAATCAGGAGAGGCGTTTCTGTGTATATAAATGCAATTATCTTATTTTTGAGGAATCTCATGATCTAGAGTGTTATGATCAAATTTGAAGAGAAAATGTGGAAAAAATGAAAAGAAATGATGATTCAATATTAATCATAGAAACGGCTTAGAAATCTGTTAAAGGAGAACGGGAATGAAGAAGTTTTTTGCTTTGCTTCTCCTGCTTGTCATCGGATGGGGCGTCTATTATACCATGCAAGCACAGGAACATGATGAGCCAGTGTCATCAGGTGGAGAAGACGAAAGCGGTTCAAATGATATGTATCGCAATTTTAAAGAACTGGAAGAGAATGAATCAACAGATCATTATCAAATTACATCCAATCCAGTGCCCGGCAGCCGTCTTCTAGTGATGTCGCCTCATGGCGGGAGAATCGAAGGCGGCGTTAGTGAGATTGTCCATTTTTTTGATAACGATTTTTCTACGTACTTATTTGAAGGTTTGAGAGAAAATGCATCAGAACTTCATATTACAAGTACAAACTTCGATGAACCAATCGGAGTCGCACAGGCAAAAGCACATGATTATGTCTTAGCTGTTCATGGTTATAAAGGGGAGCCGGGAATTGATCACACCCTTGTTGGCGGAACAGACTATGATCGTGCAGAGAAAATTGTGAACTCATTAGAGCGGAATGGATTTTCTGCTGAACTGGCTGTCGCACACGCAACCCTGAGCGGAACAAGCAATCATAATATTAATAATCTTACAAAAACAGGGCAAAGTGTACAGCTTGAGATTAGTAGAAGTCAACGGGAAGCGTTATTTGACAGTTTCGATTTTCGGCAGCGGTCGAGTACAAAAAACGAGACGTTCTACCGGTATGTCAGGGCGATTCGAACGGTGCTGGATGAAGAATATACGTAAGGATGGTGCACATCTTAAGACAGCAAGATGAATTCTTGTTACACTATAAAAAGTGATAACAAAAGGAGAGACAGATATGGCGCGTCATCATTTTCATCTTCAGGCAAGCTGGCCTGGTCTGCGTAACGATGCGGGGACAATCGAATGTGAACAGTTAAAGACGGAGATTTCCATTCCAAAAGAAATGGATGGACCGGGTATTGGAACAAATCCAGATGAGATGCTCCTAGGTGCAGCGGCCACATGTTATATCATTACACTTGCAGCCATGATGGAGCGGAGTCAATTAGAGAAAGAGGATTTATCGATGAGCTCTGAGGCAGTTGTCGATGTGACAAACGGTGTGTTTACATATGAGAAAATCATTCACCGTCCTGTCATCATTCTCAAAGAGTCGGCTACAGCACAGGACATAGAACGAGCTCGTAAGCTTGCACATAAAGCTGAAAGCTCATGTATGATCTCTAGAGCTGTGCAAGGGAATGTCCATATTTCCTTAGAAGAAACCATCAAAGCTGGTCATTAAGACAAAAAAGTCATTTTCTCTTGATTAATGGAGAAAATGACTTTTTTATGACGTCCATTCGGTTTGATCGAATGGTTCTGTCTTTTCTTCCTTTTGTTTTTTGGATTGATTTAAGACAATGACGCCGCATATGACAAGTGCAAGACCAATGAATCCTTTCATATGAATGGTTTCGTTAAATAGCACGAGGCCCACAAGAGCAGTAAGTGCTGTACCGACACCAGACCAAGTGGCATATGCAGATGACAGATCAATTGTTTTGAGTGCCAAACTGAGAAAGGTAAAGGCGCATCCAAATCCGATCATCACCCCCATACTCGGCAGCACCTGTGTAAAACCTTGCGAAAGCTTCAGCATCGTACTGCCAAAAACCTCTGTCAAAATGGCTCCTGTTAAATAAAGCATTCCTTTCATATCACTTCACATCCTTTAAGACATATTTAATAGTACGACCCCTGAAACAAGCATTGCCATTCCAATAAGTGCTTGACGGTTCAAGGTTTCTTTGAAAAAGAGCACGCCAAAAAAAGCCGTGAGGACGGTACCGACCCCAGACCAAGTGGCGTAAGACATGCTAAGTGGAATGATATTAAGGGTCAATGACAGCATGTAAAAAGCAAGTGTATAGCCAGCGACAACGACAGCGCTAGGTTTAAAGCGTGTGAAACCATTTGATAGTTTCAGCATCGCTGCCCCGATTGCTTCTGAAAAAATGGCGATAGCCAAAAAAAGATATCCGAGGATCATCATCATCCCTCCTCTAAAATGTGTAAAATCCGATGAAGTAAAAGGGTTTTTTCCTCTCGATTCAATGGTTCAAGCTGAAACATTTCTGAAAACCATATGCCATCACAGGCAAGACGGATCAACTGGCTAAGTGCAAGGTCATTGATTTCTTCGGCTGCTTTTTCTTTAAATTCCGCATAAAAATGACGCCAAGGATTTAATAATGCTTCATCAAATGACATGGTAGCCAGCATGCTTGTACATAGCTGTGTGGTGTTTTGTCTATCAAGGTCATTTAATGTGGCCAATATATAGGCACGTACATAAGGTGCCTTTTCGTTTTTGTATGTTTCCTGATACGTGTCAAGCTGCTGACGAAAAGAGGCAACCGCATGCTCATTCATTTGCTGGATCAGGTCTTCCTTGCTCGAAAAATGATACAGTAGCCCGGCTTTGGTCATATTTGCATGTTCTGCCACCTGCTGAAGGGTGAGCTGACTCAATCCTTCTTTTAGAATGGTGTGAGCTGCTGCCTCAAAAATTTGTTCTTTTTTCGTTTTAGACATAAAAAAAACACCTACTTTACTGAACGGTCGGTAAAGTAAATGTTAACCTATGAAAAACAAATGTGTCAATCGATTCATTTTATAAGAGGATGTTTTCACTAAATCGTCATATTTAATAATAAGGGTATGGTCCATATGGCGGGTATGGTGGTGGATAAGGATAGCCATATCCTGGAGCAAGAAGCGACCCAGCTAAAAGCCCTCCAGCAAAACCACCTAAAAATGGCGGTCCAAAAAATCCAGGTCTCCCATAGCCAAAACCAGGGCCCCCAAACCCAAACCCAGGTCTTCCAAAACCAAATCCAGGGCGTCCAAATCCAAAAGGTCTTCTCATCTCATCTTGAACAAACGGTGCGTCAAAATAATTCATAAAAAAAGACTCCTTTCACATAAAATCACTGTAACTGACATCAGTGTATTCGAGTGGCCCACTTGTGTTTGGGTGAATGCCTAAAATAAGGAGGAATGTAAAAAATGGGCCTGTATCCGTCTGATTGGGCTAAATGTCCACCTCATGCACATGCTTATAAAGCGCGAACGGATGTAACAGAAGAACATTATCATTTAATAGAAGGTATTTCTCAGCCTGTGAATGGAAGCAGTACCGACAGACATACTCATTATTACCGGGGGATCACGTCATTTGAAAGAGGGCATTTCCATAGATATTATGGCGTCACTGGACCTGCTATCCCAAGAGTGGACGGGACGCACTACCATGAAATTGAGGAAGTCACGTTTTCTGCCTATACCGACTCTGTCCCGATTCCATACGGGGGAGTCGTTTACAGTCCAGATGAAGAAAGGCCAACGCATAAGCACCGTTTAAAAGGAAAGACATATGAAGTGGTCGGGAATGAACCACTTGGCTGGTGACGGGAGGATATAGGAGAGAAAGAGAAGTTATGCTATACTGTAGGCAGTTTGTAAAAGAGAGTGATGTTATGAAAAAACAACCAGTGATTGTATTAGTAGGTCCGACGGCTGTCGGAAAAACAAAGCTGAGCATTGATATAGCGAAAGCATTTAATGGAGAAATTATCAGCGGAGATTCCATGCAGATCTATAAAGGGATGGATATTGGCACAGCGAAAATCACCCCTGAAGAAATGGATGGCGTACCGCACCATTTAATCGATATTAAACAACCGGATGAATCGTTTTCTACAGCTGAATTTCAGCAGCTTGTCCGCTTAAAAATCAAAGAGATTGCTGCGAGAGGGAAAACGCCCATGATTGTTGGTGGAACTGGGCTATATATTCAGTCTGTTTTATATGATTACACGTTTACTGATGAGAAAAGTGATCCTGCTTTTAGAGAAGAGATGACGCTGTTTAAGCAGCAGCATGGACCGATCAAGCTGTATGAAAAGCTAAAAGAAGCCGATCCTGACGCTGCAAAAGCGATTCATCCGAATAACGTCCGCCGCGTGATCAGAGCGCTTGAAATCATCCATACAACAGGTCAGAAAATGTCTGATATGCAAAACGGGCATCAAGAAGTTCCTCTTTATGACACTGCCTTCATTGGGCTGAACATGGACCGAGAGCTTTTGTACGAGCGCATTCATCAAAGAATTGATATGATGTTAGATGAAGGCTTAATTGAAGAAGTGAGCGCACTTTATCAATCTGGTTTGAAAGATTGTCAGTCTGTTCAAGCGATTGGTTATAAAGAGTTGTATGCCTATTTTCAAGGCGATTGCTCACTTGATGAAGCCATCCAGCAATTAAAACAAAATTCCCGCAGATATGCGAAGCGTCAGTTTACGTGGTTCCGTAATAAAATGGATGTCACCTGGTTTGATATGACACCACCTTGCCACTTTTCGGACAAAAAAGAGGAAATTTTCGCATATATAGCAGGAAAGCTTGGACTTAAAGCGAAACTGTAGTTATCAGAATCAAGGAGGACGAAACATGAAACCGATTAATATTCAGGACCAATTTTTGAATCAGATCCGCAAAGACAATACATTTGTCACAGTATTTTTACTGAATGGCTTTCAGCTTCGCGGTCAAGTAAAGGGATTTGACAATTTCACGGTGCTGCTTGAGACAGAAGGGAAGCAGCAGCTTATTTATAAACATGCGATTTCAACATTTGCACCTCAAAAAAATGTAAATCTTGAATTAGAATAAACACCCGTTTTCACCAATAGCCCCATGCAGCTGCGAATAAACCGGCCAAAACCCGCTACGTTTTTTGTCAGTGCAGAGGGGCTATTTTGTATGCCATGAAACTTTTCTGTCCAAGTTGCGTATAAATCCTTATTGGACATTTAAAAGGTGAGGGGATTTATATGGAAAATGCAGAGCTTGAATTGAGAAGGATTCGAGTGATCCTTCTTTTGATTGGAATCGTTGTCTTATTTGGATCATGCGCCATCTCGAACATCGAAACGAGACAAGAAAGTTGGCATAACCATTCTGGTGAGCATGATGGAAGCCATGTTGATGGTCTTTTACCATCATCTGTTGCGCTAAAAAATAATCACATTGCTGTTGTGAAAGATGATGAAGTACATGTATACCGGTTTGATGAAAAAGAAGGAGAGCTGACGCTCATTACGACAAAGTACATAGATGAATGGGATGAAGATGATGGTGATAGTGAAGACTTTGATGAAGAGTAAGCACGTAAATTTACAAATGAATGTGAAGTCGCTACACTATAAACATGCATCAGACATCTAGACAGAAAAGGATGAGTTCATGACACACAAAATTAAAATTAATCATTGGGAACAAACTTGTGAAGATGACTCCTGTTTCGAATATGGAACAAGCGTTTCTGTAAACGGGAAAGAGTTAGTAAGAGAAGCCTCGGTCGTCTCTGCGCTTGAAGCGGTGCTCAAAGAATTAGGTGTTGAAGTGGAAATAACAGAAGTGTCAGAAGATTTACAGTGCGATGCCTACAAAAAATAAAACAAAAAGTCTAGTCTACTAAGCGATTTTTTTTCGTGTTATGATAGATTTCGGTTTCAGTTGAATAGGGAGTAGGGCAGTCTATTTTTAGAACCTGCTCTGCTCTATTTATTTGAACGTACGAGTTCGGCTATGAATGTTCGGCCGGGTTGGTTGATTTTTTTCGTTTCGAGTATCTATATGTTGTGTTTTGAAAAAACATAGTATACTATATATAGTGAATAACGGAATGATCAACAATACTAAAAACTAGGTCGTGATGGAATTGATTCAAATCGTATTTGATTCAAAAACAGGAAATGTTCAACGCTTTTTGGACAAGACCCCTTTTACAGACAAACGAAAATTGACTGGAGAAGAGTTTTTGGATACGCCGTTTATTCTCGTCACCTTTACGACAGGATTTGGACAAGTCCCAAGTACCACTCAATCCTTTTTAGAGAAAAATGCTCACCTTTTACTAGGTGTAGCGGTGAGTGGAAACAAAGTGTGGGGAGATAATTTTGCCAAAAGCGCCGATACGATTTCTAAACAATATCAAGTTCCTATTTTGCACACCTTTGAACTAAGCGGAACAAAAAGGGATGTTGAATTGTTTACACAGGAGGTAGAAAGAATTGTCACAAAATCAGGTTCCAAAGTGGATACAATTAAATAACGAGATTATGATTCAAAAAGAAGGAAAGTTTCAGTTCGACAAGGACAAAGAAGCTGTACATAGTTATTTCGTAGATTATATTAATCAAAACACGGTCTTCTTTCATAATCTAGAAGAGAAGATTGATTACTTAATAGAAAACGACTACTATGAGGAAGAATTTTTAAGACAATACAGCATGTCAGATATTAAAGAAGTATTTGAAGCTGCATATGCCAAGAAATTTAGATTCCCATCATTTATGAGTGCGTTTAAGTTTTACAATGACTATGCACTGAAAACAAATGACAAAAAGAAAATCCTTGAACGCTATGAAGACCGCATTTCAGTTGTGGCTCTTTTCTTTGCGGGCGGAGACAAAAAGAAAGCACTCGAGTTTGTGGAACTGATGATCAACCAAGAGTATCAGCCAAGTACACCAACATTCTTAAACGCAGGCCGTAAAAGACGTGGTGAGCTGGTGAGCTGCTTCTTGCTTGAAGTGAATGACTCATTAAACGATATCTCAAGAGCCATTGATATTTCCATGCAGCTGTCTAAATTAGGCGGCGGAGTCAGCTTGAACCTTTCAAAGCTTCGTGCGAAAGGTGAAGCAATCAAAGATGTTGAAAATGCGACCAAAGGTGTCGTAGGCGTCATGAAACTTCTTGATAATGCATTCCGATATGCAGATCAAATGGGACAAAGACAAGGTTCAGGCAGTGCCTACCTGAATATTTTCCACAGAGATATTAATGATTTCTTAGATACGAAAAAAATCTCTGCGGATGAAGATGTTCGTGTGAAAACACTTTCGATCGGTGTCGTCATCCCAGATAAATTTATCGAGCTTGCTAGAGAAGATAAAACAGCTTACACATTCTATCCTCATACAGTTTATAAAGCTTATGGACAGCATCTTGATGAGATGGATATGGAAGAAATGTATGACGAGCTTGTAGAAAACCCGAAAGTCAAAAAAGAAAAAGTCAATCCGAGAAAACTTCTTGAAAAATTAGCTGTTCTGCGCTCAGAATCAGGCTATCCATATATCATGTTCCAAGATAATGTGAATAGAGAGCACGCTCTGAACCATATTTCACGTGTGAAATTCTCAAACCTTTGCTCAGAAGTCCTTCAAGCTTCAGAAGTCTCTTCTTACACGGACTATGATCAAGATGATGAGATCGGACTTGATATTTCTTGTAACCTTGGTTCTTTAAATATCATGAACGTGATGAAAAACAAATCCATTGAAAAAACAGTCAAGCTTGCAACGGACTCACTTACACTTGTGTCTGAAACAACAGATATCCGCAATGCACCAGCTGTTAGAAAAGCGAACAAAGCGATGAAGTCGATTGGACTTGGTGCGATGAACCTTCACGGGTATTTAGCTCAAAACCAAATCGCTTATGAAAGTGAAGAAGCAAGAGATTTCGCTAATACGTTCTTTATGATGGTGAACTATTACTCCATTAAGCGTTCAAGTGAGCTTGCAAAAGAAAAAGGGGAAACATTCCACCGTTATGAGGGCTCTGGTTATGCAACAGGTGAGTACTTCAATAAATACGTGGAAAATGATTTCACTCCAAAAACAGAAAAAGCAGCTGCGCTATTTGAAGGGATGCACATTCCAACGAAAGAAGATTGGGCAGCACTCAAAGATTTTGTAGCGGAAAATGGCATGTATCATAGCTATCGATTATGTATTGCGCCAACAGGTTCTATTTCGTATGTTCAATCGGCAACAGCGTCTGTGATGCCAATTATGGAACGTATCGAAGAAAGAACATACGGAAACAGCAAAACGTATTATCCAATGCCAGGACTTTCAGCACAAAACTGGTTCTTCTATAAAGAAGCATACGATATGGACATGTTTAAAGTGGTCGATATGATCGCAACCATTCAGCAGCACGTCGATCAAGGAATCAGCTTTACATTATTCCTAAAAGATACGATGACAACGCGTGACTTAAATCGCATCGATCTTTATGCACACCATAAAGGCATTAAGACACTTTATTATGCAAGAACGAAGGATACAGGGCAGGAAGGCTGTCTTTCTTGTGTTGTTTGATTAAAGGAGAGTTTAACGTGACAAAAATTTATGATGCAGCCAACTGGTCAAAACACGAAGACGATTTTACACAAATGTTTTACAACCAAAACGTCAAGCAATTCTGGCTTCCAGAGGAGATTTCCTTAAACGGGGATCTCTTAACGTGGAAATATTTAGGTGAAAAAGAGCAGGATACGTACATGAAGGTACTGGCTGGACTGACGTTACTTGATACAGAACAAGGAAATACAGGAATGCCGATAGTAGCTGAACATGTGGACGGTCATCAGCGTAAAGCCGTGTTAAACTTTATGGCCATGATGGAAAATGCCGTGCATGCAAAATCATACTCAAATATCTTCATGACACTTGCACCGACTGAAACGATTAGTGAAGTATTTGAATGGGTCAAGAAAAATAAATTCTTGCAAAAGAAAGCAGATATGATTGTAGGTCTGTACCGTTCCATTCAAAAGGATGACCCGATTTCATTATTTAAAGCAATGGTTGCTTCAGTGTATTTAGAAAGCTTCCTATTTTATAGCGGCTTTTACTACCCGCTATATTTCTATGGTCAAGGAAAGCTCATGCAAAGTGGTGAAATCATTAACTTGATTTTGCGCGATGAAGCGATTCACGGTGTGTATGTTGGATTGTTAGCACAAGAAATTTACAACAAACAAACACCTGACGTGCAAAAAGAACTTTATGATTTCTCTATCGATCTGCTTAATGAGCTTTATGAAAATGAACTTCATTACACTGAGGATATTTATGACCAAGTCAATTTATCGCATGATGTGAAAAAGTTCATTCGTTACAATGCCAATAAAGCGTTAATGAACCTTGGATTTGCCCCTTACTTTGAAGAAGAAGAGATCAACCCAATTGTATTGAACGGACTCAATACAAAAACAAAGTCACATGACTTCTTCTCAATGAAAGGGAACGGCTACAAAAAGGCAACAGTTGAGCCGTTAAAAGATGACGATTTCTTCTTTGGAGATGAATCATAAGAAAGCGCAAAAGTCAAAACGCATCACTCGTTTTGGCTTTTTGCCATTTCTAACAATGTGTTACATACTGGAGGTTACCGAACATGGGAAAAATGGACGAAATGATTTTAGTTGCACCGCGCGCACGCGTGTTCCAAAACGAAACACTTGCGTTTAATGGTGTGAATAGTGAAGAGAAAACAATCAGCACCATTATGAAAGAAATCGAAGAGCACTTCGAGCAGATGCGAAGAGGCGATGCAGAAGAAAATCCTGACTTCAAACAGCCGATACCTTATGTCGTGATTAAGCGTGAGGACGAAGTGTATGTATATGAAAGACTTCAAGGCGGGGGAGAGACGCGCTTACATCATAAGTTATCTCTTGGCTTTGGGGGGCATATGAATTTCATTGAAGGAAAAAAATTTGCTGAGATTCTAAAAGAAAATACCGATCGTGAACTGGACGAGGAACTTTCAATCCAAGAAGAAGACAAACTTGAGATGAAAACCCTTGGACTCATTAATGATGATGACAACAGTGTCGGCCGTGTGCACATCGGACTGTTATCAGCCCTTGAATTATCGCCGGGTGCTCATGTAGAAGTAAAAGAAACAGATCAAATCTCAGGCAAATGGATGAAAGTAACAGATTTGAAAAAGCCTGAGTACTTCGATCGCCTTGAAACATGGTCTCAATTTGTCGTGAACATTTTAGCATAATTGGATAGACAACAAACCGGCTCTAAAGATGACTTGAGCCGGTTTGTTTTTTAGATTATTGAAAAACGAATGCGTCGTGACCGGCCTGCTTTAATCGAGAGACGAGGTCATCTGCATTTTGCTTTGAACGGAAAGCGCCAGCTTGGACTCGGTACATGCCGCTATCCAGTACGACCAGCGCTTCAAATCCTTTGGATTTGAGTGTAGCTGCTAGTTCATCCGCATTGGCTTTGACCTTGAAAGCCCCGGCCTGCACTTTATATAGGTTACTTGCCTTTTTTTTCAATTGAAGGGCTTTTTCTAATCCAGTGGCATGAGCACGAGCGATCCCTTGAAGGAAAGTAGCGTTACGGAGCTTATTTGCATCAGCTACCGTATCAATGAAACCGTTTTCAGTTAAAATGGCAGACATAGAAGTTTCCCGCAGAACGTGGAAGTTCGCCGTTTTCTTGCCGCGGTCGGCAAAATCAACGGAGCGGACAATCTCATCATGAAGGGCATTGCGATACGTGGTGGTTGGTGCTGAAACGCCAGGGTACACATAACTTTCAAAACCTGTGCCTCCGCCAGCATTAATATGAATAGACACGAAATAGTCAGCTCCCCAGCTGTTTGCCGCATTCGTACGCTGGGATAACGTGACGGATTGGTCAATTGAACGACTTAAGCGGACGGAAACCCCATCATATTCACTAATCAACATATCTCTCAGAAAAAGCGCAATTTGCAGTGTGATATTTTTCTCCAAAAGTCCATTAGCAGCAGCTCCAGAATCTGTTCCTCCGTGGCCAGGATCAATAAAAATTTTCACCATCTATTCATCACCTCGTCTTTATTTTATGAGGAAATAGAAAAATTGCCTGTACAAAATGCGGAAATCATCGAGACTCTTTTCTGCACAATTTGTGATGAAAAAGCGCCATTTTTCTAAGAAAAAACAAATTGTTGGTTTGTCCGCCCGAAATGGATGAATACAATGGAAATAGCACATCATTTCCTGGGAAACCGCACAATCCCCTACAATAACCGGTATCTCGGGTCATTTTGACAGTAAACCGATGCTAGTGCGGGCGATTGTCACGATTACAGCTCCACCCGAATAGATTAAAGAGAGAAGAGCGAGAGGTGAATACGTTGGAGCGAGCTGTCACATATAAAAATAACGGCCAAATCAACATTATACTTAATGGACAGAAGCAAGTATTGGTTGATGCAGATTCAGAGGCAGAATACCTAGAGGCCTTGCAAAAAAATGAGGCCAAACACAGCATTTTACGAGAAATAGAACGAGAAATGAACAGCCTTGTCGGGATGGATGAAATGAAACGAAACATAAAAGAAATTTATGCTTGGATTTTTGTGAATCAAAAAAGACAAGAACAAGGATTAAAGGTAGGAAAACAAGCGCTTCATATGATGTTTAAAGGAAATCCTGGCACAGGGAAAACAACGGTTGCACGGCTTGTCGGGAAGCTTTTCTTTGAAATGAATGTTCTTTCAAAGGGGCACTTAATTGAAGCAGAACGAGGAGATCTGGTTGGAGAGTACATTGGACATACAGCTCAAAAAACAAGAGATTTGATTAAAAAATCACTAGGCGGCATTTTGTTCATCGATGAAGCCTACTCTCTTGCCCGCGGAGGAGAGAAGGATTTCGGGAAAGAAGCGATTGATACCCTTGTAAAACATATGGAGGATAAGCAGCATGAATTCATCCTCATCTTAGCTGGATACTCCAAGGAAATGGATCATTTTCTTTCTCTAAATCCTGGTCTGCAATCGAGATTTCCGATCAATATCAATTTCCCTGATTATACGGTCGATCAGCTGATGGATATTGCAAAACGAATGATGGCCGATCGGGAATATGTCTTTACCCAAGAGGCAGAATGGAAACTGCGAGACTATTTAATGCACATCAAGAGCACAACGAGTCCTGCCAAATTCAGCAACGGCCGTTTTGTGCGAAACACCATTGAAAAAGCGATTCGAACTCAGGCGATGAGGCTGCTTCTTGTGGATCATTATGATAAAAAAGACTTACTTACGATTAAAAGCCATGATCTGCAAATGAAAGAGGATACGCCTTCTTGAAATGGCGTATCCTTTTTGTAAAGAGACAAGAAATTAAACCTTCCGAATGGTGGTATACGTGTGATGTGTTTGGTATGATGGTACTACTGAAACTTAAGTACAGAAAGGAAACAACTGACGTTGAATGAACATGAAATGATCGAAAAAGCGATCCTTGTCGGCTGTCAACTGCCGCATATAACGGATGAACGCTTTCAATATTCTATGGAAGAATTAGCTTCCTTAACCAAAACAGCTGGCGGTGAAGCTGTCAGCATCATGACGCAAAAAAGAAATAGACAAGACAGCGCGACTTACATCGGGAAAGGGAAAGTGGAAGAGCTTGAAGTGCTTTGCGACGAGTTAGACTGTGACGTTATTATTTTTAACGACGAGCTTTCGCCTAGCCAGTTAAAAGCTTTGGCGACTGCCTTAGATGTGAAAATTATTGACCGTACGCAATTGATTCTAGACATCTTTGCCAAAAGAGCCCGTACAAGAGAGGGGAAGCTGCAAATAGAGCTTGCCCAGCTTCAGTATGCCTTGCCGAGACTGAGCGGACAAGGGATCAGCCTTTCAAGACAAGGCGGCGGAATTGGCGCAAGAGGTCCAGGTGAAACAAAACTTGAAACCGACAGACGTCATATTCGAAACCGCATACACGAAATTCACGGACAACTGTCTGCAGTCAAAGAACATCGCACGAGATACCGGGAACGACGGAAGAAAAATGGCGTATTCCAAATCGCTATTGTCGGGTACACAAATGCCGGGAAATCAACATTGTTTAACCAGTTAACAGAAGCGGATAGCCATGAAGAAGATTTGCTGTTTGCCACACTTGACCCAATGACGCGTAAAATGACACTTGAATCTGGCTACAGTGTACTGATTTCCGATACAGTTGGTTTTATTCAAGACCTTCCAACCACACTGATTGCAGCATTTCGTTCCACTCTTGAAGAAGTAAAAGAAGCAGACTATTTGCTTCATGTGATCGATTCTTCGAATGAGGATTATGAAGGGCATGAACGAACGGTTCATAAGCTTTTAGAAGAATTAGAAGCTGACCGTATTCCGATGCTGACTGTCTATAACAAAAAAGACCAAATCCGGCCGGATTTTATCCCTTCCTCAAAGCAGCGCCACATTTTAATCAGTGCTAGGCGCGAGGAAGATGTGAAGCGGTTAAAAGCGGATATCATGGCTGAACTGAAAAAAGATTTTTTAAAGCCATATCATGTAAGAATTCCGGCATATGAAGGGAAACTCATATCTGCCTTAAAGTCAGAAACCTTGGTGGAATCACTGGAATTTCAAAAGGAAGCAGAGCTTTATGACATCACTGGATTTAGTGGTGAGGAGCAAACCATATTAGGACAAATCAAGAAGTATATGTTGTAGGAAAGGAATTAAATCACGATGTTTCACACTTTAAAACATGGCACCATTTTAGAAAAAATAGCAGCAGAAGCAGAACAAGACATTTCACAAATACATCAGCAAATTGATCGAAAGAGCGAACAAAATGAGTGGCGGGTTCTTGAAAGCTACCGGAAACATAAAGTCAGTGACTCTCATTTTAACCCGACAACTGGTTATGGCTACGATGATATGGGAAGAGACACGTTAGAAAAGATCTATGCGGATGTATTTGGAGGGGAAAGCGCTCTTGTACGCCCGCAGATCATTTCTGGAACACATGCCATTTCCATCGCCTTATTTGGTGTGCTAAGACCTGGTGATGAATTGATCTACATGACGGGGAAACCTTACGATACCCTAGAAGAGATTGTCGGGATTCGCGGCAAAGAAGGGACAGGCTCATTAAAAGATTTTCAGATCGATTACAAAGCCATTGATTTGCGTCAAGATGGATCTGTCGATTTCGACAAAGTCAAAGAATCTATTTCCAAAAAAACAAAAGTCATCGGGATTCAGCGTTCTAAAGGCTATGCGTCAAGACCATCCTTTACAATAGAAGAAATTGAACAAATGATTTCATTTGTGAAAGACATCAATGAGGATATCATTGTATTTGTTGACAACTGTTATGGTGAATTTACTGAATTACAAGAGCCGTGTCATGTGGGTGCAGACCTTATGGCAGGTTCGCTCATTAAAAACCCAGGCGGCGGCCTTGCCAAAACGGGCGGCTACATTGTTGGAAAAGAAAAATGGGTAGAAGCTTGTTCTTATCGAATGACATCTCCAGGCATCGGCAGTGAAGCGGGTGCATCGCTGTATGCGCTCCAGGAAATGTATCAAGGATTTTTCTTAGCACCGCATGTTGTTGCACAAAGTTTAAAAGGCGCCGTGTTTACAGCGCGTTTTCTTGAAAAACTCGGGTTCCAAACAAACCCGGCGTGGAATGCGAAAAGAACCGACTTGATTCAATCTGTAGAATTTGGAGACCCTAAAAAAATGATTGCATTTTGTCAGGCGATTCAATATGCATCACCGATTAACAGTCATGTCACACCGCATGCAAGCTATATGCCGGGATACGAGGACGATGTTATTATGGCAGCGGGCACATTTGTCCAAGGAGCCAGCATTGAATTATCAGCTGATGGTCCGATTAGACCGCCATACACAGCCTATGTTCAGGGTGGTCTCACGTATGCCCATGTGAAAAATGCCATTTGCAGTGCTGTAGATGCCTTATTAGAGCAAGGTTTTATTGAAGTGCCTGCTCGATAAAAAAATCCATGTTAATATTCCTAACATTTCGTTGACACATAATATAACATGACATATAATAAATTTAAGCAAAGAGGAGGAGACAGTTGAGATGAGTGATAACATTCGCCGCTCAATGCCTTTATTCCCAATTGGGATTGTCATGCAGCTAACAGAATTATCTGCAAGACAAATTCGCTATTATGAGGAAAATGGTTTAGTATTTCCAGCTAGAAGTGATGGGAATCGCCGATTATTTTCTTTCCATGATGTTGATAAATTACTAGAAATCAAAAACCTCATCGAACAAGGTGTAAACATGGCAGGAATCAAAAAACTTTTTGCCAAAGCTGAGGCAGAAAATCCATCGTCTGAAACAAAGACAGAGGAGAAAACCACAGCGAAGCACAACTTGACAGATGATGAACTCAGGAAGCTACTGAAGAAGGAACTCATTCAGGCTGGACGTTTCCAACAAGGAACGACCTTTAGGCAGGGGGATATGTCAAGGTTCTTCCGTTAACCAATTAGCAAAAGCATTGCTATACACATTTTACCTTTTGTAGGGGAGGAGTTTTACGAAATGGCAAAGTACACAAGAGAAGATATCGTAAAATTAGTAAATGAGGAAAACGTAAAGTACATCCGTCTGCAATTTACAGACATTCTCGGAACAATTAAAAATGTTGAGATTCCTGTGAGCCAGTTAGAAAAAGCTCTCGATAACAAATGTATGTTTGATGGTTCATCTATTGAAGGGTTTGTACGTATTGAAGAATCAGATATGTACCTATATCCAGATCTAAACACGTTTGTTATTTTCCCTTGGACAGCAGAAAAAGGTAAAGTTGCACGCTTTATTTGTGACATTTATAAGCCAGACGGAACACCATTTGATGGAGACCCTCGTAACAACTTAAAGCGTATCTTGAAGGAAATGGAAGAACTAGGATTTAGTGATTTCAACCTTGGACCTGAGCCAGAATTCTTCTTATTTAAATTAGACGAAAAAGGCGAGCCAACGCTCGAACTAAACGATAAAGGTGGATACTTTGACCTTGCACCAACAGATTTAGGTGAAAACTGCCGCCGTGACATCGTGCTTGAGCTTGAAGAAATGGGCTTTGAAATTGAAGCTTCTCACCACGAAGTAGCACCTGGTCAGCATGAAATTGATTTCAAATATGCAGGCGCCATCCGTTCTTGTGATGACATTCAAACGTTCAAGCTTGTTGTGAAAACAATCGCTAGAAAGCACGGTCTTCATGCGACATTCATGCCAAAACCATTGTTCGGTGTAAACGGATCTGGTATGCACTGTAACCTATCATTATTCAAAAATGGTAAAAACGCATTCTTTGATGAGAAAGCAGACTTACAATTAAGCGAGACGGCTAGACACTTTATCGCAGGTATTGTGAAGCACGCAACAAGCTTCACAGCGGTCACAAACCCGACGGTGAACTCTTACAAACGTCTTGTTCCTGGCTATGAAGCACCTTGCTACGTAGCATGGAGTGCACAAAACCGCAGCCCATTGATTCGTATTCCAGCATCACGCGGCATTAGCACACGTGTAGAAGTACGCAGTGTAGACCCATCTGCAAACCCATACCTTGCACTAAGCGTATTACTTGCAGCAGGTCTAGACGGAATCAAAAACAAACTAGACGCACCAGCGCCAATCGACAGAAACATCTATGTCATGGACAAAGAAGAGCGCCTTGAAAACGGCATCGCTGACTTACCTGCAACACTTGCAGAAGCACTTGAGCTGCTCAAGTCAAACGAAGTCATGATCAACGCACTAGGCGATCACTTATTCGAGCACTTCATCGAATCAAAAGAAATCGAATGGGATATGTTCCGCACCCAAGTACACCCATGGGAACGCGATCAGTATATGTCTCAGTATTAATCAAGAAACCCCTTGGAGCCATTGGCTTCAGGGGGTTTTTGTTTTTGTGGGTGTTTCTCATATTTCAAAATGAAGAAGCTGCCACCACAATTCACCCACAAAAAATGATGAAAAAATCACTCCATTATCTTGGAGATATACTCTTCATAATTATTCATTGAATCTGTGTCTATTTTTTCTAGTATGATGTCCAAGCCAACGAAGCTGTACCGATGCAGAAAGATGAGAAGCAGCTGCTAATTATTAGATTGCCCTCAAAGTGTGCAAGACGATTCTGATGAGAATGATTCAAAAGAAGAGGAAGACGGGGCTGCCTAAGATAGCACGCAAACGATCAAAACGGTGGTTCCTGCTTTGTCGCATAGAGGATGGACAGCGTGTTCACCTCTATGAACCACTTAAAAAATATGAACTGCTTAGTCGGATCAGGAAAGGATGGAGGATTTAGAAGGAGACTGGATCAAAGCATCAAGGAAAGGCAAAGAGAAACCCTTAACAAAGAAGGTTATGTACTTAAAGTATCTGAAGATGACATTTTAGTAAGGTTCCTTAGTGGTAATACCTTAGTTGATCCAAAGTCTTGGGATGAAAATTTGGATGAGGCACTTACTGAAGATGATCTGAAGGCTTTGATTGATTTGTCTTTAGATTTAAGGGACGAACACTTCTTTAAAATGTGTGTACGTGATTTGCAAGCTCTTCAGGGCAAATAAAAAGAACCGAAGCACAAGGCTCCAGCTATAATGAATCTCGACAATTCATTATAACATGGGAGGGCTTGTGCATGAATAATCCTTACAAACATATAGACTCTAACATCTCAATTGATTAGCTTTTTGAAAAAGGAGAGGTTAAAGTCATTATCCTAGATGGCCATTCCAACGAAGCGTTTTTGGCTGAAGCACCTATTTACGGAAAAACGGAAATCACTACACGTGACGGCCAGTTCACAAATTT
>Ga0209295_1000237_pt1 | contig 41071 bp, 32 predicted proteins | sample Porto_5metaG_FD_187428 | JGI IMG/M metagenome (GOLD analysis project Ga0209295, IMG submission 187428) | Marine algal microbial communities from Porto, Portugal - Porto_5 metaG (SPAdes) (version 2) | ecosystem: Host-associated > Algae > Red algae > Unclassified | place: Portugal: Porto... | reverse complement strand
ATCAGTCGGGGGTCGGGCTATCCGGCACTCTCTCCACTCCGCTATCGCTACGTTACGTTCAAACAACACCTACTATCCCTTACGCAAGGGACGAACAATCGCGAGGCAGAAAAACGAACAATCACGGGATTTGTCAAAAAACCGACTTTATTTTAAAATTTGATTTTACATGCAATTTACTTGTTTTTAACATCTTTTCCAATCTTTTTGTTCTTTCGTTTACTTTTTTTCGGATAAATAGGCTCGGTAAATATGCGCAGAGGCTCCACAGGATTGCCATCGCTCCAGTATCCCATAAAGGTCTGTTGTTCAGTATTCCCAAAAGCATATTCACAATTTTTGTCGTAAAAAGAACAATCCATCAGCGCATCCAATAATTTCCAATAACAATAAAAATCAACGACATCGGTTTCGGCACGATACCCACCGATATGCATGATATAATTTTTTCCTCTGAAAGCTTTAAATTCCGAATCAACGGCGCAGGGCGCAACATGTGTTACATCCAATTTAGGTTTTTTGCGACTTTCATCGGCGACACTTAAGACGAGGTTCTTTTGCTTTGCACCAGCCGTATTGAAAATCAAAAGCGCGAGCTCATCACCTACGATTTTATCTTTCTGTCCGACTACTGTGATGAGTTTAATATCCTCTTCCATCTCGCCATAATTGAGCAGTTGTGCTTCCTTAAAACCGATTACGCCGGGCTGTACCGGATAAAGTGCCTTGGGTTTAGGGAGTCCGTACTGTGCATATTTTACTGCAAAATAAGCTGCCATTTTTCCTCCATAAGAATGTCCCGTATAGACCACATTTTCTATATGCGGTACTATTTTTTGTTCCTTTTCCAAAAACGCTAAAGCATCTTTGATACCCTTTGCAGCATTATCAGTATATCCCTTGAAAGGAATCGGCACAAGCATTTTTTTCTGATAACGTGGAAAAATCACAATATTGCCACGATTGACCAAATGTCGCAACCAGCCCCCGTACAAATCAGGATTATGCGCCGCAAAACCGTGTAAAAAAATCACAACATTGGCAGTATCCGGCGTCGGCGAAGCAGGCAAATACATCCAAAAACCATCAGCCTTATCGCCATATTCGCCAATAATTTCGATAGATTCGTGTTGATATTCACCCCAGCCACCCGGTCCGTGTTCGGGTTGGTCAGGTTTGCCGTGTTGGGCAAATGAGTTGATTATGAAAAGAATGGATATTGTAAGAGTGCTTAATAAGTAAGAAAAACACCGTGATGTGATATTCATATTGATAATGGAAAATTTTACTTTGGGTAAGTGGAAAATTGGTTGACCAGAGAACTGGGAAATTCCCAAAGTTCATTTGTTTTCGATTGCAAAATAAACAAGGCACAAGCAATAAACCGAATATTTACAGAGATAATTTTACGGAATTATTTATTTATTATTTTTTTATAAAACATTTACTCCGAATAAATATTTATATCAATGATAGTTAGGTTTTTAAACCTAAAAAATACACATTTATTATAACAATTATAACAGTCAAAATTCGTTCATTCAAAATTCAATATTAAGTCTATTATTTCTCTCAAATTAATTTCGCTATTTTTGCATCATTCGTTTGTTCGTTATTCGTTATTCGTTATCCGTTATTCGTTATCCGTTATTCGTTATTCGTTATTCGTTATTCGTTATTCGTTATCCGTTATCCGTTATCCGTGTACTCGTTATTCGTAATAACGAATATACACGAATACACGAATAACGAATCAACGAATCAACGAATACACGAATAACGAATCAACGAATACACGAATAACGAATCAACGAATAACGAATACACGAATAACGAATACACGAATACACGAATCAACGAATACACGAATACACGAATACACGAATAACGAATAACGAATACACGAATACACGAATCAACGAATACACGAATAACGAATACACGAATAACGAACAAACGAAACAATGAGTGACATCAGTGCCAGAAAACCTGTAGGAATTATCGGGGCGGGAAGCTTCGGGACGGCGGTAGCTGGACTGATAGCCATGAATTATCCGGTAATTATCTGTACGCGCCGCGAAGAAGCGATGTCGAATATCAACGACAAGCACCTACACATGGGCGTACAAATGTCTAAACACGTGCGAGCCACAACGAGCATGGAAGAATTGGCGGCATCATGTGTGCTCATATTTCCGATTGTTTCCTCCGAAAATTTTAGGGAAATGATACGCGAATCTGCGCCCTATCTGCGTCCGGACCATATCTTGATTCACGGTACAAAAGGTTTTGACACATCAAAGCCCTCGCTTACGGCAAATTTTAATATAAAAAGAAAAGGCATACACACGATGAGCGAAGTGATTTTGCAGGAAAGTGCTGTGGTGCGTGTCGGATGTCTGTCGGGACCCAATCTGGCTGCCGAAATCATGGAAGGACAACCTGCTGCCACTGTCATTGCCAGCAAATATAACGAAGTCATCAAGTTGGGGCGATTGGCATTGCAAAGCCCTCGTTTTCAAGCCTATGCGTCGCACGATATATTGGGGGCAGAGTTGGCTGGTGCATTGAAAAATATCATTGCATTGGGGTCGGGCATACTCGGTGGTATGGGCATGGGAAAAAATGTGTGGGCATTATACCTCACGCGAGGCTTAATAGAAATGATACACGTCGGCAAAGCAATGGGCGCAGATACTTCCGCTTTTCTTGGTCTGGCGGGCATCGGCGACCTCGTGGCAACCGCCGCCAGTACGCAAAGTCGAAATTATACCTTCGGAAAACGCCTTGCACAAGGCGAATCTGCCGCTACTATCATTGGAAACATGAACGAAATAGCAGAAGGGGTAAGGACTTTGAAGACGATTCGAGAAGTCATCAAAAGCTATGGCACACATACGCCCATTATCGAAATGCTCTACCAAGTTGTTTTTGAACAATTGGACATCAATGACGCAATTACATATTTAATGAATTATAAATACTCCATTGACGTTGATTTTTTATAAATAGTTTGCAGTCGATAGTTCATAGACAGCCGTTTTCTCGCGTTTACCTATGGATTACGGACTATCGACTGCTAATACAACTGCACTCATGAAAAAAGTTTTAATTCTCATCGGCTCTACGAGTGATGAACCCGTAATGAATGATAGCGTACGCTATCTCGAATGGTTTGGTATACAGGCAGATATGCACGTAGCGTCTGCACACCGCAATCCCAAACTTGCCACCAAATTGACCGAAACAGCCAAAGAAAATGGCTACCAAGTCATCATTGCTGCGGCAGGAATGGCGGCGGCTTTACCCGGTGTCGTGGCGGCGCATTCTTCGCTTCCTGTCTTGGGCGTACCACTCGAAGGCGGCTTGCAAGGCGGCGTCGATGCCCTGTATTCTATCGTCCAAATGCCCCCCGGCGTACCCGTAGGCACACTCGCCGTAGGCAAGGCAGGCGCACGAAACGCTGCCGTACTCGCCGCCCGAATCATCGCCCTAAACGATGAAGCCGTAGATGCCAAATTAGAAGAATTTAAAGAAATGGGATTTAAGTTATAAATATGCTGACGTGTTGATGTGCTAACGTACTGACATGTACATCAGCACATCAGCACATCAGCACATCAGTATATCAGCACGTAATTATGAAAGTAACCGATGTAAAAATAGAAGAAGGCTGGAAAAACGCCTTGAACGATGAATTTCAGCAGCCGTATTTTTCGGCGATAAAAAGTTTTATTACGGAACAAAAAGCCAAAGGTAAGACGATTTATCCGCGTGGTTCATTGATATTCAATGCCTTTGATAGTACGCCTTTTGATAAAGTGAAAGTCGTGATTTTGGGGCAAGACCCTTATCATAATCCCAGGCAAGCGCATGGGCTTTCCTTTTCTGTGCCGATGGGCGTGGCGATTCCTGCTTCATTACGAAATGTTTATAAAGAACTCGCTGCAGATATCGAAGGCTTTGAAATTCCGAATCACGGCAATCTCGAAAAATGGACAACGCAGGGCGTCTTCCTGCTCAATGCTATGCTAACCGTCGAACACAAGAAGGCTGGTTCGCATCGAAAAATCGGCTGGCAACGCTTCACTGATGCTGTTATCCGTAGATTGTCGGATGAGCGCGAAGGGATTATTTTTATGCTTTGGGGCAATTTTGCAAAAGCCAAAGAAGCCCTCATTGATACCGAAAAACACCACGTTTTGAAGGCAGTACACCCGTCGCCACTTGCAGGAAATGCCTTTTTAGGGAATAAACATTTCTCTACTGCCAATGCTATTTTGAAAGAGCGAGGTGAGGTAGAAATTGATTGGAAATTGATGTGATTAGGGGTTTGGGGGCTTGAAGTTCTTATTTATTTATCATAAATTGAGCTAAAATAACGTTATGACAGCTATTTCAGTAGAAATTAAAGATGAGCTAAAAGTGCAATTGGAAACTAAAGCCAAGGAATTGGATATTAGTACTGATAAGCTAATTGAAAAGGTGCTAAGTGATTTTATTTACTTAGAAAAAATGGAAAGAATTAGAAAACGATTAGAACCAAATTTCAAGGAGATGGGTATTGATAGTGAGGAAGATATATTTAAATTAGTTTCTTAATACCAAAAAAAACGAAAGTCGTTGTTGATACCAATGTCCTTATATCTGCACTTTTATTCAAAGGTATTTCGGGGTGTGTTTTTGATTATTGCATGGTGAAGGAAGAGGTGATTTTGCCTCCATGGATTCTTGATGAATTTCGGAACAAACTGTTGGGTAAATTCAAATTAGATTTATCCGATGTAAATGAAATTATTGATACCATAGAACAGAAATCCAATGTCATCCAACCCGAAAACTAACTCCCAAACATTTGCAGAGATGAGGACGATAATAATATTTTGCAACTCGCTGAATATATCGAAGCCGATTACATCATCACAGGCGATAAAGATTTGCTTATACTCGAACAATTCAAAGAAACACTCATTATTTCACCCGGAGATTTTAACGCATTAATTTCCGAATCATAATCAATAGAAAAACGCTCGCCACAACATCTCATTCGAGAAAATCGTTTATATTAGCAGAATAAAAAATCCGCGTAAATCCGTTTAATCCGCCAAATCCGCGTTCTATCCAACTCAATTATGCAACGATTAATAGTACTCCTACTTTCATCTTTCTTGCTAATTTCTTCCTGTAAATATTCGGAAAAAATCCGCGACGGGCAGACTGCTTTCGAGCGCAAACAATACACCGAAGCGGTCAAATTATTCGGAAAAGAATTTGACAAAAAAAGCGGCAAAGACAAAGCCGAAACCGCTTTTTTTATCGGCAGTTCGTACCTACAAATCAATGAAAGCGAACGCGCCGCCGAGTGGTTTAAAAAGGCGTGGGACTTGGGTTACGGCGCACCTGCCATGTACGAATACGCCCACACACTCAAGCAATTGGAACGTTACGAAGAAGCAGCCACCGCCTTCAATACCTACGGTAGAGAAACAGGTGAAGTCGTACAAATGCGCACCGAAATCCGCACCTGCGAACAAGCCGCACAATGGCTTGCCGATACGCCCGAAAATGAATTTGAACTTCAAAAACAAACCTTCAATACCGCCACATCTGACTATGCACCAATGTTTTATAAAGAAAAAATAATATTTACATCAGATAGAAATACTGCCGAAGGCGAAGATATTTATAAGTGGACGGGTAAGGACTTTTCGGATATATTTACAGTGAATGAAAAGGGTAATGTAAACCCTTTTTCGGAACTAAATAGCGAGTACAACGAAGGTACACCAACTTTCAATAACACAGGTACGACGGTTTATTTCACCCGCTGCGGTAGCGATAAAAAAGAAGGCACAGACTATTGTAAAATTTATTTCTCGAAAAAAAATAAAGAAGGCAAATGGGCGAAACCCAAGCTGTGTAGCTTTGCAGAAGGGGAGGCGAATTATGCGCATCCCTACCTCACCGAAGATAACAAAACGCTCTACTTTTCATCGGATGTCAATGGCTTTGGCGGTACAGATATTTTCAAAGTTGTGCAGACAGACGAGGGCTGGTCGCGCCCAAATAACCTCGGCGAAACGGTCAATACACGCAAGAATGAAAAGTTTCCATTTCGATATATTGACACTTTATATTTTGCGTCGGATGGTCATGCAGGCATGGGCGGGTTGGATGTCTTTAAGGCGGTAAAGGTGCGCGGCACTTGGCGCGATACCGAAAATCTTCGCGCTCCCATCAATTCGGGCGAAGATGATTTTGGTTTTATTTTAAGAGAAAAAACGGACGGTACAGCCCCCCAAATAGAAGGCTACCTCACCTCTACACGCAAGGGCGGCGAGGGGAAAGACGACATTTATTATTTTACAAAAAAATACATCGTGCCACCACCGCCTCCGCCGATTGATACGATTATTCCGCCATCGATAGATACTGTAATTCCGCCGCCGGAGCTTGTTTATAATTTTAATCTGAAAGGAAAAGTACTCGTCAAACGCTATGCAAATGACGACCCAAACAGCCCCATAATTGACTCATTAGCTGCGGATAATGCGCGAGTTAGTATTTCTTTTTTGTATAATAATGAAACAATAATAACGAATGAATTGGGCGAATTTGAATTGCAACTGAAAGAGGAAGTAGACTATTTTTTCTTGGCTTCAAAAGAAGGTTATCTGAATAATTCGGAACGACTTTCGACCAAAGGTGAGCGCGACAAAAACGCACCCAACAAAGATTTTGAGCTGGTCATTGTATTGGATAAAATTTTCAAAAATCAAGAAATTACCCTTGAAAATATCTATTACGATTACGATAAATGGGACATCAGACCCGATGCCGAACCTTCGCTCAATCTACTCATAAAAGTATTAAACGAAAATCCTACGATTAGCATACAGCTCGCCTCTCACACCGACTGTCGTGGCGAAAATGATTATAACAGAAACCTTAGCGCGAAACGCGCTCAGTCTGCTGTTAATTATTTGATTTCCAATGGAATAAATGCCTCGCGCTTGAATGCACAAGGCTATGGAGAAGAACGCCCCGCAGTCGCTTGTGCATGTGATAATTGTACCAAAGAAGAGCATCAAGCCAATCGACGAACTACGTTTAAAATAGAATAGAGACAAGAGACGAGAGACGAGAGACGAGAGACAAGAGAATAGAGAGGTGAGAAAATTCTCTTGTCTCTACTCTCACGTCTCTTGTCTCACGTCTCTTACTCTCAAATCTTATTCGTCTTGCGTTTTTTCTTTTTATCAGGCTTAGGCGTTTTATATTCCTTTTCTTTAGGAGGAATAACCTTACCGTTTTCGTCCAATTTAGGTGCTATGGGTTCGATATTCCAATCGCCGAAAAACTGCTCAAGCATCCCGTTAATTTCCTCATTATTAAAGAAATTTTTGCTTTCTAAAAGTAGGTCGGGGATTTCTTCAGCAGATTTTTTCATGCCTTCCAACATTTCCTCGTCTGGGCGCATCTGTTCGGGAAATTGCTCGAAACTTTTTGCCATAAAATCATAAAACATTCCTACATCTATCGTATCGCCCATGATACGCATCGTGCCTTTTTCGTCGAGTTTTTCCAGGTCGAGTTCGGTCTCCAAAAAGAAACGTGCCTCGCCGAGTGCCTGCTTCATTTCATCGAACATCTGCCCCATTTCTTGGCTCATTTGTTCGAGTTCTTGTTTCATTTCGGGGCGTTTATCCGTACCTTGTGCGAAGGCACTGATTGTCAACATTGACATTATAAATAAGACAAATAATTGTTTCATAATTTATTGTGATTGATGAACGTAAAACGATTTTGCAAATCGTTCCATACACGCGAGACGATTCATAAAATCGTTTTACGTTTCTTTTTTCAAAAATAGTGCTAATTTTAGGACGCAGTTATTTCCAAAAATAACATTATTTTTCGGAATTGACCATTAATTGGGCAGCACCGTTAGGTGCAAAATATTGGTAGCTTTTTATGTAAAAAAATCGTACAGAGTGCCTTTAGGTACTCAATATTGTGAACCTAAAGGCTCACCGGCATATATTTTTATTAGATTGTTACCAATATTCGACCTCTAACGAGGTCATTGAGGATTTTGCCCAATTAATAGTCAATCCCGTTATTTTTAAACCAATATTCAATTATGCAAAAATACGTCAATCAACTGATAGAAAATATTAAGGCAATTACTGCGAATCCGGAGCAAGCCCCTGAACCACAGGAAGGTGAAGTAATACAGCCACAAATAGAAAGATGGATACATGGCGGACCCTTATCCACTATGGGTCAGTTATTTGGCTTAGAAAAAGTACAATTTCCACCGGAAGATAAACTGACGACCACCCAAAAAGAGGAACTTGTAGATGCTATGATGATATTATGGCGAGCCTACCATTTCAATGCAGTTTTTCCGGGCAAGTTACCCAAAGCACTAAGGTACACACATATTGTCGATTGTTTGGATAGAGATGTTCCGTTCATTGGTGAAGGAAGATTTAGTTTAGAATTTTGCTATTACGAGCCGGAGAATTGCCCTTTTGACCTTGAATATTGTAGTTGCAAAGATTTTGATTTTTATAAGAATCCTTAATCTGTTAAATTTCCTTTTCATTTGCCCAAAAAAAATCATTAAATTTGCGGACTTAAAAAAAGTCGATAGTCGATAGTCCATAGTTGATAGGCAGACGCGAGAGACCTCACCCCAGCCCTCTCCTACGAGGAGAGGGAGTTATTTTGCTTCGCAAAATACAACTCGCAGCAGCTTATAAACTATGGTCTATCAGCTATCGACCATCGACCAAACACATGAAAGAAGTATATATCATGTCCGTATCACGGACACCAATTGGAAATCTTGGCGGCGTACTCGCTTCCGTAACAGCGGAAAAACTTGGTGCAATTGCCATGAAAAGCGCGATAGAACGCGCGGGCATTCAAGCCGACCAAGTGCAAGAAGTTATTATGGGTAATGTGCTGACTGCAAATGTCGGACAAGCTCCCGCACGTCAGGCAGCACTCGCGGCAGGCATCTCTATGAGTACGCCTTGTACGACCATAAATAAGGTCTGCTCATCGGGTATGAAGGCGATGATGTTGGCGGCGCAGTCAATAGCACTCGGCGATAATGACATCATGGTAGCCGGCGGCATGGAGAGCATGAGCAACACGCCGCATTACATTCCAAAGGCACGGACGGGCTACCGCTACGGTAATGCGACGATTTTGGATGGCATCGTGCGCGATGGTTTGCAAGACCCTTATGATGGCTCGATGATGGGCACTTGTGGTGAGGTGTGCGCGAGTGGCAAAAATATTTCGCGTAGCGAACAAGATGATTTTGCCTACGAATCGTACAGACGCGCACGCGAGGCGCACGACAATGGTTATTTTAAGGACGAAATTACGCCCGTAGAAATTCCGCAACGTAAAGGCGACCCTGTCGTCATCAGTCGCGACGAAGAGGTTGACAATAAACGAATTACAAATAGAGAAGGTTTGGATAAGTTGCGTCCTGCTTTCGATAAAGAAAACGGTACGATTACCGCCGCCAATGCGTCCAAAATCAATGATGGTGCCGCGGCAGTGGTCTTGATGAGTGGCGAAAAAGCGGAGGAATTGGGACTCAAACCTATCGCACGTATCGTCAGCTATGCCGATGCAGCGCAAGAACCCGTTTGGTTTACGACAACGCCCGCATTGGCGATGCCCAAAGCACTCGATAAAGCCGGATTGGATAAAGATGACATAGATGCCTTCGAAATCAACGAAGCATTTTCAGTAGTAACCATCGCCAATGCCAAAGAACTTGGGTTGGATATGGCGAAAGTGAATGTATTTGGCGGCGCAGTGTCGATGGGGCATCCGATTGGCGTATCCGGCTGCCGAATTGTGATTACATTACTATCCGTACTCAAACATAAAGGCGGCAAAAAAGGCTTGGCAGGCATCTGCAACGGCGGTGGCGGTGCATCCGCTATGGTCGTGGAGCTGGTTTGATTGGTGAATTGGTTGATTAGTAAATTAGTCCGTCATTTAAGGTTTATCGCGCCCACTCAACCAATTAACTATTCAACTAATTCACTAATTCACACTAAATAATGAGAGAACTCGGTAAAATAGAAAGCAAGCATTGCAAAATCACTGTACTTCATTATAATCACAAATACCTCATCAAGTTTGAAACCATAGACTGCGAACAGACCTACCGCATCCGTGAAGGCACAAATGCGAGTGGCATGGCAGACCTAAAACGTATTGTGAATGAGGATTTTATCGCTTCAGTTATGAAGCGATTCAAGCAAATGAGTAGTGATTTTGCCGCTGCAATTGCCGAAGCGAAAGGTGAAGACGAAGATGAGTTTGATACTATATTGTAATGAGTGAATTTGAGTGTGTAAAATATTAGGGGAACTTTAATTTGTTTGGTTCTTTGACAAATCCAGTGAAGTGAATGAAAATTTGGGCGTATCTCCCTCCTTATCAGTCGGGGGTCGGGCTATCCGGCACTCTCTTCACTCCTCTTCCCTTAGAGGTACGTTAGTACCGACCCCGTTAGTGCGTATAAACGGAGTCGGTGCCAACGCACCTTATGAGTTTGGGAGGAGCTTTCTTGCTACAAACGGGGACGGTGCGCTGCACCTTTTATACATAATTGCCCCTAATGTTTTACACACTCAGTGAATATTAATGCGTCAATGCGATAATAATGCAATGCGACAATAATGGAAAGCATTGTCGCATTGACCCATTACGGCATTATCGCATTATAAAAATATTCATTCACTCACTCACTCACTCACTCACTCACTCATTCATTCACTCACTCATTCATTCACTCACTCATTCATTCATTCATTCACTCACTCACTCATTCATTCATTCATTCATTGGCTTGAAGGTCAGTGCATTACCATTGATGCAATAGCGTAAGCCTGTTGGTGCAGGTCCGTCGTCAAATATGTGTCCGAGGTGTCCGTCGCAGCGTCCACATACTACCTCGGTGCGATTCCAACCGTATTTATTATCCTTTTTTTCGCCGACATATTCTTTCTTGATGGATTGGTAAAAACTGGGCCATCCTGTGCCTGATTTGAATTTGGTTTTGGATTCAAATAATGCCAAATCACAACCACTGCAATAGTAGGTTCCCGTTTTTTTATTGTCCCAATATTTGCCTGTAAAAGCACGTTCTGTACCTGCTTCGCGGAGAATACGAAATTCTTCTGCGGTGAGTATTTCGCGCCATTCTTTTTCTGTTTTTTCTACCTTTTCAATTTTAATGGGAAACTCTTCAATCGACTGATTATCAGTTACTTTATTCGTTAAAACTGTTGATGTTTCGGCTGTTTTCTGTGGTGTTTTTTCTACAACTTTTGTGTTTTGCGAACAAGCACTTATTGCGATAATTGTGTTTATAAAAAACAAAAAAATAATTCTATTCATATTTATATTTATTTTGTGAAAAAAATCCAATTAATTAGAAAGCCAAAGCGAATTTTACTCGCGTCCCACCTATGGATTATCGACCACCGACTATGGACTAATTAACACAAAATTTGTCAAAACGTTTTATTTTTATGGTAAAACTGTCGGATGCCGACAATACCAATAAGCAGTGCGAGTGCCAGCAGCCCAAACCACCAATTGGGACTTTGTGCGAGCGCGTCCGCATTGCCGATATGCACGAAAGCTGCCCAGTAATAAGGATGCTGATGCCGATTTTCTTCCACGTCATGTTTTAAAAAATAGAGTTTGGCATTTCGGAGTGCTTCGTCTTTTGTTTGCCCTGATTTGAGGTGTTTATAATAATGCACCATGATTTGAGAAGTCGCTTTATCGTCCACCGACCAAAGGCTCATCGTGGTTGCGGGTATGCCTGTGTATGCGAAGGCACGCGCAAGACTCATCACGCCTTCGCCACGTTGCAACTTGCCGATTCCTGTCTCGCAGGCACTCAAAACGACCATATCTGCACGCAGACGAAGTGCATACAATTCGAGCGCAGTTAGATATTCTTCATCATTAAAATAAATACGGCTGAGTTGGTCGTCTTCGTTGGCGCAGGCGTGTGTGGAGAGGTGAATGAGGCGCGAATTGGCGGCAATTTGGATGAAATTTGCTATACTGGCGTCGGTTTCCGTGAATATTTTTCCGCCAATTAGTTTCTGAATAGAATCAACTTCGTATTGACTGTGTGGAAGCGAAATCAAACGATTGTCGTGGCAGGAACGAAGAGCCATTTCAGTGTCGTTTGTGTGGATAAATTTGGGCGCGAACCCTGCAAAATCATGTTCGATATTATCGTCTTTTTTTACGTTCAAATTTTGCTGTAATACCGTAGCAGAGTAAGCATAACTGACGGCATAATCATTTATCAAATAAGGCATTATATCATTTCTATACGATTGATTTTTTTTGTATTTGACTTCATTTTTCAATAGAATATCAAACGGAATATAAGCCAAAGCACCATCGGGAACGACGATAATTCGCGCTATATTTCCACCCATTTTTTCCAAGCCTTCTTCTAGCAAATTTTGATATAAAAAATACGCTGAACGAATGTACGCAGTATCGGTTTTCTTGGTAATTGCCTGTCGCAATGTAGCGGCATTAGTTTGTATGTGTTCAGTATTTGGTATAGCCGAAAGGTGAATATTATTTTTACTAATAAAAAACGTATACAACTGTTCATCACCCATAAAATACTCTACAAAAACGGCGTCACGTGGGAGTATATCGCGCCTGACATCGTCCAATGTGGCAATATGTGGGGCGTATTTCAAGCGATAATAATCAGGATGTTGATTTTCGAGTTGAAGGACAAAATTATCGTATAATTGCTCTTGTTCAAATAGCTCATTTTGCAACTGGCGGAGGGTGTTTTCGTTTTTGCTTTCCTTTTTTAGTCGGCTGATTTTTCCTTTCAAATGATTGATTTGAACGCGGAGTTGACGCTCCTGTTCGAGAATGTGTTCGGGGATGTCGGCAAACTGCCGGGCATCTGCATTTTTGAGGGCATCAAGTAGGGAAAGACTTTTGCTTTTTTCTGCCACTCGGAAGGCTTCGGCGAGGTGGCTTTCATCGTTGGTTTGCAGATATAATTGACGATTTATTTCAATGGCTTTTTCAAAAATAGGGTAGCTTTTTTCGACCAAAAATTGCCGCGCTTCTTCTGATGAATATTCGCGGCGCATATCGTTCATTATGTTGGTAGTCAGTTGAATGTGGGCATTGGCTTGTTCAAGATTTTCTACATTTTTATCTTTCAAATAAAGCGCGTGAAAAGCATTTGCTTTGGCTTGCAATGCCAATAGGAGTTCTTTTTTATTGTTCACATTTGTATTAGTGGGTAGACTGTAAATTGAGGTGACGTTATACTTGTCCACAAGGCTCACCACGCTTTCTTGATAATGCGCTAAAGCCGCTTCAAAATCTTGTTTTTCCTGAAAAATATTGCCGATTTCGAGGTGTACTTCGGCGGTTTTGTAATGCTTATTGCCGTAGCGATCTTGGGTAGCTGTAAGAGATTTGTTCATGTATTCTTCGGCTTCGGCATATTCGCCTTTTTGACTGTGTGCTTTGCCGATATTGAGCCATGTGGTTGAGTAAAATGGGTCGTTGGGGAGATGATATTGGAGCGATTCATTGAGGTAGTGCGAGGCACTGTCGGGTTTATTTTGTTCCAGATAGAGGGTGGCGATATTGTTATAATTATTGAGTAGGCTATTTTTGCCTTTTGCATTAGATTGTGTGCCTTTTTTGTAATGATTATTTACTTTTTTATAATAAAAAAATGCTTGTTTATAGTTGCCTTTTTTCTTGTAAGTGCTGGCTATATATTCGTAAATATAATTGGAATTATAATCAATATCAAGATTTTTTTTGAGGGCTTCTGCATATTTGAAACAGTATTGGAAATGGCTGATAGCGGTTTGGTAATTACCTTTCAAAGAGTTAATATTTCCTAGGTATAAATAATTGACTATTAATGTCTGATAGTCGTATTCGGTGAGTTTTGTTTTATTTTCAAGAAAGATATTGATACTATCAAATTTTTCTAAAGCCTGTTGAAAATTACCCGTTTTGTAATAGTAATTTCCCCAACCATTGAGCAAAAAAAGTTTGGTATCACTTGAATAATCGGTGGTATCGTATCGTATTTGACGAATGTCTTTTTCGGCATTCGTGAGGTAGGCGTATAGCGAGTCCATTTGAAAATGGTAACCTGCACAATTGACCCGATACACCATAATACTGGCATAGCTTTTCCACTTCTTATGTGTACGAGCGAGCGTGGCGGCTTCATTGAGATACAACAAAGCACTGTCCATTTTAGTGTACAAAAAACTACCGGCTTGGGCAATATGCTTGTCAATAATTTCTTGTGGTTTTTGTGCTTTTCCATGCTGAAATATCAACAACGCAAAAAAGCACAGGGCAACTGCCCTGTGCTTAAAATAATTTTTAACCATATTCGTTATCTGCTGACATTCAAATTAATGGGATAGATATTTCCTGTTTTATTATCAGTGAGCGTCATAGTGGCTATACCTTTAAAAGCGTTATTATTGATGCTCAATTTTGTTTTGTTATACCCTTTAAATTTGGTGGATGCTAAGGTACTTGGCTTTCCCGTAGCGATTATTTTTTTCGTATTTTTATCTATAAGATTAAGCGTAAAATTAGGTGGAAGTACCAAATCACGGAGTCTTTCTAATAATTGCGGACAGTTGCCAACAGGACATGGCGGTGGTGGCGGTGGTAACGTTCCTCCAATTCGCTTCAGACGGATAATTTCTTTCTTCAAGTCTTTGCAATCATCACCTCGCTCTGTACAGCCTTCGAGTTGCTGTTGGGCAGACATGAGCATGAGCGTTTCGGCGGTAAACTCATCGGATTGTGTGGCACATTCTTGAGCGGTACAGATGAAAAAAACGAGCAGTACTGCCAATGGTATCATCCACTTTTGGATTTTAATAATTTCCATATAAAGTTGTATTTTAAAGTTTAAAAAGAATGAATATAATAAAGTTACGACTTAAAACGTATTTATGCAATGTTTTATGTATAAAAAGATGATAATCTTGTCAAGTAAAATAAGCCCCACAAAGCCATGAATGCTTTGTGAGGCTACGATATTAATTATTGAAAATAATATTATTCTCTCACACAAAATCCAACATACTTGTCAGCGTATGGATTGTGGTGACTATTGTTTAATATGGTTCGCTCATAACCGCGCAAACGTAAGGTATATCCGCAAGGTTGGAGTTTGCTGGTGTCTACTTCAAAAGTATCATCCAAGGGTCCTTGTTCGCCATCAACACCATTATTGAGTTTGGCTCCCGGGGCGTAGGTAATAAGTCCAACAGAATTAATGATTTGTGTTGCCGGTTGGATGTTCAAATCATAGCCTCCGTAGTATCTATCCCGTACTTTCAAATGCCCTGTAAGTGAGGCTGCTTGGCCATAAACTTTACAAACACCGCCATCTATGGTCATGTCCACGTCAAATGTAGCGTCAAGAATATTATTGGGCGTATTGTCCGGTCGGAATCGACGATTATCTAATTGGATTCTGACGGGAATACTGTGTTGAATACTTGCCGGATTTGTGATAGGGTCGTCTTTAGTAAAGCTCACACGGATGTAATATTTTCCTTCAAAATCGTGCGAGGGCCAAGTTGCCAATACATTATCACGAATCTCAATAAGATTCTCGGTATCGTGATTTGCCAGATAAGGAAACCATCCATTAGGGTCTTGCAAATTATGCGTTGTGAACTCGGTGGGATTGTTACGAATCGTCCGAATTTGTTGCCTGAGCGTTACCGGAAAATAATCTACTCCATCGCTCGAATATTCTACGCGATATTTGGTCGTGCCCGGCACACCGCTATTGTCAATACCTCCTTTGATGGTAATTCTTCCGCCCCAGGGCCGGTTGTTTGTACGATTGCCATTGCCGGGATATGCAAGGCAGGTATCCGTTGCAATATCAGGAATGTCCACATTTCCAATCGAATAGATGGTGGCAGTTTGATTGGACTTTCGAGGTCTCAATTGTACCAAAGCATCCATCCGATTGCCCCATGCGACATTCTGTTCGGGGTCACTCGTTGGTGGCGTAGCCCACGATAGTATCGCCCGTATCCTGACCACTTGCGGAGTCTTGCAATTTTTTAGGTACTTGGACAGGTCTGTTTTCAAAAATGCAGCATATTTCAACCCTTCCTGTGGAATATTTTGGATGTCGTTTACCTTTACAAAGCTGGTACCCATGTACTTGTCAAATACTCCGTCATTATTAAAATCGGCAAAAAAGCTGACATATTCGAGGCTTCCTTTTTTGCAAAGATTACCACCGTAGCCGGAGGGTCTCTTGATATTAATCACCGCACCCAATGTATCTTGCGCCGTATTTAAGCCCACCGACTCAATTGCTTCAAAATCGACATTGAAATCTTCATCATCCAAGCCTTTCGTAAAATCATTCAAATCAATCCCGAAATCAGCCAAATTGATAGCTGATAATTGTTTCATCAATTCACCGGAATTACTCTCGGCAGACATTGCCACCAACTGAGTCATCGTTCGACTTGAAGAAACGCCTTGCTTCATATTCAGTTTGATAAAAGACGATACATCAAGTTTTTCAACTTTCTCAACTGACTGTTTACCAATTAGTTCTGAAATAATTGGGTTGATAGGCTGAATAGCAATCGGAGGAAGAGGAAAAGAAAACTGGAAGGGCTTTAGCACCACTTCAGCATCCAATATATTTCCATAAGTAGGCGTTTGGTTGGGATTAGTGGAGGGGATTTGATTCCAACTGAGTACTGCCCGCAAGGTGGCGATTACCTCTGTATTACAAAACTTTTTCTTTTTGGAAACATTGATTTCCTTAGAGACCATGTATGAAATCGGGTGCTGCGGTCCTGCCGGAGCTTCCGATATATTGAATGCTCTAAAGCTGGCAAGTCCCAAATCTTCAAAGCCATTGCCATCATTATAATCAATAAAAAATCGAACATACTCAGGTGAGCCTAAGCTACACATATTGCCCGAATATCCACCACTTTTTTTGATGTTGACAATTGCCTCTACCCTCGAAAGTTCGGGATTGTAACCCAGACATTCAAGTTCTTCCCAAGATGTTATTCCTTTGACTTTAGGAAACATAAGAGGCTGTAAAATATGCCCATTAGTAAGGCTTTGTTCGCGGAATAAAGCGATTTTCTTTAAAACCTTCACCGAAGGTTGTTTAACGATTTCCTGTACCATAATTTTTTTTTAAATGGTTATAAAATTAATTTGATAATGAATATGTTTGCGTCACTTGTCAGGCGTTCTTGTCCGCACATTGGTCGAATGGTTTGAAAAATGAGGAGAAACGCAATGCAGTATTTATACATATTATACATATTTATTTTACTGTTTTGAAGAAATGAATATTCAATCAAAAAAACAATTGGTTCTTTGGCAAATTCAGTGAAGTGAATGAAAATTTGGGCGTATCCCCCTCCTTATCAGTCGGGGGTCGGGCTATCCGGCACTCTCTCCACTCCTCTTCCCTTACTTTTGTCTACACTGCTATATCCACCCGAATAAGAAAAAGTCACCCATAAGTCCTGAAAAATTTTACTTTTAATAAATTAACCATTACATTTATGTGTAGAAAATAATGATTAATAATTAATAATTAATGATTAATTACTAATGATAAGGGAACACGAAGAAAATAATCTACCCGAATTGACGCAGCTATTTTTTCTATGTGTTTTCTCAAATTTGACGTGAATACTCACTGTATTTAAGGAAAATTTGAGGAGACAAATAGGAAAAATAGCAATTCAGACGGGTAGATTATTTTTTTCGTCTTCCCTAACATCATGAGAGGTGTTTCTTTTTCGCTATGCGTAAAAGAACATTAATCATTAATCATTAATCGTAGGGTGTGTAATCTGTCAGAAAAATAAGTCACCGAAAAAAGAGGGAAAATGCCCGCAAGGCGTAATGCCACAACCAATCGGGCAGCGAAAACAAATTAAAAAACAACTAAATAGCGGTGAGTCAGTATTGTAACAGATTACACACCCTATCATTAATCGTTAATTATTAAGCATTAATGAATATTATGAGCGATAAAGTACCACATAAAGAAAGTTTCTATATAGAAGCTATGTTGAAGAACAACGGATTTGTTGGCAAGCGAATGTACGATGAGTTTTTTCCGAAAATCAGGCGCATGGTGACAACCAATAGCGGCAATGCAGACGATGCACGGGATGTTTTTCAGGATGCCATGGTGATTATTTACAAGAATGCACTCAAGCCCGATTTCGTGCTGACCTGCCCGTTTTATAACTTCCTATATCCTATATGTAAATTCGTGTGGTTAAGAAAATTGAATGAAAAATCACGCAAAGAGGTGACAATTCAGGATGAGGATGGATTTATAGTCGAAGAAAACATTGAAGATGTCATACATCAAGCATCACGACACAAGCTTTTTAAAGAAAAATTTGTGCTGCTTGGTGAAAAATGTCAGCAAGTGATTCAACTGGCACTTCAAAAAAAGAAAATGCGAGAAATCGCCGTACTTCTTAATTATAAGAATGAACAGACTGCAAGACAACAACATTTTAAATGCAAAAAACAATTAATAGCACTCGTGCAGCAAGACGCGAGATTCGCAGAACTTAAAGATTAAGGAACGAGGCATAAATAAATTAAGTTTTTTTGACGCCGTTATTTTTTTCTTTTTCGAGGCATGAAAACTGCGTATAGCCAAGCTACGCAAGGATTTTCATAACGAAGAAAAAGGAGAAAAGAACAAGTCAAAATCTGCATTTATTGAAACCCTGTTCCTAAGGGATGAAAAGATTTTTGATTGCTACGCAAAAATACTCGATTTTGCGAAGCAAAATCTAATCAAAAGTCCAAAATTACCTAATCAAAAATAGTTTACCTAAATTTATACTATACAATGAACGAAGCAATATTAAAACAGGTACACGACTATCTTAACGGAGAACTTAGCGGCACAGCCCTCACCGAATTTGAGGCACAAATGAAAAGCGACCCTGCATTCAAAGCAGAAGTCGAACTACATCGTGATATAGACATTGCACTGATGGGTGATGATGAAATACCGTTTGTACACACCTTACGCGATATTCACGCGAAAGCCACTATCGAAGAAAATAGAGACGTAAAGGCTACTGCCGAAGAGGTTTCTCCTACTACACCAAATCGACGCATTTTTCGGTTTGCAGTTGCTGCGGCTGCGGCGATACTGCTAGTGGTATTTGCACTACCGATACTTTTTCCTTCGCCTGATGCCATGCAAATCTCCAAAAATACTATCGGTAGTGCGCCGACTTTGGAGGTGCGGCGTTCGTCAGAAGGCATGACGGAAACCACCAAAAGCCTCATTGCACCTTATCAAAAAATAAAAAACGGGCAATACAGCGAAGCGATACCCGAATTGACCAAAATTTATGCCTCAACAAATGCCGATGAAGCAGGTTTAGGCTTAGGATATTGTCATTTACAAGTAAAAAAATATGATAATGCGATTGAGGTTTTTGAGCAAATTCGGGCTAAAAAGTCTGATATAAGTGATGCAGCAACTTGGTACTTGGCACACAGCTATCTTCGTAAAGGAGATTTGCAGTCAACTGAGAATATATTACAAAAAATTATTCAGAGTGAAACTGTCACGCTAAAACGCCGAGAACAAGCCAAAAAACTACTAAATAGTCTATAAAAAGTTAATTAGATACAAGTGTCACAATGCGCTAATTACGCGACTTAACCACTTTTTTTAAGTAAAAAAAGTGTCACTTTTTTTAGCTCCCACCATCTGGTCTATTTTCGTTATGTGTTAAACATTTATTTGTCACAAAATGTGTAATTGTTGATTTTTTTATCTAATATTGTGTTGAAAGGCTACTAACAAAATCCGTTAATACAACAAATGTATACTCACGAAGATTTACTCGACGGCTTATTAAAAGCACTCAGGCACTCTCCCCAAAACCCTCCATTATTGCAAGTTATCGGCGATATTATGGTTGATACAGAGCGTTATAATGAGGCGAGTTCCTATTATCGCGAAAAATTGGTTATTCAACCTGATTGTAAGAATGCAAAATTGGGCTTGGGCAATGCTTTCTATGGTGCAAACCGACTAAATGAAGCATGGGTTTTGTTGGAAGAGCTTATCGCTTCAAATAATCCACCGAGTTCTACCTATTTGCTCAAAGCACGTTTACACGCCAGCGAAGAAGATTTTGACGAAGCGCAGTATGCCTACCATGCAGCCGTCCAAGCTGACCCCACGTTGCAAGATGCGAATTTAGAGAAATTGGTACATGGCGTGCCTGTGAAGCCATTTTCTAAAGAAGATGGTGATACTACTTTTATTAATAAAGATGACAATATAGAAGCTTATCTCGAAGAACTCATTGCACCGAATATTTCCTTCGATGAAGTTGGTGGAATGGGGTATGTGAAAGAAGAAATTCGCCAAAAAATAATCTTACCATACAGACATCGCAATATCTACGAATCTTACGGCAAAAAAGCTGGTGGCGGTATCCTGCTCTACGGTCCTCCGGGCTGTGGCAAGACTCACATCGCGCGTGCTACTGCCGGCGAAATGAACGGCAATCTCATTCCCGTAGGCATCCACGAAATACTCGAAATGTGGATAGGTAAAAGTGAAAAAAATCTACACGAAATATTTGAAATCGCTCGAAGACGCACCCCTTGTGTGCTGTTTTTCGACGAGGCAGACGCACTCGGCTCCGACCGTAGCGATATGAAACGAAACGGCTCCCGTTACATCATCAATCAGTTTTTGTCCGAATTGGATGGCTTTGACGCCCAAAATGAAGACCTCCTGATACTTGCCGCTACTAATGCCCCCTGGCATTTGGATGAGGCGTTTCGTCGTCCGGGACGCTTTGACCGTATCGTTTTCGTACCGCCGCCGGATAGAGATGCCCGTGCCGCCATTCTCGAAATATTACTCAGAGACATCGACAATAAAGAAGAACTCAGCTATCAACTACTCGCCAGAAAAACAAAAGGCTTTTCGGGAGCAGACTTAGGCTCACTGGTAGATTTGGCAAAACAAGATAAGATTACCATTGCCATGAATTCTGGTAAAAATACGCCGCTCAATCAGGAAGACTTGACAACCGCAGCCCGAAGAGTACGCCCAAGCACCAAAGAATGGTTGAAAAAGGCGAAACAATATGCCCTTTTTGCCAACGAAGGCGGCTTGTACAACGAAATTTTAGAGTATTTGAAAAAGCACCCCGTGTAAATTTCAACCTCAACCTCAACTTCAAGCGCAACTACAAATTCAATTAAAAAAATTAAAAGACTTATTTCAACTTCGTTGAAATTATTTCTGGATTTGAATTTGCGGTCGAAGTTGAATTTGAGGTCGTACTTGAACTTCTTTCACATGAAGCACGCAGCATTAAAAAAAGCACGCTTGTTGATGCAACAAGGGCGTTTTAAGATGGCTGAACAGGAATTGCGCCAGACACTGGGACTCTACCGTTCAAATGCTGCTACACGCGCCATGCTGAGTACCTGCCTACTGCGTCAAAATCTCATTTCCGAAGCACTCCATGAAGCGAAATCTGCCATTCGGATGGAGCCGACCAATCCCAACCACTATTACGTACTCAGCCTGATTTATCTCGAACAGGAACGTTATGATAAGGCAGATAAAACGATCCGCATCAGCCTGAGTCACTACGCCGCACATCCTGATTATTTATACGTATTGGGGACAATTTTCTTTCAGCAAACCGAGTGGGAAAAAGCCCTCAAAATTTGCGATATGAGCCTTAATCTTGACTCCGAACACATCGACAGCCTCATCCTCCGCGCTCGTGTCCTCAATCGAATTGGCGAACACGAAGCCTCTAATCAGACCTTTGAACTTGCCTTACGCAGCGACCCCGAAAACCCTGTAACACACGCCAATAAAGGTTGGACAGCACTCGAACAAAAACAATTTGAAGTTGCTCGCGAACACTTCGATGCCGCGCTCGGATTCAATCCCGAACTCGAATTTGCACGTAGCGGCTTGGTCGAATCTCTCAAAACAAAATATAAACTCTATCGCTGGGTAATGAACGCCAATTATTGGGCAAATACCTGCTGGGATTCCTTTAAAATCATACTTGTCACAGGCTTGGTACTCTGCGCAAGTCACCTTCCTTACCTTTCTCCGATTTATCTGTCGATACTACTTTTCATGTGGTTTCCTGATGTTATTTTTAATGCCTATTTGCAAAAAGATGAACGCACCCGACAGATACTTTCCAACCGCGAACGCAATACTTCAAGAGCATTTGGCGTAATATTTATGGGATGCATGGTGAGCCTTGCTTCCTATTGTATCACCAAAGAAAATCTCTTTTTCTCGCTAGGTATCGTTGGTTTGGGTATGTTATTTCCATTGGTCGGCACTCTGCGTACATGGCAGGATTACTACGCTCGCCGAATTGCCTTTACCGTCATATCTGGTTTGCTCGGACTACTCGCCATCTGTTCCAATTTCTTCGGCGAAAACTACACGCCACAAGTCTTCGAAGTCATCTTTTTCCACGCCGTACTCGGCTATACTTGGTACGAAAGCTTTAGTGCCAAACAAGAGAAAGAGGAGGACTAGGTGCAATGCTTAAATGATGAAATGTGATGATGAAATGAGTGAATGAGTGAATGAGTGAATTTTGTACGTTTGCCGACGCATAACGAGACAAAAAACGAGCAATTAAGTAGTGGGGCAAAAAAACAAACAAGTACACCATTTGTCCCACCACTTAATTACCCAAAAAATACTCATTCACTGATCACATTATCTAGTCAAAACGATATAATCATTGATTACTGTCTTCAGAAAATGAAGTGGCTTTTTAGGTGCTTGTTGAATTTGGAGTTTTTCCATGACGGCATGAAGTACTTCTCCAATCGCTTCGCGGTGAGCTTGATTGGGATAGCGATTATAGCGATTGATAGTGGTCTTGATGAGTAGCATATCTTGCTCAGAAAACTGGCGCGCGCCAGGATAACTTACCTCGTAATTTTCCAAAGATTTTATTCGGTCAATATCTTCGAAGCGCAAATTCATGCTGGATTTGAGGCGAATGACAGCAGTATTGGCTATCATATCGCCGAGTCGTTGTCGCTTCGGAGATGAACCAACGAGCAAAGAAGCCAATGCCCCACCTGTTCCCCAAATATCAATCATACGAAACGTCCATCGAATCAAATAATCATTCAAAATCGGTTCTACGCCCGTGAGTTTGACGACCTTCATACCCATCGCCAATTTGCCGAGCGTGCGCCCATCCATGATGGATTCGAGTACCAACGAATAAAATAAATAAACAGGCAACAAGAATAGCACAAACATTACGTTAGTATTTTCCAGTCCTTCTACAAATGAAGCAAATAGACCCAAAACCAATAGGCTAATAAGTGCAATAATAGCATCTGAGATTTCTATTTGTCGCAATTTTTTGCCTGAAAGTAGTACGTAAGCCGCGAAAAATATAAGTATATAAATAATGACAAAGCCCGACAGGAAATTAACTGCCATCATAGAAACCAATAAGTAGCCCAATGTTATAAGTATAATGAAAATGACAACTTGGTCGATGAAAAACGCTACCATACGCTCTCCCCAAGAGGCAAGTTCGTACTCAATAGCTACTTTCTGGGTAGTGGTGATTTCTATCTTTTGCATGAGAGTTTGTTTTTGTGACTGGTTAATTAGGTAGTTAGGGAAGACGAAAAAAATAATCTACCCGTCTGAATTGTTCTTTTTCTTATATGTTTCACTAAGTGAAAGAAAATAAATAACTTGCCCCATTATGCTTGTTCTTTTCCCTTCTAAAAAACACAAAAAATAGTTCCGTAGCTATGGCTATGCAACGATTTTTTGAATTCTTTAGAAGAAAAAATTACGGCGCATTATGGAACAATTTATTTAATTTCTTTCACTAAGGAACAGGGTTTCAATAAATGCAGACTTTGACTCTTTCTTTTTCCCTTTTTCTGCGTTATGAAAATCCTTGTATAGCTTGGCTATGCGCGGTTTTCATGCCTTGAAAAAGAAAAAAATAAAGTCTTCAAGAACCTGCATTTATTAAAACCCTGTTCCTTAGTGGCTAGACTTTGGACATTAGGTAACTGGGAAATTAGGCTGACGAAAGCATAATTTACTATTTATCAGCATAATAAAAATTGTAATAAAGTTAATTTAAAATAAAATGCAAATTAACGTAAATTATTGATAATGAGCGATTTACCTAATTACCCAGTTCCCTAATTACCCAATGTCCAGTTAGTGGAACAACTCCGGATTTTGTTATTTTTTATTATTTGGAAATTATCAATAAATTCCGTGATTCCATTTATACTGTCGCGTTGCAAATCGGTAATTGAGGGCTGCACGGACTCCAAATTGTAGATTATAGGGTGTACCTGCTGCAAAAGGTGTTAAAAGATAGTCGAAATCTGTACCTGCTGCTGCACGCGCACCGATAGTAAGGTGAGCATTCGTATTGATGTATAGGTGATAGTCAGCCCCCATAAATACGCCCAATTCTTGCTGAATAAAACTATCAGTTGCGCTGGGTTCTATGTTTCGATTGCTACGTAGTTCGCTTTTTTGCAATTTGCCGTAGTGCGTACCAAACACAACGCTGGCGGTCATCGGGACGCGCCTGTTCATGCTGTTGAGGCGTTGGGTTTGGTATTTGAAAGAAAGTGGTACGTAGAGGTAATTGGTGCGTGCGTCGGTCGTGTTGGATACATTTAGATTGGTCAGTTCGCGGTAGCTTTGTGATAAGCGACTTTTCATGATTTCGACTTCGATACCAAAATTAGGCGTAAATTGATATCCTGCACCTAAGCCCAATGAGTTGCCCAAATCCACAACATAGTCCAGTTGATTTTGGTCAGACAAAGCCTCACGGACTTCATCATTGAGTATCCATGAATTATACAAAGAAAAGGAAGTCGAAACATACCAACCTCGGTAATTCAGCATCATTTTCGCCAAATCATTATCTGCTTCTGTATCTATAAATTTACTTTGGATGGCGTATTCGTTGCCCAATCCTCGAAGGGCAGTACTTACATCCATCAATTTTAAATCTTCAATATTCGGAGTAGGCAGTATAATATTATTTATATTACAAGACGCCAATTTCGTCATTTCGACATTTGGAAGGGATGAAATTAGGTCGTCAATATGGTTATTTTCTTCAAAAATAGGGAACTGTGGAGATAGTACAGTAGACTCATTTCCATTAAATACAGGAGGTAAGGAAGAACCGTTGAAGGTTTGCCGACTGCTTTCGATATCTGCTGAAGGTGATTGACTAATTGCTTGGTCAATCTCGTCACTTTGCTCTGTGACCTTACGGCTTACAGGCTGCTTCACGACAGGAACAGTACGTTCTGCCGAAGCTTCTTCAGGAACGCTCTTCAAAGGCTGTTCCGGATTGTTTCTGGCAGGAGTAATGGAAGTGATACCACTTGTTTCAATGGGGCTTGTCTTAGATGTTTTGTCAGGATTTGTATTTTTTTCTATGGCGAGGCTGCCGATTCTTTGGTTGTATTGGTTATTCAAAAAAGTGAACATCAGCATGATGGCTATCACAGCTGCTACACGCTTAAGTGTAGGTATATGACGACGCAAAACAGGACCAAACCTAATGAAAGGCTTGATTTTATCCCAAACGGCTTCGCGTGGCTGCGCCTCGTGGCGCATAAAAGAGCGCCTTACATCAGTATCAAATTCACGATTGAGTACATTATTAAGGATGTGCGAAGATGGGGTAGGGGTAAAGCCGTCAAATGCTGCTTGAAATTTGCTGTCAAAGTTCTCTTCGACATCCATTTCAGATTGTATGGACGACCACATCAATGCAGGAGGTGCGACTTCAAAGTCTTCAAATGAAGTACTAAGTGCGTGGTCAAGTTCCGAAGGTATAGATGCACTGATATTTTCCCAAATAGCAGCAGGAGGTACAACTTCAAAGTCCTCAAACACACTCAGCGCATGATCAAGCTTTGAAGGCAGTGATTCGCTGATACGTTCCCACATGGCAGCAGGAGGCGTCACTTCAAGTCCTTCAAATGAAGAATTGAGTGTATGCTCAAACTCGGAAGGTAAATATTCACTGATATTTTCCCAGACAGATGTGACCGGGACAGGAGTAAAACCGTCTAAAGAAGACTTCACAGCATCATCGAAACACTTACCCAAAATATTTTCCAACATTTCAGGACTAGCTTCTGCCTCGAAATCTTCAAAAGCCCGTTTGAAGAAAAGGTCTATATGTATTTTTTGATTGCCGTTCATTTATTTATGTGTGGATATCGTATTTCTGTTGAACTATCAAAACTAAACAATTTTTTTATATTTTATAAATATAAAAAAATATTTTCGTCCTGATTTGCAATTGATTTGAGGAAACCCTAAAAACCAGCCTTTCAGTTCTCATTATTTTTAAATGAGCACCAAATAAGCGATTGAATTTAGTTGGGTTCCCCTCTACAGCCTTTTTGTGTTTTTAGGGATTAAGGATTTTGTACCATCGAATATTAGTTATTCAATGCGACGACTTTTTTCTGCAAGATATTTCTTGCCCTTGCCAATTGTGATTTCGATGTTCCTTCCGAAATATTGAGTTTCTCGGCAATTTCTCTATGTGTAAATCCTTCTATGATATACAAATTGAAAATAGTCCGATAGCCCGGAGATAATTTCTGAATCAATTTCAGCAAATCTTGCGTAGCGAGGTTCTCAACAGCCACTTCGTTCACTTGTTTAAAACTGGCTTTATCCAGTTCTGAGTGTCCGGTGTGGTTCGTAGATTTACGGTAATGTTCGATAGCCGTATTAATAAAAATACGTTTTATCCAACCCTCGAAAGAGCCGTCTCCCCGAAACTTGTCGATGTTATTAAACACCTTGATGAATCCCTCCTGAAGAATATCCTCTCCACTGTGATAATTGTTAGCATAACGTAAACAGATACCAAACATTTTTGGTGAATAATATCTATACAATACCTCTTGGGCGTCGCGTCTGCCTGCAATACAACCCTTGATGAGTTCCTCCTGAGTGAATCCTAAAGTTAGCACTTCAGCCATTATACACTTGGTTGTAAAAATCTAAATTATAGACTTTAGTTTTTGGTTATTAAATACTCTAATTGAGCATCAAAATGATACTGCTCAATAGCCTTTTTCATATACGTTTAACACTCATTATTAAGCGATAAGCGTAATTCTAAAACTAAAGACAAAAACCATTCCTATTTGTGTTCTTAGTTCTATATTCTCAACTTCAAATTAATGAATAATCGAACGAAGAACTTAGTACAAAGTACATAGAACACAAAAACCTTTTTTAACGATTTTCTAAGTGAAAGAAATTAAATAAATTGTTCAATAATACGCCGTAATTTTTACTTCTAAAGAATTCAAAAAATCGTTGCATAGCATCGCTACGCAACTATTTTTTGAGTTTTTTAGAGAGAAAAAGAACAAGTATAATGGGACAAGTTATTTATTTTCTTTCACTAAAAACAATTTCAATAACAAAATAGCCCTTGCACGGTGGCTGATTTTGTTTTTTTCTGTGGCACTCATTTCAGCAAAACTTCGAGTTTCGCCTTCAGGCACAAAAACGGGGTCGTAACCAAAGCCGCCGAAGCCGCTTTTTTTCGTCTGTATTGTACCGCGAATAATACCTTCAAAAGTATATTCTTTTCCTTCGAGAATAAGTGCCACTACAGTCCGAAACTGCGCAGCTCTATTGGGATTGTCGGCTAATTTAGTTAGCAACTTGTGGATATTGGTATCGGAACTTTTTTCGGGTCCGGCGTAGCGTGCGGAGTACACACCAGGTTCGCCGTTTAGCGCATCTACTTCCAAACCGGTATCTTCTGCAAAGCAGTTTTTTACGCCGTAATTTTCGACGACATACCGTGCCTTTTGTAATGCGTTTTCTTTTAATGTGGGGTTGGTTTCGGGAATATCCTCGTGGCAACCAATATCGGCAAGACTCGTCAATTCGTAGCCTTTCAATATCGCTTGTATTTCCTCCACTTTATGCGGATTTCCCGTTGCAAACACTATCTTCTTCATGGTTTCGTGTATTCGTTATTCGTGCATTCGTGTATTCGTGTATTCGTGTATTCGTATATTCGTGTATTCGTTATTCGTGTATTCGTGTATTCGTGTATTCGTTACTCTGCGACAAACGGATAACGGATTAACGGATAACGGATTAACGGATAACGGACAACGGATTAACGGATAAACGTTGCTTTCAGGTGGCTCCAAAGCGCGCGTTTTTTATCCTGCTCGGTGGAAAGTTTATGCAAATTGTCGGCAAAAAATAGCTGACAATCGTTCAATTTTATGGGCTGGTACGTAGCGATACGTGCCTGAATGCCCATTTGAGCAGGCGTAAAACCGAAGACAAATAAGTGTTTCACATTAAATTGATTCAAAGAACGAAAACTACATGGCGCATCTTGCGTTAAAGGAACACAGAGTGTGTCTTGTTCAAGATTTAAACCAATAGCTTTTATGATTTTTGTTAAAAAATCTTTTGCGTTTTCCAGACTAAATCCTTCGACGTTGTTGGCATAGACGATAATAATTGATTTTTGGTTGCTTCCAAAAGCATTTTTTTTCAATATTTCATTATCATTATCGGCGATATTATAAATTTTGTAATCAATAAATTGCATTCTGTCAAAATTTTATTTTGTTTATGTTTTTTATTTAAAATTTTCTATCTTAAAATGAGCAAAAAACAAGAAAAATCCATAACTTTGATTAAAATAATGAGTTGATGAATTGACGAGTTATTGTGTTGACGAATTGTATTTAGCGAAAATTTTTAATAAAAAAATACGTCAACACTCCAACTCAACAACTCAACAACTTTTCAATACATCTCAACTATGAAGTACAACATTTCTTTTCAGCCTGCCTCAAAATCCAGACTTGCCTCGGTGGATTTCGACAACATTCCCTTCGGCAAAATTTTTTCCGACCATATGTTTGTTGCAGATTATTATGATGGCGAATGGCACGATTTCCGTATCGTTCCATTCGGACCTATCACTATGAGTCCTGCCAACCTTACTTTACACTACGGTCAGTCGATATTTGAAGGTATGAAAGCCTTTAAAAATCAAGCAGGTACGCCCGTGCTTTTCCGCCCAGAGCTGCACGCTCAACGCATCAACGCTTCCGCAGCACGTATGTGTATGCCCGATATTCCCGAAGACCTTTTCGAGCAAGCCCTACACGAACTCATCGGCGTTGACCATGCGTGGATTCCTACTGACCTCAATAGTAGCTTGTACATCCGTCCTTTTATGTTTGCGACGGAAGAGATAATTGGCGTAAAACCATCTGCAAAGTACAAATTTATGATTTTTACGGCACCCGTGGGTCCTTATTACAATAAACCTATCACTTTAATTGCTGCCAACAAATATGTACGTGCCGTGCCAGGTGGTGTAGGCGAAGCAAAAGCTGCCGGAAATTATGCCGCAGGATTGTTGCCAACACAAGAGGCGCATGACGCAGGTTTCAACCAAATCATGTGGACAGATAACCACGATTATCAGCAAATACAGGAGTGCGGCACGATGAATATTTTCTTCATCATCGGCGATACCGTAGTGACGCCCGAAACCAACGGCGCAATACTAAAAGGCATCACCCGCAAGACACTCATACAATTGCTACGCGAGAAGGGCATTAAGGTAGAAGAACGCGCCATTTCTATCAATGAACTCGTAGAAGCACACGCAGCAGGGACGCTGAAAGACGCTTTCGGTGCAGGTACAGCGGCGGTTATGGCGCCTGTAATAGAGATTTCTTATTATGAAAATAAGGATGACGAAAATTATAAAACATTTAGATTGCCAGCTGTCGAAACGCGCAATATCTCTTCGGAATTGAAGAAAGAATTGCTGGAAATACGCACCGGATTGCGCCCTGACCCGCATAATTGGGTACACGAAGTCGCAGTGCGCGAAGTAGCCGCAGTTTGATGATTTTTGATTGGGTGATTTTTGATTGAGTTTGGTCAAGAATCACCCAATCAAATCATTTTTCTATATACCAATCCATTGAATCAGGGGCATATGTGGGTTCTATAGACTTTATCAGCTTATTTTTTCTCAAATCTTTAATTAAAGAAGGATCACTGAAAACGGCTGTTATGCTTGGAAGAGTTTCGTTTGGTTTACCCCGCCCCGCAGGAAAGAGTATTTGAGATATTGTGAGGTCAGGTTGTTTTCTGTACGCTCTTTCTTTTTCCAAAATATACTGTATGATTTCGTCCCTTACTTTTACCCATTCTTGTGGTAGTTTGCCTGTTTTCTTATAATTTTCATCACTGACAGGTAATGGAGTACGCCCCGAATAATTTGGGTCAGGGCAATAAATAATTGAAAGTACTGCCCCTGAATGTCTGGTGGCACTATACAGTACCTCGTCCGATACATACGCCCAATCTACTTTTCCTCTCAATTTTACTTGCTCTCGCAAATGGTTGTCTATTTCTTCTGTTGACATGATATCAACTTGATTCTTTTTTTGCCTATCAAGTTTGTTGAAACAAGATGTATGCAAGCTTATTGAGATAGCCAATATAGTTAATAAATACTTATACAACATACGTTTATAATTAAATGAAGAGTAGTTCCACAGCATCTCTTTTGATAGTGAAAGAGATACTGTGGAGTGGTATTTAAAATTGTGCATTTATAGCGTATTCTGCATTAATTACGCCAAAACCGTGATTTTCAGTAGGTATATAAATATCACTATTTTGTTCTGCACTTAAAATGAGCCTTGAGAATATCTCATTTTTACTTGCATTGGGGTGTGCTGCCCACACCAATGCAGCTATTCCGGCAGCCGTGGCAGTAGCACTTGAGGTGCCACCTGTGTATTTGGGTCTGTTAGGAAATGAAGGATTGGGAGTCATTGGAAGTGTTATAGGTCCTGTCGTATTTACAACACCACTTTGCATAACTATTGCGAAATCAACCTGACTACCATCGTGGCAGTCATTGCAAGTTACGATTTCATCAGGTATCAGTTCGCCGGTACTAAACCATTCGTTAGCACGCTTTGCACCTGTAATAGCTACTGTAAGATTAGACGATAGATTTGCAGGGAAGAGAACAGGACCAAATCCGGGAGTAGTAAATCCAAAACTTGTACCCGCAGCAGCAAAGATTAGCTTACCTTTGATAATTGCAGCATATTTTATAGCAGTAGTTATTTCTCCACTTGAGGTAGTTGGAGGCATTGCTATTGACATACTTATGATATTTATATCGTCATTATCTGCTGCCGTTGTAATAGCCTTTCTTACTCCAATTATTTCATTGCCAGTTATCACAACATCATGAGTACCTCTTATGGTCATTAAATCTGCTTTATAAGCTACTCCAACAGCGTTTCCATCACCCGATAGAGGTCCGGCTACTATTCCTGCCATAGCTGTACCATGTCCACACTCGTCAAACGATGGAGCCATGTATGTGAATCCCATTCCTCCTCCAGTCGCAGGGTCTCCTACTGTTGTTCCGATTTGGAGCGTTGTTATTCTATCAATAAAAGTTCTTCCATTTGATAAACCGCTGTTGAATTCTGAGTTTAAGTTGGGTTGCATATTTGATACTCCCGAGTCAATAATACAGACACCTATGCCCTCTCCTGCAGATTTACCTGGTGACGCTATTGGTGTTTGCCAAGCATCTGTTATTCCATTAAAACGATAGTTCCATGAGACTTTAGAGCCTGATAAAGAAGTAAATAACTCGGAGTCTTGGAAGTCCTCTGGAGGAATAGGATTTTCCGCTGGGTCAGGATAGCATCCAATATTATTTATACCATAATCTCTGTAGTTAGGATTGTCCTTAACCAAAGCAGGGATATACCATCTGGGTTCTATATGCTTTATGAACTTACTGTCTCGCAGTTTTTTAATGACTAACGGGGTAGTGATTTTCAAGTAGATATGTGGTAGAACGTCATCATGTCCAGATGGTAATATATCTGCGATACTCAATTCTGGTTTATTTTGATGCTTTCTCTCCAAATTTAAAATATCATCAATTATTTTATTTCTTTGAGCTATCCAATCGTTGGGTAATTTATTGTGTGAACGATAGTGATTTTTTGTTGCACTTGCCTCGAAAAAATCATCCACGCTATCGTAATTACCTGCTACATAGGTTATTGAAACAATTGAATCCGTCCACATAATGGCACTGTATAACATTTTGTTTGGTGCATCATTCCAATCAAAAACATCATTATTTGACTTGGCTGTATTTAGAATAAAATCATCAATCACTTTTGTAGGTGTAAGGTCGTCAGTAGCATTAGTTACTGTTTGGACTTTACTTTTTTCAAGGGTCACGTCAAGTATTTCGTCAGATTTACCGCAAGAAGCGAGATAAATCCCCATGATGCCCATAAAAAGGGCAAAAAACAAAGCTTTTCTTAAGTTTGTCATAATTTGTTTATAAATTTGATTTATGAATAAAGTTAATGCAGTTCCATAAGCCGAACTGCAAGGCTTTCATTTTTGCCGTGTTGCCTTCCTGTACGAAGGTTGCACGGTTTTTTTATACTGCGAAGTCCTATGCACTCAGGTATAGACATACTTCGCTCTTTCCATAGGCGATTAGTTTATGGTTTTAAAATAAATATAATAATCCTTCCCTCAATACATGCAAGTACACGTATTGGGTGTGAGTAGTATAAAATGGATAACTTGTTGGAGAATACTTTTTTTAATTCTGTAAAACCGAAGATGAGACCGTTTTTTCAAGAAACATTTCGAGGGTCTGTCATTCGGATTAAATGATTTTTATGTTGTAAATTAGTATCCTATTAAAATTATATACTGTAAATATAATACCCCCCCCTATAAAAGCAAGTTTTTGATTAATTTTAACACATAAAACTGAATGCCATGTGATTGTGTATAAATTTTTTCTCCAAATGAATTAAATACACGCCAAATGAAACTTTTACCAGTCTTTCCTTGTATACTAAGGTAGAAACAAGTTGTGTATAACTTGTTAATTATAGACATTCACATAAGGTGTGATAAACATTTTTTTGTATTCTAAGCCCTAACGGCGGAAAAAATGCTTAAATTTGCCGCCCAAAGTAAAAAAAAAGCTATTACATGCGCATGAAATTATCGCAATTCAAATTTGAATTGCCGGAAGAATTAATTGCTGAATACCCCACAGAGAATCGTGACGAATCACGCTTACTTGTCTTACACAAAGACTCGGGAAAGGTGGAACACAGAGTATTCAAAGACGTTTTGGAATACTTTGACGAAGGGGATTGTTTGATTCTCAATAATACGAAAGTATTTCCTGCCCGTTTGTTTGGTAAAAAAGAAAAAACAGGTGCGAAAATCGAAGTCTTTCTACTACGCGAACTCAACTCTGAGGCGCGATTGTGGGATGTGCTTGTAGACCCTGCACGTAAAATACGCGTGGGCAATAAGCTCTATTTCAACGACGACAACGACGATACAGTACTCGTCGCTGAAGTAGTAGACAACACAACTTCGCGCGGACGTACCATTCGCTTCTTGTACGATGGCACAGATGCTGAGTTCAAAGCCCAACTACACGCACTCGGAAATACACCGCTACCCGGCTATATTCGCCGACCTGTGGGCGATATTGACAAGGAGCGTTATCAAACTGTATATGCCAAAGAAGAAGGCGCAGTAGCTGCTCCAACAGCAGGGCTTCACTTTAGTGAAGAGCTACTCAAACGCTTTGAACTCAAGGGGGTAGATATTGCCGAAGTCACCCTGCATGTAGGCTTGGGGACATTCCGTTCGATAGAGGTGGAAGACCTTTCGAAGCATAAAATGGATGCCGAATATTTCCGTGTCGGACAAGATGCCGTAGATATCGTCAACCGTGCCAAAGCCGCCAATAAGCGTGTTTGTGGAGTAGGAACGACCTCTATGCGCTCCATCGAATCGGCAGTGTCAGCGACCGCTACACTCAAACCCGCCGAAGGTTGGACGAACTTGTTTATCTATCCGCCACATGATTTTCGTATTGCCAATTCGATGATTACCAATATGCACTTGCCATTTTCAAGCCTCTTAATCATGGTTTGCGCTTTCGGTGGACTTGACCTGGTGATGGAGGTATATCAAGAAGCTATCAAAGAAAAATACCGCTTTTATAGTTATGGTGACGCCATGATTATTATATAATTCTTGTCATTGACGATAAAGATTTTAAAAAAATAGCAGACATTTCTAAAATGTCTGCTATTTTTTTTCTATTATAGAATGGGAATTGCACGGGCAATTTTGAATTCATAAAAAAATGTAACATTATCCTTTGTAATGTCGTTTCGATAAACGACTTTTGCGCTCAAATTTGACAACTACTGACATTAAAATATGTATTGGACATTAGAATTAGCTTCTTATTTATTGGAAGCACCCTGGCCCGCCTCTCGCGATGAATTGATAGATTTCGCAATTCGTTCCGGCGCACCCATTGAAGTGATTGAAAATCTTCAACTATTAGAAGATGAGGGAGAAATGTACGAAAGTATGGAGGACATCTGGCCCGACCACCCTCGTAAAGATGATTTCCTCTTCAATGAGGATGAGTATTAGTGAAAGAAATTAAATAACATGTCCCATAATGCGAAGTATTTTTTTTGTCTAAGGATTTTTTGAAAGCCGCACATAGCCTTAGCACAGCCTGTCCCGAACCCCGATTCGGGATAAGGATTTCAAAGGATTCTTAGACGGAAAAAAGACGAGTATAATGGCACATGTTATTTAATTTCTTTCGCTAAAGAAGCGGATTTATTTAAAACCTACGTAAAATAGGATGTTTGAAAATATTCGCATTTAATTATTTGGCATTTACACTGGGACACTTTTTGAAATTCTCGCTACTTCCTCCACTGCTTCACCCCTCGAATTACCCTTCGGCCAAATATGAAAACCGCCCTTACTCATTGCTTCCATCGTTGCTTTTGCCATATCGCGTAAGGGCGTATCCCAAATCCCGCCTTTCATTTCAAAAGTCATCGACCAAGTACCCCAAATCCCGTTTTCATCCGCATGTCCTGCATAAAAAACTTCGTGCGTGGAGTAGTGTTTTGTCATCTGACAAGTCATTTTCTCCACATCATACGCACCACGCCAGGTAAACGAACCCACATCATCGCCGCCACGCCCTGTTATCACATTATTCTTAAAATTAAGCGTAAATGACATGCGATGTTTGTCCCTATCTCTACCATAGAGATAAAAGCCTTCCCATTCGCCACTCGGAAAAAGTGGGTGCATTTCTGATGAATTGTCCGTCTTTGAAGGCATAATATTGAAAAATTGTATGTAATTTCGCGTAGTATGAACCACGAAGTACACGAAGGACACTAAAACCAAATCAACGTGAAAGAAAACTAAGTTTAACTAAAAAATTCATTATCAATTATTTATAAAGATTTTGGTGTACTCTGCGTTAGTTTTGTTTTCGTGTCCTTCGTGTACTTCGTGGTTCATTCATTTCAAATTCAAAAATAATAAATTCGCACATAAATATGGCAAAGCTTGGTAATTATGTACTCGGAAAATGGACAGAAGGTGAGGGCATCGGCAAACCTTTATTCAATTCTGTCAACGGTGAAATCGTCACGATGGCAACAACAGAGGGCTTGGATTTCGGCGCGATACTCGATTATGGGCGCAAGGTCGGCAATCCTGTACTTCGCAAAATGACCTTTCAACAGCGCGGTATGATGCTCAAAAAACTTGCCCTGTACCTCACCAAACGCAAGGAACAATTTTACCCCGTCAGCTACCAAACCGGGGCAACTCGCGCTGATAGTTGGGTCGATATTGAGGGTGGCTTTGGGAATCTATTTGCCAATGCTTCCTTGCGGAAAAATTTTACCAATCGCCCCTTTCATGTCGATGGCGAAGGCATTGATTTGTCGCGCGGCGGTAGCTTTATGGGGCATCATATCATGGTACCGAAACGTGGCGTGGCGATTCATATCAATGCCTATAATTTCCCTGTATGGGGCATGTTGGAAAAATGTGCGGTCAATTGGATGGCTGGTGTGCCTGCGGTCGTCAAGCCTGCTACGGCGACTTCCTACCTTACCGAAGCCGTTGTACGTGAGATTATCGCGTCCGGTATTTTGCCCGAAGGCGCATTGCAATTAATTAGTGGTTCGGCTCGAACGATACTCGATACCGTTGATTCACAGGATGTTGTAACCTTTACGGGTTCTGCAACTACGGGGCGAATGCTAAAAGCGCATCCACGAATTATCAACGAATCTGTCCCCTTTAATATGGAAGCGGACAGCCTAAATTGCTCCGTTTTAGGCGAAGATGCTGTGCCGGGTACGCCCGAATTTGATTTATTTATAAAAGAAGTTCGTAAAGAAATGACGACGAAATGCGGACAGAAATGTACAGCAATTCGACGTGTTATTGTCCCTGAAAAATTGGTCGAAGACGTACAAATTTCACTCGGAAAATCGCTCTCGAAAGTCGCTATCGGCAACCCAACTTCGAAAGGGGTTCGTATGGGCGCACTTGCCAGTAAAGACCAAGTGCAAGAGGTACGCGAGCGCATTGCAGAGTTGACTAAAACGGCGGAAATCGTTTATGGGAGTTTGGAGGCGATTGATTTGGTGGATGCCAATTTTGAGAAGGGCGCATTTTTGAGTCCTGTTTTATTATTAGAAAAAAACCCGTATAAAAATACTGCCGTTCATGAGGTCGAAGCCTTTGGTCCCGTGAGTACAATTATGCCGTATAAAAATCTTGATGAAGCGGTGGAACTTTCGCAAATGGGCAAAGGCTCGCTTTGCTGTTCGATTGCGACTTTCGATGATAATATTGCAACAGATTTTGTGGTCGAATCGGCAACGCATCACGGGCGTATTTTGGTGATGAATCGGGAAAATGCCAAACAAAGCACGGGGCATGGTTCGCCACTGCCTTACTTGGTGCATGGCGGTCCGGGACGTGCCGGCGGCGGCGAAGAAATGGGCGGTATGCGCGGTGTAAAACATTATCTCCAACGTTGCGCCATACAAGGCACACCGACCACAATTAGCGCAATTACAGGCATTTATCAACCCCATGCGAAGGTCACGGAAGTTTCACAACATCCATTCAAATATCATTTTGAGGACGTTCAACCCGGCATGTCTATCCTCACGCACAAGCGCACGATGACGGATTCTGACATCCAAAATTTTGCAAACCTGACTTGGGACCACTTTTATGCACATACAGATATTACTTCGCTCAAAGGGTCGATTTTTGAGAAACGGGCGGCGCATGGTTATTTCTTGTTGGCGGCTGGTGCGGGCTTGTTTGTGTATCCGGCGAAAAGTCCTGTGGGGGCGAATTATGGCTTGGATGAATGTCGTTTTATTCGTCCGATTTATCATAACGATACCATTCAAGTACGCCTTACTTGCAAGGAAAAAGTGGATAGAGATGATAAAGGCAAAACTTTCCCTTCGGGCGTGGTAAAGTGGTACGAAGAAATCCTCGACCAAGACGGCGAGTTGGTGGCGACTGCGACGATTTTAACTTTAGTACAGAAAAAATGTACGTTTAAAATCAAAGAAGTGACATGCGCAGCATTGGAGGAAGGCATGGCAAAATTGACCGAAAGCACCCCCGCAAAATGGGGCATGATGACGGCACAACACATGGTCGAGCATTTAGAATTTTTCCTACAAATGGCAGTCGGAAAGATGGACGTAGAAGTAGTGACGCCGGAGGCGAAAATTGAACGTATGCAAGAGTCGCTCTACACGTATCGCCCGATGCCGCGTGAGTTTAGCCACCCATTATTCCGCAAAGGCGAGGTGGAAGATTTGCGCTACGCGAATCTGGACGAAGCGAAGGAAGCCATGCTGAATGCCTATGATGCCTTTGTTTTATATTATAAAGAAAATCCTGACGCTACGGCAGCGAATACAGTCTTTGGTGAGTTGAATGATGAGATGTGGGAGTTGCTGAATCGCAAGCATATTAATCATCATTTTGAGCAGTTTGGGTTGATTTAGATGGTGGATAAGGCTGTGTATTATCTGGGGAATCCGCCTTGCAAGGTTTTTTGTGGGGCGGGTTTTTTGTTATATTTGTGGGTGTGATTTGTAACTTCAGGGAGATTGGCTTTTCGACTTTTATTTTTTGGGAATGTGCGTTGATGTAATTCCTTAAATTATAGATTTAAACCATAGTTAAATATGAATTTTTTAGATGATATTCAGTTGCCAAAAAGCTCTAGTGAAGAGGAATTAGAGCAACTTTCAAAAAACAAACTACGTCCTTTGTTTCCTATTGATTTGTTTGAGTTTCGTGAAGAAACATATAGAGATAAAGGTATTGATATAATTCTTGAGCTAAAGTATAAAGGCACTTATACTAATTTTAGATTTCTTGTACAATTAAAATCCACTGAAACGAAAGAGCCTAATTCTGATGGATCATATAGTTTTCAAATTGAAACATCTAATATCCAGTACTTATTAAACGGCGGACTTTCAGCTTATTATATTTGCTATGTTAAACAGGAGGATATATTCTATTGTCATTCACTAAATGAATTTGTATCAAAAATTAGCGATAAAAATGAGGACTGGCAGTTTCAGAAAACTCATACATTACGAGTAAGTAATGTTCTAACTGAGGATTATGTTAATAAGATATATGGGCATGTCAAAGAAAAATCTATTGTAACCAGAAAATTAAATGAGAAGTTAGAAATCTCAAATTTAGAAGGACAAATGAAAAAAGTTTCTATTAAATCAGATTATGAATTAACTGATGAGACAGAAATAGTTTCTCTGATAGAGAAGATTGGTCTTTCTAAAATAAATGGAGGTGAACATAAGGATTTGATTATAATCAACGAAAAAATATCAAGTGACATTACATCTTCTCTGTATAACTTGATTATTGGTATTGCACATTACTATAGCTCTAATTTCTTCGAGTCATTAGCACACCTACAAAAAGCAAATCGCTTTAAATCGGAATTAGATGAAGACTTAAAGTTGTATCTAAAATTTTACTTGATTTTAGTTAAATACTCCATAGGTTTAATTAAACATAAAGAGTTTGTGGCATTGGCAGATAATTTTAAAAACTCTTATAATATAAGTGACCATATTAGGATTAAAGCCATTGAACAGGAATATATAAACTCTCAATCAAATTCTGGAATTCATAAAAGTGGATTTCATAAATATCGGGATGATATTTTTTCCATTATCGAAAATTATAATGTAAAATTCGATGTAAAATTTCAAGCTAAATGTCAATATTTACACTACTTTGGAAATTACATAAATTATAACTATGCCCAGTCAATGATAAGAATAAACGCAATAGAATCACAAACAGGCAAAATAGATATTAATCAAAGAATTGTGCTTCATAAGAACTTTTTTAGCAACTATAGGAATTGGGAGGATTTTCTTCAACAACTCAATGGTGAAATTCAAGACGAAAGTAATATCATAAATGCAAGTATCATAAAAATTAATGAGTTAAAAGTTAGGTTTGAATTATTAACTTACACTTCAATATTAAAACTCGAAAAAAAAATTAGTGATGATAATTATAAGGATTTAAATGGTGTTGACGTTTCATATCAACAAGACTCAATTATTGAAAATGTTGATATATTAATCAATAATTTTGGGAAATCCTATCATGTGAATAATTTACTTGCTGCAATGGTATTAAAATTCGAAATAATGCAGTTTACAGGAGAAAAATCTAAAGCGGAATCAATGAAAGCTGAAATTTTTAAAATTATTGATTTTCATGATATTGAAGATGCGAGACGAAAATTTACTAATATAATAAAAGGTGGAACTCTTACACAACACCTAAGAATCATGTTAGAGGAGCAAATTGAAAAACCTAAAAGGGATAGAGCGGAATATCATGAACTTGTAGAAGAAATGAAAGTTTTTGATAAATTAGAGATAGAAGAAAATGACAACGAAATCAATGAAAAATTATTTATAATTGAACTTTTCCCAATTGATCATTTTTCAATACCTAAAGATAAAGTTAATGTATTTTTTAAAAATATGAAGATTGAAGATACAGTATTGATAAATCAAATAAATGAAATGTTCGTGGAGGGAGTTGTTCCTGTTTTGAATCTTTTTAATGAGGAAATTAAAGTAGAGGGGTACTGTAATGGGAGAATGGATGATAAGGGAATTGAATCATGGAGAGTAATTAAAAATATCAGAACCATGATGTATGAAATGAAATTTAGAAGAGTTAATATCCTGAAAAATTGACCTAAAAACCACCTACCCAAGTCCACATTTTCTCCACCCACCTTGTCGAGTGTCGAGTAGCGGTGTGCGTATAGGCTTCGCTTGTCGTCATCGGGCATTTTCGATTATCAAAAAAAAGCATTATCTTGTACAAAAATTACTCTATGTTGCAGCTTATTGATGATAAATTTGATGTTACGGCGTTTTTAGCTCAATTCAATACAGAGGAATTGGAGGCGTTCAAGGTAGAAGTAGAAGCCGATATTAAAAGGCGCAAAGCCGATGATAAGAAAGTCAGGGAAGTCGTATTACTTCAGGCTTTGAATGATTGTGTATTGCCCGAAGAAGACCTCAAAAGTGCCTTGGATTTAAACGAAAAAAGAAAACAAAACCAATTGACCGACAGTGAGTTAGAGGAGTTTATGGCATTAGCCCAAGCGGAAGAAGCACTTCGACTCAAACGCATACGCATACTCGGAGAATTGGCACAACTCAAAAATATTTCCTTACCACAACTCGCCGAATCATTAGGCATAAAACCGCTTGCAGATGTCTGATAATCAACTCGGCAAAAAGACGCAGTTATTGGTGCGTGAGCGTGCCAATGAATGTTGTGAAT
>Ga0209295_1000236_pt1 | contig 41185 bp, 42 predicted proteins | sample Porto_5metaG_FD_187428 | JGI IMG/M metagenome (GOLD analysis project Ga0209295, IMG submission 187428) | Marine algal microbial communities from Porto, Portugal - Porto_5 metaG (SPAdes) (version 2) | ecosystem: Host-associated > Algae > Red algae > Unclassified | place: Portugal: Porto... | reverse complement strand
TGGAACAATTTATTTAATTTCTTTCACTAAGCCAAACATATAAAAAAAATAACTTCTTCATTTGGGTAGATTATTTTCTTCCTCTTCCCTAATCTCCGCCTCGTATTCGGCCAAATTTCACTCAAATTTACACTAAATCATAAAAGCCGCTACAATTATATCCACTTTAAGCCTTTAAACCATTTAGCTATACTGTAATTTCTCTCAACATATAGCAAAAACGCCACTTAGAAAAGTATCTTTGCAGGATAGTCCCCGGTTATTGAGTGATTAGCCTGATACCTAATTCCCCAATAACCTAATTCCCGAAATCCATTTCATCATCCAAGCATTTAAGCATTTTTCACTTATGTTATTATCAATGACCGGCTACGGGCGTAGCACACAAAAAATCGGCGAGCAGACCGTAGTAGTAGAAATCAAATCACTGAATAGTAAATATTTGGATTTGAAGCTCCGGCTACCGCAGGGCTTCAATGAAAAAGAAATGAAGCTCCGCAAGATACTCACCGTAGGCATCAAACGCGGCAAGGCAGACATCAATGTTGATATACAGGAAGATGGTGTTGCGAAGGCGATGACTTTTAATAAAGAACTCTTTCGAGCGTATTACCGCGAGTTGAGTGAGCTGCACCAAGAACTCGCGCCCGACCAAGCGGGCGACCTCATGCAGGCCATCATGCGTATACCAAGCGTGACCGCACCCGGCGAAAATATCGTAGACGATAGTGCGTGGACAACCATCAAAGCAAGCGTACAAGAGGCTTTGGAGAAGTTTAACCAATTTAGAAAAAGCGAAGGCGATGTCACGGAAGCAGATTTTCGCTTGCGAGTAAAAAATATCGGTGAACTACTCACCGAACTCGTGCCACACGAAACACCGCGCCTTGAGCGATTGCGTGGTCGCTTTACACAGCACCTCACCGAGCTTCGCCAAAAGAAGGATTTTGACGAAAATCGCCTCGAACAAGAAATTCTTTTTTATATCGAAAAACTCGACCTGACGGAAGAAAAAGTTCGCCTGGAACAGCATTGCGAATATTTCATCCAACAACTCAATGATACTAAAACTGATATAAAAGGAAAAAAACTCAATTTCATCGCACAAGAAATGGGACGCGAAATCAATACCATCGGCTCAAAAGCCAATTCTGCCGATATACAACGCATCGTCGTGCAAATGAAAGATGAGTTAGAGAAAATTAAAGAGCAGACTTCAAATATTTTGTAGTTGCCTTTGGCAAGTCGGCGGTTGTTCTGTCCGCAGTCCGCAGTCTAACGTGAAGTAAGCTCGCGGACTAACTGCGGACAGCGGACAGACAAGCCGCCGACAATGGCTACGCCATCACTTATCCACATAGTTATCCACAGGTGTTGATATAACTTTTCTACTCAATTGAAATGTCACATTCAATACCGCACAAAGTAGTAATAATGCGCCTCCTTGATGCAAAACGCCCAGTGTTACGGGGATACTTCCTTTACAATAAATGACGGTAAAAACACCGAGTAGAAACTGAATTATTAACATCCCCAACATCAGCCCCATCCCGCGTTTCAAACTCGCCGAAAGTGCGTACTTTCTCGAAATAAATACAATATATAAAATTAAGACAGTCAGTACATAAGCTGTCATTCGGTGAACAAACTGTATCAATGCCGGTGCGAAGGCATTTTTATTATACTTCACGAGGTTTTCGGTGGTCCACTGTGCGCTATCAAGCAGTACGGGCGCGATGGCTTTGCCATTCATATCGGGAAAGCTGGGGTATGCCAAGCCCGCCTTCATACCCGACATCCAACCACCAAATATTATTTGCACCGCTAAAACGACCAAAACGACGGTTATCCACCTTTTTAACACCGGATTGTGGAAAACTTCCATGCCTGATTTCCATTCATTTATGAAAGTCCAAAACAGATAGCCAAACAGGGTAAAACCTATCCCCAAGTGAATCGAGAGTTTGTAGGCATTGACCCAAGCATAGTCGGGCGTATTCAAGCCACTCTTGACCATTATCCAACCAAAGACTGCCGCCAGCATCGCAATCAGTATCACAACGCCCAATCGACGCACCAAACGTCCGTTGAGCTGTTTTTTTATTAAAAAATAGATAAACGGAAATAAAAACACGAAACCCATCGACCGCGCCCACAGTCGGTGAAACCATTCCCAAAAATAAATCACCTTGAACTCCCGCAGCGTCATATCCGCATGTATGGACTCGTACTGCGTGCGTGCGTGCGTTTTATACTTCGCGAAGTTCTCTGCCCATGCCGCCTCGTTTAAAGGCGGCAGCGTGCCTTTAATCACGTCCCATTCAGTAATCGACAAGCCCGAATCCGTCAATCGCGTAATACCGCCAATGACCACTTGCATAAAAACCATAAATACTCCGATGCCCAACCAAATGACCACCGCCTTTGAAGATTTTTTCATAAACAACGTGTTGTTGATTTGACGAGTTGGTGGGTTGTTGAATTGTTGTGTTGATGAATTGACGCATGAATACGACAACTCAACAGCTCATCAATTCGTCAACTCGTTTTCCTCCGCAAAAATAAATTGTTTTGGTCAAAGATGTTACTCACTTTCCAACACTGTGATTATTTATTATTAATTTAAATTTAAAAAAAAAGGCTTCATCATCAGTAGTGTTAGTTTGTAGAGAAAATAATGACCGAAAATTTGGTCGATTGGTTATTAAGAAATTTTGACCGTACTTAACATTAAACCAACATAATGAAAAGCATAAAATCAATGAAATACTAAGTGCATTAAAAACACTAATATCGAATTAATGTGAAAATAAACTGAGTTAAACTAAAGTTTTCATTATCAATGATTTGTATGAAATTTAGTGACCTCTGTGTGCTATTTGTTTTAGTGTTCTTAGTGCGCTTAGTGGTTCAATATTTTCGTCGAATAAAGTAAAAAATACAATACCCAACATGTTTATTCACATTGATGTGGAAAACTACTCACTGAATAAAAACACGGTGTAGAGAAAGTAATAAGTCCCTCTTCGATGTCAGTAAGTATCACGTATACCAACAAAAACACCAATATCAACGGATATTTAAAATATGTTAAATTTAAATTCTTAGTGAGTGTTGGTAAGTTGCATGGTTCTCCACCATTGTTTCCACAAGTTACTAACAAAAATACGACTAACTTATTGCTGATTTTTAGCACTTTATATAATATATATTAGTAAATGTGAAGAAGTAAGACAAACAAAACGTGTTTTGTGGAAAATATTTGTGTTTGATTCATTAAAATTTACAATCATTACCGTTAAATCTGCATACTATCTATTCGTCGTTGCTAAGTTGAACTTTGGGAGCTGGGTAATTAGGTAATTAGGTAAAATGCTCATTATCAACAACTTATTAACTTGTATTATAATTGCATTAGTTTTACTGGGATGTTTATTGCGCTGAAAAATAGATAACTATGCCTTCATTAGCCTGATTCCCCAGTTACCTAATTCCCAAAGTCCAGTGAGTTGCTTATATTTGTACTATGCAAAGGAGCCTTAGCTATACAATAACACCTGTTAATTTATTTTGTTTGATGATAATTATCGTCATGGTAACAGTATATGGTGTGCTGCGAATAGGTTTTGCAGATAACAGCCTGCTTGATTTGTTGAGCACAGCAGGTTTCGGTATGACGCTGCTTTTGCTGCCCGATTTTCTACACCGATTTCAGGCGATACGCACACGAGACTACTCCACAACGCTTTTTACACTTGGTCTTTGGGTGCTGCTGATTTTACTGAGTTTTGTGCCGATGATTGCTTGGGTCTTTCCTTATGTGTGTGTAGTGAGTAGCGCGATTTTGCTGATAGATTATTTGCGAAAATGGCGCGAAATTCTCACAAAACCAATCGCGATTACTTTCGGGATTTTATTATCCTTATATCTCATTACATTTCTATGGGGCGGCAAATGCCACAATCCACTTTATGTTGAAAAAATCGCACTCGGCGAAGCGCACATTGACCTGATGTATCACGCGACTATCGCCAATTTGATGAAAACCCACGGTTTTGCGACTACCGGAATGGATGGCAATATTTATCTGCCTTATCACTGGGCGAGCCATTTTGTCGCCGGACGTTTTTCTGAGTTGCTGAATATCGCGCCCGTGAAGTTCTATAATTTTTCCTTGTATGTCGTCTTTTTGCCGCTGTTTTTCAAGGCTTTATTTTTGGCAGTGGCGGAGGTGCGAAATTCATACCTCCAGCCACTGAAGGGGAATCCAGACTTAATTCAAGGAATGCAGTCAGACTCCCCTTTAGGGGCTGGGGGCGCACGATGGTATGATTTTATTGCCACTTTCACTATTTTCGCCTTATTTATACCGCTCATAATGCGTGTACCGGGCGCACTTTACGGCGAATCTACTTTGATGGCGGCGACTTTGAGCATGTTGATTTTTGCTTTGCTGTTTCGGTATTTGCAAAATACCGAGCCTTCCGATACTTCAAAAGTGTCTGGCGACTTTGCGGAAAAAGTGTTCGACAATTCGGCAATAGGTAAAATCAACTTTATCCTTGCAGGTTTACTTGTCGGTGTCTTGGCTTTATTCAAAATTTCTTTTGGGTTCATTTTCACGAGTGCGTATGTATATGTATTTTTTCGGAAAAAATGGTATCGGTCTATATGGAAATTGGGCGTACTTTTATTAAGCATCACGATATTTGCTACCATATATATGTACAACCGCGAAACAGGCGGAAGTGCCAATGCCGGATTCAACCCACGACACACGATGCGAATGGTCTTGGACTTATTGACACCGAAAATGTGGTTGTATTATTCGCTGTGTATAATGCCGTTTTTGTTTTTGTTATTTAAAAAAATAGGTTTGTCTGGCGAAGTTTCCACCCCCCAGCCCCCTCCAAAGGGGGAGATTCTTCGCCTTGCGAAGAACAACTCGCGTATATCTCCCCCTTTGGAGGGGGTTAGGGGGTGGAATTTTTTTATTAAAACATTTAATGTAAATACGTTGCTGTTGGAACTGCTGTTGCTGATACCAATAATTGGTTTTATCCCCATCGCTTTGATTAATTTGAAGCATAATAGCGTGTATTTTACTTGCTTTCAAATTTTGTTTGGGGCAATGGTTTTCATCGCCATTTTGCCTGAAATGTGGTCGTTTTTTAAGGGGAAAATGTATCGAAAAATTATTGGTGGAGGTATACTCGTGGCAGTTATTACATTAGGCGGAATAAAATATATAAAGACGTTGCCGATTCCTATCCAACAAAATTTGACCATAAGAAAAACGCTGCTCGAAAAAGAAAATTTGAGCGAAGCGAATGACAAATTATTTACCAATATTCCACAAAAAAATATTTCACAACATGCTGATTACCAACTAATAAAAAAAATAGCAAGCCTCAATAAAAAACCACGCACCTACAAACGAAAAGCCTGCCTATGGATACCGCCCACCAATCGCGCCTATTGGGATATGCAAACATATCGCAGGTACGGCGCACCTTTTGTAGCAACTTCTTTGTCGGGAATTTCGCTAATTAATGGCAGACCAACCGAGGAGTTTTCAAGATACGCTTACTATCAATATCCAATGGACACGACTTACGATGCCGACCTCGAAACAGTGAAGCAAAAAGCCGCTAAAAAGGGTTTTTCGATATTGATAGAAGTGAAGGAGAATGGCGAGTTGGTGGAGCATGATTTGTAGAGACACAATTATTTGTAGAGGCGCGATTAATCGCGTCTCTACAAATAATTGTGTTCAAATATACTGATTAATAATATTTTCAAATAACTCCTGTTGTCCGCTGCGTTGTTTTGGTGCGCCATTTTTACGGGCGATTGCTGAAAGGTCGGTCAGGCTCAACTCGCCTTCCTCATAGCTTTTGCCTTCGCCTTCGTCAAAAGAACTATATCGTTCCGTTCTCAATTGTTTATAATTCGACATTTCGAGCAGCTCATCTGCGACGAGCAAAGCCCGTGCAAAAGCATCCATACCGCCAATATGTGCATGAAAAATATCCACCAAATCCGTCGAATTGCGGCGTGTTTTGGCATCAAAATTAATACCACCGCCTTGCAAACCGCCCGACTCCAAAATAACCAACATCGCCTGCGTGAGTTCGTAAATATTATTTGGAAATTGGTCGGTATCCCAACCATTTTGATAATCGCCACGATTGGCATCTATGCTGCCGAGCATCCGCGCATCTGCCGCAACTTGCAGCTCATGCTGAAACGTATGCCCTGCCAATGTCGCATGATTTACCTCAATATTCATCTTAAAATCACTCGCTAAATTATAATCGCGCAAAAACCCCGCGACCGTTGCCGCATCGTAATCATATTGATGTTTGGTCGGTTCGCAGGGCTTAGGTTCGATAAAAAAATTCCCCTTAAAACCCTGTCCGCGCGCATAATCTCGCGCCATCGTCAGAAAACGCGCCAAATGGTCGAGTTCGCGTTTCATATCCGTATTCAGCAAAGACAAATACCCCTCGCGTCCGCCCCAAAAAACGTAATTTTCACCGCCGAGTTTCATCGTTACATCTATCGCATTTTTGACCTGCGCCCCTGCATAAGCAACTACTTCAAAATCAGGATTCGTCGCCGCACCATTCATGTATCGAGGGTGCGAAAACAAGTTTGCCGTACCCCACAAAACCTTTACGCCCGTTGCCTTTTGATGCTCCAAAGCGTAATCAGAAATCACCTCCAACCGCTTCTCAAACTCCGTCAGAGATTCCGCTTCATCTACCAAATCGACATCGTGAAAACAATAATACGGAATGCCCATTTTCGTGATAAATTCAAACGCCGCATCCATTTTATCCTTACCACGCTGAACGGCATCATCTGCCGTAAGCCACGGGAATGCCTTAGTCGGTGCGCCAAATGGATCGCCGCCCGTATTGCCAAACGAATGCCAATACGCCACCGCAAAACGAAGGTGTTCGAGCATCGTTTTTTCACGCACGATACGAGTGGGTTCATACCATTTAAATGACAATGGATTGTCGGAACTTTTGCCCTCGTAGCCGATGTTTGGGATGTCTTTGAAATATTGATTTGCCATGATTTTAAAATGAGTAAATGAGTCGATGAATAAATGAGTAAATATGGAACAAACGCATCCAATTTACCGCTTAGTCATTGCTCATTGATAATATTTTTTTGAGCGTGTCATAAATCAGTTGTAACTATAAGGTGCAGTAGCACCGACACCCTTTATAACTAAGTTTCGCTCCCTCTTCCTAAAGCAGCATAGCTGCGACACCATTAAAACGAGATTAAGGGTGTCGGCGCGATGCGCCTATGTGGAGGGGGGATTCGTTGTTACAAAGAGGGCTATCCCGAAAGCTTTCGGGATACGCGCCTTTAAAATTCTTTTGAGCTTATCTGCGATGCACTCACTTTCATTTCTATTTTTCAGTAAAAATGCAGATTTTTAGAAATAAAAACTTATTTATTTTTGTTTAAAAATATTAAAATCACATAACGGTCACATGAGATTATACTTGATAATCAATTAGTTATGGCAAAAAACACCTTGTCCGTCACATAACAATCACATAAAACGATAATTTTCATTAAATCACACCAAACCACTACAAACTAAGCCCAAATACCCTTTCCAATCCTCATACGCCCCTTCATATTTTTCTTTCTCCCTATCGGGAAAATAAGTCAAAATGACCTTAATATTTTGCATCGCTTCTTCTAGCGAATGATAAATCCTAACTGCTACGCCAGCCGCTTTTGCCGCACCGACTGCGCCCGTTGTTTCCACCACTTGAATTTGGCTATCGGTCAGCGTAGCAATAGTTTTGCCAAAGGCTTTGGATTGAAATAAATTGTCATTGCCAACTCGTATCACGTTCATGTTCAAGCCCATTTCCTGCAAGATACTCATTCCATAGACAAACGAAAAACCAATGCCCTCCAAAGCGGCGCGATACAGGTGCGCTCGCGTATGCGTATTGAGTTGAAGATTATGAATATGTGCGCCGATATTTTGATTGCCGAGCATGCGTTCTGCGCCATTCCCGAAGGGCAAAATACGCAAACCCTCCGCCCCTATCGCAACTTCATCTGCCATGCGACTCATTTCCGAGAATGTATGGTCACTCGTGCCTACTTGTTGCCGCATCCAACGGTACAAAATCCCCGCACCATTGATACACAAAAGCACCCCAATACGCGGCGCATCCGCTCTATGATTGACGTGTGCAAAACTATTGACACGCATCTGTTTATCATAAACCAGTGTATCAACAATACCATACACTACGCCTGATGTACCACCCGTTGCCCCTACTTCGCCGGGCTGCAAAACGTTGAGGGAGAGCGCATTATTCGGCTGGTCGCCTGCGCGATACGTGACGGGAATGCCTGCATGTAAGCCTGTGGCTTCGGCGGCTTTGTTGGTAACTTTGCCTTGTATGGATAAAGTTGGTGCAATCGCGGGAATGAGTGCTGCATCTATTTCGTAATTATCCAAAACTAAATGCGCAATTTTTTTTGCCTTAAAATCCCATAAAATACCTTCGGATAAACCGGACACTGTCGTACAAATTTCGCCCGTCAGACGCATAGCGATATAGTCGCCGGGCAACATTATTTTGTCGATTTTATTATAAATACCGGGTTCATTATCCTTTATCCATTTCAACTTGGAAGCCGTAAAATTGCCGGGTGAATTGAGATGATGAGCAGCGCATTTTTCGTGTCCGATGCGGTCGAAAGCTGCTTCGCCAATCTCCACAGCACGACTATCACACCATATAATAGCAGGTCGCAATACCTCTCCAAATTTATCGACCGTCACCAAGCCGTGCATTTGATAGGAAATACCGATGGCTTTGATGTCGGCAGGGTTCACGCCTGTTTGTGCGAGCAATTTTCGCGTAGCGAGACAAATATTTTCCCACCAAACTTCGGGGTCTTGTTCTGCCCAACCGGGCTTTGCGGCGAGGATGTCCATTTCCGTTTCAGGACTATACACAACGGCGACTGTCGCACCCGAAGCCGAGTTGACCAGTGCCGCTTTGATGGAAGAACTGCCGATGTCGTAACCTATTAGCATGCGAAGTTTAAGTTTAGCCAACGTAGTGTAGAGAAAATTCATGAATTTTCTCTACACTACGGAAACGCAAGCGAGACGCATTGCGTTACGGTTGACAAATATAGTCGCCACAAAGCGTATTTTTGAATAATTTGAAATTAAATTTGAATAGATGTGTGAAGGAATGAACTTTATACCGTAGATATTGCGTTTTAATGGCATTGTAATTCCGATTTTCGGAAAATAAACTTAATTTACGCTTTAACTGGCTTGTACAGGCGACTAAAGTCAACCTGTGCGATTGAAATTACGCAATTCAAAAGGTACGTTAGTACCGACCCTGTTTGTAGCAAAATAGTTCCCAAAACCTCCAAAGCTCCGTAGGAGCGACACCGTTTGTACGCGAAACGGGGTCGGTACTACGTACCTTAATCGGTTGTTGCTTAGATTTTGCTACAAACGGGGTCGATGCTAACGCATCTTGACGAAATTTACCCTTGATTAATTTCAATCGCACAGGTTGACTAAAGTCGCCTGTACGATGCTCTACGATAAAAATATGGGATCAATCAGACAGCAACAAGTAGCTTCTACGGTACAACGCAATTTTAGCATCGTACTTCAGATGGAAGGAAGATATATTTACGAGGATGCCCTCGTGACCGTCACACGCGTCAATATGACGCCGGATATGGGTATTGCAAGAATTTATTTGAGCGTGTATAATGTTAATAATCAGGAAGTTGTCGTGGAAGCTATGCGCCATGCAGGGACGAGATTGCGACATGAATTGGGCAAACGTATCCGTAATCACGTCCGTAGGATTCCGTATTTGGAGTTTTATCTGGATGAAACAGTGGACGAAATGTATAAGGTGGACGACCTTTTTAATGAATTGGATAAAGAACGCGACGCGAAAAAAACGGAGGGTGAAACGGGGGAGGATTGAGTTTTAACAATTTTTGCGAAACAACATCAACGAAGTAGAACGCGGATTTAAAATCTACTCGGCGGACATTTTTTAAATGTCAGGCGAGTTAAATTGTAAATTTTAAGTTCAATTTTTTATACAAATTTTAATTTTTAGATTGTATAATAATCTTATATTAAATAGATTATTTGCAAGCCTTGTCGCCTGACATCTTCAAGATGTCCGCCGACTAATACAAATCTCCCATTCAAAAATTTATATTACAAAAAGGACTTTTCGTTCCCCCTGATACTTAAATTTGAATTTACCATTTAAAATAGCGCGGCGATATTTATTTGCCAAAAAATCCACGAATGCGATTAACATCATTTCGGGGATTTCTGTGTTTGGGATTACGGTGGGTGCGGCGGCTTTGATTATCATTTTGTCGGTCTTCAATGGCTTTGGCGATTTGTTGGGGAGTTTGTTTGACCGCTTCAATCCTGATGTAAAAATCACGGTGGCAGAAGGCAAAGTATTTGCACTAACGGCAACACAAATGAGCGAACTTCGCGCCCTCGAAAGTGTCGAATATTGCTCCGAAACGCTGGAAGAAAACGCCATGTTTGAGTATGGAAAAAATACGGATTTTGGTATAATAAAAGGTGTAGATGAATGGTTTGATGAAGTAACGGCACTTGATACGATGGTGCGACTCGGACGCTACGCACTGACCGAAAACGGACGCAACTACGCCATGCTCGGACTCGGAATGCAGCAGAAATTGGACGTCAATATGTCCGACCTCATCAATTCTATCAGCGTGTATATGCCCAAGCGCACCGCGAAAAATAGCCTCATGGAACAGCCTTTCAAAAAGCGTATTATCAATTTTGGTGGTTCGTTTTTGGTGCAGCAAAGTGATTTTGATGAGCAATATGTTGTCGTGTCTTTAGATTTTGCGCGAGAGCTGTTGAGCTATGAAAATGAGGTGAGTGCTATCGAAGTCAAGTTGCGCCCCGATGCAGATAAAAAAGCTGCGGTTGCCGAAATTCGCGGTATCATGGGCGATGGTTTTGATATCAAAGACCGCTATCAACAAAATGCCGCTTTTTTCAAAATAATGAACATCGAAAAGTGGATTGCTTACGTGATTTTGAGTTTTACGCTTGTTTTGGTGGCGTTTAATATGGTGGGTTCTTTGTGGATGTTGGTCATTGATAAAAAGCAAGACATCGCCATCCTCAAAGCAATGGGCGCGACAAAAAAAATGATTCGCAATATCTTTTTGGGCGAAGGGTTGATGCTCTCGCTGCTCGGCGTAGTACTTGGTTTTGTGATAGCGATATTGGCTTGTTTGGCACAACAGTATTTTGGTTTTGTGACTCTGCAAGGCGGCGATGCTTTCCTGATTGATGCTTATCCGGTGAAGATGCAATTATGGGATTTTATCATCGTATTTATTACCGTTGTCGCGATTGGTACGTTGGCGGCACTGTTGCCTGCGGTGCGTGCAAGTCGAATCAATAGTGTGATTCGAGGCGATTGACGGTTTTAAGACCGAGTATCGATTCTGATAGTTAGTGAAAGAAAATAAATAACTTGCCCCATTATGCTTGTTCTTTTACCTTCTAAAAAAAACAAAAAATAGTTCCGTAGTTATGGCTATGCAACGATTTTTTGAATTCTTTAGAAGAAAAAATTACGGCGCATTATGGAACAATTTATTTAATTTCTTTCACTTATCAGGAAAGTTTAAGTTCAGGTTTTGGAATGTTGCGGGCAACATTTTGTTTGTGAGACACTCGGTTGTTATGATTGATGACCGCAGAGCGGTCGCACTATGTTTGTTCGTTTTTTTGCGTGAGGGATAGGAGGTGTTGTTTGAACGAAATGTAGCGATAGCGGAATGGAGAGAGTGCCGGATAGCCCGACCCCCGACTGATAAGGAGGGGGGCACGCCCAAATTAATATTCACTTCACTGAACTGGTATGTGAAAGAAATTAAATAGCACGTGCCATTATACTCGTCTTTTTTCCGTCTAAGAATCCTTTGAAATCCTTAGACAAAAAAATACTTCGCATTATGGGACATCTTATTTAATTTCTCTCACTATCTTACCAATTTACATTTGATTTTTTAGACTTTATTTAGGAATATTTTGTATGCATAGAACTTTTGTATTTTTTCGATAATCGAGCCTCATTTTGAGCTGCATATCCTACGGTACGGGGCGAAAAATAGGGGAAGAGTATCGGAAAAAGACAAAGTTAGCTGCATACAAAATTTTTCTAAATAAAGTCTTTTATGTTTCTAAAAATTGCGAATCACTAATATACGAAATTAAGCGTATCTTTGTGGTATGACATTTCAAGATTTAAAGCTGAGTAAGAGTTTGCGTCGTGCTATCGACGATATAGGGATCACTTCGCCTACGCCGATACAGCACAAGGTTTTTTCGCCTATTATGGCGGGTAGGGATGTGGTCGGTATTGCACAAACGGGGACGGGAAAGACGTTTGCTTATTTGTTGCCGAGTTTGATGTTGTGGAAGTTTACGACTTCACCTGCTCCGCAGATATTGGTTATGGTGCCGACGCGTGAACTGGTGGCGCAAGTGGTGGAAGAGGTGAAAAAATTATCGACTTACCTGAGCCTCGAAGTGGTCGGTGTGTATGGCGGTGCGAATATTGTACCGCAGATAGCCGCCGTGGAAGCCGGGGTTGATGTGGTGGTGGGTACGCCGGGGCGTCTGCTTGACTTGATGCTGAAAGGCGCATTGAAAACCAAAAAAATCAAACGATTGATCATAGATGAAGTTGATGAGATGCTGAATCTGGGGTTTAGAACGCAATTGAATAATATTATCGAATTTTTGCCCACTAAGAGGCAAAATCTGATGTTTTCAGCGACGATGCCGGAAGAGGTGGAAGCGATTATTAATAATTATACGAGTTATTACGAGAAGATAGAAGCGGCGCCGTCGGGTGCGGCATTGGAGAATATAGAGCAGTACGCTTATGCTGCGAATAACTTTAATACGAAGGCGAATTTGCTCAAGTTGTTGCTGGATACGGATGAGGATTTGTCGAAAGTATTGGTGTTTGTAGGGACGAAAAAAATGGCAAATACATTGTATGAAAGAATGGAACCTAACTTTCGGGAACAGCTCGGCGTGATTCATTCTTCTAAGTCTCAAAATAATAGATTTAGTACGGTAAATGCTTTTCAGGATGGCACTTATCGGTTTATCATCGCGACGGATGTTATCGCGAGGGGCTTGGATGTTTCGCAGGTGACGCATGTTATTAATTTCGATTTGTCGGATGTCGCCGAGAGCTACGTGCATCGTATCGGACGTACAGGTAGAGCCGAGAAAAAAGGGGTTGCGATTTCTTTTGTCTCCGAAAAAGAACAGCAAAATAAAGAAGCCATAGAAAACCTGATGAATATCGAAATCGCCATGCGCGAAGCCCCCGAAGGCTTGGTGGTCTCAGAGGAACTTATCGACCTTGAAATTCCTAAAGATATTGTTCCTTTTAATAATCATAAAGCCAAACAGCATAAACCTTCCGGCGACGCTTTTCACGAAAAATTGCCCGCCAATAAAAAAGTGAATAATAAAATACGCTACGAAACCCTAATGCAAAAAAAATATAAGAAACAGTATAGGAAGAAGAATAGTCGGTGAGTACAATGAGTAAATTAGTAAATTAGTAAATGAGTAAATAAACTACTAACTATCAGAATTTTACACAATATTTCGTGAATTGACCTTTGTTTTCAAGGGTGATAAAAACGGAAATAATAAAAACTTGCATCTCAATGGAAAAAAACATATCTTTGCACCAACAAGGCTCGCCAGGCTTCTCGTTAGAACAGCACAAACAGGCGAGTTGTTTTTATTTTAAGACCTATGCAATTCAACAAGCCGCCTTTCCTATACAAAACCTAATTACCAACTCCAACATCTCGCTCTCCGACATGGGATTTCCGCAAAATTGGACGACTGAACCTTTGTGGATGTAAACCTTGCACGATGTCAAACAGGTGCGGCTATCTGAAAGGCGGGCTGAAAAATGCCAAGTTTTTGACCATCTAATCTCGCGTCTTTCCTATTTTCTTTGTATATTGCAATAAAATTTTTCGATATGTCAGTTACTTTAGAAACACGTAAATTTAATATCATCGAACAACTTGTAGGCATACAAGATGAGACGATTATTTTGCAAATTGAAAATTTGGTGCAAAATGATACCGGAGATTGGTGGGATGATTTGACGGAAACACAACAGGCGAGTATTCACAGGGGTGTTCAGCAATTGGGTGAAGGGAAAAGTGTGGATTATCGAAAATTTATCAATACATATAAAAACTAAGCGCAATGAGTACAATAGAATTAAAAACACAAATACACGATTACGTAGAGCGTTTGGAGGACGAGGGTTTTGTACAGGCGATACATACGATATTGGGTACGCACATCGCAAACACAAGCGAGGGTGTGAAGGATTATAATATGGACGGTACGCCTCAATTCGCTTCCGCAGAGGAAATGAAAACCGAACTTGACCGTCGTGTAGCTTCTGCCAAACAAGGTAATTTCGTCACTGTCGAAGAACTCCGCAAAAAGTACAAATCATGGCTGAAACCTACCGAGTAGTCATAGAAGATATTGCCGAAAACCAACTCGACGAAATCGTATAACTAAATTTATTTAAAAATGACACCATTACCACTCACCACACTCAATCCACACCAACTCGAAATACTCAAATTATTTTCGAGAGATATGGAGGATAATGACTTAATCGAAATCAAGCGATTGATTGTTAGGTATTTGGCAGCTAAGGTGACGCGAATGGCTGATGAAGTGTGGGAAGAAAAAGGCTGGACAAATGATGACATGCACCGCCTACTACACACGCACAAACGTACGCCATATAATCCGAAAAATTAATAGCCGTGAATATTGTACTTGATACGAATCTACCAAAGTCACACTACTAACCGCCGAAGAATTTAGAGACGAAATAGCTCCTAATGACTCAATTGCCTAACCTGATTTTTCTCAACATCAAAAACACCAAAAAGCAAACCCTCATGCCGAACCTTCGTACGATGTCAAACAGGTGCGGCTATCTGAAAGGGGGGAAGGCGGGCAGATGCAGCCTATACTTCAATCGAAACTTCATTACTTATTGGAGTGTAAATATCAACATCAACTTCCGGTGCTTCTATTGATATTATCAAGCTATATCTGACTCTTGAGTCATATTTCTCTAGCTTTTTGCGTGTCTTATACCACCCAGATACAGGATAAACTGCGATACAATTTCGTGTAGCCAAGTCAGCACCAGAATTTATGCAAAAGTCTCTATGGATAGAACCTTTGTTTCTCAAATCTTCACCAATTACCCATTTCTCACGACTAAATCCGGTTTCTCCATCGTCTCTCGCATTTTTATTGACTCTTTTACGAAACGTCTCGAAGTCTTCATTTGGTTTTATCACATTAAACCTCAAGCCATGTGAATTGTAGCTATAATTGCTACTATATCTTCTACTTCCGGGATTGGGTTCAATAAAATACGAAAGCGTAATATTCAACTTGACATCAACTTCTCCCAGACTTTCTTGAAGGATTTCACGCGGCCAAGGCAATTCAAAAAAATGAATTTCGTTGAATTTTACCGAACTGTCTCTTTTGAAAGGTGTGATACTTTTTTCGGCTATTAGAGTTAGAGAGTTTTCGGCACTATAGAGAGCTTTTTGAAGATTAGGAACTCCGTATCCAAATGAACGAAGTATATTTTTCTTTTCCTTGACTTTTAATTTGCGTACTTCATTAAGACTTTTGCCGCTTGTCATCGTATCTGTCCATTCAGAAGAATGAATGATTAATCCTCTAATTGTTTCGGGTCTCAATTCGGGATATTCTGTCATTATTTGTGCAGCAAAGTGAGATGCCAAAGCTGTTGCACCGCTTGTATCGCCAAATGTTTGAAAATAAGTTACGCGATGCTGTTTGTTGGTCGTAAGTAGGCGAAGGGAATCAACGTCAAGTACAGTATTTCTTTGATTTAACAAATTTCCACCTTCCATTACAATGTCAGGTTTTACAGCCCAACCTTTTTCCCATATTACAGAGGTCGAGTTTGAGGGTGACATTCCGCCTTTGGGAGCTAAAATTTTTGAATCAGGAAATTTTACATTATCAAACCTGTCCATTTCTGTATAAGCACCGACAGTTACAGCGTTAAACGCTTGGGCGGGGTCGTGAACAGATTCGTAGTCATTTTTATTAGGGTATTCATCCGGAGTATTTATATCTACATTCCCTCCCGATACAAGAAAAAGATGACTTTCCAAATTTAATTCTTCATCTCCAAAAATAACTTTATCAACTGCGGCAGACCACGAGGAAGGGCGACCATAAAACGCTTGGTCCTTACTTGTTACAGCCATACAATATATTCTTGTACGATTCGGATGCGATACTATGGGTATATTTACCGCTTCCTCTGTTACACTACCGTATATTTTAGGGTCATGTTCGTCATTTTCATTATATATTTTTACAGACTCTAACTGGTGAAAAATTCTAACATTACTTGACGATGATAAGATTGGAGTTAAGTCACCATAAAGAGCTAAACCAGCCATTCCTGTGCCATGCCCATTATGACGATAACCATCATGTGTACTCCAAGAAGTTTTATAACTAAACATGTTCTCATTTGGAAGAAATGTAGAGAGCAAAGGGTGTTGGTTTTGAACCCCTGAATCAAGCAAACATATAGTAAGGCTTTGTTCGTCTGTAAAATTTTCTGTCCTTTTCTTTAAATCCTGTAAAAATTCTTCTTTTTCAAAAACATTCAAATTGGTAAAAAATTCCGCTGTTTCTTTAGGTTTTCTAAGTTCAGCAAGATTGTCAAGAAACAGTAAAGATGAAGATAGTTGTTCTGGTGTTGCTTTAACTAATTTGATGTGATGTTCTGGAAATATCAGTTCTTGGTAACCGACTTGAGCACCAACGACCTGCAATTGCTTTAGTATCTTTTCGTTCTCTTCATTTTGGTCAATATCTCTCTTCCTTCTAAACCATACTTCCCACCACATATCTTCATTTTCTTCAGGAAACGATGTTTCAGGTTCAGTCCAAAATGCTTTTAGAGTAGCTCGTTGAATTGACTCAATACTAGTGATAAGTGAATTGTTTTTCGGATTTCCTTTATCTGTATTTTCATTAATGTATTCGTTAACCTTTCTTATGAAATCACTTATTCCACCTTCCGTAAGCATTACATTTACTCTGTACCTTGACTGGTCGCCAATAGATTCTTTTTTGATACTAAGTAAGGTATATCGAGAAGTAGTACTATCAAGGCTATCAAAAGCTAACTCGAAATTAAAATCTGAAATAAACTCAACATAAATGGCATCGTCACGAATTATATCTGCGGGTAAATCTACGTCTTTTAACCCCTCAAACTCTTCTCTAATCCTTTCTATATGAGCCTTAATTTTTGCTCCATGAATTCCTCTGTTTCTTGACTTAGTTTCTCGTCTGGGAAAGCTACTTGGGCTTGCGTATGGTTCTGTTGTTGAATATCTTTTTATTGAGATATGTTTGAGTGGGTTTCTTTTAGCCATAATGTCTTATTGTTTTCTCTGTTGCAGAGAATATATCAAAGCGGTTGTGGAAATTTTATTGGTACCGTTAATAATCATATCTTTTATTGCATCTTCACAAGATTTGACAATATCAGAATGACTCAAGCCAACTGCCTCTTTTGCTATTTTTTGAAAAGAAGACTTATTGGAAAGTGAAAAGTTTGCAAGATTTTTCTCCAATATACTTTTAATATCCTTGAGAGAAGGTAATGGATAGTATATTATATCATCAAAACGCCTAAACAATGCTTTATCAAGTGTTTCAGGTAAATTTGTTGCAGCAATGATGATGCTATTTGACTGGTCTTTTTCAATATTTATTAAAAAACTATTAAGCACTCTTTTAATTTCTCCAACTTCCTGTCCTTGATTTCTATGTGCGCCAATAGAGTCGAATTCATCGAATAAATAAACTCCTCTATAATCTTGCATTGCATCAAAAATCAATCGAAGTTTCGAGATTGATTCGCCCATGTATTTTGAGATTAGACCATCTAAACGAATTATGAACACTGCAAGACCTAATTCTCCTGCGAGTGCTTGTGCTGTCATTGTCTTACCGCACCCCGGAGGACCCGTAAGTAATAATTTTCTTCTTGGATTTAAATCGTATTGTCTTAATATATCTATCTTTATTTGTTCCTGTACTATGCGATTAAGAGAAGTTCTGACTTTTTCATCCAAAATCATATCTTGAAGATTAATTTTAGGATAAAATAACTCAATTAACTCATTTAGTTCCCTTTTAGGTTTTAAAATTGGAATAGTCTTGTTTTTATCAAGATAGTTGACAGACCGTTCCTTTTTTGCTTTTTCAATGAGTTTTTTTAATTCTTGAGCAAATGTCGTGTGCCCCTTTCTTGCCTCTGACGCTGCAATTTGCATGGCAGTAGCAAAAAAACGGGATTCATCTCCGTCTCCGAAAGATTTGATTAAACTTTTTATTTGCTCGGCAGCAGCCATTTGGTAAAAATTAGGTTTCTGTTAATTTAAATTAAACAAAGATAGTTTATTTACGACATTAATGCACTTATTTGTTTACATTTTTATGTCATTTCCCACAAAAAAAGAGACACCAACCCAAGCCGATGCCTCTCAAAAAATATCTTAAAACCTATCAAACTACATATATACATCGGTTTTTCACCACATCAAAAACACCAAAAAGCAAACCCTCATACCGAACCTTCGCACGATCTCAAACAGGGGCGGCTATCTGAAAGGGGGCTGAATGACGGCGTGTTTTTGGAGATGAATGGAACTTAATTGGTGCTTTGTGCGTTGATATTTTTTTGTGATAAATTTAAATGAAGAATATACATTATACACACATTTAAAATAAATCACATAATTAAAGAATGCAACAATAAGTGCAAAGAACTTTTTAAACTACAAAAAAGAAATCTTTTGGGTAGGCGATAAGCATAGAACACATGCCTGGTCAATTGAACCGGGTGGCAGCACAGTAGTTGTAGAATATCTTAGCGGACAAATTTTGGGATATGATAAAGTAAAACGTCCCCACAGATATATGCCAAAGATTTTCAGAGATGATAAAAAGAGCATATACTGTAATTGGAACGACGAGACACTATATAAATACTTAGATGATTACGTAAAAAAAATCTATGCGGCACAAGAAGGAAGCAATACACTAAATCCTATTTGGAAAAATGGAGACAAGGAATCCCCTCTTAAAGAATTAGAAAAATATAAAACAAAATAATATGGACAAATTTAAAATTAAATTAAACCCTTCAACCAAAAAAGCTACCGATATTTTATTCAAGAATGGAAAAACACTCCAAAAGCTGTCAATAGAAGAACTTTTGAAAATGTCGGAGAAAGATGTAAAGTCTATTTCATTTGAGAATGGAGATATTGAATATGTATCAAATTATGACCAAATTCACGTAATATATTCTTTTGATTTTCCCCAAAAATATCACGATATAAAAGAAAATCATACGAGTATTGTTGATTAACAAAAAAGAGACATCAAACTAAGCCCAGTTATTTTCAAATGGAACTTAATCATGTTAGTTTGTGTTAGTTCTTTTTTGTAATAAATCCAAATAGAAAATATACACATGAACTTCACGTTAGAAAAATTCTTTTTTGATATTCCGATATACACTCCTATCGAAATTAAAGATGAAGCTTATCAAGAGTTTCAAGACCTACTTAGAAAATCCGAGAGGAATATTGAAGGTTATAATTCATTGAGAAAAGTGCAATCAACATTTGTAATCCTAAAAAGATTGACCTATAACAACAATAACTTTGAATTATCAGGAGGATTCGCCGATGTGATAATTCGATGTAAAAGATATGGCGATGACTTTAGATATTATTGTGTATGGGATCCTGACAAAAATATTTTAGTCAAAGTTGGACAGTATCCCTCTGTGGCAGATTTACATATTAGCCAAATAAAACAGTACAACAAACTACTTCCTCAAGAAAAATTAAGAGAATTTACGAGAGCAATTGGATTGGCTGCAAATGGAGTTGGAATTGGCTCATTTGTTTATTTAAGAAGAATATTTGAATTTCTTATACGTGAGGCATATGAACAAGCGTTTAGGGAGAATAAGGTCAATGAAGGAGACTTTCAAAGAGCAAGAATGGATGAAAAAATTGAGTTATTAAAATCTTATTTACCTGAGTTTTTGGTTGAGAATAATTCAATTTATTCAATCCTTAGTCTTGGAGTACATGAATTAGATGAGAATAAATGCTTGACTCATTTTGATACTCTCAGAGTTGGTATAGAAATTATACTTGATGAGAAACTTGATGCGTTGAAAAAGAAACAAAAAATAGACGCAGCAAAAAAGAAATTATCTGAATTAAAAGGAAAAATAAAGAAGAAATAATTTTTTGCTATAAAAAAGAAACCCCAAAAAGCAAAACCGTCATTCCGCACTCCGATGCGGAATCTGTTGTCGCAAGGGCGCAATTTTAGACAGAAGCTACTGTTTAATATTGTGCCAAGCCATCACAGATTCCGCGTCGGGGCGCGGAATGACGGTTTATTTTTAGTGTTTTGGATTTTGGGGATTCTTTTGATTCGATATAGAATTTCCTTACTCATTCGACCCACTATCCCCACTCATCTCCTTAGCCCGTCTATCCCTTTGCATAGGATTCTCGCGACTACGTTTTGTTTTAAACAACTCAAAACGAGACGGTGCTGGTTTGGAGGGCCAATAATTATTTGATTTATCCGTATCGGCGGTTTCGAGGAAAGGGTCGAGTGTGATACTGCGAACTTCTTTTTTCGTTGGGAACACCTTCGTTACACTTTCGTGCGGTAGCATTTTCCAGATTTCTGCCGGGATGCGAATCACTTCATCAGTGCCGTCTGCGTAGTCGAATTGGAGGACCAAAGGCATCACCAATCCACCGACATTTTTAAAGGTCACTTCGTAAAAATGATAGCCTGCATCAAGCAAGGCTTTTTCGTCGTCGGCGAGTGCGGCGTAGAACTTTTTGTACTCGTCGCGGTCTATAGCATTGACATCAAAATCTGTATAATTAGTATAAAAATCTACGGTCGAAGGGTCTCTTTCATCGACGGTTTGTTTGATAGCTTCGGCGTTGCGGATTTTGCTGATATTTTGCGGACCTTCTTCAAATTCTTTGAGGGCAAGTTCGCTGTCTTGGTCGGGGTCTTGCGAACCAAGCTGCATCCATTTTACATTCTCAATACCAATATCAACGTGGTCGGTCGTATAAAACCAACCTCTCCAAAACCAATCTAAATCTACGCCCGAAGCATCTTCCATCGAACGGAAAAAGTCAGCCGGTTCGGGCGATTTAAACATCCAACGTTGCGAATATTCACGGAAGGCATAATCGAATAATTCGCGTCCCATCACCGTTTCGCGCAAGACATTGAGCGCAGTGGCGGGCTTGCCGTAAGCGTTATTTCCAAACTGAAAAATCGACTCCGAGTTGGTCATTATCGGGCTGATATTGCTCTTATCGCCCTTCATATATGGGATGATTTTTTCGGGATTTCCACGGCGCGAGGGGTAATTTCTTTCAAATTGTTGCTCGGTCAGATATTGCAAAAAAGTATTCAAGCCCTCGTCCATCCACGTCCATTGTCGCTCATCCGAATTGACAATCATCGGGAAATAATTATGTCCGACTTCGTGGATAATCACGCCAATCATACCATACTTGGTACGTGGCGAATACGTGCCATCGGCTTCGGGTCGTCCATAATTGAAACAAATCATCGGGTACTCCATGCCGATACGCTTGGCACTCACCGAAATCGCTACCGGATAAGGATAATCAAAGGTATGATGCGAATACGTTTTGAGCGTCTGCACGACGGCTTTGGTCGAGTATTGTTCCCACAGCGGATTGCCTTCTTTCGGATAGTAAGACATCGCCATGATGGTGCGTCCGCCTTGTTTCACGCCTTGTGCATCCCAGAGGAATTTGCGCGAAGAAGCCCAACCAAAATCGCGTACATTGGTCGCGTGGAACGTCCAAGTTTTTTTCTTTGTGGCTTTATCTGATTCGTTCTTTTCGGCTTCATCTTGCGTAATAATCATGACGGGTTGGTCGGCGTTTTTGGCTTGGTCAAATCGCTTGCGTTGTGCGGCGGTGAGTACCTTGTTGGCGTTTTGCAATTCGCCCGTAGAAGCCACAACATGGTCGGCAGGAACGGTAATGCTGACTTTATAATCCCCAAAGGTCAAGGCGAACTCGCCGCGTCCGAGAAATTGCTTGTTTTGCCAGCCATTGACCATATCGTACACACACATACGCGGATAAAACTGCGCTATCGTGTAGAGGTAATTATCGTCTTCCTCAAAATATTCGTAGCCAGAACGTCCGCCGATTTTCATGCGGTCGTTGATATTATACCACCACTTGATTTTGAAGGTAAATTTACCACCCGGTGCAAGTGTAGAAGGCATATCGACACGCATCATCGTCTTATTAATCGTATAAGACAAATCGCCGCCACGTTCGCTTTTGACATGTTCGATTTTGAAACCGCCATCGAAATCGGGCAGTAGGCGTTTGATGGCGCTGAGACTTGCGTCTGCATCAAGACTTGAGGTTTTTATTTTATAAGAATCCGAATCCAGTGCGCGGACATTCTGGTCGAGTTGCAACCAAAGATATTTGAGCGCGTCGGGCGAGTTGTTGGTGTAAGTGATGGTTTCTTCGCCGTAGATGATTTGCCTGTCATCGTCGAGTTCGAGGTTCATCACATAGTCGGCTTTTTGCTGCCAGTACAAGTGTCCGGGCGCGCCCGACGCAGCACGATAGACGTTGGGCGTCGGCAATTCCTGACCGAGTTGGCGGAATTTGTTGGTGTTGGTATTGTCTTGCGCTGTTAGTCCGCAGAGTAGTAAGAAAAACAAGGCAAATGATAAGGTAGATTTTATAATTGTCATATTTTAAAATGTTTAAATAAAACGCGATAGGACGCAGGTTGAATATATTTAATAGATTTTCGTGAGTTTGCTTGATGGAATATTTTGTAAAAGTATGTATTTTTTAGGAAATAGCAGGCGATGATGTGTACAACTGGACTTTGGACATTGTTATTTTCCGCTACCCTCCACCTATTTCTCGTCCCCTATCTATAGGATATACGACTCGAAGTCAGCTCCGGTTGGCAAAAAAATATTTTTTATTGAATATTTTTTTTTTCAATAAAATGTTTATTACATTTGCAGCATTATTTAAACCTATTGTTTATTTTAATATCAGGAACAAAATAAATGTACATTCTCGACTTGTTCTTTTTCCTTTACACTTCACCAAATTTTCCTTAGAGACAGTGAGTATTCGCGTCAAATTTGGTTCGTCTAAAAAAAAATAACGACGCGAAGAACGTACATTTATTCAATTCCTGATACTTATAAATAGATAATTACTCACAATTTATACTATTAAATATGAAATTTAAAACGATCAAGAACACGTTTATCGTACTACCCCTTTTACTTATTTTTCTTTGTAGTTCCGCTAATGCTCAAACATTGGGTTGGGGCGATGGAGTCAACATACAGCCTTCGTATTACAATAATGGAAATGTTTGGTGTGGATGGGTTCTTATGAAGAATTTCTCTAAAATTCGTACGGTACGAATAGAAATTGAACCGGGTGTATCTCTCACACATGTTAAACGTTGGATTAGTAATGCCAATCGGAGTGGGTATAACGTAATTTGTACATATCATAAATACACTGCAATAGCAAGTGGCAGCCGAGAGGAATTGCTTCAAGCTGCTCGTTGGTGGAAAGCAAATTATTGGGAATTGCGTAATGCTTCAGGACCATTCACTGTTAATTTAATGAATGAATGGGGAGGCCACGACGTAGGACCTTGGCACTATGCTCAATCTTATAATGAGGCGATTAAAATTGTTCGGGAAGTATATAGCGGTCGTATCATTATTGATCTGCCGGGATATGGGCAAGGGACTAGAGTTGCAACATTCGCCTCGCCTTTCATTACTGATCAAAACATTGTTTTTTCAATACACGTATATCCCGAAGCTGCTGTAGTATTTTATGGTTCGCAACAGGACGATAAAGGAATAAAAAGATGGCATTTAAATGAACTAGAGGGAACAAACAGACCTATTATTGTAGGTGAGTTTGGAGATAGTGGAAAACCTGGATATACAAACTGGAGTGATATAGTCAATTATGCCAAAACCAAAGGTTGGACCATAATAGGCTGGGCTTGGAGCGGTGACGATTCGGAGATAAAGATGAATATGGCACAACCGATGTTTCCCGGCACACCAACAAGCACAACAGACTATTTTAATGTAATATACAACAAATTGCGCTGGCAACCCAGTGCAAAAGAAGAGTTTGTAGATACTCTGGATTTCGACATATCACCAAATCCGGCAAACGACTTTCTTAATATTACCTTTGAAAATGTCTTAGAAGAAAAAGGAAGTATAGAAATTTTTGATATGATGGGTAAAACTGTAATGCAACAATCTATCGAAGCGCAATCGAACAACTTAAGGATGTCCATTGACGAACTTCCACAAGGTACTTACGGTATCAAATTACAATCGGGTGATATTCATGCTGCTAAAATTTTCATCAAAGCAAAATAGCTTTAATTGTAAATTAAGTGGTTAAGCACAAATAATCGACATATAATACATGTCTTCATCCCTTAGTGAAAGAAATTAAATAAGATGTCCCATAATGCGAAGTATTTTTTTCGTCTAAGTATTTTTTGAAAACCGCACATCCCGATAGCTATCGGGATAGCTACAGCCTGTCCCGAACTCCAATTCGGGATAAGGGTTTCAAAGGATTCTTAGATGGGAAAAAGGTGGGTATAATGGCACATGTTATTTATTTTCTTTCACTTAATTGACGCTCATCTTCAATTTATAGTAAAATTTACTTTTTACTTTATTTGGAGGGTGAGCGTTTCTTTTGAGTGCGTATTCATATTTTTCAAATTAATAATCAAAAGCTCAACATTTTGAAAAATGTGGTTCTTTGACACATGTAGTGATTATTCGTTTTTCGTCTGTTCATTTGTCTTTTTTGCGTGAGGGATGAACTGTGTCAAAAAACAAATAAAATTGTAATTATTTTGCTAATAAATTGTCTTTTTCTTTGTTTTCTTGCTTTTTGAGTTCATAATCTTTGTCGAATGGTTTTTGTGTTTTTACAATGGTAAAAACCTGTCGGAGCTTGTTAATGACAGCAACCATAGCGAGTTTATGCGGTTTTCCTTTTTCTCGAAGTCGGTTATAAATGGCTTTACAATCAGGATTGTGTTGTCTGGCACTTCTGGCAGCCATATATAGGGTTCTTCTCAATTGAGCATTCCCCTTTTTACTAACTCGTCCTGCACTAAGGTACGATAGGAGGTATTGTTTGAACGAAATGTAGCGATGATGATGACGTTGTTGATTTGGAATTAAAATACAGAGAGGCTACCTTAGAACATATCATCCCACAAAACCCAGAAAATAATACCAATTGGAAAAGTAATTTTTCTTCAAATTTTAGAAAGAAATACACCTATAAATTGGGAAACATGACGCTTTTAACTCAAAAAACAAATTCAAAAGCAAAGAATTATGATTTTTCAAAAAAGAAAAACATATACAAAGACATGAAACTATCTATCACCACCGAAATAGGAAATTTAACCGATATAGATGAGCAATTTATAATAAATCGACATAAGGAAATTACGGATTATTTGATACAGCATTACGGTTTGTGAAATATCGCATACGTTTTATCAAAAATGAATAATGTTATTAAAAAAATCCGCCAAATCCACTTCATCCACGTCCCATCCCACGCAACAACTCCTCCAATATCAGCCGCATTTTAGGCTCGGCATCTGCGACTACTTTTAGGACATCCGCGATGGTCGTCGGTGCTATATTTTCAATCGGATAACACTGATTGGACACCACCGAAATCACGACCACAGGCAGCCCCGCATGTCGCGCCACCAAAACCTCCGGCACAGTAGACATGCCCACAATATCACCACCAATCCGATGCAAATATTCATACTCGGCAGGTGTTTCGAGATTCGGACCTTGCAAGCCTACATACACGCCCTCATGTGCGCGGATGTCGTGTGCGCGAGCGATTTGGAGTGCTTTTTTGTTAAGTTCAATATCGTAAGTATGCAGCATGTCGGGGAAGCGTGGACCGAGTCGCTCGTCATTCGCGCCGCGTAGTGGGTTTTCCGGTTGCAGATTGATGTGGTCGCGCACGAGCACGAGGTCGCCCGCAGCCATCTCTGCATTGGTACTGCCCGACGCATTGGAGATAAATAATTGCTTGATATTCAAGGCTTTCATTACCCTTACGGGGAATGTGACTTGCTGCATCGTATAGCCTTCGTAGTAATGAAATCGCCCTGCCATCGCCACGATTTTACGCCCGGCGAACGTCCCGAAAATCAGTTTTCCTTTGTGACTTTCTACCGTAGAAACCGGAAAATGCGGGATGTTTTTGTAGTCAATTTCGACTTCAATTTGGATGTGATCCGCCAGATTGCCCAAGCCTGTGCCGAGTATAATGCCGTAGTCGGGTTTGTGGTCGGTTTGGGTGCGAAGGTAGGTGAGCGATTCTTGTATTTGGTCGTAAAGCATGGTGTTGGTGTTGTGGTGTTGAGGTTTCGTGGTGTTGTAGTGGAATGGAACGCAGGTTTTACGGATAAACGCAGATTTTTTTTTCGTGAGAAATCGTAATTATTTCCGTTCTATTTATTACAAAAAATCCGCAAAATCCGTGTTCTATTATACTTTAAAATTGAATAAAAATTCTTTTACTTCGTTATCAAATTTTTCTCCGTCATCAAATAAAAATTTCACTTCAATTGGGAGGGCATAAATCGGCAAATTGTGTTGGAGCAAATAGGGCTTGTGCATATCCAATCGAAGGGTGTCTTTTTCTGTCGTAATGATAATTTTATTATCGGAATTTATTTGTTCAAATTTATTGCGAATGCGTCCGATGTCTGTCTTTTCAAAAAGGTGGTGGTCGCGAAAAGAAATCATTGTAAGAGAGCGCACTCGCGGTCTCAAATACGCTTCCAAATATTGCGGACGTGCTATCCCACAGACCAATAAAATATCTTGTGTACCATCCAATTCAAGTTCCAAATTGGGTTCGTAAATGTGGTAGGGCGTAAAGTATTCGTAGCGAGAAAAATAGACGTTTTGGTAACTATACGGCTGCAATCTTTTCAGAAAATCATCACGTTGCGCTTCTGTCAAATCTTGTGGGCATTTACTGACTACCAGCGTGTTAGCGCGTTTGTAAGCCGATGCCCACTCGCGCAGACGCCCCGAAGGGACGAGGTAGTCGTTCATCAAAGGAAATTCGTATTCGGTCAGCAAAATATCCATACCAGTACGTAGCGAGCGATGCTGAAAACCATCGTCGAGAATCACCACTTGGAGGTCGGGGTCTATCATCAGCATCTGCGGAATTGCCATCGTACGTTCTTCGGCTACGGCAACCATGATACCCGGAAATTTGCGCTTAAATTGCATGGGTTCGTCACCTGCATTTCGCGCTGTATCGCCCTCATGTACGATACGAAAACCGCGCGTCTTGCGCCCGTAGCCGCGACTGAGCGTAGCCACCCGTATGTACTCGCGCAATAGGCGCACAAGGTACTCGGTATGCGGCGTTTTGCCCGACCCGCCTACGGTCAGATTGCCCACGCAGATAATAGGAATATCGAAGCGAAAACTCCGTAACAGTTCGGTGCGATACAGAAAGTTACGCACACTGACGCCCATGCCGTAGAGCAGCGCAAGTGGGGAAAGGAGGAGGCGTGTGAGTGGGTCGTTTTGCAATGTTTAAGCTCTATTTTCGATGATGGAAGGTTGGATTTTATGATTGGTTTTTCGTGGTTTTTTGCTTGATTTCATTTCTTTTAAAATTCTGGTCAAGTCTTCCACAGAGACATACTCCGCAAGGTATTGAGGTATCCAAATTAGGTTTTTCCCAAAGACAGTTTCAATATTTGTGATAGTTTTTATCGTAAAATTGTGTTGCCCCGAAAGCCACTTACTGATTTCTGATTCTTGCTTTCCCATTCTACGTGCAAACTCTTTTTGTGTCCAATTTTTTTCAACTAAAAATTGACTAATCTGGTCTGCAATGTCCATTGACTTTGTTACAAATTTCTCCGTTTCGGTATGTTTATTGAGTAGTTTTTCTAATTTTTTCATTGTTTTATATTTTGTAGAATTTAAAATATATCGTCTATTTCAAACTCTAAATTCCCAATGAGTTTATCATCCTCTGTTATCTGAATTTCTCTATCTACAACAATTCTTTCTTGTAATAATTCACTTAATTTTTGTAATAATTTTACGTGTCCATAAAGCAGGTCATCTTCTTGATAAGTTCTAACTTCTTTTACTCCACCATTTCCGAGAATAAGTATTCTTTCCGTCCACCTTAAACAATATAATCTTAATTTACTGTATTGTTCTTTTTCAGGTAATTCCATGACAGCATCCATAATCGAGCCTGCCGCTCGAAAGTATATCTCCTTAGCTCCCCTGATTTGAATGTTTTTCATTTTAGCAGCAATAATCGCCATATCTTCTTCGTAATCATCAATATAGTCATCAATAAATTTATCGGTTTCACTGATTTCTTCGTCTATAAATCGTATGGTGTACAGATTTGCGCCAAAGCCCTTGCGTCTTCTTCTTCGACCGCTTTCACTATCATTACTGTCAAATGGTTCATATGGTTCTATGATAATTTGGTTCACGTTTAATTTTGATTCAAATGTACAAAAAATTCACTTAAAAGTAAATAACTAAAGGCAGTAATTTCGTGCGATACAGAAAGTTACGCACACTGACGCCCATGCCGTAGAGCAGCGCAAGTGGGGAAAGGAGGAGGCGTGTGAGTGGGTCGTTTTGCAATGTATATTAAATTGTAATTTTATCTGAAGGAGTATATATATCAATCTGCTTGATAATATTTTCGGTTAGCGTTTTACATTCTTTGTAAGCAAGTCGTACAGCGTCAACATGAGAGCCTATCGCACCGTCCGCAGGTTTGAGTAAAAAAATAGGTTTACGAAATTCTGTTGACATGATATGCAAACCGTGATAGTGCCTGATAGTTGACAGTAAAAAAACGGGGATTTCTGAAGGGTTCTCTAAACTCGAAAAATGATTTTGGTAGTAAAAAGGAACTCGTTTACCCCAATTCGCGGCAGGGCTTGGAGGTACACTTTCCCGAATGGCATGTTGAATAAATACGTAGCCAATCCAATTTGACGAGTTGAAATATTTTTGGTTATAATGGCTGTAATTTAATAGTTTCCTTTTCTCATTCTGCCACACGTTTACTTTATTTCCAATATTTTGAATATTAGATAAGGAAAATACATTAGCAGAAATAGGTAGAATAAGGTTTTTTGTAGCCATAAAAGCTGCGCGATTGATTGCGCTGAAATCCGCACTTAAATTTACAATCGTATAATCCGCATTGAATCTTTCACTTGCTTCTTTGATAACATCGTAGAACAGTAATGTATTTTTAAATCCCTTACTATATCTTCTTGACCAACTATCACTAAATTTATCTTCAAAAAGAGCCAGTTCGGGATCGGCGGCTATTACGCCTATTTTGTCACTCAATTCGTGTATGTATGGGTTTTGAGGTGTTCCTTTTTCTTGATTTAAATGTTGAACAGCTCGGATAATCGTTGGTCTGTCTTGCGTGTCTCTTTCGTATATTTCGTGTAATTTTTCAATTTTAAAAAAACGGGCAGCCAAGGACGTTTGCGAATCCAAGTCTATCATAAGCACCCGATGCCCCAACTCCCCCAACATATACGTAACGTGATATATCAGCGAAGTTTTATCAACATTATGTTCGTTGTTGAAAAATGCAATTGTATTCATATTTGTTTTTTATGAATAATTACTTCAAAACTTGCGGGTTGGTCTATCGTGACCAATAATTTATCTAATTCCTCCTGCGCAATCATGGTTTATTTTTGTCAAATATAAGCAAAACGCTAAACTTTTGCGTGTAGTTCGCATTTTAGTCATCAAATCACCACATCCAAATACTTCAGGCAAACCTTAAACCCCTTTTCTCGAAAATAAGTTTTCGTAGATTGCGGTGTGCGCTGACTGGTGACCAACACAAAATCGCCGCCCCAAGCACCAAGCGACTTCACTTCGCCCCAAAAATCGTTGAAATACAAGTCTTTAGCCATTTTTAATTTGAGCGAAGACGATACAATATCCTCGTGTTCGCGGATAATGGCATTGAGTTCGGGCAAGCTCGTGGCGCGTTGGAATCTATCTGTGAGCATACTGATTTGCTGCGCTCGTTGGGCTTTATTATCTTCATCGTCCCATTCGCGATAGCGTTCTATTCCCTCGCGGCTGTTTTGTTTTTTATTGAGATGAACCAAATATAAATTTTTCAAAAAAGGCAACGGCTCGCCCGTTTCCGGGTGCTTCCCGAACTCTGTGGGCTGGTAAACACGCTGTTCCTCTTGTTTTTGGAAAAAAATCGGGGTATTGACTTCTGCACAAATCAAATCGTAACCCGAACCGCCGAAAGTCTTTTCCAACAACTCAAAGGGATTTAATTTTGCCCATTTTGCCATCATATAAATCAAGGTCGAGCTACTGCCCATACCCCAATCTTGCGGAAATTCGAGGCGTGTCGTGATTTTGAGTTGCGTTTCGCCACGCATAAAATCCAAATCTTTCGAACGTGCGTAGCGCATTATCTTTTGGAGTATTTTGGCAGATTCGTCGTGTGTGGTCGAGCTTATCTCCAGCGTTGGTAATTCAAATCGCGCTTCAAACCACGTCTCGCCGCGTAGCGTGAGGCTCTGCCAATGCAGTCCCGCTTCTTCGCCTTGCATCACGCTCATCCGCTGTCCCAATCGCACGGGAATCGCCAAGCCCACCGCGCCATCCAAGATGAAATATTCGCCCGATAAAAGTAGTTTGCCATTGCCTCGAAAATTGAGGGTAGTCGTATCTTTTGACATAAAGTTGGTTTTAATTTATCTATAACGTGCAAAACTGCGTATTTTCTGCGATATTTGTAGGAAAGTACAGCTTTTTTCAAAAAAGACATTATTTCACAAAAAATAAATCATGCAAAGAAATACGATTGTACCGATGTTAATGATGGTAGCGATGTTTGGGATGTTTATTCATTATGACTTGACGAGTTCTACGCAGTATTCTGTCGTGGATTCGATTTGGCCTTCTATCATTTTAATCCTAATTATTTTTATTGTTGTTATCATTCGAAGTCGGGGTGAAAGCGTACTTGATTTTTTTTCCGCTATCATTTTCGCGCCTTTATACTGGCTTCTCTGGCTTTTCTCGTTATTTGTAAGCAGGCATTCATATCAAATAGGTGATGCGGGTTCAATAGACAGTAACTCCGAGATTGTTATTGTCAATGATGATGATGGTTTAAAATTAAAAGAAAATTTACATGACCGTATTACAAAGATGTTAGATGAAAGTGATAAATATGATGAATTTACCGTAAACACAATTCTCAAAGAACTCGAAAAAATTAAATAAAAACCATGACACTCAAAGATGTAATTCTACAAGCAAAGACAAGAGGAGATATTGCTACTATTTTGTTATCGGGAACATTCGGATTTATTGCTGATGCAGGCATAGATATATTGAACTTTACTGACCCTTTGGAGGCAGGTGGAGTATTCAGTGCAGTTGCAATGAGAGTGATTGATTGTAGCTACTCGCATAATCTTCATCTTTGGAGGCAGGTGGAGTATTCAGTGCAGTTGCAATAAGTATCAAAATGGCATGGGAAGAGTTGACAGAAAAAAGTCGAAACAAAAATGAGGCTAATAAAAAAGCTAAAACTGTAATTGGCTTGATTGAAAATAGCGACACTCCTGACAAATCAAATATCATTGAAAAAATCAACACTGACAAGCGTTTATACGAGTTAGAGGTTATTAGTTTGGAGGAATTTGATAATACATTGATTGATGTGATTAATAATGTCTTGAGAAAACAAACGAAGTCAGAATAACACAAATTTTAACACTATGGTAAATGACATTCAAAAATTATCATTCATGGAAGCTGTACGTCCGATTAGAGAAGCCGTAAGTTTGGAAGAAATTATGGCAGAACAAAATTACAAACCAATTACTTATGAGAAGTTTAGAGCTAAAGCGGATGAGATAGAATGGGAAGAATCTTTGGAGGAATTACTCGAAGCTATTAAATAGTCAAACCATGCAAGCAACAAAACTAAACAAGATCACCATAGAAGAATACATTGCCATAGAGCGCGAAAATGATACTCGGTATGAATATCATAATGGGGAAATATTCGCTATGGCAGGTGGAAGTGTTCTGCACAATGACATTAGTGGGAATGTTTTTTATGAAACGACCGCAAAACTCCGAGCTAAAAACTCCTCTTGCAGACCCTTTAATAACGATGTGAAAATACAAATTCAGGGTGAGCGTCGTTTTGTCTATCCAGATATGTCGGTGATTTGTGGAGAACCTAAAACTTCAGAATATTATAAGGATGCGCTCACCAACCCAATCGTTATCGCCGAAGTGCTATCCGATAGCACCGCAAACTATGATAGAGGCGACAAATTCTTTTTATACAGAAAAATAGAAACCCTCAAACAATATATTTTAATCGAACAAGAGAAACCACAAATTGAAATCTATACCCGCAACGAAGGCGATTTATGGCACATAAAACGTGTGTCAGGACTCGAAAATTCCCTAACTTTGACATCCCTTGATATCGAAATTCCTTTGAAGGATATTTATCGGAATGTTGATTTTGCCGTTTCACAATAAAAAACGGATTCGTTGATAATTACGCTATCATGCAAGCAACAAAACTAAGCAATATCAGCATAGAAGAATACATTGCCATAGAACGTGAAAACGATACTCGTTATGAATATCATAATGGGGAAATATTCGTTATGGCGGGTGGTACGATTTCACACACAGACATTAGTGGTAATGTTTTTCATGAAACTACCACAAAACTCCGAGCTAAAAACTCCCCTTACAGACCTTTTAATAACGATTTGAAAATACAAATTCAGGGTGAGCGTCGCTTTGTCTATCCAGATATGTCGGTGATTTGTGGAGAACCTGAAACTTCGGAATATTATAAGGATGCGCTCATCAACCCAATCGTTATCGTCGAAGTACTATCCGATAGTACAGCAAACTACGACAGAGGTGAAAAATTTTTTTTATACAGAAAAATTGAAACCCTTCAAGAATACATTCTAATCGAACAAGATGCACCCGTAATTGAAGTCTACACTCACAATAAAGGTAATTTATGGCGCATAAATCGTGTATCAGGTGTAGAAAATTCGTTAACTTTGCAATCCTTCGAAATTGAAATCCCTTTGAAAGATATTTATCGGAGTGTTGATTTTTCCGTTTCACAATAAAAAACATGAAAATAATCGGTCACCATACATGCAGTAATTCAGCAAATATTGCCGAGATAGAGCGAGAAGGTTCTTTTTTGTCTTAGTGAAAGAAATTAAATAAATTGTTCCATAATGCGCCGTAATTTTTTCTTCTAAGATCGCACTGAAATATAGCCATTTTTTAATTAATTAAAATTATTTTGTAATTTATTTATTATTGAAAATGAATTATTTATAAATATTTTTTATTATAAAATAATTTAAAAATATCCTTATTTCAGCAGAATCTTCTAAAGAATTCAAAAAATCGTTGCATAGCCATAGCTACGGAACTATTTTTTGTGTTTTTTAGAAGGGAAAAGAACAAGCATAATGGGGCAAGTTATTTATTTTCTTCCTCTTCCCTTACTACTTATCTTGAAGAAACTCCGAAAGCACAAATATTGAACGAAATCAACGAAATCAACGAAATCAACGAAATCAATGGAATTTGTCGGTACAACAGCACTTGATTATTTTTCTAATTTTCATAAACATTCCCTTCCTATAGAAGAGCAAATCCCGGAAATTCAGCAAAGCATTTGAGCGAAATTAGCTTTCAACATCTGAATAATTAATAGAAAATGAAAGATTACTCTTACATATTCAACGCCCACCCCACTTTCATCGAAAATATGTACCAACAGTACAAAACCGACCCGAGCGCAGTAGATGCGGACTGGCGAACTTTTTTCGATGGCTTCGATTTTGCCGTCAATCTGAACGGACATGCCGAAGACATGACTGCCACAGCTACGCCAAGCACAGACGCCGTCAAGGAAATCAACGTGCGGGCATTGATAGCAGCATTTCGTCAACGCGGACATTTGCTATCGACGACCAACCCTATCAAGCAACGCCGCGACCGCGAGGCAAGACTTGACCTGAGCGATTTCAACCTTTCAGAAGCCGATATGGACACCCAATTTGTGTCGGGTAAAGAGCTTGGTTTGTCAAATGCGACTTTAAAGGAAATCCTGAATAGATTGCACAAAATCTATGCAGGAAATATCGGCTTTGAATTTAATCATATCAATGACCGCAACAAACGCCGTTGGTTGCGCGAACGCTTTGAGGGGCGGATGTTGAAGTCAGATTATGGTGTGACTTTAGAAAAAAAACGCCGAATTTTGAAGAAATTGAACGGCGCAGTATTGTTCGAGCAATTTTTACACAAAAAATATGTCGGTCAAAAACGCTTTTCGCTCGAAGGCGGCGAAACAACCATTCCTGCACTCGATGCTATCATCAATCATGCGGCAGATATGGGTGTCGAAGAATTTTTCATCGGTATGGCACATCGCGGTCGCCTAAACGTACTGGCGAATATCATGGGCAAAACCTACGAGCAAATCTTCAACGAATTTGAAGGAACGGCTGTACCAGACCTCAGTTTTGGCGATGGCGATGTGAAATATCATCTGGGGTTTTTCTCTAAAGTTAAAACATTGACCGACAAAGACGTTTATCTAAAACTCGCACCCAACCCCTCACATTTGGAAGCAGTCGGTACTGTTGTATTGGGTTATGCGCGCGCAAAAGCCGACATCTTGCACAACAGTAACTACGATAAAATATTGCCAATTTTGATACACGGCGATGCCGCAATCGCAGGGCAAGGCGTCGTGTATGAGATGGTTCAGATGAGCAAACTGGAGGGATATTACGTTGGCGGAACGATACACTTTGTAATTAATAATCAAGTTGGATTTACAACGGATTATGAAGATGCGCGTTCATCAACCTACTGTACGGCAGCGGCCATGGTCGTTGAGGCACCTGTTTTTCACGTAAATGGCGACGACCCCGAAGCAGTCACTTTTGCGGCAGAATTGGCGGCAGAATATCGTCAGGAATTTAATAATGACGTGTTTATCGACATGGTTTGCTATCGCAGACACGGACATAATGAAGGCGACGACCCTCAATTCACCCAACCCCAAATGTACGATGTTATCAAAACGCATTCCAACCCTCGCGACATTTATTTGCAGGATTTGCTCAAGCAAGGCGATGTGGCAGAAGCTCTGGCAAAGACGATAGAAGAAGAATTCAACTCCAAACTCCAAGAAAGACTGGATGAGGTGAAAGAAAAACCGCTACCTTATAAACACCAAAAACCCGAATTGGCTTGGAAAAAAATGCAGGTCAAAATCACGGCGGAACACGTAAAAGATTCACCAAAAACAGGAATTGATAAAAAAACTATTGAGCAAATCATTGAGCATTTGATGACGGTGCCAGACGATTTTACGCCACTCAAAAAATTTGGTCGCCTACTCAAATCCACCAAAAAACTCTACGATGCAGATAAAATGGATTGGGCAATGGCAGAACTTTCTGCTTACGCTTCGCTGTTGATAGAAGGTCACGACGTACGCATGAGCGGGCAAGATGTCAAACGTGGTACGTTTTCGCATCGCCACGCTGTATTAGTCGATTTCAATAACAAAAGCGAATACAATCGCCTCAATAACATCGTTGAAAAACAGGGAAAATATCGCATCTTCAATTCCCTCCTGTCAGAGTTTGGCGTGATGGGTTTCGAATTTGGATATTCCCTCGCTACACCCGACCCATTAGTACTGTGGGAGGCACAATTTGGCGATTTTTACAATGGCGCACAGGTCATGATAGATCAGTTTATTTCTTCTTCAGAGAGCAAATGGCGATGGACAAGCGGCTTGGTACTACTGCTGCCACACGGCTATGCCGGGCAAGGGCCAGAGCATTCGAGCGCGCGTTTTGAGCGATTTTTGCAAATGTGCGCTGAATACAACATGAGCGTAGTAAATATTACCGAACCCGCCAATTTTTTCCATGCCCTACGCCGACAAATTGTGCGTCCGTTTCGCCGTCCACTCATCGTGATGTCCCCAAAATCGTTACTGCGTCACCCGCGCTGTATTTCCGACATCAAAGACTTCACTGCTGACACACGTTTCAAAGAAGTTCTCGATGACCCCGCTGTCGGCACAGATAAAAAGAAGGTCGCAAAAATAAAGCGTGTGCTATGTTGTACAGGTAAAATTTATTACGATTTATTAGAGAAAAAAGAAGAAGATAAACGCGACGACATCGCCATAGTCCGCCTCGAACAGCTCTACCCACTACCACACGACCAAATCGAAGTTTTGGTCAAAAAGTATAAAGGCGCAGAATTATTCTGGGTACAGGAAGAACCGAAAAATATGGGCGCATGGCAGTTTATTCTCTCAAATTATAGGGGTGCAAAATTGACCTGTGTCTCGCGGAAAGCGAGTGCTTCGCCGGCTACGGGCTTTAAGAAGCGGCATGATGAGGAGCAGGCGAGTATTATTGAACAAGCTTTTGAGTAGAAAACAATAAATTTGATTAGGGAGAACGAAAAGTCGTTTTAATAATACGTAATATATTGTCTTTTAGACTTTTGGGTATTTTACTCGTCGGACATTTTTAAAATGCCAGACGAGAGGTATTTTGTCTTCCCTAAGGATATTTTTGTCTCACTACTTACCTACTTCACTCGATTAATTCCGGCTTTTGCTTTTTGGTGCAACCCGTTTCGATATTCGTCTGGATAAAGGGAAAGGCATTTTTGATAATAGAGGCGGGCTTGGGCGTGATTGTCTTCGGCTTCGTGTAAATTACCTGTTTTTAGGGCTGCATTGCAGGCGAAGTACCAAGATTCGTCGGCACCATCGTGGATAGTTTTTTGGTAATATTTAATAGCTTGTTCGGTATTATTTTTTTCGTGATAAATTCTGCCCAAACGATATAAAAATTCTACACGCTGGCGTTTAGTGTCAAAATCGTGTGTAGTTTTATACTCCAAGACTGTTAGGGCTTTATCGTAATATCCACCATCACACAAAAGTCTTGCTTTGATAAGGTCGTGATGCGGAAGTGGTCCTTGGCTGGCTTCGATATAGGCTTTGGCATCGCTTTCGATAATGGCTTTTCCCTTATTGCGGCAGTGCAACATTTGAACTTGATAAGCTCTTACATCACCAAAAAGCAATTCGTACCAAGCGAGTTTTTGATAAGCATCTTTAATATAATTTTGTCCCTGAAAATTATCGACGTATTTCTGCAAATGTATGTTGGCATCTTCATCCAGGCGATAGAGTTTGGCAAAGCCAAGCATATAATCTAAATAATCAAATTTGTGGTAAGGCGCACCGCGCGGCACACGTTCGAGTATGCGAATGGCTTCATCATTTCGCCCGGTATGCATAGCGACATTCGCAAAAATGAAGGCTGCAAGCGGATTGTTTTCCACATCAATATCTGCTTCGTGTACGAGTGTCCAAGATTCCGAATCATTATTGCCAATATGCAGCATCAGCAGGGCATACATGACCACTGTTTCTGTTCCAAATAAAAATTCCGGTTGTGCCTTTGAGTGAGCGATGACCTCTTTCAATTCGCGTGTTCCTTGCGCCAAAGTACCTTCCATGCCAACCATTTTCATCACCCATTTATAATTGTCAGGTATCGTGCCGATGATGGCGTGTAGCAAGCCAAGCGTTTTTTTATTTGCCATAAAATCGGGGTACTTTTGGGCGTTTTCTTCGAGGAGTTTGTAGGCGCGGCGCACCTCACGGGCGGCGGTGATATTTTCTTCAAACTTCAATCGTGCCAATGCCCAGTGCAGCGTGATTTCTGCTTGGGTGTAAAGGTAATACGGCGAGTCAGGGTTGCCGGCGCGAATGCGTTTTAGGCGGCGTTCTTTATTCGCTTCGAGGTGGTCAAATTCGGCTTTATCTTCGTTGATAAATATCGTAAAAAAATCAATATAATCTTCAATCAGAAGCGGAAGCAGATTGTCAGGGTTTTGATTCTTTTCGTAGCTGAGTTGTTCGCGGGCTTCATCTAGTCGAAGGCTGAGGCTGAGGTGGTAAGCATGTTCTACATTCGAACTAAATTCAAAAATGCCTTCTGCGCGTAGTGTAAAAGCATTTGTTAGGAAAAATAGCGCAATCACCGTCATACAAATGGCATGAATTGTAGGGACAGGGCATACTCTGTCCCTACAATTCATGTCATTGCGGAGGTAAAAATATTTTAAGCAATAATTCATACGAAAAAAATGCTGCAACTCGAAATTCGAATTGCAGCAATTATTTGTCAAAATTTATACCAATATAAATTTGGGGATGAAAAAACAATAAACACTACATTTTGACTTGTTATTCTTCCTTTACACTTCACCAAATTTTCCTTAAATACGCTCCGTATTTAAGGAGTTTTTGGGGAAGAGTCATTTCAAAAGAAATACTTCAAAAAGTGAAGAAACTTTTTGGACGGTGTACTTAGGTAAAAGTGCATCCTGATAATTATCGGGACAAGTTCAAGCTCAAGTTAGGTTTTGGCGCAGCCAAAAAACGATTTTGAACTTGCGCTTGAACTTAAATTTTATGCTTCTTCCGGCACGATGCCTGCGGTTTCGTTATCCACGAGTACACGTCCGCAGTGTTCGCAAACGATAATTTTTTTGCGCTGTCCGATTTCAAGCTGAATCTGTGGCGGTATTTTGTTGAAACATCCGCCGCAAGAATCACGCTCAACGGTCACAACTGCCAAGCCATTTCGGTACGCAGCACGTACTTTGTCGTAGGCACGCATGAGGCGTTCTTCGATACCTTTACGGGCTCTTTCTGATTTTTTATTGAGTTTTTCCTCATCTTTCTCCGTAGATTTGGTGATTTTTTCCAACTCTACCTTTTTATCTACCAGCTCTTTTTCCTTGTTTTTGATGCGTTCTTTGGTCGCTTCTACCTGCACTGATTTTTCTTCTACGAATTTGCCTGCGCCTCTTTGTTTCTTTTCAGAAAGCTGAATTTCAAGGCGCTGCATATCCAACTCCTTATTCAGTGCTTCAAATTCGCGATTATTTTTGACATCTTTGAGTTGTTTGTCGTAACGCTCAATCAAATTTTCCGCTTCTTTTACATTACTACGGTGTTTTGCGATTTCATCCTCATAACCCTTTAACGTATCTTCGAGCTTGGCGAGGCGTGTATGCAAGCCTTCAATCTCATCTTCGAGGTCAGCTACTTCCATAGGCAGTTCGCCTCTCAAAATCTGAATTGCGTCAATTTTAGAATCTATCGTTTGCAAGTCAAATAATGACTGCAATTTTTCTTCAACAGTTTTTTCCTTAGCTTTTGCCATACTTATATAATGAATGAGTGAATTTTGAATGAATGAATAGTAATACGATAATGTTTTTAATGCTTCAATGCGATAATGTTTTTATTATGTATTATTAGTTTTACTTTAAAAAATATATATAAAACACTGTTTTTCAAAAAAATTGAAATGAATTTTGAGTCAATGATTGAAAAAATTCATTCATTCAAAATTCAAAATTCATTCCTCGAAACAAGTACGGGATTTCACTTTGCTCAACATTAAAAACATTAACGCATTGTAGCATCAACGCATTATAGCATTAATAATAACTAATAGGGTTGGTGTTTACTTTTGTCAAATAAACCGCAAAGGTACTAAATTTTTGTGTTATAAGTTCGTTAAAAAGCTCAATAGTAAATTGTTCGCTCTCATAATGCCCGATGTCGGCGATGATAATGCGCCCGTCGGCATCGAAAAATTCGTGATATTTATAATCTGCTGTAATGAAAATGTCAGCTCTTGCACGTATCGCATCCTTCAACAAAAAGCCGCCCGAACCGCCGCATACTGCTACTGTTTTTATTTTCTTACTAAACAATTTGGTATAACGAATTCCATCGGCTTTCATCGTACTTTTAAGCTGTGCCAAAAATACCTTTGGTGCAATAGCTTTTGGCAATTCGCCAATCATGCCCGACCCGATTTGCGACTGCCGATTTTCTATTCTCATCACCTCATAAACAGGTTTGCCAGAAGGGTGGGCTTCATACAAAGCCTTAACTACTGCGCCCTCGAAGGCTTCCGAAAAAGTAACCTCAATACGCGATTGTGCGCCCATTGCACCGTTTTGCGTACCTATACCTACTGCGGTAAAGCTCGTTTGTTCGACATCATTATAAATACCTGCACCTGCGGCAAACAAAGCATTCCGAATCACATCTGCCGCATTGACATGTGAATAAGTCGTTAGTTTTTTCAACGTTGCCTTCGGCGAAAGAATCCGACAATCTTCCAAGCCGAGTTTTTCGCAAATTTTGGCATTTACCCCGGTGTGTACATTATCCAGATTGGTATGAATGGCGTATATCGCCACATCATTTTTAATGGCTTTGATAATAACACGTTCTACATAACTGCGTCCCGTAATCCGTTTCAAACCCTTAAATACAATCGGATGATGCGCCACCACAACATTACAACCCTTTTCGATGGCTTCGTCCAATACCGCTTCCGTAGAATCCAAGCACAACATCACGCCTTTAATATCAGCATTCGCATTGCCGACTATCAAGCCAGAGTTGTCATAACTTTCCTGATACATCGAAGGCGCGATGCTTTCAAGATAATTTGTAAGGTCTTTTATTTTCATGAATATTAGTTGAG
>Ga0209295_1000235_pt1 | contig 41280 bp, 33 predicted proteins | sample Porto_5metaG_FD_187428 | JGI IMG/M metagenome (GOLD analysis project Ga0209295, IMG submission 187428) | Marine algal microbial communities from Porto, Portugal - Porto_5 metaG (SPAdes) (version 2) | ecosystem: Host-associated > Algae > Red algae > Unclassified | place: Portugal: Porto... | reverse complement strand
TTTAGATTCACCGGCATCCCTAAGGTTCTTCTTGTCGCTCCATAGCATCGCTTGTTATACGGGATCTTACGTCCCAACCAGCTTCAATCATGGTCATGACAAGTAGGGCGAACACTATAGCACTCGGAATCAAGTCCCACGGGCAGGTACGTTCGACCGGGCTATCTTAATCCTCTATGCAAATGAAAAAAGGATCAACCAGAAAGAACTGGTTGATCTCATAATACGAACGGGCAGGTTAGTGTGGTATTGGTTGATCATCATTATCGAGTTGTAGTAAACATGCCATGATAGGGAAGCACATTTTTACGCTTATTTGTCATGTTGACGTGCGCTGTACTTGATCCTGCAGTTACAGCGTTTTTATTTATTTGAAAGGAGATCAGTATTTTGAAAAGAATCGATGTAGCATATGCGGTAATCACTGATCAAAACTGAACAAACACAATAATAAGTTCAAAAAAAATAGAGCAATAATAAGTTCAAAATAGAGATAGAGGCCGTTGGACACTTCCTCGAGGAGCTGTTGAGGAATGTCCAAGGACAAGAACATTGTGTCATTGCGGATTAGATTGTTATCTAAATATTATCATGACAGAATTAATGTGGCGAGATAAAAGCACAAATCGCTCTCTGAAGGCAAAAACTCCATTCCATTGCTGAAAAGGAGTGGGAATATAATATCAATGTCGAGTATACACCAATGAAGTTGTTAGGGAAGATCAATCTGCATACTCCGAAAAATCTTTGAAATAGGCAGCAGGGGTACAATGTAGCTGGTATTCGACTGTGTGATCGGTCCCCCAGCAATAACTGCTCATTCTGATACATGTTAAATTTCTATACTAGTCATCTTATGTCTATTTTTCTTAATCTCTTGTTTCTCCTGAAGTAACAGTTGATTGTTAAACTTAATTGATTTAGAAAAATTATCGAAATCACCATAGATACTTTTTAAGTCCAAACCTAGAAAAGGAAATATCGACGAAAGAACTCATATCCCTTTTTGAAATAAACAGGCATAGAGATAAGTTGGATAATTGGCTTGTCGATGAGCCAACATGGAGATTTATTAGGCGTACCCATAAAATACAAAAATCAAGTATATTATGATAAAAAAACGAAAACAATTAAATGAAAACAACAATTGATACTTATACTTGGAGGTTATTAAATGGGCGAAGAAAAAAATGTTAAAAATTATTGTTCGTTGCCGATAGTCCCTGAAAGAGAATTTAATGCAGGTGTTAATCCCAATCGAAGAGAGATAATAGCACAAACTGATAGAAAATGGGTAAATGGTACTGTATTACATTATTATTTCTTTGACAAAGAAACGGATGGTGAATATGTAGTCCTAAATAATGGGCATAGAGAATGGATAACATGGAACACTAATGAAGATGAAAAGGATGTTGTCAGAAATGCTTTTAAGCAATGGAAAGATCTAGGCATTGGTGTAAAATTTAAAGAAGTAGCGACAAGAGAGGAGGCCGAAATAAGAATAGGTTTTATGAGAGGTAATGGTGCTTGGTCATATATCGGAAGAGATATTATTGATCTGGATATAAGAAAAGATGAAAGAACAATGAATTTTGGTTGGGATTTAACCCCCCCCCTTTTTAATATAGATTTAGATACAGCCATTCATGAAATCGGACATACTTTAGGGCTTCAACATGAACATCAGAACCCCAAAGCAGGTATTGAATGGGATGAAGAAGCTGTATATGCTGAATTGGCTAAAAAACCCAATGAATGGGATAGGGTAAAAACTTTTCAAAATATAATTAGAAAAATAGATCCCGATACCGTACAAGGTTCTGATTGGGATCCAAATTCCATTATGCACTATCCGTTTAAGGCAGGATTAATTATTAAACCAGAGCAGTATCGAGATGGATTAACTCCAGCTGGTGGTTTTTCAGAGAGAGACAAGTTGTGGGTCAGAAAGTTTTATCCACCAATGGATAATGCAGACCTAGAGGAACTTCCATTGTTAGTAAGTAACAAACTTTTATTAAATCATGGAGAACAGAAGGATTTCATCATTAAACCAAACGATACAAGAAAATATAATATAGCTACTTTTGGTACATCCGATTCTGTCATCGTTTTATTTGAAGAAGGTGTTGAAGAAGTGTTTTATGTTGCAGGTGATGATGATAGTGGTGAAGATCATAATGCAAATATAAATGTCGAATTAAATAAGGAAAAATCTTATATATTACGTGTTCGTGTTTATTATAGTGAAAGGCAAGGCGAGATATCAGTCATGTACTGGTAGCACCAAAGTACCACCACATGCCCATCATCCCTAAGTTAAAACAATACCTTCAAAAGCTGTTTAGGAACTGACCCCATAACGTGGGACAAATTAAAACACCTTCAAGTGAATGAAACCTTGTAAAGTGCACCCCTTAAAATAGACATTGGATTAAACCCCTAGTTTATCCGATGAGATCCTAGGGGGTGCATTCTTTATGCCAGCAGTTAAAGGTCAGAAGTTTAAAAAGTATTCCTACGAGACAAAGATGGAGGCGATACATCTTCACTTGGTGGAAGGCTGGACTTATCGCAGAATCATGGAGAAATTTGGGATGACAGACAGACATCGTCTCAAAGACTGGATGCAGGAGATGAAACGTAAAGATATTAGCGTCGAGAAAACCGCAAAAGAGTATCCAGTGGAGTGTATGGATACCGTCAGATCCAGTTGTTATATTCATGGCAACTAGGCCTACATTAAAACTGGTTAGCGAGTTTAGTGAGAATTTCTTCAATGCTTGGCTTGAAATAGCAGGGAAGAGTAGTGAGGAAATCAGTGTCCCTAACTCGAAAGAAATTCTTGAGATGAGAGATCAATCGTTTCCGAAAGTAGCTCTCAAGTGTAGCATTAACAAGCAATTAAATTATAATTGAGTATTTCCATTCAAAAAGTAACGAGTCGTATATTGCTTAACTAACAAATACGACTGCCCTAACCAAAGTGGAAGCAATCCAGATAAGCAAGCGTATGTGTCGAGGGACAAGAACATGGTACCATTGAAGTCGCTAATTTAGCGGCTTTTTTATTTTATCGGTACAAGTTCGTGTCCCGAGTCAAGGACAAGAACTATTCCCGATTAGATATTGTGTAATCTAAATAATGAGCACATGCACTTAAAACCTCATTAAGTACCATAACACATGAAAATGTTCACTAGTGGGTTCAGTGAATCTGATTAATGCCTGAAATATCACGTATGAAAATCGACCGATTATCGGTCGCGCTATAGCGTTCGCTGATATTGAAGGCTTCAGGTGTTCCCCCTGTAGGATTATCTGGGGCTTCTAAATAGAGTACAAAGTTTTTTGCCGTTTCCGTTTCGGATTCCAGTTGCAACCATCCTTTATATCCGGAAGCAGGATAGGATCCATTAGCCCGAATCGTTACGGCGGTGGAGGTCTGATTCCATGTATATTGCGCTGATCCTAGTTCAAGCCGTTTGAAGCCAGTGGACATCCAACGTCGGAAGATTTGAACCCATTCGTCAGGCCATGGACCGCCAGAGTTGGCTGGCGGCATGTCCACAGCTACCCGGGCTGCGAAATCGTCCGCATGCTGGACTAGCTGTTCATAGTCCCAGAGATCAAACGCGAAGCGCATATGTTCCCGATCCATCGCCCGGATCATGGGTTGGATGTGTAGTTCAAATACAGGTGTTCTCATGACTGCGCATAAGCCTCCAATATGACTTCATCCAGTTGTACCTCTTTGACAAGATCCGGATTGGCCGGTGCCTCACCCGTTGGGGTAGGGGCGGGGATGTATTGCAGTGTTATTATGAGCTCCGAGACAGTCCCAAGGATTTCTGTAAGTTGTTTCGACATATCGAACCTCGCTGTGCAGGAATTAGGATGATGAGCCGGCGGAGCACCGTGACCGTGGTCACTATGTCCGCCATGGGTATCAGTGGAACCATGGGACTTCCACAAGGCGACGTATCCAATCCCATATCGTTTTTGAAATTCGGGATCATCTTTGTTAAACAGAACTTCTTTGGGGTGGACATAGGCACTGATAATATAGCTTCCTGATGTAGGAACCTTCAGATTTTTGAGACGCAAGAAAGCTGACGTGGTCCCATGAGGTGGCGATGGTAAACTGAATTGTGCCCGCGAAGCTCTCCTGAATTCAGATCCCAACCCAGCAGAAAAAATGGGTAGTAAGGACTGCGTTGCAAGAAGCTCTAGCCGTACGTGCTCGAGCTGAGTGACACCGAATACCTGATTTAATTTGATTGTGTATTCGTATTCATAGTCAAGATCGGTCGTTTTCTGGAAATCTCGAACTTTATGCTTCGGCTTCGTGAGGAATCCCCGTAGATCACCGTCTGGGGTGGTCGGAGATGGCATGTTATTCCTTCGCTGCCATTCTGCCCAAAGCAGATCAACAAAGGCGTGAAAGCTCCAGTAGATCGGGTCTTCCGCAGCCGTGATAGGGTCAGCCATTCTTCCTCCGATGTAATCAGAGTGCATGTAGTTATGAGGGCCCAATTCGAGCCTTCCGTAATTTCTTGTTGGGTGGCTTTTCGGAAAGCCCCCAAATTCGTTCCAGTTCGTCTCTTGAGTCACAATTTGTAGTGTATCAGTAGGCAGTTGTGTATTCATGTTATTCCGGTCAGACATGAATAAACCTGGCCTGGCGAAAGCCGCTGGGAATTTACCACTCTCCTCACCGTGAATCCAGTCCCAGTAAGGAATTGTTACATTGGCTGTACGAGGCGGGTCGGCCTCCTGAAGTAGTTTCTCGAAGTAGTGTAGATGTGCCCGATGCCACGCAAGGAAAAGATCGTTGCCGTGTTCACAAGGTCCAATAAAAGGATCGTTGTGGAGGCCAGCCTGGAAGTTATACCCGTTCTCGTCATCCGGATTCTGTTCCGACCTCGCTCGCAAAATGTTCAGTGCGTGAATGTAGTCTGCAATCTGATTCTCATCCATTTCGTTGATATTTATGCGTTTTTTAGCCATAATTTCACATCCCCTTAATTGACTGAATGTCATTGCAATTGGGAGCTGACGAGAGATTCAGACATGATTATGTTACGACTATATTATCCCCTAAATTATGTAATTATATGCACGTATAGTATGGTCAAGGCAGAACTGGACATTCGGTACCTTTAAACTAGAACAAAGCAGGACACCGTAATCGTCCCCGCTTTGAACCGGGATTCGGGACCTGATCGATATGAAATTAGTCGAGGTAGAAGATCGGCTGCTGTTTCCATTGAAGTAACGCGGGCATCATTCCTACATTTAAGTTGAGAAAGAAAAAGACTCCTTGGTATGATTTATGGGTCCCAAGTGCTGACCAGCGATCGGATCTGAAAATCAAAGTTGTAATATTATACACACATAAATCTACCTAACGTAAAGTATGTAGACCAGTTAAAAGAGATTCAGGCGAAAGCTCAAAAAGCAGGACTGAGAATCTGGAGCATTGAGTATTACGCACAAGAGGATGGATTTAATGTAGCAGCAGCTGATAAATCCACTGCTGAAAAGAAAGAAACGATAACCAAAAAAACAGAATACAGCAGTAGCTCCAGCACAAGTAAAGCAACAAACATCGACTCCAAGAAATAGAAACCGAAATTGTCGAGGGACAAGAACATGGTCCCATTGAAGTCGCTATTTTAGCGGCTTTTCGTATTATCAGGTTAGCCAGTAATTACTGGTTGGCCTTTTTTTGTGGTCGTTTTACGATGGGGGAAGCCGGGAGAACGTGGCGGCTTTAGGGGCTAGGACCTCGTAACAAAAACAGTTCTCCCACGACCTCCAAAAGACCATGTTTGGGCTGGTAGGGGCAGTTGACCCCGTATAACAAGCGAAGCTATGGGTTTGGAACCATCGTGGAAAGGACCGGCGAAACAAAAGATAAGGAGTGAGCATATGGAACCTGTTGTTGGTGTAGATGTCGCTAAAGGTTCAAGTGTGATACAGGCATTTCGAAAACGAAATGAGCCCGTTGGCAAAGCTATCGTCATTGAGCATGTTGCGAGTGGATTCGAACAATTCACGGATATCTTAGGCGCCCTTCAAGCCGAAACGGGTGTTGCTCCAGTGGTTGTTTTAGAGGCGACTGGGCACTACCATCGTGCCTTGGTGTCCTGTCTGAAACGGAGTGGCTACACCTACTACATTGTGAATCCTTTGCAATCCAAACGAGCCAAGGGAACGCAGTTACGCAAAGTTAAAACAGATGCTGCAGATGCTTGGCATCTGGCAGAGATGTACTATCGTGGTGACGTGAAGCCACATCAAAATTGGGATGAGACGTTTACAGAGTTACAGCATTTGACTCGGCAACATGGAGTTTGTCACAGGAATCTTTGTGCAGGCGAAGCTGAACAGCAGAGCCTTGCTGGAGCAAGTGTTTCCGGCGTATGAGCAGATATTTTACAATGTGTTTTCAACAACATCCTTGACGGTGCTGTCTCATTGTTTGGAGGGAAGTGTGACGAATTGGAATGAAGTGATTCAGGGAAATTCGGGACGATCCCATTCCAAGCGATGGGCCGATGAAAAAGCGAGAAAACTGGAGGAATTACTGGAGGAATGGAGAGAAATTCGGCGTAGCCCCGCTCAAAGCAAGGCACTGCTCGGAATGGTCTCTTTATTGTTGACGATGATTCGACAACTGGAGGAACTCGAAAAACAAATGGAGGAACTCGCAGAAAATCTGCCTGAAGTGGAACTGGTGAGAAGTATCCCGGGAATTGGAACGAAACTGGCTGCAGCCATTGTAGCTGAACTAGGTGATGTGAAACAGTTTAGTGATGCGAAGCAACTTGTAGCGTTTGCGGGTCTTGACCCAGGGATTTTCAGTTCAGGAAAGTTCACAGCGGCAAGTACACGAATCACGAAACGAGGCTCTAAAAGGCTCAGACGTTCGCTATATTTAGCGGTGCAATGTGGAATGCGAAAGAATGCGAATGCAAGAATCCGTTCGTACTACGAGAAAAAAAGAAACGAGGGCAAGCCCTACAAGGTGGCCGTGATCGCCTGCGCAAACAAGCTGTTGCATCACATTTTCGCCATCTTGCAGAAGGGCCAGCCCTACCAAGTGTAATCCATATTTAACCAAAACCTCCATAGCCGTGGAGGTTATTCGCGTTGGTCGGAAAAAGTATACCACAACAAGAGAACTCATCCAACCAGAAATGCTTGACAAACATTAGCTGGTTTTTGTTTTATCGGTACAAGTTCTTGTCCCGAGCCAAGGACAAGAACTTGTACCGATTGCCGGAATGGACAAGAACATAGTCCGATTACCGATTAGATGTATATCTAAACATTGATAACATGCACTTAGAGCTTTATTAAGTACCTTAACACATGAAAATGTTCACAATGTTATGTGACAACTGACAAGATGGGAGGTTAAACACGTTTGCTAGGTATTAAAAAGCGAAATATCAGACTGAAACTGGAAGTTGAGGACAAGAACATGTTCCTATTTCCGATTAGGCGTTTTTGCATATAATTTTCTTCAGACGGAATTGTGTCTGTGCCACTGCACGTTCCACCTTAGCTTTGTGCATGAGCAAAAATTGTTTTCTGGCATCGAGAGGAGGATCTCCTTGTCGAATCAGTTCTGTGTAAGCCTTAATATCCTCAATAGACATGCCCGTATCTTTCAAAGCGATAACCAACTCCAGCCACTCTAGGACTTCATTCGAATATTCTCTTCTACCTGAAGCATTACGTTCCACATGAAGTAAGCTGCCTTCTTGCTCATATTAGCGCAGGGTGGAGGGACGTAAACCTGTAATTTTCTCAATTTCACTAATACTGTATATGCCGAACGATCCTTTCAATAGTTAAAAGTTAACTTGAAGTGAATTGTAAACTAGTAACGTGTTATATGCCAAATCAAAGACTGATCACAGTCAGCAGTAAAATATAGACGACAACGAAATGACTTATGCATACTGATATTATGAAATTTTCAAGCATAGAATCCTCATTTTAGATAGTTACTCACATTGTTCTTAAAATCTCGTGGTGTCATGCCGTAAATAGCCTGGAATACCCGATTGAACGTACGCTGGCTATCGAATCCTGCATTCATCCATACCGCTGTCAGAGCCGCATCTGTTGTACGAATTAACATGGAAGCATACTCTACCCGAAGCATCGATAGATAGTTTCGCAGATTCGTCTTGAATCGCTTGGAGAAGATGCGAGAAATATAATATTTACTTACGTTAAACTCGGAGGCAAGAGTGTCTAAGGTGATGGGCTCGGTGAAATGTGTTGCTAAGTATTCCATCAGCTTCTTGGATAAATCCTGTACGGGAAGTTGCTGTACTTGTTCAAATTCAATCTCGCGTATTAGATGCGCGATGATGATGTGAGTCCAACCAAGCTTAATGGCATAATCATCATCCCGTTTCACTTTCTCAAATGCGACTGCAACGTCTTCATGAACATATGGTTTAGTAATAGTTGGATTCTTAGGATGGAAGCGAGTCAGATCAGGAAACAGACCGCCTAAGAGCTTGGGATGGATAATAATTAACACCTCCCTCGTATAGGAATTCCCAGTTGTTTCGTAACGGTGAACCATATCAGGGAATATCATTGCTGCGTCACCTTCGTGCAAATCATACGTTTGATCATTCACTTCAATCCGTTGAGACCCTGAAATGACATATAGAATTTCAAGATATCCATGCATATGTGGAGGGAAAGAAATCTCCTTCAAATTCCGGATAACCGATAATTCATCCTTACGAATCTCATAAAAAGGTAACATCCGTCTTAACCTCCAGTGCAATTTTTGGCTAGTTTTATATTCTTTATGTCTATATTCTTGTTCATTGCCATGATAAACTCTAGTGTGACGAGATCTACAACGGCTCATAATTTTTATAGCACGGCAAAATGCAAGCGATTACATGACTGCCGTGAAGGGTTTCATGACAAATGGACTCAAGATGTACCAATTCAAACAGATGGAGGAGCAGGACATGCGAAAGAGTAAAACGTTTACGAATATCTTTGTCTCGATCCTACTCCTTAGCATTGGACTCGTTGTAGGTTTTGGGAGTTATATCTATGTTGCAACTACAAAATCTGTAATAGAGCGTGTAAGCGAAGGGCACCAAAGCTTAATTCTGCAGGTGAGAAATACACTGGAACAAAAAATTCAAACCATTGAATATGCTTTTGCCACGTACAGTACGACGCCATCGTTTCGTAAGGTCATTAACAGTCCATTAAGCGGGCAAGATTATGAAGCATATCGCGAACTAAATTCCCAGCTAGGTTATATTGCAACGATGGGGCTTGATGGCGTGCAGTATTCGCTTGTGAGTCTGAAGCAAAATTGGAGCCTGTCTAACGGATCGTTATCACGAATTACTGATGAAGAGAAGCAACAGATGCAAGCCTTATTCGCTGATCCGGAAGGCAATAACCTCTATTGGACCAAAACAAAGGAAGGTCTTCGATTGCTGCATGCGTTACCGATGTATTCGAAGGACAAAGAAGCCATTGCGATGTCAGACATCTCTTTGCGAACACTGAATCAATCCCTACAGACGCAATCCGATGCTCCTATCTACATTTTGAACAAACAGGGTGAATTGCTCTATGCAGCTTTAACCGAACAAAGCCCTATATCTGCTGAGCAAATGAACTTAATCAGCAAACAAATAGTTAATGAGCCTCCTTCAGGACAGATTACAATTCCTGCTGCATCGGGTGATTCAATTATGGGCTTGTACGCCCGTTCTACTTATAATGGATGGACTTATATCACACTTCCGAATCAAAAAGAAGTCAGCCAAGCACTATCATCGACCCGTTTGGGTTTAATTGTAATGGGTGCCATCATTATGGCTCTGATGATCATTCTTGCATACATTATAGCTTTACGGCTTGCTAGGCCCGTTCTTCAAATTCAGCATAGTCTTGGCGGACGTGCTGAGAGAACGGTCAGGGACGAGGTCGGTTGGATCATTCAGTCGATCCATTCTATTGTTTCAGAGAAACAACATCTCGAACAGCTTATCCATCTTGAAAAGCCCAAACTTGAAACACAATTTGTTCTAAATGTACTACAGAATAGGTTAACCAGGGAAGAGATCCATAGCTATCTTGAACGATTCGCATATACGAAGATGCACAACGAGATGTATGCAACGATGTTGATTCAGATTGACCGTCCCGGGAAAGGCTCGCTGGCTGATAAAGATACACTGCTGTTGGCCGTTAATCAGTTAGTGCAAGAGATCATTCCCCCGTCCCAACGGATGTTACCCGTCGTGTTAAATGAACGGACACAAGCAACGATATTATCCTTTGCTGGCAGTTCTTCAGACAATCGAGAAGTGATGTTGCAATATGCCAAAAGGGTTATTCAATTGTCTCGCGAGTATTGGTCCGCTTCAGTCAGTGTGGGCTTCAGTGGTCAATATGAAGACCTGATGAATACCCGGGAAGCCTGTGATATGAGTCTTGAAGCATTGTACCAGCGTCTTAAGCTAGGCAAAGAGTCCGTTATTTTCTATGAGGATATCATACGCGGTAGCAGCGGACCTACCTTACTTCACTACCCTACAGAATTGGAAAGTCGGCTGTTCGATGCCATACGTCTTGGTGACAAAGAAGAGGTGACACGTACGTTATACCCGCTGTTAGCAGATATGATGAAGCACAACCTTAATCCAATGAATCTGGAGATCACATTGATTCGATTCGTGAACAATTTGATTCAGCTGGAGCAGCTCATTGGTACGGACGTGTTGCTTACACAGAGTAACGGCACATTGTATCATCGACTGCTGCATACGCTGAATCCGGAAGAAGTTGAACACATTCTTGTTCACGAAGTCATCTATCCTATGGTAGATAGTATGCAGGAGAGAGCGAGCCAACAGTTTCGCACACTTGCAGATCGTATGGCCTCTATTGTACGCACGGAATACGACCAGGACTTGTCACTGGAAACCATAAGTGAACGATTGCATTATACGCCGAACTATTTAAGTAGCATTTTCCGTAAAGAGTACAATATGACCTTTAGCGAGTACTTAATGAATATCAGACTAGATGTAGCAAGGAAATGGTTGGTGGACACGAACATGCCCATTAAAGATATAGCCGAACGGCTGGGATATCAAAATTCCCAGAACTTTATACGTACTTTTCGAAAAAAAGAGAACCTCACCCCTGGTGCATATCGAAGGTTGCGGATGGATAGCTGAGCATCCCAGTGTATGTTAGCAGTATCCGATAATCCGTAAGCACCTTCGAAATTCAACTCCACTCCATGTAAGCGTAAATCCCCTCAGGTTGATCCCGAGGGGATTGTTATTTTCCATATGTGCCTCATCTCAACCTTTCACTGAACCAAGTAAAGCGCCTTTGGTAAAGTGCTTCTGCACGAAAGGATACGCGAGCAGCATCGGTACAGTAGCGACAACGATGACACTCATCTTAATGGTCTGTGATGGAGGGACAATGTCTACAACCGAGCTGTTGCCATCCATGCCACTGGAGACAATTACAATCTGGCGTAGCAATACTTGGAGTGGCCACATCGTTGACTCGTTGAGATATAGGATCGCATTCATATATGTGTTCCAATAGGATACGCCATAGAACAGGGATAAGGTTGCGATGGAAGGTAGAGCCAGCGGGATCATAATTTGTAGCAGAATCCGAAAGTCGTTGGCACCATCAATTTTGGCAGATTCCTCTAGACTATCCGGTAGCGCCTGGAAGAAATTGCGCATGATGATCAGATTGAATGCATTGATCGCAGTAGGGATAATCATGGACCAGTACGAGTCGATTAATCCAACGGCTTTCACAACTAGGAAGGTAGGAATCATACCCCCGCTGAACAACATCGAGAAGACGACCAAGAAATTGATAAAGTTCCGTCCTAAGAGATATCTTCTGGATAACCCGTAAGCCATAAGTGCCGTCAGCGTCATACTGACAATGGTTCCTGCCAGCGTGATGAAGATGGATACGCCGAGTCCTTTGAAGATGGTAGGTGTGGAGAAGATGTAACGATAGGCATCAAGCGAGAAGGATGTCGGAAACAGAATAAACTTCTTCTGTACAATCTCCTGCGTGGAAGCGAAGGAACTGGCAACGACGTTTACGAAGGGTAATAGGCAGGCCAGGGAGAAAAGAAGCAAGAACGTATAATTTATTACATTGAATATGACGCCACCGAGTTGTTCCTTTTTAACATTGTGTTTGGACATCTGATATGTTCCTCCTTGTTAAGTAGTGATTCTCCCTTACCATAACAAGCGAAGAATATTACGTACATAATCCTGACCTACTGACTTGAAATGGAACGTTGTAGTGATGCAAAAGCTTTGAAATACCATGATAATCCATATTACCAATAATAATCATGATCTACGATCTGCACCTGTTCAACTGGCCTTAAGCCGCGCTGGACGGGGATTCCTTCAACTACAATAGCTAATGATTATGTACGGAATCGCTTACATCTCATATGCTTAGGAAGCATTCAACTACACCATCCCAAACAAGGAGGTCAGCAAGCAGTGAGAGAATCTGAGCCATCAGTCGTTTCGTTGCAACACAAAGCATATCGGAATACAGGATTAGGTCACTATTTGAGAAACGCTGCATCCAACAAGCTTCTTTATTTAATGATTCTTCCCGGTTTTATCTACTTTGTGATCTTCAAGTATTTTCCGATGGGCGGACTTATTATTTCATTTCAGGATTATCAGCCGTATCTAGGAATTAGAGATAGTCCATGGGTGGGCTTCAAACATTTTGTCCGTCTGTTCACGGAACCAACCTTCGCCATGCTACTTAGTAATACATTGATCTTGTTCGCGCTTGAATTAGTGATTTTCTTCCCGATTCCGATCATCCTTGCACTCATGATGAATGAAGTACGACACAGATTATTCCGAAACTCCATTCAAACGATCGTATATATCCCACATTTCATGTCATGGGTGATTATCGTCTCCATTACGTACGTGTTTCTTAGTGTGGATGGGGGCGTCGTCAATGAAATTATAGCTGCATTGGGTGGTAGCAAGATCAGCTTCTTAACCTCACCTGAATGGCTTCGTCCGATGTATATTTTGCAGATTATATGGAAGGAAGCCGGTTGGTCAACGATCATCTACCTCGCAGCTATTACCGTTGTAGATACCCAGCTGTATGAAGCTGCCGAGATGGACGGTGCGTCTAGATTGCGCAAAATGTGGCACGTAACTTTACCCGCAATTCGCCCGGTCATTATTACATTGTTGATTCTCAAAATCGGAAACACGCTGGAACTAGGCTTTGAACATATGTACTTGTTACTGAATTCGCTTAACCGGGAGGTCGGTGAGATATTTGATACGTATATCTTCACGGCAGGTTTGAAGAATGGACAATTGAGCTTTAGTACAACGGTTGGGTTGTTCAAAGGTCTGGTAGGTTTGGTGCTGGTTATGTTCGCTAATCGTCTCGCCAAAAAATTAGGAGAAGACGGCGTATACTAGTAGCAATCCCGAATGACAACAAGGATGTACTAGTAGAATCTAATATTGGTGAAAAGGGGATTGAACGATGAGATATAGAACTGCCAAATTATTAGCGCTTACGTTAAGTGGAGCCTTACTGTTATCTGCCTGTGCGGGAGGAAGTGGGGATTCAGGAACCAATGCTGATGGCAAAACAACGATTAGTTGGTTGAATATTATGCATACCGCTTCACCACCTACGGATACCGTACTTAACAAAATCGAAGAGATTACGGATGTGGATATACAGTTTTCCTGGATTCCGGATGCTTCTAAAGAAGAACGGCTTAATACTTCACTTGCTTCCGGTTCTCTCGCTGACATCGTATCCTTGACGATTCTGGAAAATTCTTCGGTACGCAATGCGCTCAAAGCAGGCGTCTTCTGGGAGGTTGGTCCGTATCTTGATGAATTCCCGAACCTGAAAGGCATATCTCAGGATATGCGTAATTCCGCATCCATTGAGGGGAAGTTGTACGGTATTCCGATGCAAAAACAGGTTGCACGTAACGGTGTCATTCTTCGCAAAGACTGGCTCGATCATGTTGGATTACCTGTACCCAAAACAACTGCCGAATTAATGGAAGTTGCCAAAGCCTTCACGGAACAAGACCCTGATGGCAATGGAACTAACGATACGACAGGATTCATTGATCGAAGCGACTTGGTATTTGGTGCTTTTAAGACCCTGGGATCATACTTTGGTACACCAAGTGGTTGGGCAATTAGTGAGGATGGCAAAGTGACACCTGAGTTTGAGTCCGAAGGTTACATTCAGGCGATGGATTATATGAAAGAGCTGTACACCAATGGATACATTAATCAGGATTTTGCAGTAACAGCCAAGAAGGATCAGCAGGAAGGCTTCGCACAGGGCAAGGCAGGGATCTATGTGGGAGCTCTATTTGATAGCAAGGGGCTGTTCAATCTTGCCCAAGGAGTTCAAGATGACATGGAGCTTGTCATGGTCAATGACATTACATCCACAGGCAATGAAAATGATCGAGCGATCTGGTCCACATCCAATGGCGTAGGTGGGTTGCTTGCTTTTCCTAAATCGGAGGTTAAGGACGAAGCTGAATTGAAACGTATTCTGAAGTTTATGGATGATCTGATGAGTGAAGAGGTATTTACCTTGATGACATATGGAATCAAAGATGTGCACTATAGCCTCGACGAGAACAATGGTGCCACCATAATTAATACCAAGTTATGGGAGCAAGAGGTACAGCCATTTTCATCTTCTCGCCCTAACGAGAACGGATATGCCATTGTGGATGCTGACCCACTCCGTATTGAATCGACACGGTTAATTGAGGAAAACACAACCTTTGCCGTACTAAACCCAGTGTATTCACTGGAATCACCAACGTTCTCAGAACAAGGCTCTGAGTTGCAGAAGATCATCACGGATGCAACATACAAGTATATCCTGGGCAAGATGGATCGTGTCGGCTTCCAGAATGCTATTGATACTTGGAGAAAATCAGGTGGAGACAAAATCATTACCGAATATGAGGCAGCGCACCGAGCCGTATTAAACAATAAATAAATAGCAAATATGTACCGAGGAGGAACTCTACAGATGCTTGAAACAAAATCTGCTATGGATCTATGGGCAGCCAAAACAGCCGCATCCATCATGGAGCGAACCCCTGAGTTGTATGAAGAGAACGGGCATCACGGCAAGTGGTCTTATGATTATGGCGTAGTGCTAAAAGGGTTTGAACGATTATGGCAAGCGACAGGTGATGAGCAATATGCACAATATATCCAGCATAATATGGATTATTTTATTCAAGGTGATGGATCGATTCGGGGATACCGGATGGAAGAACATAATATTGATCATTTGAATAACGGCAAGTTGATGTTCGGCCTGTATGACAGGACAGGGCAAATAAAATATAAGCTTGCGGCTAGATTGCTACGTGAACAACTTGTTACTCACCCACGCACATCAGAGGGAGCTTTCTGGCACAAGCAAGTATATCCCTATCAGATCTGGTTGGACGGTCTCTATATGGGCGCGCCGTTCTATCTGGAATACTTGCTTCGTTGGGAGCCAGAAGAGGGCTTGTTGAACGATGTGACTAAGCAATTTATATTGTGTGCCCAACATACCCGAGACGATGCTACAGGACTGCTCTATCACGCTTGGGATGAACAACGCGTTCAGCCTTGGAGCCATTCAGTAACAGGACAATCACCAAACTTCTGGGGCAGATCTATCGGCTGGTTTGTTATGGCTTTAGTGGATGTTCTGGAGTTATTACCAAGCCATCATCCCGATTATAACAAGTTGGTTGATATTTTCACAGATACGATGACTGCGCTGCGCACCTATCAGAATACAGCTAGCGGGGTATGGTATCAGGTGGTGAATGAGGGAGATCGCAAAGGAAATTATCTGGAAGCTTCAGCATCCAGCATGATTGTCTATGCCATGGCCAAAGGGATTCGGCTAGGATGGTTACCGCGGGAATGGGAACTGATATTGAACCATGCTTATGCAGGATTAATCTCTGAATTCGTAATGGAGACCAATCAGGGTTGGGTGAATCTCTACAAAAACTGCCAGGTTGCAGGGCTCGGTGGAGATGCAAGGCGTGACGGAAGTTACGCGTATTATATAAGTGAACCGATTATAACGAATGATCAAAAAGGAATGGGAGCTTTCTTGCTCGCATGTACCGAATACGAGTACTTGCTGCATGCCAAAGTTTAACGATCTATGAAGAGACCCGTTGGATAGGAAACCTAGAACGTGATCGCAGAAAGAGTACGGATAGGTTTCAGATTACAACGGGTTTTCGCATCCTTTTACTGATAACGCTTACATTACGTTGAGGAGGTGATGCCAGATCAGAGAAAGGTTTATCGCATGAGCATCTGGCTCTCAGTGAGGTAACATTCTGTACAATTACATGTAAACCGGAGGAGGAAGATTCGTTGAAAAGAATGGTATCATTCGTATTGGTCGTTGCGATGTTATTCAGTTTGCTACCAGGTATGGTTGCTGCAGAAGATGAAGCTACTCCATTATTGCCCGCATTTCCCGGTGCTGAAGGCGGCGGTAAGTACGTGACAGGTGGTAGGGGAGGGTCAGTGTATGAAGTGACCTCCCTCGCCGATTCCGGCCCTGGATCACTTCGAGATGCTGTTAGTCAGAGTGATACCACCGTAGTATTCAGAGTGGGAGGAACGATTCATCTAGAATCCCCTCTGGCGATTACCGGTTCTAATATCACGATTGCTGGACAGACAGCTCCAGGAGAAGGAATCACTGTATCCGATTATTGGACCACATTCCAAGCGGACAACATTATTGTCAGGCATATGCGCTTCCGGCTTGGGGATAAGCACCCTAGTGAGGATGACGTATTTGGTGGACGATACCACAAAAACATTATGATCGACCACTCGTCGTTTACCTGGTCTGTTGACGAAGTACTGAGTATGTACGCCAACGAGAATACAACTGTGCAGTGGTCTGTCATCGCTGAGAGCATGCTGATGACTACGCATCAGAAGGGGCGGCATGGATATGCAGGTATCTGGGGAGGGAACAACACCTCTTTCCATCACAACATCATTGCTCATAACGTGAGCCGTAACCCGAGATTTGCAGGGGCTCCTGGTTTTAATACCGAGTCTTACAACAATATTGTCTACAATTGGGGGTTCTTCTCTGCTTATGGCGGTGAGGAGGGCAACTATAACCTCATGAATAACTACTATAAATACGGACCGAATACGTATCGAAATGCCCGGGATCAGATTTTCCTTGATGTTGCACCTGATACACGATTACATGTGAGTGGCAATGTCGTGGACAGTTATCCCGATGTCACAGCGGACAACTGGTTAGGTGTGGGAGAACTTGCGAATCCAGATTCCAAACTACTCGCTCCTGTGCAGATGGCTAATCCCACATCCATGGACGATGCAGAAACAGCCTATGAGCAAGTTCTTGCAAAAGCAGGTGCAAGTCTGCCTAGACGGGACGCCATCGATGCTCGAATCGTAAATGATGTGAAAAACCGCACCGGACAACATATTAATTCACAAAAGGAAGTTGGCGGTTACCTTGAGTTCGAGGAGACAGCTTCAGCTCTGGTTGACTCTGATCATGACGGTATGCCCGACGAATGGGAGATCAGTATGGGACTCGATCCGAATGATCCTGCTGACCGTAACGAGATTCATGAATCAGATTATACCAATCTGGAGGCATACCTGAACAGTATTGCTGGCAATGGATCTATGAATCCTACGGTTACAATTCAATCACCTGCCAACCATACCGTTCAGACTGAAGGGTCTTCCGTTGAGATCAAGGCTTCTGCGTCAGATATAGACGGCAGCATTGCCAAAGTGGAATTTTATCAAAATGATGTGAAACTGGGGGAAGATGATACAGCACCTTATACGTTTACATGGGAAGATGTGCAGGATGGCACTCATTATCTCACCGTCCGAGCAATTGATGACTCAGGTACTTCAACGCAGTCCAACAATGTCACGGTACATGTTCACAAGCAGAACAGTATTGCCCCTTGGTCATCAACCGATATTGGAGAACCGGGCATTACGGGTCATACCCAATTGGGAGCTAGTGATACTGACGTTACGGTAAAATCAGCTGGAGATATCCATGGAGAGACGGATCATTTCCACTATGCTTACCAAATCTTAGAAGGAAATGGTGAGATTGTAGCTAGAGTTGATCAGGTGACAGCTACCGACGATGGGGCCGAAGCAGGTGTCATGATTCGTAAAAGTCTGGATGCGTCATCCCCGTTTATTGCCGCCATGGTCACTTATGTGAAGGGTGGACAACAAGTGGTTAGCCTTGTTCGTGATGGAGCGGACACCGAAGTTGTGCATCAGGAAAAAGGCAGCATGGTCACACTCCCGTATTGGGTTAAGCTTGTGCGACTTGGGGATCAAGTGACTTCACTTGTATCTAAAGACGGTAACGATTGGTTTGTTATCGATTCACAATCATTTCCAGCAGACGAAACGGTCTACATCGGATTGGCAGCCGATGCTTCCAAACCGGATGATGAAGTTGATAAGCTCAATGCATCTGTATTCTCCAATGCATCCGTTCAGGAGTTGCCTGCTGATTTCCCGACAGCACCTACTGAACTTGTAGCTGAGCCGGACCTCAAGTCCATTCACTTACATTGGGTTGAAGTGCAAAGCGCTGACTCTTATTCAATGTATAGAACAGATATACCTGGTGGGCCATACACGTTGCAGCAAGAGGGGATTACGACCACGAGCTACACAGATCCCAATCTTACTGTAGGAAAAACCTATTATTACGCAGTGAAGGCTACGAATGATCATGGCACAAGCTTCTATTCCAATGAGGCTAGTGCAGCAGCGGAAGGAGAGCCCGAGACTATCTACTACATGAATGATGACTTTGAGGATATCGAGATCAATACGACACCAGCAAGTTATACTGTACTACCTGATCCACAGACGAACGATCTTAAAGTTGTTGTTACCCAGATTCCCACAGGAACAACAGGAAACGCTTCTACTAAAGCGCTCATGCTATATGACAATGGGGCTGGGATCGCCCAATTCGTAAGATCATTTCCACCACAACAGGGAAGTTTTGTGTTTGAGGCTGATATCATGTCTCAAGGCTGGCCTGGCACATCAACCGTTCTGCAATTGCAAAATGGCACCGGCAGTCGTGTCGCACTCTCCATCGAGCTACGCAAACCTTCTGCTCCGGTAGCAGAGGATCAGTATACGCTAATATACAAAAAAGACGGCAAAGATCACAAATTAATCGATGCACCGGTCAATAATCAATGGTACAACTTCAAGATTGTTGGCAATGTAGCCTCGCAAAAAGCGGATATATACGTTGATGATGTGCGCGTCGCAGATGATGTACCGTTTCAGGCCGATGTGACTGCCGATGGTGTTGCACGAATGTTTGCCAGAACACCAGGCACGGGTAAAGGCACGTTGTTCTATGACAATGTCAAACTTTATGTTGAACCGGTTAGTTCTCCTAAAGGGCTTCGTACCGAACCAGGCAATGGTATGGTGAGATTACATTGGGAGGAAGCGGACGGGGCTTCTACGTACAATGTAAAGCGTAGTATTCAGTCCGCGAACGACTATGAGTTGATTGCTTCTGAGTTAACTGAGACAACTTACATTGACGAAGAGGTCACCAATGGAACGACTTACACATATGTCGTCACGGCCGTTGGTACATTGGGCGAGAGCGGCAATTCCAACACGTCTTCAGTGACACCCTCCGAGGATGCTGTACGACCAGAAATGCCTGAGAATCTGAAGGCTGTTGCGAGAAACGCACAAGCAGATTTAACGTGGGATGAAGTCGAAGCAGCTAACTACTACACTGTAAAACGTAGTTTGCAGGCTGAAGGCCCGTATACAGCTGTGTCGTCTCGTACAGCTGTTCCTACGTTTCGGGATGGAGGACTGGATAATGGAACGACCTACTATTACGTCGTATCTGCGACTGGTATTGGAGGAGAGGGAGCGGATTCTTCCCCGGTTGCTATAACTCCAACCATGGCTCTAACTACTCCCCAAGTCACGATAGAGTCTCTTCCCGAATCCGTTTCTATTACGTGGGAAGCGATAGAAGGCGCTTCGACTTATGTGATCAAGCGTGCAATGTCCGTGACTGGAACTTATGATGTCATTGCTGATCAGGAATCAGGAACTTCCTATGTGGATACAGGACTCGTGAACGGTAAGCCATATTATTATAAGGTATCCGCAATTGCTCAAGGTACACGAAGCCTTGACTCCGCAGCCGTTGGTACACGGCCAGCAGTGGATGATGGTAGACCTCAGACCCCGTCAGAGATTCGTGCTGAGCCAGGTGAAAGTACAATCACTCTTACTTGGCAAGAAGCCGAGGGGGCTGAAGAATATGCAGTGAAACGAAGTGAATCACCCGAAGGGCCATTCGTTACTGTAGCTTCCAATGTAAATGATACTTCGTTCTCTGATACACAGTTAATCAATGGAACAGCCTATTATTATGTCATTACGGCATTGAATGAAGTTGGCGAGAGTATGTCGTCCGCTCCAATATCTGAAATTCCTGCACCAATTCTAACCGTCTCATCTGATGGAAGTGCACAATATGAACAGGTTCAGGAAGCTATACATGCTGTTCCGGACAATAGCACGCTTCCTACCATCATACGAATTAAGGATGGAATTTACCGTGAGAAGCTGGACGTACCGTCCAGCAAAAAACATCTGCGAATGATTGGAGAGAGCCGGGAGGGCACTGTGCTGATCTACGGTGATTCTGCCAGCACATTGGATTCATCCGGCAATGCACTCGGTACCTCAGGTAGCTATAGCTTCCGGGTGCAGACAAACGATTTTACAGCTGAGCATCTGACGATACAAAATGATGCTGGCGACAATGCAGGTCAAGCGGTTGCTCTGTTCGCTCGTGGTGATCGTCTGGTATTTCGGGACGTTAGCTTGAAGGGGTGGCAGGACACGCTTTATGTGAATGATGGAAGGCAATATTATGTGGACAGTTATATTGAAGGTGATGTCGACTTTATCTTTGGCAATGCAACGGCATTGTTTGAGAACAGCGTCATTCACAGTTTAAGCAATGGTTACGTTACTGCAGCATCCACCGCGGAGGAGAAGTCTGGTTATGTATTCCTGAATAGCCGCATTACTGGCGATTCTAGTCTTGCTGGAACTATACCTCTTGGCAGACCGTGGAGACCTTATGCCAATGTAGTCTATATCAACAGCTATATGGATAATCACATTAGTGCATCTGGATGGAATAACTGGAGTAACCCCGATAATGAACGTACAGCACGTTTTGCCGAATTTGCCAGTTACGGGCCTGGAGCGAATCCCAAAGCACGGTTTAACTGGACGACTCAGTTGACGACGGAAGAGGCAGAGAAATATTTGCCTGCCCAGCTCTTTGCCGGAGCAGATAATTGGAATCCGGCCGCAGAACTTTCACTCGTGCAAGAGAGCGCTGATTAATAATCCATAACATTTGAATGAAGGAGAACTTGACGTGAAAACATTTCGCAACCCCGTGTTGCCGGGATTCCATCCAGATCCGTCGGCCATTCGTGTAGGAGAAGACTATTATCTTGTTACGTCCAGTTTCGAATATTTTCCCGGCGTACCGTTATTCCACAGTAAAGATCTGGTTCATTGGCAGCAGCTAGGTCATGTTCTTGACCGTGCTTCACAGCTTAATTTGGATGGGATTATGCCTTCTCGGGGCATTTGGGCTCCAACAATTCGGTATCATAAGGGCACTTTCTATATGATTACTACATTCGTTGATAACGAAAAGAAGGAACATAACTTCTATGTAACCACTACTGATCCGTCAGGTGATTGGTCTGATCCGGTGTGGCTGGATGATGCGCCAGGTATTGATCCGTCCCTTTTCTTTGACGAAGACGGGCGAACCTATTACACCGGGAATAGAATCCCACCGGCAGGACAGGACTATCCCAAACATATGGATATCTGGCTCCAGGAAATTGATTTGAAGCAGGGCAAGCTTGTTAATGAAAAAATGAGCATATGGCAGGGGGCGCTCAAAGTTGCCCATGCTCAGGAAGGACCTCACATCTATAGAAAAGATGACTGGTATTACCTGTTAATTGCAGAAGGAGGAACCGGCCATACACATGCGGTAACGATTGCACGAAGCCGCAACATCACAGGTCCCTTTGAAGGTCACCGTGCCAACCCAATTCTCACACATCGGCATCTCGGTAGAGATTATCCGATCGTGAATGTAGGCCATGCCGAATTAATTGAGACCCAGCAAGGAGACTGGTGGTTGTTTTGCCTTGCTTCCAGAACAGCTGGTGGATATTATCGGAACCTGGGTCGGGAAACATTCCTGACTCCTGTTCGATGGGAAGAGGAGTGGCCTGTTGTCAGTCCGGGTGTTGGCAGACTGGAACTGGAAACAATATCGCCTGACTTGCCTGAAATGAAGTGGCCAAGTACGCCTGTTAGAGAGGATTTCGACGAGGACCGTCTGTCTCCAGAGTGGAATTTCCTGCGAACTCCACGCGGCGAGTTCTGGAGCTTAACTCAGCGACCGGGACATTTGCGATTAAGATTGAAATGCGACCATCTGACGGATTCAGGAAACCCGGCATTTGTGGGACGCCGTCAACAACATTTGTGCTTTTACGCAGCAACACAAATGGAATTCAAACCGCAACATGAAGGAGAAGTAGCCGGTCTTACTCTTTTTCATAATGCGGATCATCATTTTCGATTCGAATTGACTTTAAAACAACGAGAGCTTGTGATTCAACTTGTGGAGCGCGAAGATGGTGAGGAAAGGCTGCTCGGTTCAATACCTTGGAACACCAGTAGCATCCAGTTAAAAGTAGAGGCGCAACAACAGCAATACAGTTTTTATTATCGTTTAGCCGATATGCATAAATGGGAAGTATTAGTCGAATATGTGGATGGTCGGTTGCTCAGTACGGATCGTGCTGGTGGATTTACGGGAACATACATCGGCATGTATGCGTGCAGACAAACTACTATAAATTCAGTAAACAGCATTGATAATTTATACTATGATATCAAAAATTCTTCTTTTGTTGATTTTGATTGGTTTGATTACAAAGGAGATTGAGGTTTTAACTGAATGCTATTTTAAAAATAACAAAGTCCAGCAATGATTCTGCTGGACTTTAAGTTATATATAAATACTTTTCAACTACGTCAGATTGTTACACTGAATCAGATCGTTACTCATATTCCAAACTCGTTCATTTTTTATTATTGGTGTGCTTATTTAAAAATCCCACCATTGCTTCATAGCTATCCTTAGCTGCTCCAGGGTCATTCTTTAAGTTTGACATATATCCATGTTTTGTTTTTCCGTATTTATTAATGTCTGGATAAAAATATAGATTATCCACTCCAGCTTCTGTCAGTTTATCAGACATGTGTTGCATGTCCTTAGGAAATCCATCATCGGTTCCTGCCGTAAGAAATGTCGCTGGATAATCGCTATTAATATAGTTAATTGCATTGTACTGATTCGCAATCTCTTTATTATTAAAGAATACAGAATCATCTAAATAGTTACCTATGAGTACTTTAACTGAAAAATTATCAAATGAAGGAATATCAAGCGGTGCATCATCAACAGCAAGTGCTTTAACATCATCTGCAGTTAATTTTGGCGGTTCTGCGAAGTTAAAAGTTTTCGCGTAGTCAGAATTAGATAGAATGGCACCATATTGCGCAGTCATAATTGCCCCTGCAGAACCTCCCATGATGACAACATTATGCATATCCAGTCCAAACTCTTCGGCATGGTCAACTAAATAATTGATTGCCTGATTCATTTGAATGACTGGCACAGGAAAATGGTGGTCTGGAACCAGTGCATAATCTACATTCACCAAATTATATCCTTTTAATACAAGACTATCATATAGATAATTAGAATCATTGTTCGCTGCCAATGGATCTCCCATTGATTTTGAACCTGCAAAATATCCTCCACCATGGAAATAAATAAGCGTAGGTCGATCTACAGTCTCATCCTTATTTGGATAAGATATATCAAGAAAACTATTAGGATATTCATCAGCATATTTCAAGTCGCTTACATAATACACTCCATTTTCTTTTGTCGTTTTAATAGGTTCCTTCAATGGTTCAAATGAATTAATCGGAGAATTCCTATACATTACTTTTTGTATTCCGCCAACTATAATTCCTGGGTGAAAACTAACATACAAAAACAATGAGCTAAATAGTACAACTATAGTAAGCAGCGCTATGCCCATAATCTTAAATAATCTCTTCCTTTTTCTTTTCTTAGGTTTAATCATCTTTCCATCCATTTCGTTTGATACGCTATCAATTGAATTTTCCATGTTGATTCCTCCTGTTAATCTTGCTAGAAAGACATTATTTTACCCATATTCTGCACCTAAAATCTCGATTGTATGCGATTCAATTGAACGAGAAACGTTCCTCATGTTTTGCATGACCTAAGTATAGCTGTATAAAATAAACTCAAGATCAACTAGAGTTGTTTTTGTCTCTCAGTTTACAATCTCATCAGAATAGACAACTGTAGGGGGGATTTTACATGATAAACATTATTGGTTTTTCAGAAACATTACGAATCAAAAAATATGCTAAAAAAACCATTAGTCTTCACCGATGGTTTTCTTGTATCATGAGGTTGGCACCATAATGGCCCCATTTTAAGAGGATTTTTATTTATCAGAACACGTTCTTGTACCGAGCCAAGGACAAAAAACGTGTTCCGATTGACGTTCTTACATTATGAAACGCTTATTAAATCAAGAAATTTTAATCTTGGTAATCCGCATCAATGGTTGTTTCTTTCCATTCTTCCATGCTTTCAAGCAGGAGGGTGAATTTGTGTTTGGCCGCTTGATAAGCTTGTTGCCCCAGAAGCAAACGGAGAGGGGGGGCAGGAATTTCAACAATATGAATGAGTGCCTCGGCTAATTTAACAGGATCACCTGCTTCTTGACCAGCCCCAAGTTGAACCCCTTGCAACATTTGACCTATAATGGATTCCTTGTATTCAGGTATGGATGTCTCGGTCTTCACAGAAGAGCGACCGCCCCAATCTGTGCGGAAGCTACTTGGCTCAATCAAAGACACATGAATATTAAAAGGAGCAAGTTCTTGGGCAAGACTTTCCGAAATCCCTTCTACTGCGTATTTTGTAGCGTGATAATATCCAAGTGTAGGGAATGAAGTCAGACCACCAATAGAAGAAAAGTTAATAATATGTCCGCTTTTTTGATTGCGCATGTGAGGAAGTACGGCATTTGTTACATGCATCAGCCCCCAAAAGTTGATTTCGAACATGCGGCGAGTCTCTTCTTCAATACTTTCTTCTACTGAACTGAAATATCCGATGCCCGCATTGTTCACTAAGACATCAATACGATTAAACTTTTCAATCGTTAGATCAATAGCCGTACGGATCTGATCTGGACTGGTCACATCCAACGGGAGCGTGAGCGTACTTTCTTCATGACCTGTGGTAATATCTGTGATCTGCTCCACATTACGAGCAGTTACAACCACTTTATATCCAGCACGAATCGCTTGTTCAGCGATCTGACGTCCAAACCCTGTTGAGCATCCAGTAATAAACCAAACCTTATCTTGTTGAGACAATATAATCACTCCTTCAAGTTGATAACCATACTTTAAATGTTAAAGTTAACTTGAAGTCAATACTTATTTTTAATAATCTTCTATTTCATCTTTTTAAACATTAAACCATCATAAATCGCGATCTTGCTAATGATCTTTTCCAAATGGAATTGCGTCAGTGATACAGACTGTTCTACCTTGGCCTTATGCTCCAACAAGAAATACTTTCTGGCATCCAACGATACATCACCTTGCCGAATCAACTCTGTGTATGCCTTAATATCATCGATCGACATTCCAGTGTCTTTCAGAGCAATGACCAACTCAAGCCATTCGAGTACCTCATCCGAATATTCTCTCCTACCTGAAGTACCTCTCTGTACATGAGGCAATATACCTTCCTGCTCATAATAGCGAAGAGTAGACGGACGAAGGCCGGTAATTCTTTCGATCTCGCTGATACTATACATGATTGAATATCCTTTCGTTGTTAGAGTTCACTTTATGTTTAGCTCACCAAAAATCTCCGTTGAAAAAACTAAGTCTATAAGAAGAAATACTCACTCTTCAGAAAGGAAGGAGTAGTTAGTGGCGTGATTGGTTTATGCAAAACAGCGTAGACTCATTCTTATCCGAATGTCTCACAAAATAGAAATTATTGTCTAGTATCAAATAAAGTTTTTGAAATTTTTTGGGTTAAATAATCGATATGAGGAACGATGAGATTATCATCCACCAAATGGAGCTTTTCAGGTTTGAATAACTGTACCTTTTTTAATTTGTAAAAATCATAAAGTACTTGTTCGATAGTCAAACCATGCATTAACAGATATTTAGTATCTAACATCGTATTTAATAATTGGTCCTGCAAAATTAGTACTTGTCCGTTTAATTCATTGAATACACTATTTCTCATACCTTCTTGATAAAAGGTGAGCAATTGTTTTTCTCTTTCTTGTGTGACGACTAATAATTGTTCGTAAATTTCTGGGTAAACACTAAAAAGATCATGTTTATACTCCTCAGTAACAAACATCGTTAAAGAAACAGATTGTTCAAATAGCTGCTGAAAGCGCACAGCATACAAACCTTCTTCTTCTGGTGGTTCCCCAATAACCACCTCTTTAAAGTAATCAATAATTGTATTGGTAACGATCTGAATAATCTCTTCTTTTGTTGAGAAATACTTATATAAAGTAACTCTACTAATATTCATGATCTTTGCTATCTCATCCATACTCAAAGAGTGAAATCCACTCTTTCGTATAAATGGTAATAATCTGAAAAGTAATTTTTCCTGGGTTTGAAGAAACTTCTGCATTTTTTTTTGCTCATCCTTCAAATCAGTCACCCCCTTATGTAAATAGTATAACTGAAAATAAAAATTTTATAAACATTACTTAGTTAACACTAAATATAAAAGTTGTAAATTTTGTTTAACAATGATATGCTTATCTCGAATCCAATCACAAAGGAGAGAGCGCATTGAAAACAAGAAAATTAGGCAATAGTGATGTTACAGTATCTTCTATCGGGTTAGGTCTTATGGGTATGTCTGGGGTATATGGACAGAGTAATGATGAGCAATCAATCAAAACAATACAGAGAGCTGTGGACATAGGTGTAAATTTGTTAGATACTGCTGATGTGTATGGAAACGGGCATAATGAAGAATTGCTCGGTCGAGCACTGAAAGGCCGTAGAGATCAAGCAATTGTTGCTACGAAGTTTGCAATCGGTCCTAATTTTCAAGGGGTTAATGGACATCCAGACTATGTAAGAAAAGCGATAGAGGATAGCCTGCGCAGACTAGATCTCGATTATATTGATCTCTATTATCAACATCGCGTGGATCCAAATGTTCCAATCGAAGAAACAGTTGGAGCTATGGCAGACCTAGTTAAGGAAGGGAAAGTTCGTTTTCTCGGGTTATCCGAAGCATCAGCACAAACGATAAGACGTGCTCATTCAGTACATCCTATTTCTGCTCTTCAAACGGAATACTCCCTTTGGAGCAGAGACGTAGAGAATGAAATTCTGCCAGTTATTAATGAACTAGGTATTACGTTTGTTGCTTACAGCCCTTTAAGTCGTGGATTTATTTCGGGGGAAATACGAAACTTTGAGGATCTTGCAGCTGATGATGTTCGCAGATATTTACCACGTTTTCAACCAGATAATTTCCAAAAAAATGTAGACATTACAGATGAGATTACAATAATTGCTAAAGAAAAAGGATGTACACCTTCACAGTTGGCATTAGCTTGGACAATCGCTAAAGGTGCGCTACCAATACCGGGTACAAGACGTATCCATTATTTAGAGGAAAATGCTGGTGCTGCGGATATCACGCTGACATCAGATGACTTGGCACGAATTGAAGCTGTTAGCCCTGAATCAGCCGTTCAAGGGGGGAGATACGATGAAAATAGTATGAAAGGTGTCAATCTATAGTAAATTTATACAACAACCGCTCCCCAGTATATCAGGGAGCGGTTGTTCAGTTTCTTCATATTTCATATTAAATTGTTATTTCTAATCCAAATTTTTCACTCTTACATCTTGCCAATTTGTTGTATTCTTCATGATTTCCGGAGCGTTCCCACGAAAAACCTTACTTGCTTCATTATCATTCATCAGAGTATAACGAAACCAAGCTGTCATATATCCATCTGCGTGAGAAAGAGTGTGACCATGCTCGACATTTTTCCTTCTTGCCATGACAGCAGGTATACCTTTACTTAGATCGGAATAGTTCTCATATAATGATTTGTAAGGTGAAATGAGTTCTGCATCCGATTCGCCTGTGCTTGCTAACATGAAATATGGTATTTTTATTTGGGTAACGTCGTAGTCCCATTTTAAGGCTTTAGCAAGTTCCACCCCCGTCGTGCTGGCAGCATAGATCGACGTAAAGATATCACTGTTGCTGAATCTAGGTACCGCATTGATGGCTCCAACTCCTCCTTGTGAATGTCCAGATATGCCAATGTTATTTGTATCTAACTTATCATAAAAGATACTATCTGTATCACTATTCAAGCCTAAAATAAATTTTAAAGCGTCGGAAGATGTCTGTCCCGACCACGAACTATCATCCTCATTTCCTATAACGACAACTCCCCAAGAAGCCAGATGTTTAAAGACTTCACTAAATTTCGAAAATGGTACACGCAATAACTACGATAGGGTATTTTTCAGAGCTTTGCTCAAGTACTGAGGGATACCATACTTTAAACTTATCGAATAATTTTTCATCACTTTTAAATTCGATGTCGCTAGTCTTGAATTCTCCAAGTCTGGTATATTTTTTTTCAATGGGGTAGGCAGCATCAACTTTATTGTAATACTCCTTTTCGATCATAGGCTGATTCAGAAGCTGTTTGAAAATTAAAAAACCGAAAAGTAGCCATAAAACTGTTGCAATGAGAACAGAAAGTACCATAGCTATCTTACCGAGCTTCTTATTGGGTTTCCCAATGGGAAGCTTATTTTTATCAGTCCTACAACCAAAAATGATCTGGAGCAAATCAATGAAAACACCCAGCCCTAAAAAACCAACTGTAAAAAGATATAATATGCCAGTAACTATTTTCCCTTCATAAAACCGATGTATTCCAAATACACCCAAAAATAAACAAAGTAGTAGATCTATAATTTTCGATCTTTTTGACAAAATGTACCCTCCTTGACAACCTCTTGATGCAGCTGTATCATTCTTTGCGCGAGACAAATGTATCATTTCTATGAACACAAAATCTCTCCTAGAACTGATGGAAGATCGCTCATTCGATGCAATCACCATAACGGATATTGTGAAACATGCTTTAGTCGGTCGTGCGTCCTTTTATCGAAACTTCTCTAGTAAAGAAGATGTATTAAAACAGTATCTACTCCGTTTGATTAGAGAATGGGGGACGGAATTTGAAAACAGTGAAAATCCCAACTTTGTTGTAAGTTTGTTCAGTCATTATAAAAAGTATAGCGAGTCTTACCTGTTGCTTTATCGTTCAGGATTATCCTATTTGGTATTAGATAACATTAAGACGGTATGTGGTCCAAAGCCAGATCAAGATGATATTCCAGCATACTTCAGCGCATGGTTTGCTGGAGCTTTGTTTGGTTGGATTGACGAATGGATTACGCGGGGGATGAGACAAGAACCTGAGGAAATGGCGAGGTTATTAGAGGAGGTTGATCGGCGTTCTAAAGAAATGATGTAGTTTCTGAGGAAGGAATGAAAAGAAGGGGCCTTGACCCCTTCAAACTTTGCTTTGTATTTTGCCATACAGTCTTTTGTGTGCTTATCAATAAATTCCACCAATCGTTTAAAACCTATTGTTCTGCGATTTTGCTACTGTTGATTCATTAGTGCCTATACCTAGGTAATTACCAATTATAACTCTTGTAGCAAAATTAAGTTCGTCAGTCTTTATCGGTTCATCGTCAATTACTAAAGCTTTTACTTCTTTGGTAGTAATTAATGGATGGATGTGAAACTATCCGCACAATCTTTGTTTGAAATAATTGCGCCATATTCTTCTTATTAAGCTATCCGTATTAAGATACGATATGTCCAAATAGCTATTGGATAATCGCTGTGGCAACATACTGTGCTGTCATTGCATCATTTTGGAGATACCACGAAGTGAATAAGTCATTCCAAATCCCCGTTTACAACATTGAACTATTTATCCAATAAATCTAGTCCATAACTATTAACATTTCCATTTATTGCATTAATAATCCAGTCAGCTATACTTTTATCTTCTGAATATTTCTTACTATAAAAATTAGGAGAAGGTAAGATGGTATGCGGAGTTAAATTTTTTCCATCTTTATTTTTCTCTATCTCATTCCAAATATAAATTCCGACATTAGGAATGTTCCCTTGTAAATCAGCTACCATTTTTGCAAGGTCTTTTTCATAGATATCGCCATTTTCATTTGTTGTGGATAAAATTCCATTTCTAAAATAAGATTGGTATGTGCTTAGTGCTTCATCTCTTAAAGAACTACCAAATAGAATTTTTATTTTATTACCATATTTTTTTGATAGGCTGGTTAAACTGTCTAAGGTAATATTATCACTCACTAATCTATCTGAAATCTCTTTTGGCGTTTGCCACATATTTTCAGCGACATCATGCCAAGTGTCCGTTAAAAGTAATGAACTATCTACAGCTACTGTTACATTATTTACTTTAGGAAAATACTGTGTAATAATATCATCTGCAAGTAATGAGGTACCAAATCCTCCTGCACTAAAACCTGCGATAAGAAGTGTATCTGGGTTAGGTATATATTTCATCGCTTCTTTCATAAAAGAAGTGTAGTTAATATATCCATTATGATAAAGAATTTGTTTATTACCATTTAAGTCTGTATATTCATATTCGCCACTTCCTGCATGAAGATCTCCTGTTGAATAAGGTATTGCTAATATTGTCCAATCTTTGAAAGGATTTTCTTTATTATTACTTGCTATTCCAAATTTAACACCAAAGTCAACGTCAGCGTAATCTGCATAAAAACCGCCGTCATCATTTAAAGGTCTTGCAGCTGTGTATTCATCTACTGCTAATCCACCACCAAAGAAATACACTAATGTTTTATTTTCTTTTCCCACTTTTATTAAACCATGCCAATCCTTTCCGTTTGAAGACTTAGTTCCTTCTGAAGTTATACGATACCATTCTCCTACTTTTGGTTCACCACTTAATTCTGGTGCTTTCCATTTCAGAAAATTTTGTAATCCTACATAACCGACAACACCAATAATTACTAGAATCCCTAACACTAAGGCTGATATTTTCCATCTCTTTTTCATTTTTTTCTGTTTGATTTTATTACTCATTTTAATTTTCCTTTTCTGTAAGTTTATTTTTGAAATTGATTTGCTTCTTATATAGCTATAGCCGTATCTTTATCTTTTTCAATCCATAGCATTCCTCCTTGATCTTTTCATAGGTCGTTATATAGAAACAGCACTAGTTTAACTGTACAATGTAAACTGAAACTCAACTGTATATGTTTATTTTCAATTTACTTTTCAACGGTAAAATGAGACATCTTATGATTAGGGGAGATATTTCTATGTTAAATATATTAGTGGTAGAGGATGACGAAAGTACCAGAAAGTTAATGTGTGTGGTCTTACAAACGAGAGGATTCACAACATACTGGGCGGAAGACGGGATAAAAGCGCTAGAGATTATTGAGAGTCAGCATATAGATTTAGTGGTGCTTGATTTAATGATGCCGAATATGGACGGTTATGAATTGACACGTCAACTTCGGATATTCTCGGAATACCTTCCAATCTTGATGGTTACCGCCAAACAGGAGCCGAAAGATAAAAGGCAGGGATTTCTTGCTGGTACTGATGACTACATGATAAAACCAGTAGATGAAGAGGAGCTGGTTCTTCGGATTAAAGCGCTCCTACGTAGAGCAAGGATTGCCAGTGAACAAAAGCTAAACATCGGGAACGTTGTACTCGACTATGATACGCTGGAACTAAAACGCGCAGATGAAGTTATCACTCTTCCAGCGAAGGAATTTTACCTGTTATTTAAGTTACTTTCATATCCAAACATGATATTCACCCGTCTGCAGCTAATGGATGAAATCTGGGGTATGGAATCGTCAACAGATGACCACACACTTACAGTTCATATTAATCGTTTGCGGAACCGTTTCCGAGATTGGAATGAGTTTGAGATTATCGCGGTTAGAGGACTCGGTTATAAGGCGGTGATTCAAGCAAAATGAGAGATTTTTTTCGCAAACGAATAAGTCTCACGATCACCTTAGTAATGTTTGTTTTCGGTGTGTTGGTGGCTACATTCTTACTGCTAATTGGCGGTGGCTTTCTCCTACAGTATCTTGATGTGATTTCACTTGCTCCTTCCCCGAATCAAGGATTCGGGGAACGTCTGCTATCAATTCTTTTTCTTTTCGGCTTATGCGTAATGATAGGAACTTCACTTACTGCCTTTCTCAGCAAAAAAGCATTGAATCCCATACGCAAGGTCATTGACTCCATCCACAGGGTTGCAGCTGGTGATTTTAATGTTAAAGTCAATTTGAAAGGTATCGGAGAGTTGGAAGAATTGTCGGAGAGCTTCAATAAAATGACGAAAGAACTGGCAGGTATTGAGACACTAAGAAGTGATTTTATCAACAATTTTTCCCATGAATTTAAAACACCTATTGTTTCGGTTCGTGGTTTTGCCAAAATTTTAAAAGAGAATCCTTTATCTGAGGAAGAGAGGCAAGAATATCTTGACATTATCATTAAGGAATCTGAGCGTTTAGCTACGCTCTCCACCAATGTACTTACTTTGGCGAAATATGAGAATCTTGAAATTCTAATGGATAAAAATCCGTTTAGGCTGGACGAGCAGATCAGAAGAACCATCATATTGATGGAACCTAAGTGGTCAATTAAGAACATAACCATTAATTTGAAATTAGACGAAGTGGTTTACAGCGGCAATGAAGATGTGATACAGCAGATTTGGATCAATCTTTTGGATAATGCAATTAAGTTTTCCCACACAGATGGCTTGATTGAAGTCACCCTTACAATCTTCGATGAAGAGATTCATTTTAGTATCCAGGATCACGGGGTTGGCATGGATGAACATACGAAGACTCATCTTTTTGATAAGTTCTTTCAAGGCGATTCTTCTCATGCTAAAAAAGGATACGGGCTTGGACTTCCTCTTGTAAAACGTATAATAGAACTTTGCAGTGGCGATATTATCGTACAAAGCGAGCAGGGCAGGGGCAGTAAGTTAACGATTGTCCTTTATAAATAAATTTTCGTGAATATAATAAGGCTAGCTTCGGCATAAAACGGAGTTAGCCTATTCTTGTTTAACCTAAATAGCTGCTAAGAAAAATTCGTCTGGTGCAGATACAACAAGGCATGATTCTGTTAAAAAGTAAGAAGAGAGAGGTTCTCTAGCATATCGGGAACCTCTTTTGTGGTGCTTGATGAGGACCGGTCCCCTTGTAATAATTACTTAAACAATTTTTGGTGTGCCAAACTTTAGAATGCGATATATATGTTTAAATTCCTTCATTTCACCCTTAGGGCCTCTGTTCTATACTTAGGGAAAATAAGTCTACGCTAGCTTGTATAGGTCACAAAACTACGGCAAAAGGATTGGAATCTGATAGGAAGCGATAAGGCCATGCTGATTGATACTAGCTATGGCCTGACCGACATGCCGCAGGCCATTCGGGAAATCACTGCTCTCCCGTTGCAGGTCGTCAATACACACGGCCATATCGACTATACTCGCGGGAAGCACTTGTTTAATACTGTATTTTTATCCGAATTTAGACAACGAGGTTTTCGAACGTCACAACGATGCTGAAGCGGTGTTCGAGCTGTTTAAAAAATGATCCCAATTCCCATTCTACCTTTTAATTGGTTGTTATGGCCTGCTTTGAAAAGAAAGATTAAATACAGCCCGCCGGTACATCAGCCGTTGCCGAAGGAGGGATATTTGAACTGGGCGGACGCTTGGTGCGGATTATTGAAACGCCTGGACATACGAAGGGATGCATCTCTTTACTGGACGAAAAGAACGGGTGGCTATTCGCAGGCGACATTAATTGTTTTGGCAGCGTGCTGCTGTATTTCCCGGAATCCTCCAATGTGGAAACATTCCGAGATACCATCCGCAAGCTGCGTAATCTTGGAGACTTATAAACAAGCGTGCGACCGAGCCATAATGGATTGTGAATTCAAGGAGGGTAGACGGGATGGTAAAAAGGCTTAAAATAGCTTTGATAAAATACGTATTAAGAAAAAAACGAAAGAAACTAATGAAAAAAAATCTTATTGGAGAGCGCTTTATTGTCCCAAGAGTTGGATTGGATGGAGTGGAGTGGAGACGATTTTGTATCGTCCAAAGACAGCCGGCTCAGGAACAATTCCGGTTCTATTTAATGTACATGGCGGAGGATTTGTAGGCGGAGATGCTTCGCAGCTAGATTCTTATTGCAGTGAAATGGCAGAAAGAATTCCTGCATTTATCGTCAATATAAATTATAAAAAGATTGATATCCATCCCTTTCCCTATCCTCAAATGGAGTTGCATGATACGGTTTTATATTTTTTTGGATCATGCAAACGACTATGGAAATGATCCATCAAAGTTTGTCTTAATTGGTTACAGTGCCGGCGCCCATTTATGTGTGGGGGCAGCAATGAAATTAAAAGAGAACGGGTTTTCTCTCGCTGGTCAAATTCTTGCATATCCATTTCTAGATTTTACTTTTGGTAGAACAGATGATGTAAGTATAGATAAAACGGGAAAGGTGATGGGACTGATTGAAGAAGTTCTCTTTCCCGATTTAAATGTAAGAGAGGCGTTAGTTTCGCCTGTATTGGCAAGAAATGAAGATTTGGCAGGCCTAGCACCTGCAACAATTATTGTATGTGAAGAGGATGAACTTCTACCACAAGCAGTTCAATACGCAAAGCGGCTGGAAGAGGTTGGTGTTCCAGTTCGTTTCAAACAATATCCGGAGGCCAAGCATGGTTTTTTAGAAGTAAACCACCCTGAATATGCTGCTGAGAAGAGTATCGCTAGGTCCCCTGAGCAGGAAAAAATTATGTGTGAGTGTAAGGAATATCTCATACAAGAATTAGCCAAATATTTCAAGGATTCGTCCGAACGGGAATGGAACATTTAAACGAAAATCCTCCGATTATTAGAACGAAAAAATTGTGAAAGCTGCACTAATTATGTAGTAACCAATACAGAAACGACCGCAACTAAATCGAATGGGTTGTTGGAAAAGTGAGGAATAATATGGAATCAAAAAATTAATTGAACGCGTGGGCCAATCCGGCCCCGGCAGGATTAGTTGCATTGGCTGTTTCATGCTTCTGTTTTTTTGCTTTATTCACTAATCAAGTAACAGATGCCGCGAAACCTCTTTTGGGATGGTGGCTTTCGGAGGCTTTGTGGTCCAATTGGTGGTGGGGATCTTTGAACTGAAAGCTGGCAATACAGCGGGAGGCAATACGTTTCTCTATTTTAGTGCTTTCTTTATGTTAGTCGGAGGTTCTGAACAGCTCTTTAAATTTTATATGGCTCATAATCAGATTCTTTTGGACTCTCGTATCGATGGATGGGCATGGTTATGTCTTTCTATTTCTTTACTGCTCTGTACTCCAGCTTATTTTAAATCACCATTTTTTCTATGTCTTGTTATAGTTATTTTGGATGTTGCATTGCCAATACTGGCTTTAATGGACTTGGGAATTTTATCGCACCAAATCTCCTATATATTCCAGGCTGGGTACTCTTGGTAGCTGGAATCTGTGGAATCTATCTGGCCTCAGCTATTGTGGTCAATGATTCGTTTGGTCGAACAATTTATCCGAACCCGGGACCCCTAGTTAAAGATAAGGACGGTTCGATGCTGGGGAAGATGTACACCGAAAAATATTCCATTACTAAATGAAACTGATTTAAAATCAGCTATCAAGCCGACGCTGAAACGTGATGGTGCCAAAGGTTAACCGAAGTAAGGCTCCCGAGGCACTCCCATGAGTTTCTCGGGAGTTTTCTTACATCGCTTCGTGTTTATATTGTCAAAAAATTCGACAATACGGGCGAGGATTTGGAAGATTTAATCTCAATAGGTACTATCGGATTGATTAAAGCAATAGAGTCTTACTCCCCCGACAAGGGTACCAAGTTGGCCACCTTTGCCGCTCGATGTATTAAAAACGATTACATTAATCACGGTACTCTTGAACTAACGCGGGAGCAGAGTCTACAATTTGAGATGGACTTTTAGAAGATGTACAAGCGATGAAGACCGAAATCCCCGGCATGGGCATCTTCCTGTTAGATACCCCCGCTTCCGGGTTTGACCCGGAACTTCTGGGTATACAGCATACCTTTATTCTTGACCAAGCGTTTTCTCAAACTGTAAAGAATGACATCAGCCTTCAGGATTAGATGTGGAGTGCAGTGAATGGAACTGTTACCGACGTAGATCTGGAATTATTAAACAAAGCATTTCACAGAGAGGAGACTAACGTAGATCGATGCAGCAGCGAGAATGTCTTGTTGGTCATCGGTAAAAACGGAATGGAATTCGCGAAGTTCAAAATCGTTCTTGCCAGCTCGATAGAAGATGGGATTTGTCATGACTTGGCGAAGCAGGGTATTCAAAATCAATAAGAGCAATGTAACTCTATCATCAAGAAAAGAGGGAATTGGTATGCCCAATGACGGTACATTTGAATTGCTTGCCGGATTGCAAAGTAAAAACCAGTCCGCTATGACTGTATAACGGGCCTGTTTACAATATGGATTCCCGGGAGTGCATGATTACCTTGGTCTATTCCGGTTGTTACTGTATCAAGTCTCCCATTACAATCGTTCCCCAGCGGCCCGGCTTGATCTACATCGACGGCAAGGCAAAGGAAGCCCTGTGATCGAAAAGCCCACGACGATGTTCGGACAGTTGGGCGGCATTGTCGCCCGGGAATATTTGCTGGAACATGATCGGGAATATGAGATTCGCTATGCAGTCAGAATGGAGATAAGGCGTTGTCTCGAACGGTCTCCTACGTTGCTATTATACTGAGGTATGCCGCAGAACGAGAAAACCCTTGCCGGAGGATAAGGTGCGGTGCTCCAGGATAGATTCCGGCTTCTCGAGTTGAAAGCTGTGCAGAAACCCAAATATATAACGAGGGGAAATAACAATGAAGCGTATCAAAGGCGTAAACTTGGGCAATTGGCTTGTTCTGGAAAAGTGGATGAATCCGACTATGTTTGCTGGCACGGAGTGCGAGGATGAGACATGGTTTTGCAGAACCTTGCCCCAGGAATTGAAGATGGACCGATATCACCAGCATCGATCGACATATATTACTGAACGTGATTTTGCTTATATTGCAGATAAAGGATTGAATGCCGTACGGATTCCTGTTCCCTATTTCATCTTCGGAGATGTGAAGCCGTTCGTTGGCTGTGTGGAGTATCTGGATAAGGCCTTTAATTGGGCGGAGAAATACGGTCTACAGATTCTGATCGACCTTCATACTGCACCGGGCAGTCAGAATGGCTTCGATAACGGAGGAATCTGTGGGGTATGCAAGTGGGGCCAGAATCCGGAGGAAGTAGAATTTGTTCTGAACGTACTGGAGCGTCTGGCGCAGCGCTATGGGGACCGTGAAGGATTATGGGGGATCGAGATCCTCAATGAGCCGATAATCGATGAACTGTGGAAGCTTTGGAATATTCCCAAACGTTACCCGGCAGTTGATAAGGAGGAAGCGGAGGGATCAACTGGAATCCCGAAAGACCTTCTGCGTAGCTTCTATATTGAGGCCTACCGCAGAATGAGAAAAACTTTGCCGGAGGATAAGGTGGTTGTGTTCCATGATGGATTCCAGCTTCTCGAGTGGAAAGACTTCATGAGAGAAGAGGAGTTCGTGAATGTCGTTATGGATACCCATCAGTATCTTATGGCGGCAGATAATCCGGAGTGCAGTAACAAATTGGAGGATTACATTGAATATATCGAGAATAACTTCGTAAAGGGTGTTGGCGAGATGCAGAAATATTTTCCGGTCATCATCGGAGAGTGGTGTATCTTTAACAGCACGGAGGGTCTTAAGGGGATGAACCGAGATGAGAAAAAGCAAATTTATCAACAAATTGCCCATGCACAGCTACAGGCTTGGGAGAATGGGGCTGGATGGTTCTACTGGAGCTACAAGCTGCTACTGGATACAGTAAATGTAGCTGGATCCGAGGGCTTGGACAGCTTTGATATGGGAAAATGTTTTGATCAGGACTGGCTGCCAAATCAGTTTTGATAAAATCTTATCTAGAGTGAAGGGCAGAACAACCTGCCCCTCCTCATCAAACCTTACGACAGACTGTCTAACAATTATTTAAAAATCTTCATTTTCGGCATAAAATAAAAGACATTTGTCGAATCTCTATATCAAGGGAGATGAGCGTGTATGCCTTATGTCGAAGGTGAAGATAGACATCAAATTTATTTACTGCCCAATACGTTGGATGACATTGTCGAAGAAGAAAGTCATGTCCGAGTCATCGATACTTACGTCGATAGTTTGGTCCTAGAAGAATTGGAGTTTCGGGTTTATTCAGGTACCAAAGCGGGACAAAAACCTTATCACCGGGAAGATCTTCTCAAGCTCTACCTTTACTGCTATATGAACGGCATCCGCTCCCCTCGCAAGATGGAAAACGAAACGAAAAGAAACATTGAACTGATGTGGCTAATTGGCAAGCTTCAGCCGGACCACGGCATTCTATCTGATTTCATGAAAAATAACCAATCAGCCATAAAGAAGCTGTTTAGAGAGTTCACCTTAATGTTAAAAGGTTTCGGATTGATTGATGGTCAACTTGTCGCCATTGACGGCACAAAAATAAAGGCAAACTGCTCTAAAAAGCATCACATTAATGCCACTATTATCGGTAAGAAACTAGGGTGTGTCTTCAAACTGATTAAGTGGTAATAGATGGGTTAATTATATTAAATGAATATACGATACGAAATTCACGAGAGACAATGGCGGCTAATTCAAGATTTGTTTCCACCTGAACGAAAACCACAAGGAGGACGTCCCGCAGTGGACAATCGAATTATGTTCAACGCGATGTTATGGGTAGCTCGTTCAGGTGCCCCTTGGCGTGATCTACCAGACTAGTTCCCCAATTGGAAATCCGTCTACACCCGCTTTCGACGCTGGCAGAAAGCGGGCATTTGGGATGAAGTGTTAAAGCATGTTTCCCTAGATTCTGACGAGGAAAGTGTGATGATTGACGCCACGATTGTGCGAGTTCACCAGCATGGATCAGGCGCAAAAGGGGGCAAAGCGAGCAAGCGATCGGACGTTCCCGAGGTGGATTAAGTACGAAAATTCATGCGGTAGTTGACGCGTTAGGAAATCCACTTCGCTTCGACTTGACCGGAGGCGAAGCGCATGACTCCGTCCAAGGTTTCAACATCCTTAAAAGCATGAAACTGACCCGGAAGCAAGTCCTGGCCGACCGAGCGTATGATACGAATGCCATTCGGGCCTTTTTAAAGGACAACAGGCCATACCGGTGATTCCCGGAAAGAAAAATCGCCGAATGACTCTAAAATATGATCGGGATGTCTACAAAGAGCGCCATTTGGTGGAATGCTTCTTTAATAAAGTAAAGAATTATCGTCGTTTAGCGACTCGTTATGATAAATTAGCGTGTACATTCAAGTCTTTTTTGGCCTTGGCATCCATTATGGTGTGGCTTGCTTGAGTTTGAAGACACTCCCTAGACGAATACGAATATGAAAGGCCTGTATACACCTATCCGAACCAAGCGGTATATGAATCGGGAGATCCGAATAATCCGGAAAAATATAGGAAAGAGAAGCTGATTTTTTGGAAATTTTCCAAAACTTGCTCCCGAGTACCTGGCTTGATGGTACAACTCAGTTAAATGAGATAATTTATCATACAGGCAAAGATACTAGCTTTGCTGACGCCGAAATACAATGACGTCAGCTTTTTTTATAATTGTGTACCGACAACTTAATAACGAGATATGTATGTTTATATTCCTCTATATCAACCGCTAAATACCCGGACCTATAATTATATTGTGACCGATGAAAATGAGGGGAGCCAGTAGGATGGTTTACGAAAAAAGTGAAAGATATAAAATGTTAGGAAATAAGAACTTCATCCAAAGCGATGGATTAGGATTGGGGGAGTTGCTTCTATGAAATATGGAGAAAAAGGGTGGTCACTGGTTAAGGAAGCTAATCCGGTTGTAGAGATTAATACCGGGAAAATCAAAGGGTTTAACCGGAATGGGAATGGTGTTTTTTTAGGGATTCCCTATGGTGACAACTGCGATGGAGAATATCGCTTCAAAGAGCCCCGTCCCGCTCTTCCATGGGACGGTATATGGGATTGCACGCGATACGGTCCTATTGCAATGCAAGAGCAGGGGTCACTTGAAGGAGTACCGGAACCAGTGAGAAAAATACTGCTGGATTATGGGAATCATTTTACCGGAGGCATTCCGTTTGACAAGAGTAAAGAATATTGCGATGAGAATTGCTTAGTACTGAACGTGGTAACTCCTGGAGTTGATGAGAAAAAACGGCCGGTCATGGTTTATATTCATGGCGGTGGTTATACATCCGGCTCGGGAGCAGTAATAGCAGCCATTTGTGATTCGTTGGTGGATGAAGAAGACGTTGTGATTGTGACCGTTAATCATAGATTAAATATTTTTGGCGGACTGTATCTTGGAGAGTTTGATGAGGCATACGCTAATTCCGGAATTGTAGGGCAGTTAGACCTCGTTATGGCTCTGCAGTGGGTCAAGAACAATATTCAAAAGTTCGGCGGTGATCCAGCTAATGTTACTTTAATTGGTGAATCCGGCGGCGGAATAAAAATCGGTCACCT